>Ga0102946_1000396_pt1 | contig 15237 bp, 10 predicted proteins | sample SalPon2A_A_D1_MG_FD_78209 | JGI IMG/M metagenome (GOLD analysis project Ga0102946, IMG submission 78209) | Soil microbial communities from South San Francisco under conditions of wetland restoration - Salt Pond MetaG R2A_A_D1_MG | ecosystem: Environmental > Terrestrial > Soil > Wetlands | place... | reverse complement strand
GGTGCATGATGCGGCCAATGTCTGTCGTCCCAAAGAACTGTAAATCTCAAACCATCTCCAAATTCAGCAAAACGGGGTGGCCACCATCAACAGGTGGTTCGCCCCGTTTCTGTTGAACACTGCTCGACAGGTCAGACAAGAAGGCCAAAGGATCAGATATGTCACTCGAAAGCGCTGTCACTTTCTTTATTGCTGTATTTATTTTCGGCATCACCCCCGGGCCAGGAGTCTTTGCTATCGTGGGCCGTGCCTTGATGTCGGGATCGAAAGCCTGCTTTCCACTGGCCCTTGGCATGGCCAGCAGCGACATCGCTTATATGATATTGGCCGGCTACGGACTGTCCGCCCTGGCGGAACACTGGGGAGAAGCATTTCTGCTGGTGCGGATTATTGGTGCGGTCTACCTGCTCTATCTGGGCGTAAAAATGTGGCGCAGGTCGACTCCACAAGGCCTGGTGCCAGAGGAAACAGGTGGACGAAAATCGAGCCTGAGGCTGCTGCACGGTTTTCTTATTTCTGCATCGAACCCAAAAGTGATTCTGTTTTACATCGCCTTTCTGCCGACCTTTATGGACCTGACAATTCTAACCCTTGCCGACATCACGCTGGCAGCAATTCTGACCCTGATTGCCCTGATGTCCGGACTGATGATGATCGCTTCCGGGGCCTCATCGGCTCGGTGTCATTTCGCAACACCACAAGGCACAAAAACACTCAACCGCTCTGCCGGTTCGGTCATGATCGGTGCGGGGGCCTATCTGATTTTCAGCGGATGACCTGTAACTGTTTCGTCTGCCAACTCCCTCTCCTCCCCCCCTTCACATGTGAGATTTCATATAATCCTGATAGTTTTCCAGCGTCGGTTCCCCTTGCAGTAAGACAGAGCTGAAAACCCTGCTACAATTCAAGACAGAAGTGAGAGAACCTTCCGTCACCGGCGGTGATTAACAGAATAGTGCTTCAAGGAGTTCTCAATGTATGCTCCACTTAAAACCGTAGCAGGCTGGATGTTGCCGCTGTTATTTCTGTTCATCTTTGGCTTGGCAGGCTGCCAGAGTACGGAATCATTTTACCGGGGTTATCGTGTTGAGAATCAAAGTATCGCACCGCTCTCCACACTTGAAACCCAGCAAGGGGCCTGGAAAACGTTTGACATCGACCTCACCTACCAGTACCAGAAAACAGATAATATCCTGAACATCTCCGGCACAACCACCCTTGGTCTCTACTATGAACTGAACACCTCCAGAATCAGGACATTGGATCTTTTTCTCTTCTTTCTGGATGATGAGTCGAAGGTTCTGGAAACCACATACCTCGTCCGGAGACTTGAGTTCAACCCGGAGGAGAAGCAGACCTTTGTCAAGAGCCTGAACATTCCCACCGAGGCAGCATCAATCGCTTTCGGCTACAAAGGAACAGCGCAGGAAGATGGTAGCGGAACGGACTCTTCCGATGGCGGAGGAGGAAGCCAGCAGATATTCTTTGATCTACCCAAGCGACCACGCTGATCACGTACTGAACACTCTGATTATCAACTGCTGACAAGGCTGCTCTGCGATCATGGAACAAGATGGAGAATCACCAGATGTCTGAATTTGACAAAATCTATCAGCGCGCAGTGTCTCGGAAAGGAGGCGAGGCTGCACTGAAGAAACTCCTTCCGGCGACGATTAAATCATCAGCTGAATTGAAGAATATCCCTGATGACCGCTACCTGTCAGGAATCACCAAGGCGATTTTTAAAGCTGGCTTTGTCTGGAAGGTGATCGACAACAAATGGCCTGGTTTTGAAGATGCCTTTTGGGGTTTTGATATCGGCCGCTGCAGCTTCATGTCACCAGAGGAGGAAGACCATCTCTGTCAGGATGTGCGGATTGTTCGCAATCGGCAAAAAATTCTTACCGTTCCCCACAATGCGGTAATGATCAACGAGATCGCTAAACAACATGGCAGTTTCGGCAGCTTCATTGCCGATTGGCCTGGTGATGATTTCGTCGGACTGCTCGATTACCTGGGTAAACACGGTTCACGCCTGAGTGGGATGACCTGTCAGTATTTTTTGCGCTTCATCGGCAAGGACGGTTTCATTCTCTCACGTGACGGAATCTTTGCCCTGATTGAGGCGGGGATCATCCAAAAACCCTCAATAAGTAAGGCGGCACGTCACAAAATCCAGCGAACTTATAACCTCTGGCAACAGCAAACAGGGCTCAGCATGGCGGAGATCAGTCGTATTCTGGCTTTTTCAATCGATGCTCCGCGTGAATAAATTAGCATGAACAATAATTCTATCCGCCTCCTCACGTTGCCCTTCCTCCTGGCAATGTTAAACTTTCGATATGAAACCATTGGAACTCTTTTTCGATTACGTCTGACCCTGGTGCTATTTCGGTTCGGTACGAACCGCACAGCTTTGTCGGGAGTTTGATCTGCAGGTGCGTTATACGACCTTTCCCTTGCATCCTGAAACCCCGGACGATGGTATGTCTCTGTTCGAGATGTTTGCCGGACGTCTTGACGTGCCTGCAATGCTGAAGCGCTTGAACCAGGTCGCGGCAAGCCTGGACCTCCCTTTTGGCGAACGTAGCTACACCTATAACAGCCGCCGGGCACAAGAACTTGGCAAATGGGCGGAACAGCAGGGCCAGGGTGATGAGTTCCAGAAGGCAACCTATCTCGCTTATTTTGCTGAAGGGAAAAACATTGCCCAAAACGCGGTGCTGACGGAAATCGCCGCCGAAAGTGGTCTGGATGCCACTGAAGCCGAACGTGTCATGGCCGAGCGGCGTTATGCCGATGCCGTGGATGCCGACTGGGAACGGGCACATTCTCTTGGCGTCACCGCAGTACCGACCCTGATCTACGGCGATCGCAGTCTGGTGAGATTTCAACCGTACGAAAACTTTCGCAAGCTGATTTCAGGCTGACCAAGAGGAGTCACAGTTCATGACAGAACCGAAATCTCCTGATCATAAGAACCAGGAGGAAATAGAAAACAGCGAATGGCGCGAATCTCTCGATTATGTACTGCAGACTGGCGGGGCTGATCGCGTTCAGCAACTGCTGCGCCTGCTTCAGGTGCGTGCACAGGAACAGGGAGTCAGTATCCCTTTCACTGCAAATACCCCCTACATCAACACCATCCCGCGCAACCAGCAAGCGGTCTACCCCGGCGACCGAGAAATTGAGCGGAGAATCAAATCGATCATTCGCTGGAACGCTATGGCGATGGTAGTGCGAGCGAACGAAGAATCTCCGGGCATCGGCGGCCACATATCGACGTTTGCCTCGGCAGCGACCCTTTGGGAGATCGGCTTCAACCACTTCTGGCGCGGGCGAACTGATGATTTTCTGGGGGACATGGTTTATTTCCAGGGACATGCGTCGCCGGGAGTATACTCTCGCGCCTTCCTCGAAGGTCGTCTGGATGAGGAGGACCTGACAGGGTTCCGGCGCGAGCTGCGCCCCGACAAAGGAGGTCTTTCCTCCTACCCGCACCCCTTTCTGATGAAAAGTTTCTGGGAATTCCCAACCGTATCGATGGGCCTGACCTCTCTCAGTGCCATCTATCAGGCACGCTATAACCATTATCTGGTTGACCGAGGGCTGCGGAAAGGTAGCGGTCGAAAGGTCTGGGCAATGCTCGGCGATGGCGAGATGGATGAGCCCGAATCACTCGGCGCGATCACCCTGGCAGCACGCGAGGAGCTGGATAACCTGATCTTTGTCGTCAACTGCAATCTGCAGCGACTCGACGGACCGGTGCGCGGCAACGGGAAAATCATCCAGGAGCTCGAAGCGGCATTTCGTGGCGCAGGATGGAATGTCATCAAAGTGATTTGGGGAGATGACTGGGACCGGCTTCTCGAAGCTGACAAATCGGGAAAGCTGGTACAGAGAATGGACGAAATTCTTGATGGCGAGATGCAACGCTATACCCTGGCGGAAGGGGCCTACGTACGCGAGCACTTTTTCGGCAAATACCCGGAACTGCAGGAACTGGTCAAGGGGTACACAGATGAACAGCTGGGGCGCATGAGCCGAGGCGGGCACAATCCGGACAAGGTTTATGCGGCCTATAAAAGAGCCGTCGAGCACAAGGGATCGCCGACGGTAATTCTTGCTCAGACCATCAAAGGGTACGGACTCGGCGAGGCAGGCGAAGGAAAAAACATCACCCATGCACAGAAGAAACTGAACGAGGCCGAACTCAAAGCGTTCCGCACTCGCTTCAATATTCCGGTCAGCGACAAGGAGATCAGCGAGACCCCCTTCTACAAACCTGCCGCAGACAGCCCGGAGATGGTTTATCTGAAGCAACGACGGGAAGAACTGGGTGGGACCCTGCCCAGACGACAGGATACCAGCTACCCGATAGCCTGCCAGACTGAAGAGGTCATGCGCGAGTATTACGAAGGATCTGGCGACCGACCACTGGCAACAACCATGGCCTTCGTTCACCTGCTGGCCAAGCTGCTGCGCGATCCGGAATTTGGAAAGTTGATCGTACCGATTATACCCGATGAAGCACGAACCTTCGGCATGGAATCGCTGTTCCGCCAGGCGGGCATCTACAGCCACACCGGTCAGCTTTACGAACCGGTTGACAAGGGAAGTCTGCTCTACTACAACGAGCGCAAGGATGGGGCGATCCTCGAAGAAGGACTCAGCGAGGCGGGGTCCATGGCCAGCTTTATCGCCGCAGGAACGGCCCATTCAAATAATGGCGTACAGACCATCCCCTTCTACACCTTCTACTCGATGTTCGGTTTCCAGCGGGTTGGTGATCTGATCTGGCAAGCCTGTGACAGTCGCGCACGCGGGTTTCTGGTCGGCGCAACCGCCGGCCGAACCACGCTGGCCGGTGAGGGGCTGCAGCATCAGGACGGCCACAGCCATGTCCTCGCGCTGACTCCAACCAAAGTCAAGGCCTACGATCCGGCCTTTGCTTATGAACTGGCTGTCATCGTCCATGAGGGCCTGACGAGGATGTACTGCCATCAGGAAGACCTGATCTACTATCTGACGGTCATGAATGAAACCTACCAGATGCCGCCAATGCCTCAGAAGCCAAGCCATAAAAAAGTGCGTGAGGGGATTCTTAAGGGGATGTACCGCTACAGCAAATCGACCCTCAATGAGAGCAAAGGGAAAGCCCACCTGCTTGGCAGCGGTGCGATTCTCAATGAAGTCATCAAAGCGCAGCAGATGCTGGAAAAGGACTACAAAATCTCTGCCGATGTCTGGAGTGTCACCAGCTATAAGGAACTTTACAGCGATGCAGTTGAATGCGAACGCTGGAACCTGCTGCATCCGGGCAAAAAGCAAAAGATTCCATATCTGCGCAGTCTGCTCGACAAGGAACAGGGCAGCTTTGTTGCCGCCAGCGACTATATGAAGGTGCTGCCAGCCATTGTTGCCCAATGGTTCCCCGGCCCGCTGCACTGCCTCGGTACCGATGGCTTCGGACGCAGCGACGACCGCACCCGGTTACGCGACTTCTTCGAGGTTGACGCACGCTATATCGTTCTGGCCGCGTTGCGCCAGCAGGTCGAAGCAGGCCAGCTGCCGAAGAACACCCTGGGCAAAGCGCTGAAAACGCTACAGATAGATGCTGAAAAACTGAACCCGCATCAAGACTGATAATATTGCTTTTTGAATCGTCAAACGATAAAGGACGGATATGAAACAGGAGATCAGAATACCCGAAGTTGCTGAAGGGGTCACAACTGGAACAGTGGTGGCGATTGCTGTCACCGTTGGCGATCAGGTAGAGACCGACCAGACACTGCTTGAGCTGGAAACTGACAAGTCGGTCGTAGAGATTCCCAGTCCGACCAGTGGAAAGGTCAGCGAAATTCTGGTTGAAGAAGGAGCACAGGTCGATGTCGGCGCAGTGGTCATTCTGATCGAATCGGAGAGCGAAGCCTCGGACGAACCGGAGAGCGAAGCCCCGGACGAACCGGAGAGCGAAGCCCCGGACGAACCGGAGAGTGAAACTTCGGACGAACCGGAGAGTGAAACTTCGGACGAACCGGAGAGCGAAGTCCCGGACGAACCGGAGAGGGAAACATCCGATGAATCGGAGCCGGAAGTTGAAAACGTAACAAAAGACACTGATCGTCAAATTGACCTGACCAGCGTCCGTCGTGACGACCGGGTCGCGCCGGCGGCGCCCTCTGTCCGACGGTTAGCCCGCGAGCTGGGCGTCGATATCTATCAGGTTCAGGGGAGCGGACCGGCCGGCCGAATCAGTGCTGATGATGTTCGCAAATATGTACGCAGCACCATGAAACGGGTCACCAGCGGAGAGATGATCGTTGCCGAAATTCCCGGACTGCATGCCCAGCGACCGTTACCCGACTTCAGTCGATTTGGTGAAATCAGCCGCGAACCGCTGTCAAAGGTGCGCGAACTGACCGCCGATGCCATGAGCTATGCCTGGTCGACTATCCCGATGGTGACCCAGTATGACAAAGCCTATATTGGAAAAACCGAGAACTTTCGTAAAGAGTTCAATACCACCGCAACACCAGAAACCAAGCTGACCATGACCGCCTTCCTGGTTAAGGTCTGCGCCGTGGCATTGCGCGCCTTCCCGCATTTCAACAGCGCTCTCGATCTGGCCAGTCGGGAACTGATTCTCAACCATTTCATCAATATCGGAGTGGCAGTCGACACGCCCGCCGGTCTTTTGGTCCCGGTGATCCGGAAAGCAGACGACAAGGGAGTGGAAAAAATCGCCACCGAGCTGCATGAGCTTGCAGAACGCACCCGCGAACGACGAATCAAACCTGCGGAACTGGAAGGGGGAACCTTCACCATCAGCAACCTGGGCGGGATCGGCGGTAGTTCCTTCACCCCGATTGTCTACGCACCACAGGTCGCGATCCTTGGTGTTTCCGAAGCGGAAAACCAGCCGGTCTGGAACGGCAGCGAATTTGAACCAAAGCTGATGCTGCCGCTCAGCCTGACCTATGACCATCGGGTTATCGACGGAGCCGCCGGGGCACGTTTTTTACGCTGGATCTGTCAGGCGTTGGAGAATCCTTTGAATCTGGTGATGAAGGGGTGAAAGGGAGCCAAGGTTGAGGTTCCAGGAGCTAGGGATGAGGCTCTAGGTTTCAGGTTTCAGGCTTTGATCCACCACCCCGTGTGACGCAGCCGGAATGGAAGTGATTCAAGGTGGTAAAGCGAGGAATGTTTGAGCGACTGTGCAAACAGGCCCGAGTTTTGCGAGCGCAGCTTGAAGCACTGGAGTGAAGGGAACCCGAAGGGCAAGGAGATCGGGCGCGTTTCTTTGCTTCGTTTCTTTGGGCGCACAAAGAAATGAAGGCGGAGTACGGGGCCGCAACCCCGCGATCTTGATCTTTGCAGATCTGACAATCAAGACCGGCGGGGTCCGGCCCGCCAGCCGTGTTCATTTTCTTTGTATTGACAAAGAAAACGGAACCAAAAGAAAGCAACCCCAATGCCACCGCCTGACGGTGAAACTGTCAGGTTCCTTCCGCTCCGCAGATATTTGACGCGCTCGCAAAACTTGCCCTGCGGGCTTCGGACATTCCTCGCTCAATCGTCAAATATCTACTCCGCTTCAGCGGTAGCAAAGGGGAGGAAGAGCAAGGGTGAGTTGTGAATCTAGATTGCAGATTTTGATTCTCCACCCCGTGTGACGCAGCCGGAATGGAGAAGATGATTTGAGAAAAAGACCGGCGAATATTTGAGCGAAGCGAGTTTTTGCCGGTCCTCAAATTAACTGTGAAATGAAGGGAACCCGAAGGGCAAGGAGGTCGGGCACCTTTCTTTGCTTCGTTTCTTTGGGTGCACAAAGAAATGAAGGCGGTGTGCGGGGACGCAACCCCGCGACCCTGACCTTGATCTCGAATACAAACATAAGGATCGCTATGAACACACTCCCCAATAAATCCCAACTCGTCATCATCGGCGCAGGTCCCGGCGGTTACAGTGCGGCTTTTCGTGCCGCAGAGCTCGGGCTCGAGGTCACCCTGATCGATCCGGAGGTCAACCCGGGTGGCGTCTGTCTCTATCGCGGTTGCATCCCATCAAAAGTCCTGCTGCACGTGGCAAAGCTGGTCTCGGAAGCCGATGAAGCGAAAGATATTGGCGTCAGCTTCAGCGCGCCTCAGCTTGATATCGATAAAATCCGCAACTGGAAAAACAGTGTCATCGAAACCCTGACCGGCGGACTGTCCGGCAAAGCCGATAAACTGAAGCTGACCCGCTTGCGCGGCACTGCCAGTTTCCTGGATTCTCACCGCCTGAACGTCACATTAGAGGACGGCAGTCAAGGCGAACTGGCGTTTGATCAGGTCATCCTCGCGACCGGCTCCAGGCCATCGGTGCTGCCGGGCGTGCAGACCGGCAAACGGATTATTGATTCGACCGGTGCCCTTGATCTGGATGATATCCCCAAAACCCTGCTGGTAATCGGTGGCGGTTACATCGGCCTTGAACTCGGTTCCGCTTATGCCGCCATGGGCAGCAAAGTCTCAGTGGTTGAAATGACAGCGGGGCTGTTGCCGGGCTGTGACCGTGATCTGGTCTCAGTGCTCAAACGGCGCCTGGAAAAAAAGTTCGCTGACATTCTTCTCAACACCAAAGTCTCTAAAATCAAAGAACAGAAAAACGGAGTCGCCGTCACTTTTGAAAACAACAAAGGAGAAAGCAACAACAAACGCTTCGAAAAAGTGCTGATTGCTATCGGTCGACGACCCAATAGTGAAAATCTCGGACTGGATAAAACTGAGGTCAAAATCGACGACCGGGGATTTGTTGCGGTTGATGGTCAGCAGCGCAGTGCCGAACCACATATTTTCGCTATCGGCGATCTGTCCGGGGAACCGATGCTGGCCCATAAAGCCTACGGAGAGGCTCATGTTGCGGCGGAAGTTGCCGTTGGACGCAAGGCCGTTTTCGATCCACGCGCCATTCCGGCTGTTGTTTTTACTGATCCTGAAATCTCCTGGTGCGGGCTGACCGAAACCGAAGCCCGCAACCAGAAGATCAAAGTCAAAACCGCCAAGCTCCCCTGGCGCAGCAACGGTCGCACCCTGACCCTGGGGCGCGACGATGGAATCACCAAGATTATCGTCGACCCCGAAAATGACCGACTGCTGGGTGTCGGCATGGTCGGCCCCGGCGCAGGAGAACTGATCGCAGAAGCTGTTTTAGCCCTGGAGATGGCAGCCACCAGTGAAGACTTGCGCAGCACTATCCACCCTCACCCCACTCTATCGGAAACCATATTCGAGGCCGCACAGATGCTGTTCAAGGCATAGCCTCGTGATAACCCTGAATCCTGCTCCTGCAGTTTTTAATTCTGTGAACTGCAGACGATCTGCCAGTTGGACCTGCATACAGCCAAAGGAGCCTGCCGATGATTGACCTTTCAACCAGTTACATGGGCCTGGATCTGAAAAATCCACTGATTGTCGCAAGCTGTGGTTTGACGAAATCCTTGCGAGGAGTGCAGAAGTGTGCCGAGGCGGGAGCTGGTGCAATTGTGCTGAAGTCCTTGTTCGAAGAACAGATTGCCGCTGAGGTGGATGAATTAACCCGGCACGTTGATAGTGTCGGCCACACGGAGTCTTTTGAATACCTGCATGGCTATGGAGAGGCCCTCGGCCCGCGAGAATATCTTCAACTGGTGGGCGACGCGAAAAAGACTGTTGATGTGCCGATCATTGCCAGCATCAATTGCATTACCGATCAACGCTGGGCCGACTACGCCAAGCGCCTGGCTGCAGCAGGTGCCGATGCCCTGGAAATCAATATCGGATTTCTGCCGCATGCGGCAGAACTGTCGGGCTCTGATGTTGAAGATCGATATACCAGTATCCTTTATGCAGTACGGACCCAGGTCGATCTGCCGGTTGCCCTGAAAGTCGGACCCTATATCTCGAATTTTGCTCATCTGGCGGAGCGACTTGGCATCGACCGGGTCGCAGGACCGGCATTTTCAGTCGGCTGGTGTGGCCCGGGAGAAACTGAAAAAGAGATCACCTGGCAGGGCGCAGACGCGCTGGTGCTTTTCAATCGCTTTTATAATTTCGATATCGACGTCGATACCTTACAGTTGGCGGGGGGGAACCCTTACAGCACCTCTGCAGATATCCACGTTCCGCTCCGCTGGATTTCTCTGCTGGCAGGACGGGTCTCCTGCGATCTGGCTGCAGCCACCGGGATTCATGATGGCTGGGATGCCGTCAAGCAACTGCTGGCTGGAGCGACGACCGTTCAAGTCTGTTCCACCCTCTACCGGAATGGGCTCGGCCAGATGGGACTGATACTCGAGCAGTTGCGAGAGTGGATGCAGGAGCATGATTTTGCGCTGTTGAGTGATTTTCGTGGACAGTTGAGTCAGGTCCGAAGTGAACACCCGGGAGATTATGAGAGGTTACAGTATATTAAAGCCCTGGTCGGCATGGAGTGAAGAGAGCGGTAAGTTTTCAGTACATCGGGGCAGAACATCGCGTGCCGGTTGTGTAAAAAAAAGGAGAAATGATCATTTTCTACGAATCACTTCGATAAACGGCCAGCCCGGTTTTCCGAGCTGGCCGTTTGTCTGTTCCATTGTTCCAGGTTCGCTTTATTTCAGCAGATATTTGCCGACCCAGTTCTTCGAAAACTGGTACGCAGTCCGACCACAGCGTTTGGTCTTTTCATGGCTCCACTTGATCGCTGCCTGCTCAAGATCCTTACTCCAGGGAATCTCACGATCAAACTGCTTGCTCCACCGATCAAGACAGAGCTTGACCGCTTCAAGGTACCGATCCTGAGAAAAGACGTGGAAAGGAATCCAGAGACCGAAACGATCAGAGAGTGAGCTTTTCTCCTCTTGAATTTCGCTCTGCTGCAGCTCACCTTTCACATATTTTCCTCCAAGGTGGTCACCCTCATACTCGGGAAGCAGGAAGCGGCGGTTGGAGGTCACGTAGATCAGCACATTTTCCGGTGCCGAGTAGACCGAGCCATCCAAGGCGCTTTTGAGCATCTTGTAGGAGAGCTCACCCATTTCAAAGGTCAGGTCATCACACAGCATGATAAAGCGGTATGGTTGATCTTCAATCGCCGCGAAGATCTCTGAAATATAGATTAAATCTTCCTTTTCTACCTGGATAATCCGCAACCCCTGTTCGCCATATTCGTTGAGCAGCGCCTTGACGATGGAGGACTTTCCGGTGCCGCGTGACCCCCAGAGCAGTGCATTGTTGGCGGGAAGCCCCTGTAGAAACTGTCGGGTGTTATTGATCATGACCTGTTTCTGATCTTCGACTCCGAGCAGTTCATCCAGCCGGGTGGTATCGGTGACCTTGACCGGCTCCAGGTAACCCGAAAAGGAATGACGCCGCCAGTTCGCAGCATGACATGTCGACCAATCAACCGGTTTGGTTGCTTTCGGCAACAGCATTTCAACAGAACTCAGCACTCGCTCAATCTGGGCAACAACTTCAGGCTTTAAATTCATCATGAATAAACTCTCTTTTAATATAATCCAGCAAACAGGATTGATCTCTTTCCCTCAACAATAACACGGGCCGGTTTGGACTTTTTCCAGCCACTTCCCCGGTCTGAGGTATTGAGAGTCGGGGCTTTGTATACGTCAGAACAGCGGGTGCTGTCAATTCTCCACCTCCAAAAACGACAGACACCTCACCAGAGGTATGATGAATAATGATATAATTGGCGAGTAATCATGATCTGGAGTATGAATGTCCGCTTTGAGCCAATCTGCCCAATCTTCACTGAGACGTCACACCTCGCTCCTGAATTCTGTAGGGCACTTTTCATTGTTGCTGATTCTGTCTGTTGTTTTTTTGCTCACGCTTTCAACCTCAGCCTTGGGCGCAAGATTTCAGGTTGAGGGGGTATCGGGAGAACTGCAAGACAACGTGCTCTCTTTTCTCTCCTCAATCCCTGAGCCAAGGAGCGATGAACTTGAAAACTACCGTGATCTGCTGAAGAAAACCAGCGCGGAGGCTCTTCAGGCACTGGGCTATTACGAGCCGAAAATTAACCTGACTGTTGAAAAGGTCAAAAACGAATATTCGGCAACCATCCGGGTTATTACCGGAAACCCGGTTCGTGTCACTCAGCTCGACATACAGCTTCAGGGGGATGCGAAAAAAGACCCCGATTTCCAGAAGATAATGAACGACCCCTTGCTGAAAAGAGGAGATATTTTCCATCACGGGACCTATGAAGAGCTCAAGTCCCGCTTCACGGAGCTCGCTATCTCAAAAGGGTACTTTGACGCGTTGTGGAAAACCGCCAAAGTTGAAATCAGCATACAGAAGAAGAGCGCGCGGATTCACTTGAACTTTGATTCCAAACAACGCTACCGTTTTGGTGAGGTCACGATCTCGGGCGCTTCAAAACTGGAAGAGATTATTCGTGCGACACAAAACTTCAATCGCGGAGACCCCTATTCAGCCGCAGAGATGGCTCTCTATAACGCCAACTTGAACGACACGAATTTCTTTCGTAGCGTTGTGGTTCAGCCTGATCTGGACAATCTGGCCGATGGCTCGGTGCCGATTATCGTTCAAGCTGTCCCGCACTCCCGAAATATAATCAGTGTTGGTGCCGGTCTGTCGACAGACATTGGCCCGCGCGGGACATTGAAGTGGACGATGCCGCGTCTGAACAGTGCCGGTCATTCGGTTATTTCCAATATTGAAGTTTCCGAGCCAGAGCAGAACTATATCGTTTCCTATAAAATCCCCATTGAAGATGCGCATCAGAACTATGGTCTTCTGCAAACGGGATTTCAAAACAAAAATCGGGACGATACCAAAATTCAGAAATACACACTACAGGCCAAGCGGCAGACACAACTCAGCAGCAAGTGGGAGAGAGCTTATCTGCTCCGCTATGAGCGGGAAGATTTCATCCAGGGACGACAAAAAGACATCTCCAGAATGATTCTGCCAGGAATCAGCTTTACCAGAGACCGCAGCCGGGGCGGTTTGAATGTTTTTTGGGGTGACTCTTTTCAGATTATTCTGGAGGTTTCCGATCCAATCTGGAGATCAGATGTTCAGCTGCTGAAAGCTCGCAGTCGAAGTAAGCTGGTCAGGACCTCAGGTGAGCGAAACCAACATAAATTTATCGGTCGGGCAGATATTGGCGCCATCTCTGTCAGATCAATCTTTGACGTTCCTGCCAGTATGCGATTCTTTACCGGCGGGGACCAAAGTATTCGCGGTTTCAAGTATGAAACTATCGCCCCGCGCGACGATCAGGGGCTGCTGATCGGTGGCAAATATCTGGCTGCCGGAAGCCTTGAGTATGGCTACCTGCTGTTTGAAAACTGGCGAGCGGCGACCTTTGTCGATATCGGCACCGCCACGAATAATTTCAAAGAACCCTTGTCGGTCGGCAGCGGTGTCGGGCTCCGCTGGATTACCCCTGTCGGCCCCCTGCGCCTGGATCTGGCCTTTGCACTATCTGAACCGGGGAAACCCTGGATGATTCACTTCTCCATGGGGCCTGACATATGAAAATAGATTTCACATTCCTCAGGCGATGGGGGCTGCGTCTTTTTCTTACAGCGGTTGGGCTGTTGCTATTGCTGGCGCTCGTCGTATGGGCTCTGCTTGGGACGACTCAAGGAAACAGGTGGATGCTGGCGACCGTTCATCGACTGGAACCACGCTTTTCCGCGACCCTGGAGAGTGGGGTTCTGCTCGGAAACGCAACCCTGAGCGATCTCAGCTGGTCCAGCCCTGGTATCGAAATCATGATTCCGCGACTCATGTGGAGTTGGGACTTGCGATGCCTGGCGGATCGGACCATCTGTCTCGATCTACTTCAGGCGGAAGGAAGCCAAGTCACCCTGATAAAAACAGTTGAGGAGGCACCAACGACGCGTAAGAGCGGGGAACTTAATCTGGAGCTTCCCGTTGCTATCGAGATCCGTAACCTGCAACTGCAGCAGAATCGGATCGAGATTGGCGGACATGTCATCGCTTTGGATAAGCTGCAACTGGCGGGCCGATATGCCGAGGCGGAACTGCGGGTCTCTCCTCTGCAACTGCAGGGATTACAGGTCGATGTCGCGAGCCCTTCTTCTGAAGAAACACCCACTGCAACTGCGAAGCCAGATAAAGGTGAGCCCCTGAAGCTGCCTGAAATTCATCTGCCGCTGGCTCTTCAGGTGGAAGGGTTTGAACTGGATACGGCCCGCATTCGCCATGGAGGGTCAGAATATCTGTTTGGCCGAATGCAGCTGGCGGCCCGTGCAGAAAACTCTGAAATTGAAATCAGTGACCTGCAACTGCAGCAGAGCAGGGTCGAGGTTGACGGACATGTCGTTGCTTTGGATGATCTGCAACTGGCGGCCCGATTTGTCGATTCCGAGTTGCAGGTCTCTCCACTGCAACTGCAGGGACTACAGGTCGACATCGCGAGCCCTTCTCCTGAAGCAAGATCAGCAGCAACAGAGGAATCGCCACGAGATGAGTCGCTGGTGCTACCTGAAATTCATCTGCCTCTGCCCATTCAGCTGGAAGGGTTTGAACTGAATTCGGCCCGCATTCGCCAGGGGGAGGCAGAATACCTGATTGACCGGCTGCAGCTGGCGGCCCGTGCAGAAAACTCTGAAATTGAGCTGTCAGACGTGGAGATTTCCACCCCGCAAGCAGCACTGAAACTACAAACGGAAATCAGTCTGACTGACGATTATCCCCTGTCCTTGAACGCGCAGGGCAAACTGCTGGACCTGCCCCCCTTAAGCGGGTTGGAGGCCCGACTTAATGCGACCGGTAGCATTGCCAACCTCTCCTTTGACCTGGCTGCCAGCGGGCCGGTCACCGCCCACCTGACGTCCAACGTCAAGCTGCTTGAACCAACCTTGCCGTTTGCAGCCGATCTTTCCTGGCAGAACTTCAGCTGGCCGATTAAAAAACCAACCATGAGTTCCGACTCAGGGCAGCTAGAAATAAACGGCTCATTGGAGAACTACTCCTTTCATCTGCATGGGGATGCCAGCGGCGAACAGTTCCCGGATATGCTTTTGTCAGCGCAGGGACAAGGTGATTTACAGCAACTCAAGCTCGACTCCCTAACCCTGGAGACCCTTGAAGGCAAAGCGCAGCTCAGAGGGTCCCTGGGCTGGCAAGAACAGATTGCCTGGCAAGGCCATCTGGAGCTTCAGAACATCAACCCGGAAGAGTTGCTGGCTGAGCTTTCAGGACAACTATCCGGACAACT
>Ga0102946_1000395_pt1 | contig 15289 bp, 8 predicted proteins | sample SalPon2A_A_D1_MG_FD_78209 | JGI IMG/M metagenome (GOLD analysis project Ga0102946, IMG submission 78209) | Soil microbial communities from South San Francisco under conditions of wetland restoration - Salt Pond MetaG R2A_A_D1_MG | ecosystem: Environmental > Terrestrial > Soil > Wetlands | place... | reverse complement strand
GCCGCGGCAACCACGAAAATTTTGGAGGCCCAAAACGATTATTGCGCTAATAACAACAGTCTTCTACCTCGCCGGTTTTCTGAGTGCGGGTCACGCCATCTTGAGTTCACGCACGTCACAGGGCGCGATCGCCTGGTCGGTTTCGCTCATTTCTATCCCGTTTATTGCCGTGCCGGCGTACCTGGTCTTCGGCCGTAACAAGTTTGAGGGGATGGTTGACGCCTACGAGGGACAACAGGATGAGATTGACGAACTGGTTGCCGACATGCGTGCTAGCCTCCAGCCCTTCGCGAGCTCGACACAGTCGAATCCGAGCGTATACAAGGCCCTGACACAACTCTCCGGCTTCAGGATGGTGCGGGGCAACGCGGTCGAGCTGCTGATTGACGGCGAAGCCACATTCAACAGTATTCTCGACGGCTTGTCACAAGCAGAGGAATACATCCTCTTGCAGTTCTACATGATTCACGATGACGAGATCGGACGCCAGGTCCGGGATGCGCTCATCGAGAGAGCACAAGCCGGGGTCCGCGTATTCGTCTTGTATGACGAAATAGGTAGCCAGGGCCTGCCGAGTGATTATATTGACGCACTACGCGACGCCGGCGTCGAAGTCTCCTCTTTTCGACCGACGCAAGGCTCCGGTAACCGCTTTCAGCTTAACTTTCGCAATCACCGCAAGATTGTCGTCGTCGACGGCAAATCCGCCTGGGTTGGCGGACACAACATTGGCGATGAGTACCTCGGCCGTGACCCGGACTTCGCTCCGTGGCGCGACACGCATGTTCGCATCGATGGCCCGGCAGCACTGCAGCTCCAGGCGGTGGTCCTCGGCGACTGGTACTGGGCGACGCGTGAGTTGCCGGAGCTGAGCTGGGGAGCGACACCGGCGGCCGACTCGGACACGCCGGTCATGATCATGCCCTCTGCGCCGAGCCAACGACTCGAGACGGCGGGCCTGATGTTCACGACCGCTTTGCACTCTGCAAAGCAACGCATCTGGATATCGGCGCCCTACTTTGTGCCTGACGAGGCCGTGCTGAAGGCACTCGAACTGGCAGCGCTGCGGGGCGTGGACGTTCGCATCATCACAACCGGCAAACCGGACAGCCTGCCCGTTTACCTCGCTGCTTTTCACTACATCAGCCAGCTGCAGTCCCTCGACATACGGTTCTACGCCTACTCGCCAGGCTTCCTGCACGAAAAAGTCATGTTGATCGACGACGAGTTTTCTACGGTCGGCACCGCGAATTTCGACAACCGCTCATTCCGGCTTAACTTCGAAGTCACGGCGCTCATTGCCGACCCGGCCTTCGCCACCGAGATGGAAGCCATGTTTGAACGTGACTTCGAGCACTCTGTTGAGATTGACCCGGCCAGTTTTGAGAACAAACCGCTGTACTGGCGACTGGGCGTCGCATTGTCGCGTCTTGCAGCCCCCGTTCTTTGAGCGAACTACGTCGATTGATTTCATCGCCGCTCTGCCTAGCGACAACCGCCAAAGCAGAAACGCGGATTCGTAAAGTACAAGACGCCCAAGCAAACTTAGCACGGCAGCCATGGCTACATGCGCGTCCGACAACTCGCTGTCGAGTTCAATGCCGCGTCGGGCTGCCGCTATCGCCGCCGGCCGGACGACACGTGTATCGCAAGGGACTGTTCGATGACTAGCAGCCCTTTTTACGGATACGACCGAATGACTGAATATCCTCGGCGCCGGACTCGGAGCTCAAACTTGCATTTACGGAAGATATCCCGCAAGCGCTAAGTCAATCGTTGGCACTCTTCAATGACCCAGGCCTTGTATCTTTCGAATCCGAGCTCCCCGGCTAGCTCGGGACGCTGGTGAAACCAACCGATAATCGCCATCCCACGGAGCAGCTCGAACCTGGGCAACAGGTCGGTATCCTGTTTCGCCAACGGCCTGCACTCACGATAGCCATCGAGGAATGCAGACTGTAACGAGTCGTAGTCCTGGTCGAACCGGCAATCGATTATTGCCGAAGCAATATCGTACATATGCCAGCCGTATGCAGAATCATCGAAATCGATAACGGCAAGGTCGTCACCAGTGTAGATAACGTTCTCGGGCGTCAAATCAGCATGAATCAGGCTAAAGGTGTCTGGGGCCTCGCCGTACGTACTGAGAGCAACACGCAGGCTCGCTCTCGCCCGTAGCAATAATTCCTGCTCGCTTTTGGACAGTTGACGATGTTCCCAAAATCGTCCCCAGAATGGCGACTCGCCCAGCAGGGCATCGAGATCCAGGCGTCGGCGGAAAAAGCCCGGTGGTGCTTTCCAGAGTATCGATTGGTTGTGAAAGATGGCAGCGATTTCCCCGAATCTCCCGAATACGCGCGTGCGCTCATGCTGGCCCGTGCAACTGTCCAGAAATTCGCTGAGCACAACGCCTTCCTGCCAGGTCGTCATGCCGGCATAGCGCTTCTCCGCAGCACCCGGAATATCCACCAGGACAAAGTGCCCTCCCCGATCGGTCTCGATCGAGTCCGGCACAGCGACGCCGGTTTCTTTCAGGGCATGTACCCATCTTCTTTCCGACTCTAGCTCCTCGATCGAGCTGTAGCCGGGCCGGTGCAGTCGCAGAACGTAGTCCGTGTCGCCGCCGCTGGCAGACACATGAAACGTCACATTCTCCGACTGCGAAACGAGACTCACATTTTCTGCCTCAACTGGAAAGTGTGTCAGGGCCTCTTTTGCGGCCTTCAAGTACAGAGCCTCGACTTCGCCCGAGTCCATTTCCTGTCCGGAACGCGTCATCGTTGCTTACCCACGCAAGTCCTGCATACATTCGTCCAGGGCACGAAAGAATTGATCGGCGTTCTCGTGTGAGAATACGAGCGGCGGCCTGATCTTCAGGACACTGTTGCAGCTGCCCGAATACGAGACAAGGAATCCTTTGTTTTTCAGACGATTGGATAGCGAGAGCGCTAACGCGGCATTGGGTTCTTTGCTTGCACTGCCTTTAACCAGTTCGACGCCGAGGAAGAGACCATAGCCGCGCGCATCGCCGAATACGTCGTGTATGGCGACACGCTTTCTAAGTTCTCGAAGCATTCGCTGACCGACTTCGGCCGCGTTCCGGACGAGACCGAGGCGTTCGATCTCTTGCAACACAGCCATGCCGACCGCCGCCTGCAGGGGCGTCGCCGCACAGGTATTGAAATAGTCCTTCTCAGCTCGGAATGCGTCCACAAGATTCTTCTTGGTCGCAGTGGCTGAAATTGGCAGGCCATTACCCATCGGCTTGCCGGTTACGACAATGTCCGGACGAAACTGAGTTTTTTCGTAACCCCACCATACGCCGGTTCGGCCGTATCCGGATTGCACCTCATCCGAGATGACGAGTCCGCCTTCCCGGTGGACGAGGTCCGTGACCCTGGCCATAAAGCCGCGCGGTATGTCCGGCGTGCCCTCGTTTGCAAAAATCGGGCACACGATTAGCGTCGCAAATCCGGAGCCTTCTGCTTTCAGGCTCTCAATGCACGCCGCGACCCGTGCCACATACGCGTCGCACAGTTCGTCCTCGCTCAATCCTTCCTCGAGGGGTCTGTACAGATCGGGGAATGGAAAAGCGCGGACGCCACCCGCTTGGGACGATTTGCAGCCGAGATAGCTCATCGAACCGACGAGTTCTGAATTGCCGTGATAGGTAGCGTCCGTACAGACGATGCCGCGATGCCCGGTAGCGAGACGCGCGATCTGGATCGCGACTTCGACGGCTTCTGTGCCGCTGCAACTGAACACGACACTTTCGATGCCGTCGTGATGGAGCCCGGTCAAGTGTTCGGCGAAGGTAACAATTCCTTCATGCAGATATCGGCTGTGAACATTGACCGTCGCCTGCTGTTCCGCCATGGCCTTAACGACCGCTGGATTCGCATGCCCGACGACTGGCACGTTGTTGTACATGTCGACGTAACGTCGACCGTCCCTGTCAAACAAGTAGACGCCTTCGCCTCGCACGATTTCCAGCGGAGAATCGTAGAAGAGTTCCGCGCCGGTCCCCAGTGCAAGATCGCGACGCCGTCGCAACAGGTTGTTCGTCATTGCAGCACCATTATCGCCAATGACTGAATTTGAATCGCAATCCGCACGGAAAGCAAATCGATCGATACGCGCATCGATCTGTATCGAAGACCAGGGCGGCACTATAATGCAACCAGGGGGAAAAGTTGGAATCGGGAAGATCTGCACTGCCAATATCGGTGGCGACAGACGGACAACCTTTGCAAGGAGATTAATTATGACCCGCGGGATCGAGTACCACGACGCCATGACCAACATGTTGGAGCTTATCTGGGGCACGGGTTTCATGACGCCCGGCGGCGAAGGCAATATCGCGAATATGGTCGAGGGGCTCGAGTTGCACGGTCGGCGCGTCCTCGACATCGGCTGCGGGATCGGCGGACCGGCATTCGTACTGGCATCGAAATACGGCGCCAAGGTCACGGGCACCGACATCGAGCCTCAGCTCATCGACGATGCCCGGATTCGGGCTGAGCGCCTTGGCCTGAGTTCGCACTGTGAATTTGTCAAGGTGGAACCTGGCCCACTGGACTTTCCCGACAATACTTTCGACGTTGTCATGGCTGCCGGCGTCATCATGACGGTTGACGACAAAGAGGAGATTCTTGCCGAGGCCCTGCGCGTGCTAAAGCCCGGGGGTACGCTTACGGTCTATGACTGGATGAAGAAAGAGGGCAAGTATAGCGAAGACATGCTCTACTGGTTCAAGATGGAGCGCATCACGTATTCGATGAAGACGTTTGCCGAATATGAGGCGATGCTTCGAGATGCAGGATTTGCTGACATTGAGCTAACGGATCGCTCGGACTGGTACCGGCAGCGGGTGCAGGAAGAGTACGAACAGATCAAATCAGAGCTCTACCCGAAAATGCTCGAGGTCCTCGGAGAAAAGGAGGCGAATCACTTTGTCGAGAACTGGCGCTCGATGGTGGTCGTTTGCGTCAATGGTGATGTTTTCCAGGGATATTATCGCGGGCGCAAGCCTGGTGTGCCGTCCTAACGCCCTGACCTCAACACATGACTCGATTCAAACTCAATGTAATTGATGCGAGCAACCTGCGTGGCGACATTTTCGGCGGACTGACAGCCGCCGTCGTAGCCTTGCCCCTTGCCATCGCGTTCGGCGTGGCATCCGGAGCAGGGCCTGTTGCAGGCCTTTACGGCGCGGCATGTGTTGGCTTGTTCGCCGCGCTTTTTGGCGGTACGCCGGCGCAAATATCGGGCCCAACCGGACCGATGACGATCGTGTCTGCGTCTGTTTTTACCGCGTATGCCGATAATCTGGGTGTTGCTTTTACTGTCGTGATGATGGCGGGTGCCTTTCAGATTCTTTTCGGCACCATGCGACTGGGTCGTTACGTCAATCTCATGCCCTATCCGGTTATTTCCGGGTTCATGACGGGTATCGGGGTCATCCTGATCGTTATGCAATTGGAGCCGCTCCTTGGGTACCCCAGCCCGGAAAACGTCGCTAACGCCCTTACTGTGTTACCAAAAGAGATTCTGGACCCGAACTGGCATGCGGTAGCGATAGGTCTGAGCGCCCTGTTAATTTGCTTATTCACACCTTCCAGGCTCAATCACATTGTGCCAGCCCCCTTGCTCGCTCTATTCGTCGCATCGCTTCTGGCCCTTGGCTTGAATAACGCCGCAGTCCTTGGAGCTATCCCTACGGGCATGCCGCAATTACAGGTTCCTGCGGTCCTTTTCGAAGATCTCAATGGCATGCTGGTATCCGCCGCTGTACTTGGGGCGCTCGGCGCCATCGACAGCCTCTTGACGTCACTCGCTGCAGACAACGTGACTCGCACCTTTCACGACTCGGACAAGGAACTGGTCGGCCAGGGGATTGGTAATGTCTTCGCAGGGTTATTCGGCGGCCTGCCCGGGGCCGGAGCCACAATTCGCACTCTGACGAACGTAAAAGCCGGTGGAAGGACCCCGCTTTCGGGCGTTGTGCACGCAATCGTCGTGTTTCTCGTCATCCTCGGGCTCGGGCCTGTGCTGGCATTCATACCGCATGCAGCACTGGCCGGCATCCTGATCAAAGTGGGCCTCGATGTCATTGACTGGCGGTACCTCAAGCGGATGGTACACGCGCCGAGAATTGACGTCGTATTGATGCTCGTGGTTCTCGTGCTTACGGTCTTCATTGATGTGATAACGGCCGTCGCTACAGGTGTCGTGATAGCAAGTCTGGTCTTCGTCAAGGAAAGTGCAGACTTACAAATCGAATCGATTAAAGCATTGTCGGATCCGGATCATGCGCAATTTCTATCACCCAAGGAGACCGACCTGTTTCGGCGCTGCGACGGTCGATTGCTGTTTCTCTATCTGTCCGGCCTCATGAGCTTTGGCGCCGCAAAGGAACTGAGCCGAAGAATAGAATCGACCGACACCTTCGACATCATTCTGATTGATTTGCACGACGTGCCCAAAGTGGATGGCAGCGCCGCGCTGGCATTAGAGGAGATCGTCGATCAGTCGGTGACGGCCGGGAAGGAGGTTCTCATGGTTGGTCTGTCCGCGTCTGTCGCCAGGCTAATGGGGCAAATGGGGATTCTCGACCGATTCAAGGAAACCACCCGATTTCCGACACGGCGGGCAGCCCTCGAATTCGCCGCCGAATACGTGTCTGATCCCGATGAGGCGCCATACTCTGCCGAGTGATGCTGCCGGTCCGCTTACAACCCAAAAGCCTGTTTAACCTTGTCAAAACTACTAGAGCCTGCCTGCCAGGTAGTAGCGATCTCTCTGGGCACACCGTCCGTTTCGAGCAGTGATTCAATCTGCCCGGCAGAATCCATGATCTGTCTTGCTTCGGCAGTTGCAGGCTTGCCCGAATGAATAGGTGATGCCAGCTTCGTGCTCTGGTCAGCGAGTGACGAAAACCCGCCGTCCAGGCTCTTCGCCGTCGCCTTCCGTTCGTCAGTCCCTTTAACGTTCTTACTTACCGGCTTCTTCATGTCCTTGGCTAATTTGCCGATCGCGGTCGCGGCATCTCCGGCTCTCCATCTCCGATGCGCCGGATCGGCGTATCGTCCGGCAGCGGCAAACTCGTGCCATAATCGCTCGCAAGCGGTATCGCAGCGCCTGACTTCAGCCCCGAAAGCGACTCTCTGGCAAGCCGCGATATGGCGTTGAATAGACAAAGGTATTACCGGCGTCGGGCGCGGCTGCTCGCAGCCCCGCCGTCAGGCGGAATCAGCGAAATACCTCACTTCGCCATCAGGCGACCAGCAAATGCTGTTTGAAATACCAATCCCGTCGAGGTGACTTGTCGCCGAACCATCATGTGCCACGCAGTACAGTTCACCGGATAGCTCACCACTGGCACGACTTTCCTCGTCCAAAACCATCGAACCGCACCAGAAGCGACCTTGCCTGTCGACTCTGCCGTCATTTAACCGAACCTTGTCCGAGTTATCGATGCGATATATCCATGAAGGTGAGCCGTCGAGACGATCCAGTACAGCGAATCCGCTACGGAAAGCGCACAACACTGCCTGTCCTCCGCGACCGTGTTCAGTAACGGCCGTGCTGTTTGAAGATATAGTTGTTAAGTTCGATAAAATCGTGATTCATCTGGTGCATGATTCGATGGGCGGAACGCGCAATCGCGCACATGACCTTGTAGGCAAGCTGGGGCTCGTCGACGACGACTTTCTCAAACTTCTCCTTATCCAGGCTTATTACCCTGCTATCCCCGATAGCACGCAACCCGACCGTGTGAACATCGCCATCCAGAAAGCTGAGCTCGCCAGCTAGATCACCTTCTCTAATGATAGCGAGACTCGCAATGCCATCGCTGGCCGTCCGCTTCACGACCTCAAGGTGGCCCTCCAGCACAACGTACAGAGAGTCGTCTGCCGTGCCCTCAGTAATGAGGTACTCGTTGGCATTCAATTCCCGCATGTCCATAAGCTCAGCAAGTTTCGTCGCCTCTTGATCCGAAAATCCCTTGCCCAGGCGCGACCCGATAATCTGTTCAGCTGTGATATTCATGGCTTTACTCCAGTGGCATCAAATTAGTGATTTCGGGATGGGTGGTCTATTCGGGATAACCACTAGTATCGGGGGGTCGCAACCGACGCTAACGTATCAGAGCTTCAAACGGCGCAAGCGCAGTGCGTTGCCAATCACCGAAACCGAACTCATGCTCATTGCTGCGGCTGCAATCATTGGGCTCAACAACAACCCGAATACCGGGTAGAGCACGCCGGCCGCAATCGGGATGCCTGCCGTGTTGTAGGCAAACGCGAAGAACAGGTTCTGGCGAATGTTGCGCATCGTCTGCTGACTAAGTTCACGTGCCTTCGCAACGCCCAGCAGGTCGCCACGAACCAGTGTCACGCCAGCGCTTTCCATGGCCACGTCGGTGCCGGTGCCCATCGCGATGCCGACGTTTGCCTGTGCCAGCGCCGGCGCATCGTTGATGCCGTCTCCGGCCATCGCAACAACAGCGCCGTTCGCCTGTAACTCCCGGACAACGCGGTTCTTGTCTTCCGGGGATACGTCGGCATGCACTTCGTCGATACCGATCTGGCGAGCGACTGCATTCGCCGTGCCCTCGCTGTCGCCGGTCAGCATGACCACTTTTAGCCCCGCATCATGCAGCATCTCGATGGCCCTCGGGGTTGATTCCTTGATGGGGTCGGCGACACCGATTATGCCCGCAGCCTTGTTATCGACTGCGACAAACATGACGGTCTGCCCTTCGGCACGATGCTTCTCGGCCGCTTCAGCCAGCGACTTGTCCTCGGCCTCCAGGCGCCGCATGAATTTGCCGTTGCCAATGGCAACGACCGCATCGTCTACGCGTGCGCTTGCGCCCTCGCCCGTGACCGATTCGAAGGCGGTCGCCGGCGTCAAGCCAAGTGAGCGCTTCTCCGCTGCGGCGACGATCGCCTGTGCCAGCGGATGCTCGCTAGCCTTCTCAACTGAGGCAACCAGGGCCAGCAGTGAATCGTCATCGTACTCACCGGCGGCCTCAATCATGACCAGCTCGGGGCGGCCTTCGGTCAGCGTGCCGGTCTTGTCGACCACGACGGTATCGACTTTCTCGAAAGTCTCCAGTGCTTCGGCATTTTTTATCAATATGCCATGCTGGGCGCCCTTGCCGGTGCCGACCATGATGGACATTGGCGTTGCGAGTCCGAGCGCACAGGGACAAGCGATGATCAGTACGGCAACCGCGTTGACGATCGCATAGGCCATCGCCGGCGTCGGCCCCCAGATCGACCAGACGACGAAAGTTACGATGGCCGTCACAACGACAGACGGTACAAACCACGCGGCCACGAGGTCGGCCAGCTTCTGAATCGGGGCGCGGCTGCGTTGGGCCTCGGCGACCATGCGCACGATCTGCGACAACAACGTGTCGTCTCCGACCTGCGTGACTTCCATGATCAGGCTGCCGGTGCCGTTGACGGTGCCGCCAACGACGTCATTGCCGGCAGTTTTTTCAACCGGAATTGGCTCACCGCTGATCATCGACTCGTCGACGGAGCTGTGACCATCGATGACTTTGCCGTCGACCGGCACCTTATCGCCGGGCTTGACCCGCAGGCGATCGCCCGGAGCGAGGTCGTCCAGTGACACCTCCTCCTCGTTGCCGTCATCGGCAATTCGCCGCGCGGTTGGCGGCGCCAGTTCCAGCAACGCGCGAATGGCACCCGACGTGCGACTCCGTGCCTTCAGCTCGAGCACCTGGCCGAGCAGGACGAGCGTCGTGATGACCGCCGCTGCTTCATAGTAGAGTGCAACTTCGCCGGCGTGATTTCGAAATGCATCGGGGAAGACCCCGGGAAAAGCCGTCGCAACGAGCGAGTAGACGAACGCCACGCCGACGCCCAGAGCGATCAGCGTGAACATATTGAGATTCAGCGTCCGAATAGATTGCCAGCCTCGCACGAAGAAAGGCCAGCCGCCCCACAACACCACCGGCGACGCCAATGCCAACTGCAACCACTTGCCCCATGCGGCTGGAAGCATGTGCTCCAGAGGTTGACCCGGAATTATCTCGCCCATCGCGTACAGGAACAGCGGCAGCGTAAGAACAGCGCTTACCCGGAACCTGCGCGTCATATCATCAAGTTCGGACGTATCTTCTTCCGCACTCACAACAACCGGTTCCAGCGCCATGCCGCATTTTGGGCAATTGCCGGGTTGATCGGACTCCACTTCCGGGTGCATTGGACAGGTATAGACGGCGCTCATGACTCGCTCCTTTCGAGTTCGGGAAGGTCAGGCATTCTTCGCTGCTGCCCGACCTCGCCACAACATAAACAGGGCCGGAATCACGATCAACGTCAGACCAGTGGCGCTGATCATTCCGCCTACCATTGGCGCTGCAATACGTCGCATGACTTCGGCACCGGTACCGCTGCCGAGCATGATGGGCAATAATCCGGCAATGATTGCAGCAACGGTCATCATGATCGGCCGCACGCGTAACAGCGCACCATCGATGACGGCCTGTCGAACGTCCTCGTCGGTCAATTCGCGACCTTCCGCTTCCGCGACGGTTTTCTGTCGGCGAATCGCCTGGTTCAGATAGACGAGCATCACGACACCTATTTCGACGGCGACGCCGGCGAGAGCAATGAAACCGACGCCGACCGCGACCGAAAGGTCATAGTTGAGCAGGTACAAAAGCCAGATACCGCCGACCAGCGCCATTGGCAACGTTCCCATAATAATCGCGACCTCGGCGAAGCGCCGAAAGTTAAGGTAAAGCAGCAGGACGATAATCGCCAGTGTTACCGGCCCGACCAGCGTCAGGCGCTCCTTCGCACGCACCATGTACTCATACTGCCCGGACCACGCCAGGGAATAGCCGGCAGGCAATTCAACGCGACTGGCAACCGTCTGCTGCGCTTCGGCAACATAGGATCCGAGGTCGCGCCCCGTTATGTCGACGTAACTCCAACCGTTGAGGCGAGCATTCTCGCTCTTGATAAGCGGCGGACCGTCAACGACGTCGACATCGGCGACGTCAGCCAGCGCGATACGTGCACCCATTGGAGTAACGATTGGCAATAGGCGTAACTCTTCCAGTGAGCTGCGTACCCGTTGCGGATAGCGCACATTCACCGGATACCGTTCCAGTCCTTCCACGGTCTGCGTTACATTCATGCCGCCGACCGCCGTGCGCACGATATCCTGCACATCGCGGATATTGAGCCCGTAGCGTGAAGCCCTGTGGCGGTCGATATCGACGTCGACGTAGCGCCCGCCCGCGACGCGCTCCGAATACACCGACGCCGTGCCGCGCACATCGGCGAGCACGCGTTCGAGATCCTGCCCGATGCGCTCGATCACGGCGAGATCGGGTCCTGACACCTTGATACCCACCGGCGTTTTGATGCCGGTGGCCAGCATGTCAATGCGCGTCTTGATCGGCATCACCCAGGCATTGGTAAGACCGGGTACCTGGACAATGCCGTCGAGTTCGGCGCGCAAGCTGTCCGGGGTCATACCCTCGCGCCACTCTTCTCGAGGCTTGAACTGTATTACTGTCTCGATCATCGTCAACGGCGCCGGATCCGTTGCCGTTTCCGCGCGACCGATTTTGCCAAACACGCTTTTTACCTCCGGCACGGTGCGAATCATTTTGTCGGTCTGTTGCAAAAGTTCGCGTGCCTTGTCGATAGACACACCAGGATAGGTGGTCGGCATGTACATCAGGTCACCCTCGTCCAGTGGCGGCATGAACTCGGAGCCCAACCTCGTTGCCGGCCACAAGCCCACGACAAGAATAAGCACGGCAGCGACCAGCGTGGTGCGAGGAAAGCGAATCACAGTATGGATGACGGGCTTATAAACTGCGATCAGCAGGCGATTGATCGGGTTCTTGTGCTCCGGGGTAACTTGTCCGCGAATGAAATACCCCATCAGCACAGGAACCAGCGTGACCGAAAGTCCAGCGGCAGCGGCCATTGCATAGGTCTTGGTATATGCAAGTGGCGCGAACAGGCGACCTTCCTGTGCCTCGAGCGTAAACACCGGCAGGAAACTCAGCGTAATGATCAAAAGGGAAAAAAACAGTGGTGCTCCGACCTCGCTCGCCGCATCGCCGATAACTCGCCAACGATTTTCGTCCGTCAATGGTTCCTTCTCGATGTGCTTGTGCACGTTCTCGGTCATGACGATAGCGGCATCAACCATGGCGCCGATCGCGATCGCAATACCACCGAGCGACATGATATTGGCGTTGAGTCCCTGCAGTCGCATGACGATAAAGGCCACGAGTATGCCTACCGGCAAACTCAGGATGACCACAGCCGAGGAGCGCAGGTGGAACAGGAAGATTGCGCACACCAGTGCCACTACAATGAATTCTTCCAGCAATTTTCCCTGCAGCGTTTCGACTGCACGATTGATCAGCGCCGAACGATCGTAGGTAGTGACGATTTCGACACCGTCTGGCAGGCTTTGTTCGAGCTCTGCCAGGCGTTCCTTTACGGCCTCTATCGTCTTGAGCGCGTTCTCGCCCGATCGCATCACGACTACGGCACCCACGACCTCGCCTTCACCGTCGAGCTCTGCAATTCCGCGACGCATCTGCGGACCAAGACGTATTTCCGCAATGTCGGAAAGAACGATCGGCGTACCATTGGGACCGACACCCAACGGTATTTCCGCCAGGTCATCGACGCCTTGCAGATAGCCGGTGACGCGAACCATGTATTCGGCCTCGCCCATCTCGATGACAGAGCCACCGGCCTCCTGATTGCCGGCCTGAATGGCCAGAGTCACTGTCGCCAGGGGCATACCGAACGCGCGCAGCTTATCCGGATCCACGACCACCTGGTACTGCCGAACCATGCCGCCAATCGTCGCAACCTCAGCCACCCCCGGCACCGTCTGTAACTCATATTTCAAGAACCAGTCCTGCAGGCTGCGCAACTCCGCAAGATCGTTTTGCCCGCGTCGATCAACCAGTGCGTACTCATAGATCCAGCCGACGCCCGTGGCGTCCGGACCGAGGGCCGGCTTCGCCCCTGCCGGCAACTGGCCGGCCACCTGGCTGAGGTACTCGAGCACGCGCGACCGGGCCCAGTACAAGTCGGTGCCGTCTTCAAAAATGATGTACACAAATGAATCGCCGAAGAACGAATAGCCGCGTACCGTAACGGCCTTCGGGACAGAGAGCATGGCAGTGGTCAACGGATAGGTGACCTGATCTTCCACGACCTGGGGCGCCTGCCCCGGAAACGATGTTTTGATAATCACCTGTACATCCGACAGGTCGGGCAATGCATCCACCGGTGTTTCCCGCAGCGAATAGATTCCCCAGGCGACGACAAAAAAGGTCGCCAGCAACACCAGGATGCGGTTATTGATCGAGTAGCGTATGAGCGCGGCAATCATTGAACGGACTCATCCGTATGCACGCCGTGATCCATCGATGGCTCGTCCTCCGGACCCTCCAGTCGCATCAGCGCAGACTCGATGTTGGACTCAGAGTCGATCAGGAACTGGCCGGACGTCACCACGCGATCATCCGGGGCAACGCCTTCTCGGATTTCCACGCGGTCGCCCGATTCGATCCCCACGCCAACTGCTCGCGAACGAAATTTTCCGTTACCTTCAGCAAGGACCACCCGATCGACCCTGCCGCCACGAATCAGCGCTTCCCGGGGCACATGCACCACGGCTTCGGTTGGTGTTCCGAATATCGTGACGCTCGCGAACATGTTGGGCCGCAGCGCTGTCGCAGGATTGTCAAAGCGCAAGCGGACTTTCAGCGTGCGCGTTGTCGGATCCAGCTCGGGATAGACGTAGTCGACGATGCCCTGCCAGAGCTCGCCTGGCCGGTAGTCGAGTTGAACTTCGGCCAGCTGACCGGCTTCGACCCACGCCGACTGCCGCTCAAACACTTCAACCTCGACCCACACACGAGCGAGATCGGCAATCGACATCAATTCTGTCTCCGGAGTGACGTACATGCCATCCCGAATACCGAGATGGGCAACGACTCCATCGTTCTTCGCGAAAATTCGTATTCGCTGCGTGACGGTGCGTTCCGCATCCAGTCTCTTGATCTCTTCGGGAGTAATCCCAAGTGCGGCAAGTCGGTCGCGGGATGCCTTATGCAAACCCGTGTCACGACTTTTCAGCACCGCCAGGTACTCCTCCTGGGCGTTTACCAGCGTTGGCGAATAAAGCTCGAACAGAACCTGACCCTGGGTGACCGGATCCCCGCTTGCCGTGACCGACAGGTTTTCGATCCAGCCGTCGACACGAGTGTGCACGTGGTGCACCGTATCTTCGTCAAAGCTGACATAGCCAACCGTTTCGATCTGGCGCGGCAGCAGGCCGAACTGTGCTTGCGCGGTCCGCACTCCGAGGTTACTGGCGATCGATGGGTCGATCGTCACAAGAGCCGGATCCATGGCCTGCACCTCGTCTGCATATACCGGTACCAAATCCATTCCCATCGGTGATTTGCCAGGCTCGTCGCGCCGAAAATTTGGATCCATCGGTGCTTCCCAATAGAGAATCTCGCGCTCGCTGCTCGTCGAGCTTTCAGCCATCTTGTTGTCTGCCGGCCACCACCGGCCGAGGAGAATGCCGATCGCGAGTACTGCGACCACGCCCACACCTAACTTGATCGTCTTGTTCATGGAGAAAGCCCTCCAAGGTTGGCGAGCACTGCGTAGCTCTGTCCCCGCTCGGTATGCAGTCGCGCGAGTTCGAGACGCGCATCCAGGTCATCGATAACGCCACGCATCACGTCAGCGAAACCACCGGTTTCGCTTCGATACGCGGCTAGCGCAGCATTCGACTGATCTTCGGTCTGGATAAGGATTCGTTGCTCGTAGAGTTCAATTCGTTGTGACAGGGTGTCCCAGCGTGCAAACTCGACATCGAGTCGACTGGCGAGTTGACGGAGCAATGCCTCCCGCGAATTGGCCGCCGCGCGTCGCTCGCTCAGCGCCGCGGCGAATTCGCGGTCCTGACGATTCTCACTGAAAAATGGCAAGTCCACGGTGACGGACAAACTGACGAAGTCCGAGCGTGGACTGCCGTCCGCCAGGATTCCTTCGCGGTAGCCGTAGCCGAAATCGATTGCCCACCCTGGTTTATCTTGCTCTTCGGCCAGTCGAACACCGGCGTCGCGCGCATCGAACCGCGCGTCTGCTGCGAGCACCACCGGGTGACGCGCCAGCTCATCGGCTAGCGCTTGTCGGTCCGGCAGGTTAGTCCAGGCAGGCGGTTTCTCTGCGACAGGGCG
>Ga0102946_1000394_pt1 | contig 15298 bp, 14 predicted proteins | sample SalPon2A_A_D1_MG_FD_78209 | JGI IMG/M metagenome (GOLD analysis project Ga0102946, IMG submission 78209) | Soil microbial communities from South San Francisco under conditions of wetland restoration - Salt Pond MetaG R2A_A_D1_MG | ecosystem: Environmental > Terrestrial > Soil > Wetlands | place... | reverse complement strand
GGCGTCGTCGTGGCCGGCGTCACGCAGGGCCTCGACGGCCTCGCCGACAAGCAGGTCGGCATGGCCACTCATCTGGTGGAAGTCGTAGAGCCGCCCGCGAGCACGCTCGATCCATTCCAGTGCTTCCGACAACCGTCCCAGGGCGGCAACGGTGTCGTCGGTCATGCCAGCGGGACGTCGATCGAGCGTCATGGAGTCGAGACTAGCCCGCGCCTGCCTTCCGCCATGGGACTGCCCGTCCTCCCGGGCGTCGTCGGCACGTCAGCACCCCGCCGGTGCGCGCCCCCTTGCGGATGGACGGGGCGGTGTGGCATGCTGGTGGCATGCACATCCTGTTGACGGCGACGACACGGCCCACGCGAACGACTCGCGTCGGGCGGCCTTCGTAGGTCCACACCCGCCGTCCGACGTGGCTCCCCGGTCGTTCCGCGACCGTCCTCCCGCTGCCTCCCGACACGGGCACGCCCTGCCCGCGAGTCGCTCGGCACCGGAATAGCCTTGCCACCCAACAGGAGTTGCCATGTCCACCTCATTGACCATCCAGTCCGGCGATGCCAGCGCGCAGTTGGCCGCCGACACCACCGCCCTGCAGGCCCTCAAGGCGCTCGAGGCGATTCGCGGCGCCGTCGTGGCCGCGACCGTCGACGGTGCGCAGTGGGACCTCGACCGCCCGCTGTCAGATGCCGCCGACGCAGACGGCCATGACGGGGTCGTCACCGTCGAGCCCATCTACGCAGACACCGATGCGGGTCGCTTCATCCTGCGCCACTCGACCGCCCACATCATGGCCCAGGCCGTCACCGAGTTGTTCCCGGGCGCCAAGTGGGCGATCGGTCCACCGATCGAGAACGGGTTCTACTACGACTTCGACGTCGACGAGCCGTTCACCGCCGAGGACCTCGAGCGCATCGAGGAGCGCATGCGCGTGCTCATGAAGCAGCGCCAGTCGTTCGCGCGCGAAGAGGTGGCCAAGGAGGATGCCCGCGTCGAGTTCGCCGACCAGCCCTACAAGCTCGAGATCATCGACGCCGTCGACAAGGGCGAGATCGTCAGTGCGGTCGACACCAGTGGCGACCAGGCCGACGAGGCTGACCAGGATCCCACCTTCACCGTCTATCGCAACGTCCTGCCCGACGGTGAGGTGGCGTGGTCGGACCTGTGTCGTGGTCCCCACGTACCGTCCTCGGAGCGGATCCCGGCCTTCACCCTGTTGCGCAGCGCCGGGGCGTACTGGCGCGGTCGTGAGGACCGCCCGATGCTCCAGCGCATCTACGGCACCGCCTGGGAGTCGCGCAAGGCCCTCAAGGCGCACATGACCATGCTCGAGGAGGCAGCCAGCCGCGATCACCGCAAGCTGGGCCGAGAACTCGAACTCACCCACTTCCCCGATGAACTGGGGCCGGGCCTGTCGATCTTCCTGCCCAAGGGTGCGATGGTCCGCAAGCAGATGGAGGACTGGATCCGCGACGAGGTGTTGGCGCGGGGCTACGAGGCGGTCTACTCGCCCCACATCGCCAAGGAGGACCTGTGGCGCATCTCCGGCCACCTCGACAACTACGCCGACCTGATGTATCCGGGCATGGAGATCGACGAGGCGGCGCGCTATCGCCTCAAGCCCATGAACTGCCCCTTCCACCTGTTGGCCTACAAGTCTCGGACCAGGTCGTACCGTGAGTTGCCGGTGCGCCTGGCCGAACTTGGCACCGTCTACCGATACGAGAAGTCGGGCGTGGTCAATGGCCAGTTGCGGGCCCGCGGGTTCACCCAGGACGACAGCCACATCTTCTGTCGTGAGGACCAGGTCGTGGCCGAGGTGGCCGACTGCGTCACCTTCGCCATGGACCTGTATCGCGTGTTCGGGTTCGGGGCACCCAGTCGGGTCGCAATCTCGACCCGGCCCGACAAGTCCATCGGGTCCGACGAGCAGTGGGAGGTCGCCGAGCAGTCGCTGGTCAAGGCAGTCGAGGGACTGGGGCTGGACTACCAGGTCGACGAGGGAGAGGGCGCGTTCTACGGCCCGAAGATCGACATCCACCTGCGTGACGCGCTGGGGCGTGAGTGGCAGACCACCACCGTCCAGGTCGATTTCAACCTCCCGGACCGCTTCGACCTGACCTACGTCGGCGAGGACGGCGAGCACCATCAGCCCTGGATGGTCCACCGCGCCCTGTTCGGTTCCATCGAGCGCTTCTTCGCCGTCATGGTCGAGTCCTTCAACGGCGCGTTTCCCACCTGGGTCGCGCCCGTGCAGGCCACCGTGGTCCCGGTCGCGGCCGAGTTCGACGACTACGCCAACGAGGTGGCCGCGATCCTGCGGGCCGAGCGCGTGCGTGTCGAGGTCGATGCCTCCGACGACACCCTGGGCAACAAGATCCGCAAGGCGGCCACTTCGAAGGTGCCGTACGCACTGATCGTGGGTGGCGACGAGGCTGCCGCCCGGACCGTTGCCGTGCGGCCGTACGCGGGTGCCCAACGCAAGGACGTGCCGGTGTCGGACTTCGTGGACGAGGTGGTCGGCGAGATCGCGGACCGCGTGGCACTTCCGCCGTCGTGATGGGTCCGGTCGTCCGCGGATCTCGTCCAATGGCCGGGGCCTGCGACTAGGGTTCCGACCCAACAAGGAGCCGACGTGCGACTGCTGGCGGTGATCGGGGGAACGGCCGTCGTGGCGGCGGTCTTCCTCGGGATGGTCGACACGCTGGTGTCGACTCGCCTGCGCAACAACACTCGACGTCGCTTCGCCGACTGGCTCGCGGACCAGGCATGGACACTGTTCCGCGCCATCGCCCGCCGCGCCTCTCGACGCCAGACCCGGGCGGGTCAGCCACGCAAGGCCCGGGCACGACGCGAGACGATCCTGTCGCTGTACCCGTCGGTGGTCCTGTTGACGTTGATCGCCTGTTGGGTCGGCTTCCAGGTGGTGGGTTGGGCGCTGATCTGGTGGGGAAGTGGTGTGATCGGCGGGGTCACCGACATGCTGGAATCGGTGTACTACTCCGGTGTCGTGTACTTCACGATCGGCTTCGGCGACATCACCCCGGTGTCTGGCATCGGGCGCATGCTCACCCTGGTGGAGGGCTTCAGCGGTGTGCTGTTCATCGCGCTGACCGTGGGCTACCTGCCGAACCTGTACGGCTCGTACGCACGGCGCGAGCAGGTGTTGTTGTTGCTCGACGACGGCACGCCGGGCCACACGACACCGATGGCGTTGGCAGGCGCATTCCTGGATGGGTCGATCGATTTTCGAGATCTCGACCAGACCCTGGGTGAGTGGGAGCAGTGGGTCGCGATGGTGCTGGAGACCCACACGTCGCATCCGATGCTGGCCTACTTCCGTTCCCAGCACCTGGGCCGGTCGTGGGCCACCGGAATGGGGCTGATGGCGGATGTCGCCGTGATCTCGATCGTCGCCCGAGGCGACGAGAAGGGCCCGGCGTGGCGGCTGTACCGGCGCTGTGTCAGCACCTTCGTCGTGATGACGGCGTCCCTGGGTCTCACGCCGAGCGAGGTCGACGACGACGATGTCGATGCCCCCACCGCACAGGACCTCGTCGACCTCGGGTTGCCGTTGCCCGACGATCCAGACCGAGTCCTGGCCGAGTACCACACGTTGCGCGCGTCCTACGCCGGGCACCTGGACAGCCTGCTCCGGCACCTTGACGCACCGCGCCGGTTCTTCGGCGCGTTGGTGCCGGTGACGGTGGAACAGGCCCATGCCGGGGCGGCTGCCACCGGCGCGGCTGCCGAATCCCGCGTCGTGGGGCAGTCGGACGTCGACGCGCCGTCGGCCCCGGTGACCACGGCGGACGACGATGCCCGGGGCTGACGACATGGCCGCTCCCGAGCCAGACGCCAGGGCCGACCAGCCCGGCATGGCCGTCGACGACCTGCAACGGCTGTGGGCGCCGTGGCGGTTCGGCTACGTCGGCAGTGCCGAGCCAGCCATCGACGGGTGTCCGTTCTGTGTCCTGCCGGCGCGAGACCCGGAGCGCGATCGCGACAGCCTGATCCTGCACCGCGGGGACGGTGCGTTCGTCATGCTCAACGCCTATCCCTACAACCCGGGCCACCTGCTGGTCGTGCCCTACGCGCACGAACGATTCCTGAATGCCGTGCAGGAAGACGCGGCCAACGAGATCTGGCACCTCGGAAGGCGGGGCGCCACCGTGCTGCACGACGTGCTCGGTGCCCAGGGCGTCAACCTGGGCATGAACCTTGGGCCCGCGGCCGGCGCCGGCATCGCCGACCACGTCCACCTCCACGTCGTGCCGCGGTGGGCCGGCGACACCAACTTCATCTCCACGGTCGGTGCTGCCAGGGTGCTGCCACGGGCCCTGTCAGAGGTCCACGACGAGCTGGCCGGCGTCGACTGGAGGTGACGCCGCCGGGACCTGCGGACCCGGCGAAGGGTCCCGCCGGGTGGCCCTCCAGGCATGGTCCCGAGGACCTATGGGCAGGGAGCGGCGAGGATGTGGCCGCCGGGGGTGGCGAAGTCGGTGAAGCGGCAGCCGTAGTCGGGTGCTGCCACGGCCGCGGGGTCCAGCACCTCGTCGCCCGCCGGCCGTGCACCGGTCTCGACCCACTCCACGAGGTCGGACATGGCCGTGGCCAACTCGGTTCCCGTGAACCCGCAGTGGTTGACCCCGCGGATGGCGCGTTGGACCAGCAGGTCGGAGTTGCCCGCGTCAGCCACCTCCTGGGCATAGACGACCTCGTTGTGGAACGGGACGAACAGGTCGCCGAGGTTGTGCAGGGACAGCACCGGCACGGAGATGTCGCCGGTCACCACGGGCACGGGCTTCAGGGCTTGCGAGTTGCGCAGTCGTTCAGCGCCCGCAACACGGACGACATCGGCGTTGAGCGTGGCCTCGGTCGGGCTCGTGGCCGGGTCCAGGTCCACCTGGTAGTAGGTGCCGACGTTGTCGGCAACGATGCCCTTCTGGCCAGCCAGCGTGCCGTCGCCGATCGCGAGGTCGAACAGGAAGTTGCCGGGGGTCGACGCATAGGTCGGGAAGGAGTTCCAGAAGAACCAGGCCTCGTCGAAGTTGGGCCGGTCACCGCCGGACTGCAGTTCGACGAGTTGCTTGAACTGGGTGCCGGTGTCGTTGAGCACCGCCGGCCAGCCGCCGGGTACTGCCTCGAGGCCGGCCTTGATGGCCGGCACGTCCGTGCCCAGCCACGTTCCCGCGTCCTCGATGGGGTAGCGCGAGGTCCCCAGCGCCAACTGTTGCGCCGTGACGTTGAAGTCGAGGAAGTAGTCGAACAACTCGTAGTCGCCCAGCACGCCACAGACCGGCATGGCCCCGTCGTAGGCGTTGGGGTACTGCTCGATCGAGCGTGCCGTCACGTGCCCGCCCATCGACGCGCCGGTGATGTAGACACGGTCTGGCTTGGCGACCTGCTTGCGGAACAGCCTTGCAAGTCGATGCGTGTCCGCAACGCCGACGCCCACGTTGTAGTCGTTGGCGCTGTAACTGGACGCCGCCCAGGCAAATCCATTGGCCAACAGCCACTCCCGCAGTGGCGGGTTGTCGACCGTCAGCGCGAGTCCGTCGCCGCGGAATCCGTGGGCCCACATCACCAACGAGCCATTCCAGTCGTCGGGCACCTCCATGCGGTAGCCGGCGCCGTGTTCGGTGCCCCAGTACTGCGTGGCCGGCAGGGACTGCAGGCCGTCGAAGGGCAACTGCGCTTCGTCCACGAACCACTCGGGACCATCTGGGCCCGGCCCCGGAACGGCTGCTGCCGTGGTGGGCAGCGCAATGGCGAAGAGGGCGACGAGAACGAGGACGAGACGGCGCAAGGAGGCTCCTGATGGCGGCGGGTGTGGTGAACGGTAGTGCGCGGGGAATGGTCGCGGGCGTGGTTGTGCCCATGGATGTGGCAACGAGTCCGCTACCTTCGAGGCCGTCCGTGACCGGTCATCGTGCACCTCGCAACGGTGGCCGTCGTGGCACTGCCGGGGTGCGGTCCGCGCCTTGTCTGGCCACGTGACCGCCCGACGTTCGCACCCGCTGCCCTCGCCCCCGTCCCGATCGAGAACCGCGTGGCCCTGCGCGCACGATTCGACACGACCATCGACGCCGTGGTGTCGCCCATGGGCCGTGGACTCGCCCGACTGGGCGTGACACCCAATGCCCTGACCACGATGGGCCTGGTCCTGACGGGCGTGGCGGCCGGCCTTGTCGTGGCCGGAGAGCCCGTCATCGGCGGGTGGGCCCTGGTGCTGGGCGGCCTGATGGACACGCTGGACGGCGCGGTGGCGCGGGCAGACAACCGGTCCACGCCGTTCGGCGCCTTCTACGACTCGGTTTCGGATCGGCTCTCCGACGGCATCATCCTGGCGGGCGTCGCGTTCTGGCTGCGCGACCAACCTCGCCTGTTCGCGCTCACCATCACCGCCCTGGTGGCTGCGCAGGTGACCTCCTACGTCCGCGCGAAGGCCGAGGCGATCGACCTGGAGTGCCAGATCGGGATCCTGGAGCGCGCCGAGCGCGCGATCATCCTGATGTTCGGGCTGGTGTTCTGGCGCTGGATCCTCGAACCCGTGTTGTGGATCCTGGCGGTCGGCGGTGTCGTGACCATCATCCAACGCGTCCACCACGTGTGGTGCCAGGTGGCTCGAGACCTGCCTGATGAACTGATGGTGCTCGCCGCCGGTGGACGGGCATGGAACCGCGCGTTCAAGGAGGCGGCGCGGCGCCTCTACGGAGCAAAGAACTTCGATGCGGCCTGGGAGGACATGGTTGCCACCGACGGCGACGCGCCCCATGCAGCTCCCGATGCTGGCTCCGACGTTGCCTCCGACGCTGTGCCCGAGGCCACGGAGTCACCGTCGGGCCGGCCCCCGGGGTCCAGGGCATGAGCGGGGGCGAGCCCGCCCAGACGCCGGCGCCGTCCGAGGACGCGTCCGCGGGTGCACGGGGTGGGACCCAGGTCGGGGCCGTGACGCCGCGGGCCAAGAACGCGGCAACGGTCGACGACTTGCCACCGCCCGGTCGGGAGACGCTTCGGCAGCGGCTGTCGTACTGGGGCTACCGAGTGGCGTGGGACTCGGTCGCCCACCTGCCGGAACCGATCGTCGACCCCGCGCCGGCAGCCGTCGGTCGGGTGTGGGCGATGTTGGGCAGCGCCGGGCAGCGAGCCCAGTTGCGCGCCAACCTGGCGCGCGTGATGGGCCGCCCCTCTGCCGATGTCCTGGATCGAGCGGTGGACGACGCCTATCGCTCCTACACCCGGTACTGGATGGACTCGTTCCGGCTGCACACGATGGACCCCGCCACCGTGATGGCGCACTCGGATGGCCACCAACTCGCCCTGGTCGACGACATGGTCGCCGATGGCGACGGCGGGATCCTGGCGACCGCGCACCTGGGGTCGTGGGACATCGGAGCGATGTTCACGACCGAACGGAACTGGAACATGGCGGTGGTGGCCGAGGTGGTCGAGCCCCGCCGACTCTTCGACCGCTTCGTCGACCTGCGTCGCCAGGCCGGCATCGAGGTGTTCCCGCTCGTGCGTGGCGGCGACATGGTCGACCGCATGGCGGGTGCCGTGCACAGAGGCGGACTGGCCACGCTGCTGGCTGATCGGGACCTGGGTCGCCGCGGACCGATCGTGGAGTTCTTCGGTGAGCCGTGCCGCCTGCCGGCCGGCACCGCCGTGCTGGCCCGTCGAACGGGTCGTCCGGTTGCAACCGGGGCGTTCCTTGCGCGTGGGCCGGGGGAGTGGACGGGTCACATCCAGTCCCGCATCGACGTCTCCACACTGTCGGTCGTGGCGGGCACCCAGGCGATCGCCCACGAACTGGAGGCGATGATCTCCCAGTACCCCGACCAGTGGCACGTGTTCGTGCCCAACTGGCTCGTCGACCGTGAGCCCGACCATCCGGTGTCCGTGTCGTGGCGAGAAACCGGCTCGTGGCCATCGGGGTGGGATCCCGAGGCGCAGCAGTGACCGCAGACGGCGCGGTCACCGGTTCGGGAGCCCGCAGGGACGATCAGCCGTTGCGCATCGCCATGGTGTGCCCCTACGACATCGACGTGCCGGGTGGCGTCCAGTCGCACGTCCTGCAGGTGGCAGCGCACATGCGAGCGCGCGGGGACCATGTGCAGGTGCTTGCGCCGGGGAACCGATCGCGCGGCGCGATCACGGCGGTCGGATCCTCCCTGCGGGTCCCGTTCAACGACTCGGTCGCGCCGCTGGCGTTGGCGCCGACTGCGGCGGTGCGGGTACGCCGCGCACTGGCCGCATTCGCACCCGATGTCGTGCACGTCCACGAGCCCATGGTTCCGATGACCTCACTGGCAGCCGCGACGGCCGGGGGGGCGCCGTGCGTGGGGACCTTCCATGCGTGGTCCGACAGCGCCATCGCCTATCGCCTGGCGCGCCCCGTGGCCCGCCGCATCGCCACCTCACTGTCGGGTCGAATCGCGGTGTCCGAGGCTGCCGCCACCTACCACGCCGCCGCCCTGGGACTGCGACCGGCGGACTTCCAGGTGGTCCCCAACGGCGTGGAGGTCGACCGCTTCGCCAACGCGCGCCCGCTCGACTCGATGCGCGCCTCCACGGCCCTGCTGTTCGTCGGGCGACTCGAGCCCCGCAAGGGCCTTGCCACGCTGGTGTCGGCGTTCGCGATGATCAAGGAGCGTCATCCCGACGTGCGACTGTTCGTGGTCGGGGAGGGCCCACAGCGGGAGGCAGCGCAGGCCGGACTGCCGATGGGGTTGCGGTCCGACGTCGTCTTCCTGGGGCGTGTCGACCACGACGAACTGCCTCGTCTGTACCGGTCCGCCGACCTGTACGTGTCGCCGGCGCTGGGTGGCGAGTCGTTCGGCATCGTGTTGGCCGAGGCCATGGCGGCGGGTGCCACGGTGGTGGCATCCGACATCCCCGGCTACCGGTCCGTGGTCACCGACGGCGTCACCGGCGTGCTGGTGGCACCCGACGATCCCGGTGCGCTCGCGCGGGAACTGTCGGCCTTGCTCGACGACCCGGAGCGGGCACGCGCGCTGGCCCGACGTGGTCGTCGCGATGTTGCGCGGCTCGACTGGTCCGTGGTCGCCGAGCAGGTCAGGGCTGTCTATGTCGCAGCGCTCCGGGATTCCCCGCCTGCGCGGTGATCGGGACGTCGTCCAGTAGCATTCGTCCCGTCGTCGGGGCATTGGAGGCCTTTCGTGGAGTCATGGATCGTGGTGATCGTGGTGGTCGTGGTCGTGCTGGGCGTCGGCGCCTGGCTGGCCGCCAAGTACAACGGGCTCGTGGCGCTGCGCAACCGGGCCGAGCAGGCGTGGGCCGACATCGACGTGATGCTGACCCGTCGCCACGACCTCATCCCGAACCTGGTCGAAACCGTGAAGGGGTACGCATCGCACGAGCGCGACACCCTGGAAGCCGTCATCCAGGCCCGCAACACCGCGGTCTCGGCCACCGGGCCCAGGGACCAGGCGGCCGCGGAGGTGGGGCTGACGGGAGCGCTGCGGCAGTTGTTCGCCGTGGCAGAGGCCTACCCGGACCTCAAGGCGGACCAGAACTTCCGGGAACTGCAGCAGGAACTGACCTCGACCGAGGACGGGATCGCGACGGCGCGTCGCACCTACAACGCAAACGTGCAGGTCTACGACACGGAGCGCGAGCAGTTCCCCACCAACATCATCGCCGGCATCTTCAACTTCGAGGAGATGGAGTACTTCACCGTCGACGACCCGGAATCCCGCGAGCCCGTCAAGGTCGAATTCTGATGGTGACCTGGCCGACCGCGCGCGGCCGTGGGGCGGTGGTCGCGCTGGCGAGTGCCGCGATGGTCCTGGGCGCCTGCGGCGCCCCTGCGGTGCAGGTCACGGCGTCACCCGTGGCCGAGGCCGTGACGTCGATCCCATCGGCCACGACACCCCCACCGTCGCCGTCCACGCCGCCCACGCCAACGCCGACTCCGACGCCCACCCCGCAGCAACGCATGCCGCTGACCGGCGAACCGGTCGACGACGCGCGGCTGGACCAGCCAGTCATGGCGGTCAAGATCGACAACACTCCCGCGGCCTTCCCCCACACGGCCATCGAGCGAGCGGATGTCGTGTACGAGCAGGTCGTGGAGGGTGGGCTCACCCGCCTGGTACCGCTCTTCCACTCCGACATCCCGGACGTGATCGGCCCGATCCGTTCCGCGCGCCTGATGGATGTCGACCTGCTGTCGCCCTTCACCCCGATGCTGGTGTTTGCCGGTGGCCGGCCCGAGGTCGCGTCTGCGCTCGCCGATTCGGGCGCGATCGGCATGGTCAGCGACAGGGGTGGTGCCCCGTTCTTCCGAGATCGGTCACGCAGCTCGCCCCACAACCTGTACGTCGACGGCCCGGCCGTGTACGAGGTCGGGGCCACTCGCGAGGAGGTGGGTCCGGTGAGCACGTCGTTCGAGTTCGGTGATCCGCCCCAGGGCGGTTCGGAACTCGACAGCCTCGACATCGCCATGACCTACTGGCAGACCACGAGTTGGAACTGGGATGCCGAGGACGAGGTCTACCGACGCTTCACGCGTGGTGACCCCTACCAGGTGACCGGAGATGGCCGGGTCGGCGCTGCCAACGTGCTCGTCGTCCTCACCACGGTGTCCCAATTGCGGTCGGGCGATCCGTACATGCAGACCGAGCTCATCGGGGAGGGCGGGGCCGTCCTGCTGCGCGACGGGCGTCGCTACGACATCCGTTGGCGCAAGGCCGACACGGAGTCGCACATGGAGTTCGTGTACGCGGATGGCACGCCGGTTCCCCTCGCCGTGGGTCAGACCTGGGTCCACCTCGCCCCGATCGGCGCCGTGGGCTGACCGGCTGACCTCACCGTGCGTTGCCCGGGCACGGCTCGCGGATCGTGTCGGCACGTTCCGGGCAGGCCATCCCGGTGACGGATGCGGTCCATTCGTGACCCGTCAAGGTGGCCAGTACGCTTCCCCCACATCTCCCCGGGTCCGCAACCCCGCCCCGGTCGTGACAACGCCCCTTCGAGGTCAGCCATGAGCGCATCCACCCCGGCCCCCGACACGGCCACCACCGGCACCACGCGCGTCAAGCGTGGCATGGCCGACATGCTCAAGGGTGGGGTCATCATGGACGTCGTGACGCCGGAGCAGGCTCGGATCGCCGAGGATGCCGGTGCCGTGGCCGTGATGGCGCTCGAGCGTGTTCCCGCCGACATCAGGCGCGACGGCGGCGTCGCCCGCATGTCCGACCCGGACATGATCGACGGCATCGTCGAGACGGTGTCGATTCCGGTCATGGCCAAGGCGCGCATCGGTCACTTCGTCGAGGCCCAGGTGCTGGCCTCGCTGGGCGTGGACTACATCGACGAGTCCGAGGTGTTGACCCCGGCCGACGAGGCCCACCACATCGACAAGTGGCAGTTCGAGGTCCCGTTCGTGTGCGGCGCAACCACCATCGGGGAAGCACTGCGTCGGTTGGGTGAGGGTGCCGCCATGATCCGGTCGAAGGGCGAGGCCGGCACCGGCAACGTGGTGGAGGCAACTCGCCACATGCGTTCCATCGCGGGGGCCATTCGTCGGCTCACGACAATGGACGAGACCGAGCTGTACGCCGTCGCGAAGGAGTGGCGTGCGCCGATCGGGTTGGTCCAGGAGGTGGCCGAGGCCGGTCGCCTGCCTGTCGTCCTGTTCACCGCCGGGGGACTGGCCACCCCCGCGGATGCCGCCATGATGATGCAGTTGGGTGCCGACGGCGTCTTCGTGGGTTCGGGCATCTTCAAGTCGGGCAACCCCGAGGCACGTGCGCGCGCCATCGTCGCGGCCACCACGAACTACGACGACCCGGGCGTCATCGCCGAGGTGTCGCGTGGCCTGGGTGAGGCGATGGTCGGCATCAACCTGGACGACCTGGCCGACAGCGAGCGCTACGCCGGACGCGGGTGGTGAGTACCCGCTCGTGGATGCCGGGTGCACCCCTGGCGTCGCGGCCTGACCGGCATGGTCGTCACTCGCCGCGCACCGACGATGCCGTGGTCGACGACGGGCCGATCGTGGGGGTGCTCGCGCTGCAGGGAGACGTCCACGACCACCTGCAGGTGCTGGCACGTGTCGGTGCCCGCGGCCGTCGAGTGCGACGAGCCAGCCATCTCGAGGGCCTGGCCGGCATCGTCATCCCCGGCGGTGAGTCCACGACCATCGGGAAGTTGCTGCGTCGTTTCGACATGTTGGACCCGTTGCGCACCCACCTGCGGGCTGGCCTGCCCGCGTTCGGGACCTGTGCCGGCATGATCCTGTTGTCACGCGAGCTCGACCAGGACTTCGACCAACCATTGCTGGGTGTGCTGGGAGTGCGCACACGACGCAACGCCTTCGGTCGCCAGATCGACTCGTTCGACGTCGACCTCGACGTCGACGGGATCCCCGGTGGCCCCATGGATGCGTCGTTCATCCGCGCGCCGAAGGTCGTGGCCGTCCTGGACGACGATGTCGAGGTGCTGGCCGCAGTCGCCGGTGACCCGGTCGTCGTGCGCCAGGGCGCGGTGCTGGCCGCGGCCTTCCATCCCGAGGTGACCGGCGACGATCGTCTGCACGCCGCCTTCGTTGCCAGTCTCGCGGCTTCGTGACGAACCGACGGCTGATGTCACACCGACGGCCGTGATCGACGGGTCGTTACCATCTTCATCCACACCTCCAGCAGGACCTACGACAGGACCGTCCATGGCAGGCCACAGCAAGTGGGCCAACATCAAGCACCGCAAGGCGCGCCAGGACAAGGCTCGTGGCAAGACCTTCGGCAAGCTGATCAGGGCGATCGAGTCGTCGGCCCGCGAGGCCGGCACGTCCGACCCCGAGCTCAGTGCATCCCTGGCGTTGGCCGTGCAGAAGGCCAAGGACGCCGATGTCCCCAAGGACACGATCGAGAAGGCGTGCAAGCGTGGTGCCGGTGAACTCGATGACGGCGTCGCCTACGAGTCGGCCACCTACGAGGGCTACGCCCCGGGTGGCGTGGCGGTGCTCGTGGACATCCTGACCGACAATCGCAACCGCACTGCCTCGGACGTGCGCTCCATCTTCAGCAAGGCTGGCGGCTCGTTGTCGGAACCGGGCGCGGTGTCGTTCCTGTTCACGCGGCGCGGGCAGGTCCTGGTGGATGCCGGCACGGGTGACGAGGACGCCGTCATGATGGCCGGTCTGGACGCCGGTCTCGAGGACGTCGAACCCAGTGGTGACACGGTCATCGCATGGTGTGCGCCGACCGACCTGGCCGACCTGCGCAAGGCGTTGGAGGGTGCCGGCCTGGCCGTGGTCGGGGCCGAGGCCCCGATGGTGCCCTCGGTCACGATCCCGTTGGAGGACGCGTCGTCGGCTGGCAAGGTCATCAGGTTGATCGATGCACTCGAGGACAACGACGACGTCCAGGAAGTCTTCGCGAACTTCGACATCGACGATGAACTGATGGAGCAACTGGACACGTGACCGGCCAACGTCGCGGGTCCTTGCCGTTGCGACGGCGGATGCTACGGTGAACATGTGTTCGAGTCGGCGCGGTGCCGATGGCGGCGCACCTCGTCGGTCTGCACGGCCGACACGCCCTGCTCCTGCCCACGACGTTCACCGAAGGCACCTGTCGATGACAACCGCCCCGCGGCCGGCACCACCGGGTCGTGTCACCGGTGACCACGTCGTGCTCGGCATCGACCCGGGTCTGACACGATGTGGCTGGGGCGTGGTCGTGGGCACCCGGGCGCGGCTGCGCCACGTGGCCCACGGGACGTTGCGCACGAGCCCGTCGGACGCCCTCCCGGCCCGACTTGACGCGATCATGTGTGGCCTGGAAGCCGTCCTGGCCGAGCACCGCCCCGTCCTGGTCGGGGTCGAGCGAGTGCTGTTTTCCCGCAACGTGCGCACCGCGATGGCGACCGGACAGGCCGCGGGCGTGGCATTGCTGGCCGGCCATCGGGCGGGCGTCGACGTCGTCGAGCTCACGCCCACCTCGGTCAAGTCGACGGTCGCAGGTCACGGGGACGCGGACAAGGATGCCGTCGCCCGCATGGTGGTGGCGCAGTTGGGCATGGAATCCACGCCGCGCCCGGCCGACGCCGCCGACGCGCTGGCCGTTGCCATGGCGGCCATCCTGCAGTCGGGGCCGATGGCGGCGCCCCGACCGGCCAACACCGGCGCCGGCAACGTCGCGAGCGGCGACTGGGAATCCCACCTGGCGAGTCGGGGGCTGCAAGTCGTGGGTGGTACGACCCCACCAGCACCAACGCCCGGAGGCACGTCGTGATTGCCCATGTTCGTGGCGAGGTCGCCCATCGCGATGCCGAAACCGTCGTCGTCGACGTCGGCGGCATCGGCTGGCGGGTGTACGTGGCCGACCTGGCCGCAGTCCCTCCGGTCGGTGAACCAGTCGTGTTGCACACCTCGATGCAGGTGCGCGAGGACGCCATGGACCTGTACGGGTTCACCGACCGTGATGGCCTGGCCACGTTCGACCTGCTGATCCAGGCCAACGGAGTCGGGCCCAGGCTGGCGCTGGCGGCGCTGCGCACGCATCGGCCCGGGGTGCTGCGCGATGCCATCGCGTTGGGCGACGCCACCACGTTGACAGCCGTGCCGGGGATCGGCAAGAAGGTTGCGCAGCGGTTGATCCTCGAACTCGGCGAGAAGGTCACCTCGGTCGACCTGGGCGGGGGTGGGGGTGCCACGGCCGCGACTGCCACGGCCGACGCCACTGCCATGGGGGAGGCGCAGGAGGCGTTGACCCAACTTGGCTACAGCGCCGTCGAGATCCGGGCAGCCCTGGCCGGCGCGCCTGCCGAGGGTTCCGTCGAGGACCTCGTGCGCCATGCCCTGCGACATGGTGGCGGCAGGTGACGGACCAGACCAGTGACCAGACCAGCGGCCACGCCGACGACATGCTGGCACGGGATCGCCTGCCCGGCGAGGACCGCGTCGACGCCTCGCTGCGGCCACGCCACCTCGACGAGTTCGTGGGACAGCCACGCATCCGTCGCCAGCTCGACCTCGTCATCCGTGGTGCCATCCAACGCGACCTGCCCGTCGACCACGTGCTGCTGTCGGGCCCCCCCGGGCTCGGCAAGACGTCGCTGGCGGCGATCGTCGCCACCGAGGTCGGCGCGATCCTGCGCACGACGTCGGGGCCAGCACTGGAACGGCCGGGCGACCTCGCCGCGATCCTGACCAACCTCGAGGCCGGCGACGTGCTCTTCGTCGACGAGATCCATCGCATGTCACGGCCGGTCGAGGAAGTGCTGTACCCGGCCATGGAGGACTTCCAACTCGACATCATCGTGGGCAAGGGCCCGG
>Ga0102946_1000393_pt1 | contig 15325 bp, 13 predicted proteins | sample SalPon2A_A_D1_MG_FD_78209 | JGI IMG/M metagenome (GOLD analysis project Ga0102946, IMG submission 78209) | Soil microbial communities from South San Francisco under conditions of wetland restoration - Salt Pond MetaG R2A_A_D1_MG | ecosystem: Environmental > Terrestrial > Soil > Wetlands | place... | reverse complement strand
TTATTTCCTAAAACCTCATTTTTTAAATTCTGGTAGGAAAATGACAGTCCGTAATCAGGATAATTGTAACGTTGCTCCCAGTCATTATCACCAAATGTCGTCTTATTCCAACTCAGTATTAAACCCTCTGGATGACCTTTTATCAAGTGTAGAATATCATCGTTATGCAAGGCAATATTACCTTTAAAGTAATTCGCATCTATCGTCCAATTTGAAAGGGTTTGACCAGACACCAAACAGCCTAGCAATCCAAAAAAAAATATGAGGAAATTTTTCATGCCTTATCGGCAAATATAGCTAATTAAATTCAGGTCAAAATAGCTTGGAAGCAATGCTTCTTATGTTATCACTTTTCCCCATTGAATAATAATGTAGCACTGGTATTCCAGCTTTTTGAAGCTCTTTAGACTGCATAACACACCACTCTACACCCACTTGCTTTACAGCGTCATTGTTCTTACATTTTATAACTTCAATGATAAGTTCTTCGGGGAGGTCAACATGAAAACGATGTGGTATTAAATTAAGGTGTTTCCTTGTGGCGATTGGTTTTAAACCTGGGATAATGGGCACCGTAATTCCTGCTGTACGACATTTCTCTACAAAATCGAAATATTTCTGATTATCAAAAAACATTTGGGTGACGATATATTCAGCACCATTTCTAATTTTCTTTTTTAAAAAATGAATGTCACTATCCAAGTTCGGAGCTTCCATATGCTTTTCAGGATAGGCCGCAACTCCAATACAAAAGTTAGTAGTAGACGAATTCAACAATTCCCTATCTAAATATGTACCTTCGTTTAAATTCTGAATTTGAGAAACCAATTCACTGGCATAATTATGGCCTTCGTGCTCCGGTTTAAAATAAGTCTCACTTTTTACGGCATCACCTCTTAATGCCATGACATTTTTAATTCCCAGAAAATCTAAGTCAATTAGAAAGTTCTCGGTATCTTCCCTTGTAAAACCACCACAAAGAATATGTGGAATAGCATCTACTTGATATTTATTTTGAATTGCAGCACAAATACCCACCGTTCCAGGGCGCTTTTTGACAATCTGCTTTTTAAGTAATCCATTATCCAGCTCTTTGTAAACGTACTCTTCGCGATGATAGGTCACATCAATAAACGGTGGCTTAAACTCCATTAAAGGGTCTATATTATCAAATATAGATTGAATATGCTGCCCCTTAAGTGGTGGTAATATCTCGAACGAAAACTGAGTACTGCCATTGGCCTTTTTTATATGCTCTGTAACCTTCATATTATACTGTTGTAAAGTATGCCATTGCTAATGCTGCTAAAGTTAACAGCAGTATTTGAATGGCAAATCTTATTTCTAATTTGTACTTTTTCATTTAATTATTTTAAAATTTGGTGCAATTTTAATTATTACTTCTACATTTTCTTTTAATTCATCTAAAACAAATAGTTAAGTTTCAGATAAATTAGGCCTCAACCATTTTTTGGCTTTCTCTTTAGAAATACCTTTCCTCTTGGCATAATCGTCTACTTGATCTTCAGTGATTTTTCCCAATCCGAAATATCTGGCTTCGGGATTTGAAAAATAATAGCCGCTCACACTTGCTGCTGGCCACATGGCCAAACTTTCGGTAAGTTCTACGCCAATGTTCTCATATACGTTGAGAAGTTGCCAAATGGTTTTCTTCTCCAAATGATCAGGACAAGCAGGATAGCCTGGAGCAGGACGAATACCTTTATAAGCCTCCTTAATTAAATCATCATTCGTTAAATCTTCTTCTAATGCATATCCCCACACCTCTTTTCTTATATGCTTATGCAAAAATTCAGCAAAGGCTTCAGCCAAACGATCGGCTAGTGCTTTTATCATAATGGCATTATAGTCATCATGATTCTCTTCATATTTTTTTGCTAATTCATCAGTGCCAAATCCGGTGGACACACAAAATGCACCGATATAATCTTGCTTTTCTACTTCTTTGGGCGCTACAAAATCGGCTAAGGCAATATTTGGTTTGCCTTTTGCTTTTTTAGATTGTTGGCGTAAGGTTAGAAACGTTGCGATATTTTTTCCTGAATTATCATAAACTTCTATATCATCATTGTTTATGGAATTGGCCGGAAATAGACCAAAAACAGCCTTAGCTGTTAAAAGTTTTTCATTAAATATCGTCTGAAGTAATTGCTGCGCGTCATCAAATAATTCGGTCGCTTGCTCACCTACCAACTCATCTTTTAATATTCCAGGGTATTTTCCATGCAAGTCCCAACTTCTAAAGAATGGACTCCAATCTATATAACCTTCTAATTTAATAAGGTCAAATTCATTAATGACCTTTATACCTAACTGTTTTGGTTTGACTATTTCTGTAATATTCCAGTCAATTTGAAACTTATTTTTTCTAGCATCTTCAATAGTTACATATTCTTTTCGCTTCCCTCGTTTTAAAAATTGCTCACGAAATTTATCATACTCCTCTCTAATTAGTTCTTTATACACTTTATTATTCTTTTGCAGCAAATTACCAACAACTGTTACTGCTCGGGACGCATCATTAATATGCACTACAGTTTCACTGTAATGTGGTGCTATTTTAACAGATGTATGAGCTCTTGAGGTTGTTGCGCCACCAATAATTAATGGAATATTTAGATTCTTTTTTTCCATTTCTTGAGATACATAAACCATCTCATCCAACGAAGGGGTAATTAAACCGCTTAAGCCAATAATATCTACATTTTCTTCAATAGCTGTTTTAATAATTTTTTCAGTGGGCACCATAACACCTAAATCAACAATTTCATAATTATTACACCCCAGAACTACACTTACAATATTTTTTCCAATATCGTGAACATCGCCCTTTACAGTCGCCATTAAAATGCGTCCAGCAAATTCCTGCTTACCGTCTTTCTCTGCTTCAATAAAAGGTTGTAAATAAGCTACGGCCCTCTTCATTACACGTGCTGATTTTACTACCTGTGGTAAAAACATTTTCCCACTTCCAAATAAGTCGCCAACAACGTTCATGCCTATCATAAGATGTCCTTCTATGACTTCAATGGGTTTTGAAACCGCTGAACGCGCTTCCTCAACATCATCGATAATATAGGCATCAATACCCTTAACTAAAGCATGCGTAATACGATCTTGTAAAGATTCATTGCGCCACTCTTGTACTTCTACACTTTCTTCTTTCTTTTGTCCTTTTACGGTTTCTGCAAATTCCAAAAGACGTTCTGTGGCATCATCCCTTCTGTCGAATAAGACATCCTCAACCCGATTCAATAAGTCTTCGTCAATCTCGTCATATACTTCCAACATGGTAGGATTGACAATACCAAGGTTCATTCCATTTTTGATAGCATGAAATAAAAATGCCGAGTGCATGGCTTCGCGAACCGTGTTATTCCCTCTAAACGAAAATGAAACATTGCTTACACCACCAGAAACATTAGCATATGGTAAATTTTCACGAATCCACTTTGTAGCATTAAAGAAATCTAAGGCGTTTTTTCTATGTTCTTCCAATCCCGTTGCTACAGGAAAAATATTCGGATCGAAAATGATATCTTGAGGTGGAAAGTGTACACTATCTGTTAATATTCTGTAAGATCTTTCACAAATTTCGATACGCCTTTCATAAGTATCTGCCTGCCCTTTTTCATCAAATGCCATCACAATTACCGAAGCTCCATAACGTTTGACCAATTTTGCCTGTCTTATAAATTCTTCCTCGCCTTCCTTTAAACTAATGGAATTCACTACCGATTTTCCTTGAACTACCTGTAATCCTGCTTCAATGATTTCCCATTTGGAGCTATCGATCATGATTGGGATACGTGAAATATCTGGTTCAGAAGCAATTAAATTGAGAAAAGTTGTCATGGCCTCAACTCCATCCAGCATTCCTTCATCCATATTAACATCCAGGATTTGTGCACCGCCTTCTACCTGATGTCTTGCCACTTCTATAGCTTCGTTAAAATTCTCATCTTTAATCAATCTCAAGAATTTACGAGAACCAGTAACATTGGTACGTTCACCAACATTTATAAAGTTGCTTTCTGGAGTGACCACAAGTGGTTCCAATCCTGATAATGTTAAGTATCTATTCTTTTTCTTCATTTGTTTCTACCCTTCCGTCCTTCGGACACCTCCCCTTGTCATGTGAAGGAGTTAAAAGTGTACAGGGAGTTACGAGGTTTATAATTTTTAGCGACTTCTGATATGGCTTCTATATGGTCTGGTGTAGTACCACAGCAACCTCCAATAATATTAATCAATCCATCTTCTAAATAACCTTCAATTAGTTTTACCATTTCCTTGGGTGACTGATCGTATTCACCAAAGGCATTGGGCAGGCCCGCATTGGGGTGTGCTGATGTGTAAAATTCCGTTTCATTAGACAGCCGTTGTAAATATGGCTTCAGCTGTTCTGCTCCTAAAGCACAATTAAAACCAACACTTAGTAAAGGCACATGAGAAATGGAGGTTAAAAACGCTTCAACTGTTTGGCCTGAAAGTGTTCTTCCCGAAGCATCCGTAATAGTGCCGGATACCATAACAGGAGTATCAATCTTGCGCTCTTCCTTTACCTCCTCAATAGCAAATAAGGCAGCTTTAGCATTTAAAGTATCGAAAATGGTTTCTACTAAAAGTACATCAACACCACCATCAATCAATGCCTCTACTTGTTCCTTATATGCCACACGCAATTCTTCAAACGTAATAGCACGATACTCCGGTTTGTTGACATCTGGCGACAGACTTGCAGTTTTATTAGTCGGACCAATACTTCCTGCTACAAAACGTGGTTTTTTCGGATTTACGACGGTAAATTCATCAGCTACTTGCTTTGCAATTTTTGCTGATTCAAAATTTAGTTCATACACCAAATCTTCCATATTATAATCAGCCATAGCTATGGTTGTACCAGAAAAGGTATTGGTTTCTACAATGTCTGCCCCAGCCTCAAAGTATTTTCGGTGTACTTCGGCTATAGCCTCAGCTTGGGTTAGTGATAACAGATCATTATTACCTTTTAAAGAGGAAGGATAATCCTTAAACCGATCACCGCGATAATCTTCTTCTGAAAAATTGTAACGCTGGAGCATGGTACCCATAGCACCGTCTAGCACTAATATTCTTTTCTCTATTTCGTCTTTAATACCACCCATTTTAATTTAACTTGTTTGATAATTTAATAATATCAGTTAAAACGCCTCGGGCAGTAACTTCCTTACCAGCACCAGCGCCTTGTATCACTAATGGATTACTACCATAAGATTCGGTGAAAATTTCAAATACTGAATCAGTCCCTTTCAATCGGCCTATCGGCGTAGTTTTCTCTTCAGCAATTAACTTGACTTCCAACTTTTGTTTTATAACGTCTAAATCCCCAACATAACGGAGGACTTTTTCTTTTGGTAATTGTTTTTTTAGTTTCTCAAAAGGGCTATCCAATTCCTTACTCCTACTTTTAAACTGTTGTACAGTAGTTTTTCCATTTAATTGCTTTGGCACCAATGTTTCTATCAAGACATCACTGAATTCTGTTACGATATTAAGTTCTCGTGCCAAGATTAATAATTTTCGTGCCACATCGTTCCCCGAAAGATCTTCGCGTGCATCTGGTTCGGTTAACCCTAATCTCGTAGCTTGAGTAAGCACCTCTGAAAATCTTACATCTTCAGAAGAAAAACTATTAAAAATATAACTTAAAGATCCTGAGAAAACTCCTCTTATTTTATGTATTTTTTCTCCTGAATCTACTAAATTTTTAACGGTGTCTATAACTGGCAAACCTGCACCCACATTCGTTTCATAATGGAATAATTTATTATGCTTCTTTAATACCTCTCTTAAATCATTATAAAACCCATAACTCAAAGTATTGGCAATCTTGTTTGCCGAAACGATATGAAATCCATTTTGAACTAATGATATGTAGTTCTCAACAAAATTGTGACTTGCTGTTGTATCAATAGCTACTAAATTCTCATATTTAAACCTTTGTGTAAATTTAATAATCTCTTCAATCTTATAAGGAACCGAAAACTTCTCAAAATCGCATTCCCAACTATTTGAAACTCCATCTTTGTCATAAAACGCCAATTTGGAATTGGTTACAATCGGAATTCTCAAATGTAAATTTTGCCTTTCAAACAGTTCATGCTTTACTTCATTGATTTGCCGAATTAAAGTGCTACCTACATTACCAATACCAAATATGACGATATTTATGGTTCTGGACTTAGGCATAACGTTTTTCTTTTAAGTGATTCAACTTAGAAAATGCAAGATTAAGATCGTTTATCAAATCTTCGGCATCCTCAATTCCACAGCTTAACCGGATCAAGGAATCCTTGATACCAGATTGCAAACGCTTTTCACGAGGAATGGAGGCGTGTGTCATTTGGGGAGGATGGCATAGTAAACTTTTCACACCACCAAGGCTTTCAGCAAGTTTAAAGTAATTGGTATTCGTAACAAAAAGATTGGCCACGTCCTGACTGTCTTCTTTTAATGTGAAAGAAACAATACCTCCAAACCAGCCATTTTGCTGCTGCTTAGCTATATCATGGTTTTTATGGCTTACTAAACCAGGATAATACACGTCTTGAACGTTCTCATGGTTTATTAAAAAGGCAGCCACTGCAAATGCATTATCACACTGTTTCTTGTACCTAATTTCTAAAGTTTCAATACCACGAATGGTTAAAAAACAATCCCAGGGTCCTAGTATCCCTCCTGAAGCATTTTGAATGAATTTTAACTTTTCTGATAACTTTTCAGTTTTAGTAATCACCAGTCCAGCAACTAAATCAGAATGACCACCAATATATTTGGTGCCGCTATGGATAATTATATCTGCTCCAAGTAATAGTGGCTGTTGAGCGATTGGGCTCGCAAAGGTATTATCAACAACCAATAAGGCGTTAACACTTTTTGCAATGGTGGCGATCTTTTGGATGTCTGACACTTTTAATGTTGGATTGGTTGGTGATTCTATCCATACCAATTTGGTTTTACTACTAATAACATTGGCAACGTTATCAGCATCCGTAGTATCTACGTAATGCACTTTTATACCCAATTTTTTGTAAACATGTGTGAATAGACGATAGGCGCCACCGTAAATATCATCAACCGCAATAATCTCATCACCAGCCGACAATAATTTTAAGACAGCGTCAATGGCTGCCAAGCCTGTACTAAATGCAAATCCGGAATGACCGCCTTCTAATTCGGCAACCACATCTTCTAAAACTTTACGTGTTGGATTGTTGCTTCTTGCATAATCAAAACCTTTGTTAACTCCAGGTGCTTCCTGAATAAAGGTTGATGTTTGGTACACAGGTACCGTAATTGCTCCTGTGAGTGGATCACTAGGAATTGAATGAATAATTTTTGTTGCATTCATTTTTCTAATTTTTTTGAGTTAATAAATAATTAAACCAAAAGTCAAATGCGCCTCAAAAGGCGTACTTAATAGAAAAATGTTAAAAAGAATGACGTGATTTCAGGAAAGAAATTACGTTGGTTATCTATCGAAAGCATAATGCCTCAGTAGAATTTAGCACCTTCTTAATTGCATAAGGGTTGCTAAGGTTTCAAAGGGTCTATTCCCTCCACCTTTCTTGATAACATCTCAGTAAGTTATTGAACTTTGTGAATACAAATATTGCATAAGAAAAATGGATTATCCAAATTTTAATGGACGAAATGTTGATTTTTTGGTTAAACGTTAAGCCAACGCGGCATGATATTTTTCCTTAATAACCTGCTTAACCGTCTTGTTTTCAATTTTGCTTTCTAACCACGAAATGATGTCTAAGTATAAAAATGCTCGTCTCTCATAAGGATGATTTTCATATTCCTTTAATGTAATAAGAAGTCCTCTGAAGGCATTTTTAAGTTCATGAGGATAAATGTCTTGAAGCCCTTTTATAAACTTGATCATCTCCTGTTGAACCTCATGCAATTCATTCATTTTGATTAAAAATTTATATGTGCTCCTTAACAATGCCTCTAGATGATAATCTAACCCAGCCTCATAATGGGCTACAAGATTCAATACTCTTGCAAAACAAAGCAGATCCTCACGCATGGATAGACTTTTATTAGAAATTATTTTTTCTAAATATGCAATACACTCCTCATTGTTACCTGAACCAAAATGAAGGCAGGCAAATTTATAGTAGAAGGTCATTGTAAAATGCTCGTCAATTCGATTTTTATATTTACGAAGATTCTTCTCTATCCCAGGAATCAGTTGTAATCCGTCTTCAAAACTACCATCAATAAAATGGCTATTTAGTTTGTTTAGATTAATATATAGAAAACTCAAGGATTCTACGTTTTCGTCATTTGCAAACAAATTCTCCTTCATAACAGAATGCAATCTATTTAAACTAGCTTCAAACCGTTCTTTATTATTAAGCATAAATAGCGACTCCAATAAGTAGTTATTGCCTTTTAAAAAGAAAACTGGATTCTGCCTTATCATATCGGTATTATCATAAAATAATTCTACCCATTTTGCGGCATACTTATAACAGTTCAAAAAATCCTGCATCAAAAAACTATACCATAAATGTGCCTTGTATAACCATAATTTTTCACGAAAGCCTAAATTTTCAATTTTATACTTTGGAAGTCGTTTCTTAAAATAGCTTGTTATAATCTCAGCTTCTTTCTCATTTTTAGCATATCCTGTTTTTAAAAATATTCCATAAAGTTGGAGAGACAAATTAGATAGTTTACTCGTAAACACGTTAGCAGCACTTAATTCTTTGGCCTGAATGGCAAGCTCATCTGCTCGACTACTTATACTTCTGGTGATATATTGAGATTCTATAACCTTCTCAAGCTAAACAATCTCATAAGCCAAATTCTTTTCCTCATTTTGAATAGCAAATTCCTTAGCCTTATCAAGAATCTTTAAACTTTGTTTATACAATCCTTTATGATATAGTATTGAAGCAAAATCTAATTGTTCTCTAATTTGAGACCGTACATTTTGATGCAAAGGGTTAAGCTTTAAACTAATGAGTAGTTGTTTGTACAAATGTGCTTTTACATTTGGAAGCTGTTGTTTTTTTATGATTCCAGTTTTTAAAATAGCTTTTTCATCATATGTAGAAGCCTTATCTAACATATTGAAAAGATTCAAAAATTTTGAATCGGAATTCACCCCCAAACGACCAACATACAACTTGAATTGACGCTTTTCTGATTTGGTCAACGATTTTACCAAAACAAACAGATTATCTTTTTGATACTTTGTTATCAATGAGTTTTTTTCTTAATTAATTGATTAACTGTATTTTACAATCATATTTCATTGTTGGACATCGTAATTAAGATGTTCAATATCATTGGTTTAATAAATCCAAAATATACATTCGTAAAACAATTCAAAAATATATTTGAATAAATGTCTAAAACTAATGTTCAGATTTTCGATACGACCCTTCGCGACGGTGAACAAGTTCCTGGTTGTAAATTAGATACTGAACAAAAAGTTATTATCTCAGAGCAACTCGATTATCTTGGTGTTGACGTTATAGAAGCGGGGTTCCCCATTTCAAGTCCAGGGGATTTTAAATCGGTTGAAGCTATTTCAAAAATTGTAAAAAATGCAACGGTTTGCGGATTGACAAGAGCCGTTAAAAAAGATATTGAAGTTGCCAGTAAAGCTTTGAAGTTTGCCGCCAAACCAAGAATACATACTGGAATAGGCACTTCAGATTCGCATATTAAATTCAAATTCAATTCCAATAGAGATTCTATTCTAGAACGTGCCTATCGCGCCGTTGCTTATGCCAAGTCATTTGTTGAAGATGTTGAATTCTATGCAGAAGATGCTGGGCGAACAGATAACGAATTTTTAGCAAGAGTGTGTGAAGTAGCTATAAAAGCAGGGGCCACAGTATTAAACATACCAGACACAACCGGTTATTGTTTGCCAAGTGAATATGGTGCTAAAATAAAATATTTGAAAGAGCATGTAAGAGGTGTAGAAAAAGCCATTTTATCATGCCATTGTCATAACGATTTGGGCTTGGCTACTGCTAATTCTGTTGAAGGTGTCATTAATGGTGCGCGCCAAATTGAATGTACCATTAACGGTATTGGCGAACGTGCTGGTAATACTGCCTTAGAAGAAGTTGTCATGGTATTGAAGCAGCATCCATATCTCGATTTAGATACAAACATCAACACAGAAAGGCTGTATGGTATAAGTCAGTTGGTATCTGATAGTATGGGTATTTATACGCAGCCTAACAAGGCCATTGTCGGTGCAAATGCCTTTGCACATAGTTCGGGCATTCATCAAGATGGTGTTATTAAAAATAGGGAAACCTACGAAATTATAAATCCGAAAGATGTTGGTGTAACAGAGTCGTCAATAGTTCTCACCGCAAGAAGCGGAAGAGCAGCTTTAGCCTATCGTGCAAAAAATTTAGGATATGAACTAACCAAAATTCAGCTTGATAACGTATATAGTACATTCTTAGGTTTTGCAGATAAAAAAAAGGAAATTAATGATTCGGATATTCATCAGATTGTCGAAAGAAGCGCAGTATATCAACAAATTATTTCAGCATAATTAATGAAGAAGACCTTGTTTGATAAAGTTTGGGATGCTCATGTTGTCGATTCAATTGAAAATGGACCACAAGTGCTGTATATTGATAAGCATTTAATTCACGAAGTAACCTCGCCGCAAGCTTTTAAAGATTTAGAAGAACGCAATATTCCAATTTTCAGACCAGACCAAATAGTTGCAACTGCTGATCATAACACCCCTACAACAAATCAGCATTTACCTGTTAGAGATGCCTTATCAAAAAAGCAGTTGGAGCAACTATCTAAAAACTGTAAAAGACATCGTATTACCCTTTATGAATTAGGCCATAAATATAATGGCATCGTCCATGTGATGGCTCCAGAATTAGGCATTACATTACCAGGTATGACGATAGTATGTGGCGACAGCCATACATCTACTCATGGCGCTTTTGGTACCATTGCTTTTGGTATTGGTACAAGTCAAGTTGCACAAGTATTTGCAAGTCAATGCCTATTACTAACAAAACCAAAAAGTTTACGCGTTAGCGTAAACGGGAATCTTAAAAAAGGTGTATTGCCTAAAGATGTTATTTTATATATCATCTCCAAAATAGGCACAAATGCAGGTACTGGTTATTTCTGTGAGTATGCTGGTGACGTTTTTGAAAATATGAGTATGGAAGGCCGTATGACAGTTTGCAATATGAGTATAGAAATGGGTGCTAGAGGCGGTATGATTGCACCTGACGAGACGACCTTTGAGTATGTTAAAGGGCGTAAATTTGCTCCTGCAGATAACGCATTAGAAGAGAAAGTAACCTATTGGAAAACGCTATCAACGGACGATGGTGCAGTATTTGATAAGGAATTTCATTTTGACGCTAACGACATAGAACCTATGCTTACCTATGGTACTAATCCTGGTATGGGTATAAAAATAACAGGGCAAATTCCTGAAATTTCAGATGCCTCCTTTGAAAAGTCGTTGAATTATATGAATTTCAAAAAAGGGGAATCGTTGATTGGTAAGCCAATAAATTTCGTTTTCATTGGAAGTTGTACCAATTCACGTATTGAAGATTTTCGGGTAGCAGCAGATTTTGTTAAGGGCAAGCAAAAAGCAGAAAATGTTACAGCTTGGTTGGTTCCTGGTAGTAAACAAGTAGAAGCACAAATTATAAATGAAGGCTTGAAGGAAATATTTAAGGGCGCTGGATTTGAATTACGTCAACCGGGCTGCTCCGCATGTCTTGCAATGAATGATGATAAAATTCCACAAGGCGAATATTGCGTGTCTACCTCAAACCGAAATTTTGAAGGGCGACAAGGACAAGGCTCTAGAACTATTTTAGCAAGTCCGTTGATGGCTGCTGCAACTGCGATTGAGGGCAAAATTGTTGACATAACCAAACATCTCAACTAATGGAAAAGTTCACTACACTTACATCTAAGGCCATTCCACTAGACATTGAAAATATTGATACAGATCAAATTATACCTGCGCGCTTTTTAAAAGCGACAGATAAAAAAGGTTTTGGAGACAATATATTTAGGGACTGGATGTATAACAAGCAAGGAGATATTAATTCTGGCTTTATATTGAATAATCCCAAATACTCCGGAAACATTCTTGTTGCAGGAAACAATTTTGGATGTGGTTCCAGTCGCGAACATGCAGCCTGGGCATTAGTTGGATATGGGTTTAAGGTAGTTGTATCTAGTTTTTTCGCTGATATTTTTAGAGGTAATGCCCTTAATAACGGACTATTACCTGTTCAGGTTTCTCAAAATTATTTGAATCTGATAATGTCAGAAATCAAAACAAATCCAGAAACACAAATCAAAATAGATTTAGAGCAACAAACCATTACAATTACTGATAAAGATATATCTGAATTATTTGACATAGACCCCTATAAAAAAACATGTTTAATAAATGGCTATGATGACATTGATTATTTAGTAAGTAAAAAAGATATAATTGAAGCTTTTGAAGAGCATAACAGAAAATAATATTATTAAATAAAATCGGTAGGTGAGATTCCTACCTGCACAAGAATTCATGAAATTAAATATTGCAGTCTTACCAGGAGATGGTATTGGGCCTGAAGTTACAGCTCAGGCAAAAAAAGTATTACATGCCATTGCTATGGAGTTCGACCATACTTTTATTTTTAAAGAAGGTGTTGTTGGTGCTCAGGCTATTGACAAAATGGGTAACCCTCTGCCTGAAAAGACTTTAGATTTATGCAAAGCGAGTGATGCCGTATTGTTTGGTGCCATAGGGCATCCCAAATACGATAATGATCCCTCAGCTAAAATACGTCCTGAACAAGGGTTATTAAAATTACGTAAAGAACTTGGTTTATACGCCAACATAAGACCTGTTAAGGCTTATGAAACCTTACTAAGCAAATCGCCTTTAAAACGTGATATCATAAAGGGCACCGATATCAGTATTTATAGAGAACTAACAGGCGGAATTTATTTCGGTCAGAAATATTTGAGTGAAGATGGGCATACGGCTTCAGACCTATGTGTATACTCTACCTTTGAAATTGCTAGGATAGCACATATGGCTTTTCAAGCTGCTCAATCCAGAAAGCAGAAAGTCACTTTGGTTGATAAGGCCAATGTTTTGGAAAGTTCTCGTTTATGGCGAAAAATAGTAACCGAGGTCAGCACTTATTATCCTGATGTAAGTTTAGATTTTATGTTTGTGGATAATGCTGCCATGCAACTTATTTTAAACCCAAAACAGTTTGATGTGATCCTCACCGAAAATATGTTTGGTGATATTTTAAGTGATGAAGCCAGTGTTATTGGAGGATCTATAGGACTATTAGCTTCGGCTTCTGTGGGTGATACCTATGCGCTTTTCGAACCTATTCATGGTTCTTATCCAACAGCTACTAATAAAGGAATTGCCAACCCTATTGCTTCTATTTTATCAGCAGCCATGTTATTAGATCATTTCGAATTAGAAAATGAGGCGACACTTGTACGTAGAGCCGTTGAAAAATCATTAAAACTTCAAATTTCAACACCAGATATAAACACCAAATACGATAATGTTACGACCGACAAAGTAGGTGATTTTGTTGAAGATTATATCCTTAATCCGTTGGATAGTAATCTTAATTTTACAAATATCCATTTAGGACAGTCTACTATAATCTAATGTAGCCTAAACCAAAAACTGAAACAGATCTGGTTTATCATTTAGGTAATCCCCATAAAAGTTATGAAGTTTCATTTTGGTAATCAGCGGGTCAAGATCCTCAGGAGATTTTAGCTCCACCCCTACTACCGCCGCTCCTTTTTCACGGCTGGTCTTTTTGGTATATTCAAAATGTGTGATGTCATCATTATCACCCAAAATATCATTTACAAACTCTTTTAAGGCTCCTGCACGTTGCGGAAATTTTACAATAAAATAATGCTTTAAACAAGCGTGTAGTAAAGCACGTTCCTTGATTTCGGGTGTTCGTAAAATGTCATTGTTGCTACCGCTTACTATGCATACAACGGTCTTTCCTTTAATCTCTTCTCTATAGGCCTCCAAGGCGGAAATACTCAAAGCACCAGCAGGTTCAACAACTATGGCATCCTTATTATACAGATCTAAAATAGTCTGACATATCTTACCCTCTGGCACAGTAATCATATCATAGAGAAATTCCTTACAAATACTAAAATTTATATCGCCTACCTGTTTTACTGCAGCACCATCTACAAAAGTATCTATACTTTTTAAAGGTGTATTTTTCTGATTTTTAATAGCTGTTGACATGGAAGGTGCTCCGGCAGGTTCCACACCGATTATCTTTGTATTAGGAGACAATTCACTGAATACGGCACACATCCCGGATGCCAAACCGCCACCTCCTACTGGCACAAAAACATAGTCAATTGACTTTACGCTTTGTTCTAGTAATTCCAAACCTATAGTTGCTTGTCCTTCTATAACTTTCTCGTCAGCAAAAGGATGAATGAATGTTCTATTTAAATGTTCACATTTCTCTTTCGCTTCATTATAAGCATCATCATAGGAATCTCCTATAAGCACTATGTCTATATATTCCTCTCCAAACATCTTGACTTTATCAATCTTTTGCTTTGGTGTAGGAGATGGCATGTAGATCTTCCCTTTTATTTTTAATAACTTACACGACAAAGCAACACCTTGGGCATGGTTTCCTGCGCTAGCGCAAATAATACCATTTTCAATCTGTTCTTCACTAAGAGATGTCATTTTGTTATAGGCACCACGAATCTTATACGAGCGGACTTCTTGTAAATCTTCACGTTTAAATAAAATATTGGCAGAAAATTCACTTGAATAACGCACGCTTCTAATCAAAGGCGTAACCGATGCAATACCTTTCAATTTCTTTGCTGCATGCTTAACTGCAAATACCTCAGGCTTGTATATTAAGGTAGTTTCCATATTATTTTAAGCAAACATGGGCTCTCCTTCTTTAACTTCCGCCCTCAGTGTCTTCATAGCTATCATAGCGCTTCTTAATCGCTTACCCACAGCCTCTATAGGATGGTTTCTTATGGCGTCATTTACGGCTATCAAATCAACGTTGTCAACAGCAGTCGATTTTAAAAATGGTCTCCCAACTACATTATCCTCTAAATTCTCCATAAAATCAGCCAACAAAGGCTTACATGAATGGGCAAACAAATAGCAACCGAACTCGGCCGTATCCGAAATAATTCTATTCATTTCAAATAGTTTTTTTCTGGC
>Ga0102946_1000392_pt1 | contig 15326 bp, 10 predicted proteins | sample SalPon2A_A_D1_MG_FD_78209 | JGI IMG/M metagenome (GOLD analysis project Ga0102946, IMG submission 78209) | Soil microbial communities from South San Francisco under conditions of wetland restoration - Salt Pond MetaG R2A_A_D1_MG | ecosystem: Environmental > Terrestrial > Soil > Wetlands | place... | reverse complement strand
TGGAACATGAAGGCGGTTGCTGCGTCTGCCACTCCTGTGGCTTTTCGGAGTGTGCTTGACCGATAACGAAAGAAGAGAATGGGAAGCGCACTGCCGGCAATGCGGGCAGTGCTGTTTCGAGAAGAAAGTTGACGGAAATGGCAGGGTACTCACAACGCGGACACCCTGTCGTTTTCTTGACATCCACACCCGGCTCTGCCGCATCTATGATGAGCGAACTGAAGTGGAGTTCGACTGCCTTCGGTTGACGCCTGAGATAATTCCCACGTTAAACTGGTTGCCAACTGACTGTGCTTACGTTGAGTTGTTGAGCAAAAGACGACAGAACAGGTCAAACAACTGAACATCCAGCCAAATGCCAATTTTCCACATGTAACAGTTCTTGTATTGTTGTATACAATCACGGTTTTTCTATATATTTTCAGGCCATTAAGAGATTTGAATAAATCCTCACTTGCTTGGCACGCCCCCTGCTAGGTAGATGGTCGTGCAAAACATTTGACCCCGGTGCCATCATCCCCTCCGGCCCGGGGTCTTTTTTTATCAATTCCATGGCGGACTCCTGAACGAATTACAACTTTCCTGAATTTCTCCGTGCACTCTGTCGCTCTCTGTTAGATAATCAGTAAGCTTAATCGTGTTTCCTGATTTGCTATATGGAGAAATGACCTTGCCAGAGAAACAGAGACAGGCGAGAATCGGCTGGTGCCTTTACGATTGGGCCAATTCTGCCTTTGCGACAGTTATCCTTGCTGCGGTCCTGCCGGTCTATTTTGTCGCGTTAGTCCCCGAAGATGGGGCAATCATCGGTGTGGGAAGCTGGCAACACACTCTCCCCGCTAGTGCCCTATGGGGCTACGCTGTCTCAGGGTCGATGTTGATTGTCGCGGTTATTGGTCTCTGGCTTGGCGCCCTTGCCGACCACCGAGGGCTGCGCAAACAGTTCTTGGTCGCCTTCTGCCTCGTCGGTTCATTCGCGACCTCCCTGCTCTACCTGACATCGCACGGTCAATACCTGACTGCAGCAGCACTTTTTATCATCGGCAATATCGGTTTCAGCGCCGGCAATATTTTCTATAACGCTTACCTCGCCATTCTGGTCAAGCCCGGCGGAACAGATCGACTGTCAGCCCAGGGGTTCGCCACCGGTTACATCGGTGGCGGCATCGTCCTGCTGGCAGTCTTTCTGCTGATCCAGTTTTCCGACCAACTCGGTTTTGCCGACAAGGGGGCTGCAACCCGTCTCGGATTTCTGTTTACCGGCCTCTGGTGGGCTCTCTTTGCCCTGCCAGCCTTCTTTCTGCTTCCAAAAACTGATCCATCCTCTCGAACCAAAGCCAACCCATTCAGAACTTACCTGAACTCTTTCAAGGACATGATCCGTTATCGTGATCTGTCACTCTTTCTGCTCGCCTTTCTCTTTTATAATGATGGCATCCAGACCGTCATCGCCGTATCAGCCATTTTTGCCAGGGAAGAACTTGCACTCAGCCAGGGAACCATCCTCGGCTGTTTCCTGATGATCCAGTTCGCTGCCATGCCCGGCGCCCTGCTCTTCGGCCGCATCGCAGACCGATTCGGGGCCAAACAGGCGATCCTGCTCAGCCTGTTTCTGTTCACGCTGGTCTGTGGCTACGCCTACACCATGCGGAGCAGCCTGGAGTTCTGGGTTCTTGGAGCAGTCATCGCCCTGATTTTAGGCGGCAGCCAGGCGATCAGTCGCTCACTCTTTGCCAGCATGGTGCCGATAAAACGGAGCGCAGAATTTTTTGGATTTTATTCGATCAGCGCCCGCTTCGCCTCAATCTTCGGCCCCCTGACTTTTGCCCTGGTCACCGACCTGACCGGCTCATCACGCGGAGCAATTCTTGCCTTGGCAATATTTTTTGTTATTGGTGGGGGAATTCTGCTGCTGGTCAATGTAGACAGGGGCAGGATCAGGGCGGTTCAGAATTGAAAAGCTCGGGATTCCTGCCGTTGAGGAATTGTTGAAATAATCTACTTTTGAAACTTGACACCCGCCGGACTTCAGTTTAGCAAAATCAGAATCGAAGACTTCTGATCGCAAATCGAGCTTATCGAAAAAGTTGAGCCGATTATTATGGCTGAGATTCTCAATCCATGTAGGGAAGATTGAACGTCGCTGTCGTCCCCTTCCCCTCAATACTCTCAACCCGTAGGCTCCCGCCGTGGGCCTCGACGATCTGTTTGGCGATCCCCATTCCCAAGCCGAGACCGCCTACGGCCGTATTGGAAGAATCAGCCCGGTAAAACTTGTCAAAGATGTGATCAACCTGTTCTGATGTCATGCCAATCCCTTGATCCTTGATTCTAATAGTCCATCCATCAGCATTCGACTTCCCAGCAACGCTGATTTCAGTCTGCTCAGATGAATACTTCACCGCATTGCTTACCAGGTTTGCTATGACCTGATTGATTCTGTGAAAGTCGATCTTTAATTTTCTTTGCTCGGCTTCTTTCGGCAGCTCTAGTTTGAAGACACGCCCCCGGTATGCAAGTCTGAAGATGTCTAAAGACTTGGCTAATAGCTCTCCTAAATTGCTCTCCTGCCGATCCAATGGAATCGGTTTACCACTCTCAATACGGCTGATATCCAACAGATCGTCAACGAGCCGGTTAAGAGCCTCCCCCTTGCTGTAAATGTCACCAAGGTATTCTTTCTTTTGCTCTTCGTTGAAACAGGAAGAGACTTCGGGGTTGAGTAGAAGATCCGTGAAACCCATAATAGCGCTCAAGGGGGTTCGAAGCTCATGGGCAGCTGTGGAGATAAACTCATTCTTCAAAGCATCCATGGCAACCAGTTTTTTCTCAAGCTGCTTACGCTCGGTGATGTCCTGAATTGTTCCCCTTAAGAAATATCCTTTCGACCCGGACTTTCTTTCCGGTTCACATATGGAATGCACCCATTTCACATGATCCGGGGCGAGCTCAAGTTTTAGTTCTATATCATACGGTTGCCCTTCTTGCGCGGCCCGTTGAATGGCAGAGGTGATTTTTTCAAGCCATTTACCTTTGTAAACATTTTTGAAATCGGCTATCGCGTACGGACCAAGTTCTGGGTCTCGCTCATAGATACGATAGATTTCATCAGACCACTCAGGCACGCCAACCTCAGGATCAAGAGTCCAATTGCCGATATGTGCAATGCGTTGAGCAAGACGCAAATCTTTATTGCTGACCCTTACTAATTCCTCTTGTTGCCTTTTCTCGGTGATATCCTGAAAAATGCCGTAAATTCTGGTGTTTTCCCGATCGGCCATTCCGATGGTATGAACCTGCCGGAGGTTCCCTTTGGCGGTAATCAGCTCCAACTCAAGATCATACGGTTCACCATGTTCAATGGCTCGTTGTACCGCAGCGGCGATAAGTGGCTGCGATGCTTCAGAATAGAAATTAATACCTTCCTCCAAGGTCGGGTCACAGTCCAGGGGGACTTCATGAATATGGTAAATCTCTTCAGTCCAATGATGATTTCCAGTACCAAAATTGAACTCCCATCCCCCGATCTTGCCAATCTTACCCATTTCGGTGAGGAGTTTCCGGCTTTGTATGAGATTTGCTTCTGCCTGCTTGCGCTCAGTGATGTCCTGGGTAAATCCAATCGCACTGACTGCGTCCCCCTTCGCATTGAAGGCAATGTCCGCTTTCTCTCTGACCCACCTGGTTTCACCTGCGATGATAATGCGGTGCTCAATATCGTAAGGTTTGCCTTGTAGTGCGGCTGCCCATTCCCGACCAACATATTCACGATCATCGGGATGAACTTTGTCGATGAAAATCTCATAGCTTACGATGCTTCCCAGTGGAACGCCAAAAATACGGTAGTTCTCGTCCGTCCAGACCAGGGTGTTGTTTACAATATCGAGGTCCCAGGTCCCCAAATGTCCAAGTTCCTGCGCTTTTTCAAGATAGTATTTTTGCTTGGACAACAATTCTTCAGCCAGCTTTTTCTCTGTGATATCTCTGGCGACCATGACCGCGCCGGCGATGTTTCCCTGCCGGTCAAAAAAGGGACCGTAATTATAGCTGCCAATCCAGCTTTCACCAGTGTCTTTGCGATAACAGGTGTACTCAAAGTCTGATCCCGATTCACCTCGCAAGGCTCTGGGAATGGCCCATTGGTCTAAGGAAGCTGGCGTCCCATCGGCAAAGAACACATCAAGAACTTTTGCATACTCTTCAAGTTGGCTAGTGCATTCGTCCTTGTCTTTAAACCTGTGAAATAATGCAAAAGCGTTATTGAAATGAACCAGATTGCCCTGGCTGTCCGAAATATATACCGCCTCATTCATGCTTTCTAAAGCAGCATTGAGTTTTTCCTGAGTCTCCCAGAGAGACATCTTAGCCTGCTTCAAAGCAGTGATGTCGTTGCCGATGGCAAGAATTTCCTGAGTATTTCCACACTCGTCAAAAAGACCTTTATTGGTCCAGGTGACCCAGACAGTGCGGCCATCCCTGGTGATATTTTCACTCGACACAGATCTGTATTGATCAGGATTTTTTACTATGTCTTTGGTAAGCTTAGACATATCCCGGCCGCTACTTTTTTCGACTTTTGGAACAATTGTCATGAGGTGCTGACCGATTAACTCTGCAGAAGAATAGCCAAAGAAACGAAGACCAAAATCATTCATATAAAGAATGATCCCATCCTTACCCCACCGGATAACGATACTGTTTGCGGATTCAAGAAGGGCACGGGTAAAATCAAGCTCTTTTTGAAGCTTTGAATTTTCCAGCTTCAGGCTCTGTATCGATTCCACATTCATTGATCTTCCTATTTGTCATTCAGATTGAAAGAGGGACGGGTATAATACAAACGATCCTCAAATCATTGCAAAAATACCTGCTGTATTGTTGCCTGCACATCAGGATTTATTTGCAACACTTGTATAATAAAACATTGTCACACATTAGCGGAAACAAAGAAAGATAAATGAAAAAGGGGGAAATCAGGGGCACAGAGCCAAGTGGACATTCTTGCTTATATGCTTCAGGATAAAAAGTGTAGAAGAGATCGGTCCCTTGAATCGAGATATTTTTCTTCATCATAAGCGGTCCTCTACCGGAGACGGTGTCCGTAAATTATATCCCTGTCGTCCGCCCGGCAACAGCCGCCTGCCCAAGCGACAGCCCACCATCATTCGGTGGAACCTGCCGATGAACCAGAACTTCAAACTGCTCTTCTCGCAGCAGCTCCATTGTTCGTTCAGTAAGATATCGGTTCTGAAAAACACCGCCGGACAAGGCCACTGGACGCTCTCCGACCTCTTCTCTGATCATAGTGCAGACGTCGACAACTACTCGAGATAATCCATTGTGAAATTGAGCACTTATGTGTGATATCTTCACCTCATTCTGTAGATCTATGATCAACTGACGGATCATCGGCACGGCATCAACCAGCAACAATCCTTGATCCCTGTGAAGTGCGAATGGATAACTTCCGGCCTGCGCGGCATCGGTCTTCAGGACCATCTCCAACTCAAGGGCTGCCTGTCCCTCAAAACTGACTTCGTCCCGGATGCCTGCCAAGGCGGCGACGGCATCAAACAGTCGACCGCAGCTAGAGGTCAGAGGTGAATTCAACCGTTTGGCGATCATCTGTTTCAGGAGCTTCAATTGCGCAGGTTTGACCTCGAACGGAAGAATCGATTCAGGAATCTCATCTCCGAATGCTTGAACCAGATAGCTGACCGCCATTCGCCAGGGTTCCCTGGTGGCGGCATCGCCACCGGGCATCGGCAGATAATCGAGCTGTCCGACCCGTTTGAAACCCCGATAATCACCGAGCAGGAACTCCCCTCCCCAGATATGCCCGTCACTGCCATAACCGACTCCATCAAAGATGACGCCGATAGTCTCCTGATCGACTCCGTTATCGGCCATACAGCTCGCCAGATGGGCATGATGATGCTGAACAGCGACGGTTTGCATTCCCGACAGCGATTGCGCAACATGGGTCGACAAATAGTCAGGGTGCAGATCGTGGACAACAGTCGTGGGTTGCACTTCGAGAATCCCCTGTAGATGAGCGATGGCCTGGTGCAGAGAATCGACCACCTCCTGATTTTTTAAATCTCCGATATGGTGACTGAGATAGGCGCGATCAGCGCGGCTTATACAGATGGTGTTTTTCAGCTCGGCACCTACGGCCAGCACTGACGGCTGCACTTTTGGAAGAACCACTCCTCGCGGAACATAGCCACGAGACCGTCTCAGCATCAGGGGCTCTCCCCCCAAGGAGCGGACGATGGAATCATCGGTACGGATATGAATACGACGGTTATGGACCAGATAAGCATCAGCAATTCCATCAAGCCGACTGATTGCATCATTATCCTCGAAAGCGATAGGTTCGTCACTCTGGTTGCCGCTGGTCATCACCAGCGCCGGGAACTGTTCGAGCAACAGATAATGGAGCGGCGTGTAGGGAAGCATCACCCCGAAAAAACGGTTACGGGGCGCGACCTCGGGAGAGATGTGAGAATTCGGCAACTGTTCAAGCAGGACAATCGGCCGCTCCACACCGGAGATCATCCGCTTCTCAAAAGCTGATAGTCGGGCGAACCGCATCACCCTCTCCACGCTGAAGGCCATCAGGGCAAATGGTTTTTCGTCCCGGTGCTTCCGCTGTCTCAGTCTTGCAACTGCTGCCGTGCTGGTCGCATCAACCGCAAGGTGATAGCCTCCCAGACCTTTAATTGCAACAATTTTGCCCTGTCGTAAATAATCGATAGTTTTTGCCAGCGGGTCGGCACCGATAGTCAACTCGCCCTGCCCATTACAGAAACCAAGCTGCGGACCGCAGGCGGAGCACGCATTCGGCTGAGCATGAAAACGGCGAGACAACGGATCCTGGTATTCCCGCTGACAGTTTTCACACATGGGGAAATCGATCATCGTGGTCAGGGGTCGATCATAGGGGATATCGGTAACGATGCTGTAGCGAGGGCCACAGTTGGTGCAATTGATGAAGGGATAACGGTAACGACGATCCAGCGGGTCGAAAAGCTCCTTAAGACAATCCGGGCAGACATGGGTATCGGGTGCGATCTGGGCGGCGCGGGAAGCGCCGGTCTGACTTTCGATTATGGCAAAGCCACTCTGCCCGGTGGCGGCAAGATCAGTAACCAGCAAACGACTGATCGAGGCCAGCGGGGGCAGCTCGTCTGACAGTGCGCAGAAGAAGGAATCGAGAACCTCAGGCGCGCCCTCTATCTCAATCAGCACACCCTGACTGTCGTTGAACACAGAACCGGACAGATCCCTTTCAGTCGCAATCCGAAAAACAAACGGCCGAAAACCGACCCCCTGAACGATCCCTTCTATTCTGATCTGTTTACGCAGCATATCGACAATGTGACTCCTGAAATTATCGTGTCCACATTGTGGCATTAACGGAAGCTATGCACAATCACGTATACAGACAACTAATTATGAAGAGCCAGTGTTCAAGATCAATAGGTTCTGCAATCAACACAGTTTGTTCTTTCGCATGGCAGAGTATGCCGCTACAATTTCGGTAACTGTCAGTACTGTTACAACTTTAAGGAGCCAGCTTGTTCTCATATCAGCCCCCACCCCACAATCAGCTCGATATCCGGTATTGCGATGACGATATCCTGGTGATCAATAAACCAGCAGGACTGCTCTCGGTCCCGGGACGTGCACCAGAGCACCAGGACTGCATGATTTCACGCGTTCAGCTCGATTATCCTGAAGCACTGATTGTTCATCGACTCGACTTGTCGACTTCCGGCCTGATGGTCATGGCTCGTGGCAAAGAGGCCCATCGAAACCTTAATCGTCAGTTTGCGCAAAGACGGGTTGAGAAAACCTACATTGCCGTGGTTCATGGTTCTGTCGATCCGGCAATCGGTACGATCGATCTGCCCTTGATCTGTGACTGGCCGAACAGACCTAGGCAGATCGTCGATCACACAGAGGGGAAATCGGCTCAGACCGAATATCGTACGTTGCACTATGATGCTTCAGCAAATTCAACCCGGATCGAGTTAAAACCGATCACTGGTCGCACTCATCAACTGCGTGTCCATATGCAGGCACTGGGCCATCCGATTCTTGGAGATGATCTCTATGCCGATGATGCCACCCTGCAGAAAGCAGATCGATTATTACTTCACGCCGAATCACTTGCGTTTGCCCACCCTTCAAACCAGCGCTTACTGAGTTTCAAGCAACCCGCGCCGTTCTGACGGGATTTTCTCATTGAGGGTTGCAGCTAAAACGAGCCTGCTTTATAGTGCCGACCAATTCAAAAACAAAGGAGTTGTCCCTATGATTACCGCTATCAGCCCGATCGACGGGCGTTACGCATCGAAAGTCACAGAACTGGGTGAATGCTTTTCGGAATACGCCCTGCTGAAAAATCGGGTAAAAGTCGAAGTCATGTGGTTGATTGCCCTTTGTGCCGAGCCAGGCATTGCCGAATGCCGTGCATTAACTGCGGACGAGGAACAGAAACTGCGCCAGATCGTCGCCGACTTCACTCCGGCAGAAGCGGAAAAGATCAAGCAGATCGAGTCTGTCACCAACCATGATGTCAAGGCGGTCGAGTACTACCTGAAAGATCAGATCGAAGAATCCAGCCTGTCGGATTTGTCTGAGTTTATCCACTTTGCCTGTACTTCTGAGGACATCAACAACCTCTCTCACGCCTTGATGCTTAAAGATGGCCTTTCCACTCTGGTGCCACAGCAACAGGAGATCATTACCAAGCTCAGCAAGCTGGCCCTGGAATTCAAGGATGTGCCGATGCTGGCTCGCACCCATGGGCAGACGGCATCGCCGACCACGATCGGAAAAGAACTGGCGGTCTTTGCCGCGCGCCTGAACAAACAGAGTGAAAAAATTGCTGTTGTCGAACTGCTGGGGAAGCTGAATGGCGCCGTTGGCAATTTCAACGCCCATCTCTCTGCCTACCCTGCTGTCGACTGGCCGCTACTGACCAAGTCTGTTATTGAGGACGAGCTGGGACTGACCCAGAACATGTTCACAACCCAGATCGAACCACACGACTACATGGCTGAACTCTTCGATGCCATGGCCCGCTGGAACACCATTCTCAACGACCTGAACCGGGATATCTGGACCTACATCTCCATGGCATACTTCGGCCAAAAGACGATCAAGGGTGAAATTGGATCCTCGACCATGCCGCATAAGGTCAATCCGATCGATTTTGAAAATTCTGAGGGGAACTGTGGTCTGGCCAACGCCATCTTCAATCATCTTTCAGCCAAACTTCCAATCTCCCGCCTGCAGCGTGACCTGACCGATTCCACCGTTCTGCGTAATATGGGTGTCGGTTTCGGCTACAGCATGATTGCCTACCAATCGACCCTGAAAGGGCTCAGCAAGCTGAAACTGAACGAGCAGAACCTGGCGGACGATCTGGACAACGCCTGGGAGGTTATGGCCGAACCAATCCAGACGGTTATGCGTAAAGCGGGGATTGAGAAACCTTACGAAAAGCTCAAAGAGTTGACCCGTGGGCAAAAGATCGACCGCGAGACGATCCGCAACTTTGTCGAAGGGCTGGACCTGGAGGCCGAGGACAAACAGAGACTACTCGACATGAGCCCCGGCAACTATGTCGGCATGGCGTCTAAAATTGTCGACCTGTTGGGCTGAAATACGACACTGAACCAATAAAGGGAGTGCAACTGCCACTCCCTTTATTGGTATGAATTTGGAGGCTCACCTGCCCTTCAACTCTACGTCCCCGAGTCGTGACCGTTCTCACTGAACTTCATGGCTGTCCAATCTGATCCGCGAGTAAACCGACTGCGATGGCAAACTTGTGCGAACGGTTCCAGACCAACAGTTTCCGATAATTATCATAAACCAGAAAAGCGCGACCGGAATCGCCATCCGGCCGAATCAGTGACGCCATAATATCGACATTGGGCAAATCCGCACCTCCTACGCCCCTGACGCCGATCTTTTGCCAGTCCAACAGACTTTTTTCCACATCAAGCCCGTACAAGTTCGTGTCGAGGGCAGTCGGCAGGGTCACCTCGCGCCCCCAGGTCCAGCCTTTCTGCCAGCCTCTTTGGGTCAGATAGTTTGCCGCTGAAGCCAGCGCATCGTACTCCGAGGTCCAGATATCAATGTCCCCACTGCCGTCAAAGTCGACGCCGTACGTCAACAAGACCGAAGGCATAAACTGAACCTGCCCGACGGCACCAGCCCAGGATCCCTTCATCCGTTCCAGAGGAACAGACCGTTGATCGACCAGCCGCAAAGCATCTAATAGTTCCCTTCTGAAATATGCCCCGCGCCTCGAATCGTAAGCGAGTGTCGCCAACGCCTGAAAAACCGATTCAGAACCCATATTTCGGCCGAAGTCGGTTTCGACTCCCCACAAGGCAACGAGAATTCGGGATTGAACCTGAAAATCGGCGTCTGTTCGGTCAAACAATTTCCAGTATTTTCGCAGAAGTTTTTTGCCCTTCTTGATCCGAACCTCGTTAATTGCATTTGCCAGGTAGGTGTCCAGGGTTCTGGTAAATTCTGGTTGTTTGCGATCTGATTTGATAATTTTCTCTCGTGGTTTCACACCCGCAAAGGCCTTGTCCAACAGCGAACTTGAAATTCCCGAATTGATCGCTTCAGACTTGAATTCAGCCAGCCATTGGTCAAAATCGACCACGGCTTCCGATTCCGCAGCAAATACGATCGTGGGAATAAGCAGAGCAAAAAAGATCAGGACGACAGGAATGAGCATTTTTCTCAACGTGGCAAACAGTAGCGACATACCAGTAAAATCTCACTATGGCTAAATTCAGATGACCTGTGATTTCAGTGCTGATATTTTCAGTTTAGCAAAAATATGAATCTATTTCATGCCAGGTCTCTGGGCAAAAAAAGGCCCCGTTTCAGAGGAGACCGAAACGGGGCAAAACGATCCAGGTTATGGATCGGAGAGACTTACTATTAAGTTACTTTGCTGCAGCCACCCAGGCTGGTATTTCACCGATCACGACGTCAAAGACCGGAAAGACCAGCACATAGGTAATAGCCACGGTCAGTATGATCCCCAGGATATTGAGACCGAAACCACTTTTTGCCATCTGTGGAATGGTGACGTAACCGGAGCCGAAAACGATGGCGTTCGGTGGGGTAGCAACCGGCAGCATGAAGGCACAAGATGCAGCTATTGCCGCCGGAATGATCAGCAGTAACGGACTCTGTCCAAGACCGATAGCAACAGCAGAGAGGATCGGCATCACCATCGCCGAGGTTGCAGTGTTGGAGGTCAGTTCAGTGAGGAAGATGATCAGTGTGGTCACCGCCAGGATCAACAGCAGAACCGGTGCATTTTCCAGCTGACCGACCTGCAAACCGAGCCACTTAGCCAGACCGGAAGCCTTGAAACCACCTGCCATCGAAAGGCCGCCACCAAACAGAATCAGAACACCCCAGGGCATCTTGGATGCCCAGTGCCAGTCCATGACAAACTGGTTTTTCTTCATGTTGATTGGAATCAGGAACAGGATCAATGCTCCGGTCATGGCGATAGCGGCATCCGTAACCAGCGAAGGATCGGGAAAAATGAACCCGAGGTTTTTGCGGAAAATCCAGCCCAGCGCGGTGAGGGAGAAAACTGCTGCAGTCCAACGCTCTCCTGTGCTCATTGAACCCATTTCTCGCAGCTCATCATTGATCAGATCACGACCGCCTGGAACTTTTTTCAATTTCATCGGGTTGGCAACCTTGATCAGCCAAATCCAGCACAGTGGCAACATTACAGCAACCAACGGCACACCAACCTTCATCCAATCGACAAAAGTGATTTCATAACCGTAGGTCTTCTGCAGATAACCGGCGAGTACTGTATTCGGGGGGGTTCCGATCAAGGTTGCAATTCCGCCAATCGACGCGGCATAAGCGATACCGAGCATCAGGTTGAGACCGAAAGCAAACTGTTCAGGGGAAAAATCGATATGTTGGTCGAGACCTTCCTTTTTTCCTTCTTCAACCACGTGGCTGATGATCGCCAAACCAATCGGCATCATCATCACGGTCGTAGCTGTATTTGAAACAAACGCTGACAGGGCAGCGGTTGCCATCATGAAGCCGAAGATCAATCGCGCGGGTGAAAAACCGACCGCCTTGACGATATTCATGGCGATTCGCCGATGCAGATTCCAGCGTTGCATCGAAAGGGCAATGATAAAGCCCCCCATGAAGAGGAAAATCAGGTGACTGGCATAGGGCGCGGTCGCCTGTTTGGTGTGCATAATCCCCATCAGCGGAAACAGAGCAATCGGCAGCAGACTGGTCGCCGGAATCGGAATCGATTCACACATCCACCAGGTCGCCATCAGCAATGCGACGGCCGCCATTTTTTGCGCAACGGGTTCCATTCCGGCGGGTGCAGGAACAAACAGCATCAAAAAGAATAATACTGGTCCGAGAACCAAACCAATTTTTTGCCGGGTGGTATATTCGCGCGGCTCGCCTTCATCTACTCCACCAGGGGAAGTTTTCAGCCGCTGAGTATGCTCAGCAGGTGATTCGGACATTTCATCGGCCAGATCAACATCATGCTCTGTATCTTTACTGGAAAAGGCCAGATGTGTGCGATTCAGCAGACGTTTCATCGCTTTCGGTGTGACGGCAAACAGAGACTTGGTGTCATCGTGCATGACCCAAAGCCGATTCCATACATTCTCAATCATTGATACTCTCTCCTGTCGGTTAGATTGTTGCTACTCATCCAATGTATGAGAGACAACCTGTTTTGTTTCGGTAATAATCGACAGTCAGTATGAGCAACGACGATGCCAAAAATGCATGAAACAATTCAACGGACCAGCCTCTAGTAAATAAACAACGTGACTTCAGCATGTTGTATACGAAACGTTGTGATATAAGTGTTTTTAAATATGAATATTCTGCACGTTTAAATGCAAAAACGTCGAGAAAAATGGCCAATTACGGCCAGCTTGCTCGACGTTTCAACAAAAATCTAAATTGAGTATTCTACTCCTGATACAACTCCCCAAGTCTGAAAAAAATACAGGATTCTAAAAAAACAGATCCCCTGACAACTCGTATTTCTCAAGTTTATAACGCAGTGTTCCTCGCGGTACATTAAGTATCCGTGCAGTCTTTGCCACATTGCCACCAGTGATGCGGAACGCTTTTTCGACCAGTTCTTTCTCTACCTGACCGACCACGTCATCCAGAACAATCCCTTCTGGTGGAATTTCAAAGTCAAAAGAAACTTCGCTCTGCGGTGCCTCTCCCCAAATCTCTCTGGGCAGGTGCTCAGGCTTGATCCGGTCAACATTGTGCATGATACAGATTCGCTCAACGACATTCCGTAGTTCACGGACATTTCCCGGCCAGTGATAACGACTCATCAGATCGAGAGATTCCTTGGTGAACCCGCTCATGACCTTATTAAACTCCCTGCTGAATCGGTTCAGAAAGTACTCCAGCAGACAGGGCACGTCCTCGCGGCGTTCACGAAGCGGTGGAAGATGGATCGGAAAAACATTGAGTCGATAGTAGAGATCCTCGCGGAACTCCTTGCGCTCAATGGAATCTTTCAGTTCCGCATTGGTCGCGGCAATTATCCGGACGTTGATATCGATGTTACGATTACCGCCGAGGCGTCTTATTTTGCGATCCTCCAGCACCCGGAGCAATTTAACCTGGAGGTTCATATCCATCTCGCCGATCTCATCAAGAAAAATTGATCCACTGTCCGATTCCTCGAAAAGACCCAGTTTGCGATTCTTTGCGTCTGTAAATGCACCCCGTTCATGACCGAACAGTTCGCTCTCCAGCAGATTGAATGGTAGAGAGCCACAGTTGATTTCGATAAACGGACGCTCAGCGCGGGGCGAAAGATTATGGATCGCCTGTGCAACCAATTCCTTGCCGGTACCGCTCTCGCCGGTAATTAAAACCGTTGCCGTTTCATGTTTGGCGACTTCTCGAATCTGATGAAATATCTGCTGTAGTGCCGGGCTGGTCCCGACCATATTGATGACTGATTCGCCATCTTTCGACAGACGTTTGACCTTGCGCCGTAAGTTCTGGGTTTCCAGCGCCAACTTGACGATCAGGTGTATAGCATCAGCCTTGAACGGTTTTTTAATGTAATCGTAGGCACCAATCTTTAACGCTTCGACCGCACTCTCAACGGTGCCATATCCGGTGATAATAATAACCAGAATTTCTGGATCGACCTCTTTTAAGGCTCTGAGAACGTCGAGTCCGCTCTGATTTCCAAGGTTCAAATCCAAAAGAACAAGACTGATCTCTTCATCACCAACAATCTGAACCGCCTCCTCCGGCGAACCGGTAGAGATTGGACGATAACCATCATCGGCAAGAATCCGCTCCAGATTCTCCCGAATAAATGCCTCGTCATCGACGATTAATATTCTCTCCATTGTTATCTCCAACTATGCTTATACAAGCAATTAACAGATGTCTTCATTCACCAGTAACGGGGAATATACCCTTGTTGTATACATCGAGGCAACAAATAATGGTGAATTTTCGCCACAAAGCTATTGAGGATTGTTGATCAGGACGAAACAGGTTAGAAATAAATAGATAAAGTGGCTAAATCTGGCCAAGACAAGACCCGATATTTTCTACACCACTGTTTCGGCAGGTAGCTCTATAGTAAATATAGCCCCACTTTCAGGGGAACTCTCTACTTTTATGGTTCCGCCGTGGTCAGAAATAATATTGTGACTGATTGCCAATCCGAGACCGGTTCCCTGCCCTTTACTGGTATAAAAAGGCTCGAAAACGAGAGAGAGCTTGTCGGCTTCAATGCCAATGCCGGTATCCGACACGATAACACGAACCCCCTGACCAAGCGGTTCAGCCACCAGAGACAACGTACCCCCTTCTGGCATGGCATCAATAGCGTTACTGAACAGGTTAAGAAATACCTGTTTCAAGCGACTGGCATCCAATGAAATCAGCGGCAACCCGGTATCGATATGTTCTTCGATCTGAATGCCGCTTCGTTCACACTGCTTGCGCATCAAAAAAAGAGAGTCGTGCAGGACATCAGAGATCTGCCCTTGCGACAGCTTCAATTCAGACATGGTCGAAAAGTGCAGCAGTTCACCGACCAGTCCTTCCAGACGCTCCATTTCACCCAGTGCACGCCTGATCAGCTGTTGATCTTTTTCCTGACCGAGCAATCGGTCATGCAGTTCATCAAGCAGCAGACTGACCCCGGTCAAGGGATTACGGATTTCATGAGCAATGCCAGCGGACATCCGACCAAGTGAAGCCAG
>Ga0102946_1000391_pt1 | contig 15332 bp, 16 predicted proteins | sample SalPon2A_A_D1_MG_FD_78209 | JGI IMG/M metagenome (GOLD analysis project Ga0102946, IMG submission 78209) | Soil microbial communities from South San Francisco under conditions of wetland restoration - Salt Pond MetaG R2A_A_D1_MG | ecosystem: Environmental > Terrestrial > Soil > Wetlands | place... | reverse complement strand
GGTGCGGGTGCGGGTGCGGGAGCAGGTGCTGGAGCGGGCGCGGGCGCAGGCGCTCCGCCGGTCGGGTCGGGAGCGGTGGGCGCGACCGCCGAGCCCTCCTGGCCGCATGACTCGAAGCCGTACTCCTCGGCGGCCGCGCGGGCGTCGGCCTTGGCCTGCGCAAGCTCACCGCTGAGCTGGTCGTAGGTGACGGTGTCGCCGGAGGCGGCGGCGCGGGACCGCTGCCGGTTCAGCGTCACCTGCTGCTGGAGCGCGGAGAGGTACTGGTCGAGGACGCCTGTGGGATCCTCGGGGGCGGCCAGCGACTGCAGGCTCTCGACGACACCGGCGGTGATCTGCTGCTCCTGCGTCGCGAGCAGCTCCAGGTTGTCGGTCCCGGCGCTGCTCGGGAGCGCCGCGATCGCGATGTTCGCCTCGGCGCAGCGGCCATCCGCCTGGCTGACGAACTGGCGCTTGGTCAGCGTGCTCGGCTCGGCCTCGGTCTGGGTGGTCGTCGTGCTCAGCGGTTCGATGGGCGCATCGTCGCCCCCGCAGCCCGCGACCAGCGCGACGGCCGCGCAGAGGGCGGGGATGGCCGTCAGTCGAGCATTCATCCCCGTTGAGGTTAGCCGCCGGGGCGGCCGCCCCTGCCCGGCTGAGGACCGCGGTGCAAGTGGGCGATCAAGATCGGCACCGCTTTCGCGGCAGGGGTGCCGCTTGGGGCCGGGCGCCGGAGGGGATTCGGTATGAGCGACCCCGCCCTCAGGCCCCGCGGCGGCCACGGTTCTTGGACCCGAAGTTCGGCGTCTGCGAGTGGCAGTTGGGGCAGAGGATCTGAAGGTTCTCCAGGCGATTGTCGTCACCGACGCCGTTCACGTGGTGCAGCGTCAGGCTCAGCGGCCTCCCCCGCCACTTGGCACAGCCGCACTCCTCACACGCATCGACCTTTAGTCCGGCCTCGATCAACCTCGCGCGCAGGTGCGAGCGGTGCGTGGGCCGCCCGCGAACCAGAAGCTCCCTCAGCGGAGTACGACGAGCCGGCGGGTCGAGGGCCCCACGTTTGACGGCCTCGTTCCACGCGTAGCTGGAGAACCCGAAAAGACGCATGCACTCGAGCCGGCTTCGGCCAGCATCGACCTCACGCTGAACCGCGCTCCAGTCATACCGGCGGGCAAACTTCGGGTTGACGGGCTCACCGGCGCGTCGGGCGTGATAGGCGACGGTCGACTTCGAGATTCCCAGTCGCGCGGAGATCTCGGCGTAGGAGTAACCCCTGGCGCGCAGCTCGGCGACCGCTCGACGTCGCTCCGATGGCACATCATCATCTCCCGCGTTCATAACGAACGTATGTTCGCAGAGGGACCGGATGGAATTGCCGGGCCCAATCCACCCGGCAGGACTGCTGCTAACGAATACTTGACTGGGGATCCAGGGCTCGAACCTGGGCTACGAATACCAGAAACTCGCGTGCTGCCAGCTACACCAATCCCCATTGGCCGTGGTCCACCACGGCGGAGCCACAAAAGATAACGAGCGCGGGCGGACCGGTCAGCCCGAGGATCCGACCTCGCTGAGATCCGTGTCGAGGTCGGCGAGGATCTCGGGATCCTCCAGCGGCTCCGCGGACTCGATCAGGCGCCGGGCCTCCTGGAGGTCGTCGCTACGACCGACCGAGAGGGCGGCGTCGACGACGCCGTCGCCGTCGAGGTACCACGCCGAGAACTCGCCCCCCTCGAGGTCACCGCGGAAGACCACACGGTCCCACTCGGAGGCATGACCGACGTACTCGAGCGAGGCCCAGTCGGCGAGATCGCTGAAGAAGTAGGGGACGACCTCGTAGTCCTGCTTGTCCCCCAGCATGCCGCGGGCGGCGTGGCGCCCTTGCTGGAAGGCGACGTCCCAGTGCTCGACCCGCAGACCCGGGCCGTGGCGCGCGCTGTCCCAGCGGGCGCAGTCACCGGCGGCGAAGATGCCTTCGGCCGAGGTCTCGAGCCCGGCGTCGCAGACGATCCCATCCTCGACCTGCAGCCCGCTGCGCTGGGCGAGCATCACGTCCGGCTTGACGCCGGCGCCGACCACGACCGCGTCGCACCCGATCTCGCGCCCGCTCTTGGTCCGCACCGCGTTGACCCGCTCGGAGCCGAGGAACTCGTCGAGCTCCTCACCGCCGAGGAGCTCAATGCCCTTCGACTCGAGCAGTTCGTGGAAGTGGCGACCCACCTCCTCTCCAAAGACTCGCGAGAGCGCGACGTCCTCGAGCATCACGATCGTGCACCGCTTGCCCATCTCGACGAGCGACGCGGCAACCTCGGCCCCGATGTAGCTGCCGCCGATCAGAACAACGTGCTCGGCGTCGCCGACGTCCTCGCGGATCGTGTCGCTGTTGCCGAACGCCCGCAGGTAGTGGATGCCGTCGAGGGCGGCCCCCTCCACGCGCAGGATGTTGACCATCGCGCCGGTCGCGAGCAGCGCCTTGTCGAAGGCAACCTCCTCCTTGCCCTGGAGCTTTGCCGTGCGCGCCTCGAGATCGAGCCCGAGCACGTTCTTGCCGGTCAGCAGCTCAACGTCGTTCTCCGCATACCAGTCCTCGTCGTGGACGTAGGCGTCCTCGGGCCCGTGCTCGCCGCGCAGATACTCCTTCGAAAGCGGCGGCCGGTCGTAGGGCGGATGCGGCTCGCGGCCGACGAGGAGGATCGATCCCTCGGCCCCGCGGCGGCGTAGCTCGGCCGCGCACTGGGCAGCGGCGACGCCGCCGCCGACGAGCAGGAAGTCAACTTCACGATCAGCCATCGAAGAGGGGCACGGTAGCGGAACGCGCCACGCCCCCTTCAGGCCGGGTCATGAAACCGGCGCCGGTCGCCGATATGGGAAGCAGCCGAACGGATCCGGCCACGTATGGAGCTCACAGCAACAAGCATGCCGGCACGGACGGCCGCGCCCGCCGACGGGTCGGGCGCGCCTCGCGACTCCGCGCTGCGCCACGTGGGCGGGGTACTCGTCTCGCTGGCGATTCTGCTCGGCCTGCTGGCGCTCGTCGGCTGGGTCACCGGGAGCGAGCTCTTGAAGAGCACGATCCCCGGTGAGGCGACCATGAAGCCGAACACGGCCGTCGCGATCGTCCTGCTCGGCCTGGGGACACTGTCGCTCGGCGTCCGACACCGCCCCGCCCCCGGCTACGCGGCGGCCGCGGCCGCCGCGATGATCGGCGCCGTGACCCTGGCCGAGCACCTGACCGGCTGGAACCCCGGCTTCGACACCCTGCTGTTCTCCGATCGGGTCGACGCCTTCCGGACGTCCGCGCCGGGCCGCATGGCGCCGAACAGCGCTGCCGCTTTCGTCCTCTGCGGCGTCGCGCTGCTCTCCTGGCCGCTCCGGATCGGTCGCTTCTCGATCTGCAACGGCCTGCTGCTCGCGACCTCCGCGGTCGGGCTGCTCGCGTTGATCGGGTACTCAGCCGACGTTCAGGACCTGTTCGGGATCTCAGCGACCGTGACCAGCATGGCGCTTCCGACCGCAACAGCGGTGCTTCTGCTCGGGGCGGGAGGCCTGCTCTTGCGGCCCGAGCACGGCATGATGCGCACCCTCGCAACGGATGGCGCCGACGGCGCCGCGCTGCGCGTGCTCGTGCCGGTCACCATCAGCGTTCCGCTCGTCGTTGGCTTGCTGATCAGCCGAATGCACCGCGCCGGCATGCTCGAGGCCGGCGTCGGCTTCTGGCTCCGGAATATCGTCCTGATCGGGGGCTTTCTCACCGTCGCCCTCCTGCTCAGCCGGCGCCTGGGCGTCGTCGATCGGCAGCGCCGCGCCCATCAGCGGGAGCTCGAGCAGCGCACTTCCGACCTCGCTGTGATCTCGGAGGCGACCCGGCGCCTGGCGCGGACGACCGAGAGTGAGCGCGCACGCGAGCTGGTCTGCGAGGTCGCTCTCGATGTCACCGGGGCGCCACTTGCGGCGCTGCTCGAGCCGGCCGGAGACGGACGCGGGCTGAAGGTCACCGCCCGGATCGGCGGTCGGGACGCGGCCGAGGCCCTCGAGTTCCGTGACGGCTCTGGAGAGGCCGAGGCGTTCATCCGCCGGAGCCGCGTTTTCGACCCCGACGGCGAGCGCCTCGTGGTGGAGGGCCTCGGCTCAGTGCTCGGGGTGACGGCCCGCAGCGCGCTGTGGCAACCCGTGCTGCAGGACGGGCAGTCGGTCGGCGTGATCGCGATCGGCTGGGAGGAGCGTCCGGAGCCACCATCGGCAGCAAAGCTCGAGGCGCTCGAGGCCGTCGCCGCCGATGCAGCCGTCGCGATCGACCGCGCGGCCCTGCTCGTCCGGCTCGACGCGATGGCCCGCACTGACGAGCTCACGGGCCTCCACAACCGGCGGGCCTGGGAGGAGGAGCTGGCGCGCGAACGCAGCCGCTCCGCCCGAGCGGGGGAGCCGCTGTGTGTGGCGATGATCGACCTGGACAACTTCAAGGCCTACAACGACGAGCACGGACACCAGGCCGGCGACAGGTTCCTCCGCGAGGCCTCCGCGGCCTGGAAGTCTGCGCTGCGCCTCATCGACGTGATCGCCCGCTATGGGGGCGAGGAGTTCGGGATCCTGCTCCCGAACTGCTCGTTGGCGAACGCCGAGCAGCTGCTGGAGCGTCTCCGCGACCTCACGCCGGACGGGGCGACCGCCTCGTGTGGGCTCGCCGAATGGGACGGGACAGAGACCGGGGCCGAGGTCGTGGGAAGGGCGGATGCGGCTCTCTACGAGGCGAAGCGGTCAGGCCGCGACCGGACCATCACGGCGTCGGCTGCCTCGGACCAGCACTAGGCGTCCGGCGCCGGGCCTGGCGCACCCGCGTCCGGGCTGGACTCACCCCCGGGCACACCACTCAGATACTCGGTGAGCTCCGCCTCGAGCTGGGGATCCAGCACGGCGAGCACCTCGTCCCCGGCGCGGAGCTCGGTATCGGCGGTCGGCACGAACCCCCGTCCGTCGCGGAGCACCGAGATCAGCAGGCTGCCCTTCGGCAGGCTGAGCTCGGCGACCCGCTTTCCGACGACGGCCGAGTCGGGCCCCAGCGCCATCTCGATGATCTCGAGGCGCTCCTCCGGCAGATCGAGCAGATGAATCAGCCCGTAGCGCGGAACCTCGTGCTCGATCAGTCGGAGGATCAGGTCGGTCGCCGAGATGTACGGCTTGATTCCGAGGAGCTCGAAGTGCTGCCGGTTGCGCGGGTTGTTGCACCGCGCGATCACACGATCAACGTCGTACTTGTCGCGCGCGACCTGGCAGATCAGCAGGTTGTCCTCGTCATCGCCGGTGACGGCGATCACCATCTCCGCCTCGGCGATCCCCGCCCGCTCGAGTACCCAGAGCTCCGATGCATCGCCGTTCAGGACCCGGTGCTCGAGCTCCTGCTCGACCACCATGAAGCGCTCCCGGTCCTGCTCGATCAGCTTCACCCGATGGCCCTTCTCGATCAGCTCCCGGGTCAGGTTCCAGCCAACCTTGCCGGCGCCGATCACGAGGATGTTGAGGTTTCCCGGAAGCCCCGCGCCGCTCACTCCTCCCCACCCCCCGGGCGCTCGTCGGCGGCCGCCAGCACCTCGCGCTCGAGCAGGTCGATCGCAACCTGAGTCGGGCTGATCGTCCGCATGCCCTGCTGCTCGTACCACTCCGCCCGCAGCGGATCGAGAACCCGGGCGATCACCGTGGGTACCTCGAACTGCTGCTTGGCGATCTGCGCGATCACGATGTTGGTGTTGTCGCCGTTGGTGGACGCCACGAAGACCTGGGCGCGCTCGATGCCGGCCGCCAGCAGGGCGTCGAGCTCGAGCGCCTGGCCGACGGTGAAGCTGCCGCCGGACTCGACCCAACCGCCGCCGAGCCCCGCCTCGAGCCGCGCGAGCGCGTCGGAGTCCTCATCGATGCAGGAGACGTCGTGGCCCTCTTCGAGCATCCTGAGCGCGAGCGAGGATCCCACCCGGCCGATTCCGACGATCAGTACGAACACCGCCCGATCGTATTCGGCCGAGCGGCCCTCCGTCTACCGGGGGTATCTCTCGCAGCTGCAACAGAGAGGGGCGGCCTCGCGGCCGCCCCTCTCCCATGGATCTGTGAACGCGTCCGCTAGATCGCGATGACCGGGAGCATCAGCAGAGCGATGATGTTCGCGACCTTGATCATCGGGTTGATCGCGGGACCGGCGGTGTCCTTGTAGGGATCACCGACCGTGTCACCGGTCACCGAGGCCGCGTGGGCTTCGGTGCCCTTGCCGCCGTAGGCGCCGTCCTCGATCAGCTTCTTGGCGTTGTCCCAGGCGCCGCCGCCGGCGGTCATCGAGACCGCGGCGAAGAAGCCGACGACGATCACGCCGATCAGCAGCCCACCGAGCGCCTGCGCGCTGATCAGGCCGACGACGAGCGGCACGATGATCGGGATCAGCGACGGAAGGATCATCTCCTTCTGCGCGGAGGCGGTGACGATCGCCACCGTGTCGCCGTAGTCGGGCTTCTCGGTGCCCGCCATGATCCCGGGCCGCTCTCGGAACTGCTTGCGGACCTGCTCGACGACCTGGCCACCGGCACGGCCGACAGCCTCGATCGAGAGCGCGGCGAACAGGTAGACCATCATTCCGCCGATCAGCAAGCCGATCAGTACGGCCGGGTCGCCGAGGTCGAAGTAGCCGAGCAGGTCGAAGACCTCGCCGTCGGCGGCCGCCTCCTCGACCAGTTCGAGTTGGAACGCCTTGAACAACACCAGCGCAGCGAGCACCGCGGAGCCGATTGCGTAGCCCTTGGTGACCGCCTTGGTCGTGTTGCCGACCGCGTCGAGCGGGTCGGTCACGTTGCGGACGTCCTCGGGCATATCCGCCATCTCGGCGATGCCGCCGGCGTTGTCGGTGATCGGGCCGAACGCATCGAGAGCAACGATCAGGCCGGTCAGCGAGAGCTGGCCCATGACCGCGATCGCGATGCCGTAGATGCCGGCGATCTCGTTCGCTCCGAGAATCGCAAAGGCGATCAGCAGCGCCGGCAGCGCCGTGGCCTGGAAGCCCTGGGCGAGACCCTGGATGATGTTGGTCGCATGCCCGGTCTGCGAGGCCTCGGCAATCGCCTTCACCGGACGGAACCTGGTCGACGTATAGAAGTCCGTGATCACAAACAGCCCCGCCGTGACGACGATGCCGATCAGTGCACAGATCCACAGGCCGGTCACCGACGCATCGGCGAGGGCGCTGCCCGGGTCGAGCACGCCAACGCTGAGCGGATCCGACATCAGCCACTCGGTGATCGGGTAGAACGCCGCGGCGCTGATCACGCCGCTGTAGATCAGGCCCTTGTAGAGGGCGCCCTCGACGTTGTCGGTGCTGGTCCGCACCATCAGCGCGCCGACGATCGAGGCGAGGATCGCCGCGCCACCGATCACGAGCGGGTAAAGGGCGACCTCGCGGGCGACCGCGAGGTCGAAGGTCAGCACGCCGAGCAGCATGACCGCGACGGCGGTAACCGCGTAGGTCTCGAACAGATCGGCGGCCATGCCTGCGCAGTCGCCGACGTTGTCGCCGACGTTGTCCGCGATCACGGCCGGGTTGCGGGGATCGTCCTCGGGGATGCCCGCCTCGACCTTGCCGACGAGGTCAGCGCCGACGTCGGCGGCCTTGGTGAAGATGCCGCCACCGAGTCGCGCGAAGACGCTGATCAGCGAGCCACCGAAGCCGAGGCCGATGAGCGCGTCGATCGCCTCCTTGTCGCTCTGGTCGGTGAGCAGCAGGATCCCGTAGTAGCCGGCGACGCCGAGCAGCGCCAGGCCGACGACCAACAGACCGGTGACCGAGCCGCCCTTGAAGGCGACGTCGAGGCCGGGGCTGACACCGCCGCGGGAGGCCTCGGCAACTCGCGAGTTGGCCCGCACCGAGACGTTCATCCCGATGAAGCCGGCCGCGCCCGAGAGGACGCCGCCGATCACGAAGCCGATGCCGGTCTCGATGTTCTGGATCAGCGTGATCGCGATCACAAGCGGAATCGCGACGATGGCGATGATCGTGTACTGACGGTTGAGATAAGCCTTGGCGCCCTCTTGGACGGCCCCGGAAATCTCCTGCATTCGATCGTTCCCCGGGGACTTCGCCAGCAGACGCTGCGTGACGAGGATCCCGTAGAGGACACCGGCGGCCGCGCAGACAAGCGCGACGACAACGCCGTAATCGGTCAGGAACTCAGTCAAGTTCTCTTCCCTCCGTAGTGGGTGGTGTGCAAGTGCAAAATGAGGCCGCCCCGCGAAGTTCGCACCAAGGGGCGGCCGAAAGCGGTCCGGAGTCTAGACAGAACCGGTGGCGGAATGCGGTGCAACCGCATGACGAGCCGCCTCCGGAGCGCTCACGAGGGCCGATCCCTCCCCGAGGCTAGCTCCCGGGCGTCCACAGCCGCGAGGAGGAACCGGGCTCCTCGCCGCCACCGGGCGCGCCGGCCGAATCCCCGCCCGCAGCGGGGGCGTCGGGGCCGGGGGCGTCGCCTCCCGCCTCCTGCGCGTACATGACCTGAAGCTGGCTGAGCGCGTTGCGGACCTCCTGCTGGGGCTCCGGCTCCAGCAGGCCGACGAGCGCGTTGACCGCATCGATGCCAACGCGCGCCTGCTCGAGGTCGCGCTCATCCTCCTTCGCAATTCGTCGCGCCGCGAGGTTGAGGATGCTGACGACGCTCTGGGTAACGACGTCCTGGACGCGCACCTTGCGCATCTCCTCTTCCATCTGGCGCATCATCTCTTCTTGCTCGGGAGTCATCTCCTCTCCGGGCTGGGGCGGCTGCTGGGGCTGTGTGGGCTCTTCGCTCATCGGTGGCACCCTACACGGCGTCAGCCGGCGACCGGCTCGGGCACGTAGGTCCGAGTGGTGTCGGCGACGGTCTCGCGGTAGATCTCCTCGATCGACCCCCCCTCGGCGAAGGCCGCTCGCGCCCGCTGGGCTCCGTTCGGCCCCTGCACCGGATCGTCGATCCCCAGCTCGCGCCGCGCCGGCTCGGTCCACGCCCAGAGCGCGTCGACGGCAGCCCGTGTCTCCACCTCGCGGCGGTCCGCGAAGTCGATCATGCGCCCGTCGAGCCCGTAACGAATCGCCCGCCAGAGGTTCTCCTCGACCTCCCGCGCGCGCAGCAGCGGGCCGAGCGCCCCCTCGTCATAGTCGAGCGCCGCCTGGGCCACGCAGGCGATCATCAGGCCGGCAAGCCGGAACGACTCCTCGCCGCGGGCCTGGGCGTCGCAGATCCGCACCTCGACCGTCCCGAAGCGGTGATGCGGACGGACGCTCCACCAGAGCTGGGTCGACTCGACGATCGAGCCCGTAGCCGAGAGCAGGTCGATGAAGTCCGCGTATCCCGCCCAGTCGCCGAACGGATCGTGGATCCCGCACCGGGGGAAGGTGCGGGTGAAGATCTGCGTCCGCACCGAGTGCAGGCCGGTGTCGCGCCGATCGAGAAACGGCGAGTTCGCGGACGCCGCGAGCAGCGTCGGCAGGACGCCGCGCAGGTGATCGCACACCGCGATCGCCCGATCGGCACCGCGGACGCCGACGTGCACATGGAGGCTCCAGGTCTGGTTGCGCTGCGCGACGTAGCCGAGGTCATGGCGGAGCCGCTGATAGTGCGGGGTATCGATGATCTCCTGGTCGAGATAGTCGGCCCATGGATGGGTCCCCATCGCGACCAGGCTCACCCCAAGTCGGTCGGCGAGAGCGAACAGGCGGCGGCGGCGGTCCGACTGCTGTTCCACCGCGTCGGCGAAGGTCTCGGCCTTGCCCGAGCGGATCTCGATCTCGGTGTCGATCAGCTCCCCTGCCGCCGACTCCGCCAGCACCTCGTCGCGCTCGCATTCGGCATAGAGCTCACCGAATCGGTGGGCCAGCTCGAGCGTCTCGGGGTCGAGCAGGGCGAACTCCTCCTCGATCGCGACGGTGAAGTCACGCGACTCCTCGAAGGTCTGGCGTGCGGCCTCGAGATCGAGGCTGGGGTCGGGGGCCGGAGTCATGCGGCGCGGAGGCTCGGAAGGCTCAGATCAGGTCAAGTAGAAGTAGAGCGCGTAGAGCAGGTCCACGGCGGGGCTGGACGTGTGGACCGTGACCTCGGGTGGCATGTCGAGGAGCTGCTCGGAGTAGTTGAAGATCACGTTGACACCGGCCTCGACGAGGCGGTCGGCGACGTCCTGGGCCGCCTCCGCGGGGACCGCGAGCACCCCGACGACGATCTCCTCCTTGGCGACGACCTTGTCCAGCTCGTCGATCGGTCGGACCTCGACGCCACCGAACTCCTTGCCCACGAGCTTCGGCGCCGAGTCGAAGATCGAGACGATCCGGAATCCGTGGTCGGCGAAGATGTCGGAGGAGGCGATCGCCTGGCCGAGGTTGCCGGCGCCGAACAGGGCGATGTTGTGCTGACCCGAGGTCCGCAGGATCTTGCGAATCTCGGCGACCAGCGAGTCAACCCGGTAGCCGACGCCGCGCTTGCCGAACTTTCCGAAGCCCGACAGATCGCGGCGGATCTGGGTGGAGTTGATGTGGGTCCAGGAGGCAAGCTCCTGGGAGGAGATCGTCTCCTTGCCCATCTTGCGCGCCTGGATCAGCACCTGGAGGTAGCGCGAGAGCCGCGCGGCCACACCGAGGGACAGCCGCGCGGACGGCCCGTCAGCGCCGACCGGGCCGATCCCGGGCGTCGCGTCGGACTCCGCCCCGGCTGGAGGGCTGGCTGCACCGGGACGGTCGCTCATGCCTCAAAGGTAGCGAGCCGGGCCGCCACTGCGTCGGGATCGAAGATCAGCTCGCAGACGAGGGCGCCGTTGACCTCGACGACCGGGATCCGCTCGAGCAGCCTTCGGTGCAGGCTGTCGTCGCTCTCGATGTCGACCTCGTGAAGCTCGAACCCGGCACCCGCGGCGAGCATCTCGAACAGCCCCTCGCGGGCCTCATCGCAGAGGTGACACCCCTCCCGCGTGTAGAGGATCACCTGGGCCGCCGGGCCGCTCACCGCGCCGCCGGGTCGAGGCCGAGATAGGCGGGGAACTCCTCGGCCGGCAGGTGGACGGCGGCCGCGCCGATCATCGCCGCGTTGTCCGTGCAGAGCTCGAGCGAGACGAGCTTGAGGCCGAGTCCGCGCCTCGCGCAGAGCTCCGCGGTGCGCTCGCGCAGCAGGGCGTTGGCGGCAACCCCGCCCCCGAGCACGACCGCGGGCCATCGAGAGCCATCGGCCTCCGCCGCGTCGAGGGCGCGCTCGAGCTTGGCGATGAGCTGCCCGACGACGGCTGCCTGGAAACTCGCGGCCAGATCGGCTCGTCGCTGGGCGGTCACCTCCGGCCCGAGGTCGCGAACGCGGTAGGCGAGGGCCGTCTTCAATCCGCTGAAGCTGAAATCGAGGCCTGGCTCGGAGCTCATCGCGACCGGCATCTCGAAGGCCCCAGCGTCGCCGTCGGCGGCCTCCCGCTGAATCTCGGGCCCGCCGGGATAGCCGAGGCCGAGGAGGCGGGCGGCCTTGTCCAGCGCCTCACCGGCGGCGTCGTCGAGCGTCTGGCCGAGCACCTCGTAGGAGTCGTGCCGCCGGACGCCCGCCAGCAGCGTGTGCCCGCCGCTCGCGATCAGCGCCAGGAACGGCGGGTCGATCGGATCCGGCTCCAGGTACGCGGCGGCGACGTGGCCGAGCAGGTGGTCGACGGCGATCAGGGGCTTACGGGTCGCGGCGGCGAGCGCCTTCGCCGTGCTGACGCCGATCAGAAGGGCCCCGATCAGCCCCGGTCTGACCGTCACCGCGATCGCATCCGGCCGCTCGAGCGTGATGTCCGCGTCGTCGAGGGCGGCGGCGATCACCGGGTTGATCAGCTCGACGTGCTTGCGCGAGGCGACCTCGGGCACGACGCCGCCGAAGCGGGCGTGGCTCGCCGCCTGCGAAGAGATCACGTTGCTCAGCACCCGCGGTCCGTCGATGACGGCTGCGCAGGTGTCGTCGCAGGACGTCTCGATCGCCAGGATCACGCGTCGGGCTCGCCGAGCCACATGATCAAGGCGTCCTCGTTGTTGTCGTGGTAGTAGCGCAGCCGCCGCCCGGCGGGCCGGAAGCCGAGGCGCTCGTACATCCGGATCGCCCCGCGGTTCGAGATCCGCACCTCCAGCGTGTACCGCTCCTCGCGGCCGGCGTGCTCGAGCATCTCGTCGACCATGGCGGAGGCGACGCCGCCGCGGCGCTGCGGCGCATCGACCGCAACGTTCATCAGGTGCCAGACATCGGCGTACCGCGAGCAGATCAGATATCCGACGAGGCCCTGCTCGGCCTCAGCCGCAAGGCAGACGCCGGTCGGCTTGGAGAGCTCGAGCACGAACATCGCGAGCGACCACGGCGCCCGGAACGAGCGGCGCTCGATCGCCAGGACCGCTGGTAGGTCCGCGTAACTGAGCCTGCGAACGCTCACGGTGCCGGTCGGAGCCGGGGCCCCGTCCTCGATCAGGATCGGCTTCTCAGTCGCTGCCATCTCGCTCGCGCCATCGCTCGGCGTCGGGTCGTCTCAGGTACATGGGTCGCACGTCTTCCGGTGGGCCGGAATCGGCGCGTGCGCCGAGGATGCAGACGTGGCGGGCGGAGAGCCTGTGGGCGGGGTCGCCGTCCGCCGGAACCTCGATCCCGAGACCCTCCAGCACGCCACGAAATCGTATCGCCCCGTCCCCTGCCGCAAGACCTCCCGCTGCGCCCGGGCAGACTTCGACCAACCGGTCCGGCGCGGCCACGACCGGGGCTCCGGCCGCCTGCTCGCCCGGGGCGAGGGCGGCGGCGAAGATCTCCGACCGGCGCGCATCGATCACGGCGACCCGCGTCCGCGCCTCACCCTGTCCGATCCCGGCGGCGAGGGCCCCCGTCGAGGGCACCGACGCGATCGGCAGGCCGCGCGCCTGCGCCACGGCCCTCGCCGTCGCAACCCCGATCCGAATGCCGGTGAACGACCCCGGCCCAACGCCGACCGCGACCAGGCCGACGCGGTCCCAGTCCCCGAGCCCCTCCACGAGCTCCTCGACCAAGCCGATCAGCTCAGGTCCGTGCCGTGGCCGGCCGTCCGGGCCGGGGCCGATCCGGCGCTCCCCGAGCGCCTCGCCCCCCTCGCAGACGGCGACCGCCGTGTCGGGGGTCGCGGTGTCGATCCCAAGTGTGATCATCGCTCGATCGTGATCCGCCGCCGGTCGCCGCCGAGATGCTCGATGCTCACCCGCGCCGCGACCTCTCCGAGCTCGGCCTCGATCTCGCCGGGACCCCCCGGGGGCCACTCGACGAACGTGACCAGCTCGCGGCCGAGGTACTCGTCGAGCAGACCAGGGTCCTCGTCGGCGAGCGAGCCGAGCCGATACAGGTCGAGGTGCGAGACGGCCGGCGAGCCCACCTCGGCGTCGTAGATCTGCCCGATCGTGAAGGTCGGCGAGGTCACCGGGCCCGCGACCCCGAGGCGACGCCCGGCGCCGCGGACGAACGTCGTCTTTCCCGCGCCGACCTCGCCCTCCAGGAGCACGACATCGCCGGGCCGCAGCCGGGCCGCCAGAGCCCCCGCGCACGCCTCCGTCTCATCCGCGGAAGCGGTCTCCACGCGTTCCGCGGTCATCGGCCGAAGATGTCGAGCTGGTCGGTCCCTGCCTCGGGCGCTGCCTCGGGCGCGGCCCCCTCCCCGTCCGCAGCCTCCGGCTCAGGCTCGGCCCGCGCCGGCTCGGGCGCCGGCTGCCCGAGCAGCTCGCGCAGCCGCCCGAAGTCCTCCACGAGCAGCTCCTTCATCTTCGGGGTCCGCAGCGCCGCCGCCGGATGCAGCAGCGGGAAGATGAAGACGGTGCGGCCTCCGAGCTCATGCACCTGTGGCGTGCCCCGCACCCGCGTGATCCCGGTCGGGTTGCCGGTCAGCAGCTTGGTCGCGAAGTTCCCGAGCGTCGCCACGACCTTCGGCTCGATCAGGTCGACCTGCCGGAACAGGTAGGGCCGGCAGGTCTCGATCTCGGCCGGCTGGGGATCCCGGTTCCCGGGGGGGCGGCATTTCAAAACGTTCGCGACGAACACCCGATCCCGGCTCAGCCCGATGTCTTCGAGGAGCTGGTCGAGCAGGCCCCCGGCGCGGCCGACGAACGGCAGGCCCCGCCGATCCTCCTCGGCGCCCGGCGCCTCGCCGACGAACATCAGGTCGGCGTCGGCGTCCCCGGCGCCGAAGACGACCTTGGTCCGCGTCTCAGAGAGCGGGCATCGGATGCACCCGGAGGCCTCCCGGTAGACCTCGACCAGGCGCTCCCGCCTGGCCTCGGCGGACTCGGCGTGCGCGCTCAAGTGCCCCCTCCGCCTCCGCGCTTGGGGCGCTCGCCCCCGCCCCGCGCCCGCTTCATGCTCTCCCCCCAGCGCTTTCGGGCGCCGCCGCGATCGGTGCCGCGCTTGTCCTCCATGCGTCGACGCTGGCTGGGCGTCAGCTGGCGAGTGGTGACCGCGAAGGACGAGAAGCGGCGCTCGGCGCCCTCCGCCCCGCACTCCGCGCAGCCGGTCCGCTCGGTGCCCGCGTCGACGAGGCTCTCGAACCGGGCCCCGCAGTCGCTGCACTCGAACTCGTAGATCGGCACGCGGTGATCGTAGTCGGGTCGACGGCCCGAGCCCACGCTCCGCTCCCGGGCCTGGATGCCTCCTATACTTCCCGTGTCGGCCGCGACCGTCAAAGTGCCCCAACCGGCACCGGAGGCGCGGACCGTGGATGCCCTCGAAACTGAGCAACCCGCAGCCGACCGGTATCTCCCGATGAGAGAACTGGAACGGGACACATCCCCAGCAGTCGCACCCGATGCGGCGCGAGAGCCGATCGTCGTGATCGGGCGGGGTCGCGTGGGCGGAGCGCTGTCCAAGTCCGCGGCCGGAGCCGGGCTCGCGGTCACTCAGATCGGCCGGGAAGCCGACCCCGATGCGCTCGCCGGCGCCCGCGTGGCGCTGATCTGCGTTCCGGACACGGAGATCGAAGCGGCCGCGCTCGCCATCGCCGGCCGCGCACCGTCGCTCGCCTTCGCGGGCCATACGAGCGGTGCTTGCAGCTTGGAGCCGCTCGCCCCGCTCGCCGAGAGCGGCGCCGAGCCCTTCTCCCTCCACCCGCTGCAGACCGTCCCGGACCCGGGGAGCTCGCTCGCCGGCGCGCCGGCGGCGATCTCCGGCGCCTCCCCGGCGGCGCTCGCGCTCGCCCGGCGGCTGACCCGCGGCGCCGAGACCGACGAAGCGAAGGCCCAGAAGCTCTACTACTGGGTGCTCGAGAACATCGAGAACAACAACATCGTCTTCGGGATCGCCCCGACGATGCTCTCCGGGCGCACCGGCAACCGGACCCGAGTGCTGCACTACCTGCTGGGG
>Ga0102946_1000390_pt1 | contig 15350 bp, 12 predicted proteins | sample SalPon2A_A_D1_MG_FD_78209 | JGI IMG/M metagenome (GOLD analysis project Ga0102946, IMG submission 78209) | Soil microbial communities from South San Francisco under conditions of wetland restoration - Salt Pond MetaG R2A_A_D1_MG | ecosystem: Environmental > Terrestrial > Soil > Wetlands | place... | reverse complement strand
CAGCCACGGTGCCCTTACCAGCCTCGTTGGCCTGGCCAACCTCACCAGTTTGGGTGGGAACTTGTTTATCTCTGGCAACTCTGCCCTGACTACACTTGATGGCTTGTCAGGGCTAAACGATGTGATTGGCGGGCTGGGTATTGCAGGCAACGCAAATTTGAGCAATCTGGATGGCTTATCGGGGCTTAACGGTGTGATTGGCGGGCTGAGCATTTCAAGCAACGCAAATTTGAGCAATCTGGATGGCTTGTCTGGGGTCAACGGTGTGATTGGGGCGCTAAGTATTTCAAGCAACGAAAACTTGAGCAATCTGGATGGCTTGTCTGGGCTCAACGGTGTGAATGGTTGGTTGGAAATTTACAACAATGCAAAGTTGACCAGCCTGGATGGTCTTTCCTCGTTGATCAGAGTAGGTATTGGAATTGTGATAGAGGCAAACGCCTCCCTGACCAAACTTGATGGCTTGTCAGGGGTTAAAGAGGTGAGTGATGATTTGAGCATTTTAAGCAACGAAAATTTGAGCACCCTGGATGGACTTTCTAACCTCATCAGTGTGGGTAATAACTTTAATATTTCGTTCAACCCCAAATTGGCTCAGTGCTCGATGGTGTCAAGACTTCTTGATCAATGGGATGATGCAGAACCCGGCCCCGGACCAGGTGCTGACGGGTTTCCAGACATTGGGGGGCTGGTCAGTGTTGAAAGCAACCGTGGCGGTTGTAATTCCGTTGAAGAAATTCTGGCAACCGTCAACGCTTCCCAAATCAACTCCGGTCTTAATGATGCATGGTATTACCCCGAAACAAGCGGGCAGGGGTTCTTCATCACCGTCTTTCCTGACCTCGGTTACGTGTCGCTGGCATGGTTTACCTACGATACCGAGCTTCCACCCATTGATGCGACCGCCAATTTGGGTGATCCGGGTCATCGTTGGCTAACAGCAGTGGGTCCGATTGAAGGAAACCAGGTGTTTATGGATATTGAAATGACCTCGGGTGGTATTTTCGATTCCGCATCTAACATCAGCCGCACTGATCCACCCGGTTCGGATGGCACGATATTGCTGACTTTTACCAGTTGTTGGTCAGGAACTGTTGAGTACGACATTCCGTCAATCAATAGGCAAGGAATTGTACCCATACAGCGGGTTGCTGGTGACAACATTGCGCTTTGTGAGGCGCTCAACTCAAACTGAGATCAGAGTATAGGAAAAGCAAACGCTATATTCACCTAAACCTCCAAGTACCAAATTGCCATTCACACCCGTCTTTCAATTGAATTGGCGCGCAAGCTGGTCAAGGTTGCGTGTTCAGACCCAAACATTGGCGGAATATATTGGGTTTTTCGCCAATTTCTGAACCCGGGATGAGACCGATCATACCGTTTCCAAAATGGAAACAGCAAATCTGTGTCGTCATTGTATTTAATTCTTCAATCCAACAATCCCAACGGTAGGCTGGGTGATGCACCGAAATCCGGTAAGTAACGGAACTTCCCAGCAGCTGATGCATCGGTGTTTCATCATCACCACCCAGTGCTTCAGGGCGCAAAGCAGTCATTAGCCTCATTGCATTGCCACAGAGTCGGCTTGAGTCCTGTCAGCAATCAAATCCATTTCCTATTGGCAGAAATATAACTTTTATTATCGGCAAAAGCCCAGTGACCGGCGAGGTTAGGGATGCTATAAGCACCGTCATCCTCGATCCCCGCTACGGCGAATTGGCCGTAACTGCTTCCAGTGAAGAGCGGAACAACCTTGCGTTTATACTCTGAGCCCGTTACTTCCTTTTGTTTTCGTGGAAAGGGTCATTCTGTGACTTTCCTGGCCTTGATCCTAGCGCCAAGCGCAGCAACCAAAGGATTGGCGCTCAGACCATGCCCGACAACACTCAAGAGGATGGTACAGACCACGGTCATCGAAATCGTCTTGCCGCCGGGCAGATGCGCATTGAGTACAATTACGGCAAAAACAATACTGGCCAGTCCTCTCGGCCCGAACCAGCCCATGAAAAGTTTTTCGTCTGCACGCAAGTTCATGCCGGTGAGCACCAGGAAGACCGGCAGCATCCGTACAATGGTCAGGCTGAGCAGTGCATACATGACGACCTGCCAGCTGAACGAGCCGATCGATTGACCGATAACAGCCGCGCCGAAAGCCACCCAGGTAATCAGGGCCAGTGTGTCACCGGTTCCTTCAGCCGCGAGCAGGAGCTTGTGTTTATGATGTTTTTCAAGCCCACCGAATAACATACCGCCAACGAAGCAGGCAATAAATCCACTGCCTCCCAGCCACTGCGCTACGGCAAAACAGGTCACTGCCAAAGCCGGGACAAGAAGCTGCCGCCAGCTTTCAGTCACCCAACCTTTGTCGGCACAAAGAGCCAGGAGTCTCACTCCCAGAAAGGTCAAACCGGCACCCACCGCAACCCCGATACCGATTGCCTCTGTGACCAGTTGCAATGCAATCATTGCGGTACCTCCCTGGACCTCCTCACTGATCAGCGCCAGAAAGATGAACAGGATCGGCACGCAAATACCGTCGTTCAAGCCACTTTCTACATTCAGACCTTCACGGATTTTACTCGGAACAGTTTTGTTGGTGACTACCGCCTTACCCAGTGCAGCATCAGTAGGAGCCAGCATGGTCGCCAGTATGGCTATCTCCAGCAGGGTCAACCCGTCGAAAAGGAGGTAGCCGGAGACAAACCCGAGCAGGATGGTCAATGGCAAACCGATCAACAAAAGTCTTTGTGGAATGTGAAAGGAGTGTTTGAGTTCTCGGAGATTTGCATTTGAGGCATCGGTAAAGAGGACCAGGGCGAGGGTCAGTTCGGCCAGGTTGCTCAGAAACTCAACATCCACCTCGAGGTTCAGGAGCCCCAATCCCAGTGGACCAAGAACCAGGCCGAAGGCGGCAAATATAACAGCGCCATTGAAAGGGGTCTTTTCAAGTCCACCACTGACAAGGCTGTAGAGGAAAACAAACGCAGTCAGGATTGCCAGATTCTCGTACATCTTTGCATCCTCAAAATTGAGATAGACAAAGTAACAGTTTGGAATTATGCAACAATTAATTCAATCATCTTCTTTCTGAAAAGACATAGTTTCCGGGATTAACTGAAATTGCTTGCCAAAGGCGCATGCACCGGCGCAGTCACAAATAGAAATGGCCACTTTTAAAAACAGATTTAAATGACTTGTAGTTTTGAGTGGCGCTCCCTACGAGAATCGAACTCGTGTTTCAGCCTTGAGAGGGCCGCGTCCTGGACCGCTAGACGAAGGGAGCGTTTAGCTGTTCTTGCAACAGGGTGGTCATGTTAAACTAGGGTGATGATTCCGTTCAACCATGAAACGGAGTTGATCACTAAATTATTTACAATTTCGGGAATTTATCATCACAAATCACATTGTTATTCCATTCGCTGAACACGGTATTGCAGTTCAGCAGCTTTGCCCGCATGCCACTGAGGTGGTTCGTCGCCTGCAAGAAGAGGGCTACGAAGCCTACATCGTTGGCGGCAGTGTGCGTGACCTGTTAATGGGCAAAGTGCCCAAGGACTACGATGTGGCGACCGACGCCATACCGGAGGAAGTCAAAACGGTTTTCCCACGGGCCCGTTTGATCGGCCGCCGCTTTCGGCTGGCCCATGTGCGTATGGGTGGACACTTGATCGAAGTGGCCACTTTTCGTGGCCCACAGGTAAACGAAGATGACGACCATACGCACAAGAACGGCCGTATTTTAAGGGACAACGTCTGGGGTAGTCTTGAAGAGGATGCAATCAGGCGTGATTTCACTATCAACGCACTGTTTCTGGATCCGGTCAGTGGTGATATCCAGGATTTTGTTGGCGGTTACAAGGATCTTTCAGAACGTAAACTGAGACTGATCGGTGATGCAAAAACCCGTTACCGTGAAGATCCGGTACGCCTGCTGCGTGCGGCGCGGTTTGTTGCCAAGCTGGGTGTTGAACTGGGTGACAAGACTGAAAAATATGTCAGTAAACTGGCACCGTTACTAAAGGACATCCCGCCTGCACGTCTGTTTGAGGAAGTCTGCAAACTGTTCATGACAGGTCATGCGTCCAGAACGATGCAAACACTACAACGGTTTCAACTGACCCTCGCCTTATTTCCCGTGCTCAAACGTGATGGAAAACCGGGTCAGGCCAGAACCGGTGTGTTGATGGAAAAAGCCCTTGAAAACACCGATGAGCGAATCGCTATAGATAAGCCCGTTACACCCGCATTTTTGTTTGCAGCGCTGTTCTGGCAACCGGTGAAAGCCCGGGCAAATGTGTTGCAGGAACGCGGGATGCAGGAATACCAGGCATTGGGTCAGGCGGCGGACGAAGTGATGTCAGAGCAGGTGAAACGCACTGCTGTACCACGTCGCTTCAGCGTGATCACCCGTCAGATCTGGACCATGCAGCCACGTTTCAATAATACTCGTGGGCGACGGGCGAAGAGCCTGATGGCGGAGCGTCGTTTCAGAGCCGCGTATGACTTTCTATTGTTAAGAGCAGAAGAGGACGAGTCCTTGCAAGCCCTGTGTGACCACTGGACCCAAGCACAAAAAGGTGTGAAGTTGAATACCGGGGACAAGCCAAGGTTTGAAAAGGGTTCTCAACGCCCACGCCGCCGCCGGCGTAAACGCCGCAAACCGTCGGCAACAAATTCCTGACGGAACAGACATGAGGCCCGCAACTTGATTGCCTGGCTGGGACTGGGAAGCAATCTTGGTGAGCCTGTTGCTCAAGTCAGGGATGCCATCACAAGGTTGGCTTCGGTTGATGGCCTCGAAGTTGTAGAAGTGTCAGGTTTGTATCGTACTCCTCCCTGGGGTGATGAGGATCAGGCTGACTTTATCAATGCGGTGGTCAGGATTGAGACTTTGCTGGCTCCTTTGCCGTTACTAACGCTCTTGCAAACGATAGAAAATGAGATGGGGCGGCAACGGACCGATCGTCGTTGGGGCCCGAGACTGATCGACATTGATCTGCTGTTATATGGATCTCAGCAATTTCATTCCGAAAACCTTGAAATTCCCCATCCGCGTATGCACGAAAGAGCATTTGTTTTGTTGCCCATTTGCGAGTTGGATAAGACAATCAACATACCCGGTCATGGCAAGGCAGAGCAGTTGCTGAAGAGGCTTGATTGCAGCGGCATTTTCCGCTTGGACAAAGACGAAATACATTAACGATTCCATTATTTGCGAGCGGCTTTTCACGTGGTAATTTTTAACGAACACAAACAGATGACAGATTTGTTGTTTTTTTGTCCAGAAAAGGTTGCAATTGTTGATATTAGTGGTATTATTACAACCAATCTTGGTAAGGCTGCAACACGAACCAGGATCACAGGGCGCAAAAAGACGAATACATCACTCCAAAATATGCCCTTCTCCCTGACCGGAGAAGGGCATTTTTTATGGTCGCAGCATTTTCCGGTATATCTATATTATGTATTTTATATTCAACGACTTATGTTTAAATTGATGGTATTTATTTCCGGCGGTTGTCAATCAGCTCCAGTCGTTTTCAGGCTTTAACAGGGTGTTTCAGTATCCATAACGCAAACAGGCATCAGAAATATATCAATCAGAGGTGTAAAACTACAACATGAATCAGAACTTTCTTAAAACGTTGCATAAATACAACATGCGGCCCTCTCAAAAAGCCTTGTCCACTTTGTTAAACGAGCCGGGTCGCTTTAAAAACTTCAGTGCTGAGACGAATGGATTGTTGTTGGATTTTTCCCGCACGGGTATCGATCAGTCCTCGCTGAAAAAATTGCTGACACTGGCCGAGGAAAGTGGTGTTGCCGAAGCGCGCGAAAGACTTTTTGGTGGTGAGGAAATCAACTTCACGGAAAAGCGTCCGGCTCTGCATATGGCCATGCGAAGCGATGATGTACTTGAGGTGCTGGATACGGAAACCGTGAACCGGGTCAGAGATAACCGGCAGCGTATGTTTGGTTTCGCATCGGCTTTCGCCCAAGGGCACCTTCCCGGCAAGCCCGGCCAGGCCGTAACCGATATTATTCACATTGGTATAGGCGGCTCCGTGTTAGGACCACGTCTGTTGATCGAGGCATTGCAAAAAGACGCGTCACCACAGGTTCATTTTCTTTCATCGGTGGATGCACACCTGCGTACGGATTTGCTCGCCAGGCTGGACCCGGCCACAACAGCGGTAATCATTGCAACGAAAAGTTTTACAACGGGTGAAACACTGTTACACGGGCGCAGGGTGCTGGCATGGATGGAAAAGGCTTTCGAGCGGGAAACAGCGCTGCAGCGTATTTTCGCCGTCAGTGGAAATCAGCAGGCAGTTGACGACTTTGGTGTGTCTCCCGACAACACGCTGTATCTGCCGGACTGGGTAGGTGGGCGCTATTCGATCTGGTCCGCTGTCAGTCTTTCGGCCGCAGCGGTAATGGGCGAGGGTGGATTTGAAGCGTTTTTGAAAGGTGCTGCGGATATGGACCGGCATTTTCAATCGGCTCCGTTGGCGGACAACCTGCCGGTGCTGATGGCACTGACAGGCATCTGGCATCGAAATATCTGTAACTACCCGGCACAGGCCGTAATTCCCTATGACCATCGTCTTCGTTCTCTGCCGGCCTACCTGCAACAACTGGTGATGGAATCAAACGGGAAATCGGTCGACGTGCATGGCAGGAGGGTGGACTACAACACGTCTCCGGTATTGTTCGGTGAACCGGGAACCGATGCCCAGCACTCCCTGTTCCAGATGTTTCACCAGGGTAGTGATATTGTACCGATGAGTTTTGTTGGTGTTACGCACCCGGATCACAAAGACAGCGAAGCTCACGCTGCCTTGCTGGCCAACATGCTGGCGCAGGCAACTGCCCTGGCAACAGGAACAGCGGGCCTGGGCAGTGAAGAAGGTTTGAATATTCACCGGCAAATGCAAGGCGGCAGACCATCCGAAATCATTTTGCTGAAAAAACTCAACCCCTTCACCCTGGGGCAGTTACTTGCACTGTATGAACACAAGGTTTTTGTCGAAAGTGTGATCTGGAACATTAACGCCTATGATCAGTTTGGTGTTGAACTGGGCAAGGTGGTGGCGAAAGCCATTCAACCGGCCCTGGAAGATCAGTCACAAACGGTTCCGGCAAACTACGGGCTGGATGACTTACTTGAATATATACGTAGCAAATAGCGGCCAGGCTGCTCCGGCCGTGCGTTGCTGATATAGCCCCCGCATAGTAGGGGGCTTTTATTTTCAGGGTCAAAATATTTGTCTCAAACCCATTCTATTTCACATTATTGATCAAACAAGCTTTTTTGTCCTGTTGGGGTCGGTTATGCTTCGCGTTTACATTAATCGGACTGGTTGGACGACCGGATAAATCATGCATCAAACGCCTTACAACCCATCAGAAATCGAAGTGCAGGTACAAAAGCGCTGGGACGACAACAACACATATGAAGTGACGGAAGATCCCGGCCGTGAAAAATACTATTGCCTCTCCATGCTGCCTTACCCGTCCGGGGCCTTGCACATGGGGCATGTCCGCAATTACACCATCGGTGATGTCATCAGCCGGTACCAGCGCATGCTGGGCAAAAATGTCTTGCAGCCGATGGGCTGGGATGCATTTGGCCTCCCTGCTGAAAACGCTGCAATCAAGAACAACACCGCGCCGGCCAAATGGACCTATGCCAATATCGAGCATATGCGGGGTCAGTTACAACGGCTCGGATTCGCCTATGACTGGTCAAGAGAGTTCGCAACCTGCACACCGGAGTATTATCACTGGGAACAGCTGATGTTTACCCGTCTGATGGAAAAAGGCCTGGCTTACCGCAAGGATTCGGAAGTTAACTGGGATCCGGTAGATCAGACCGTACTGGCCAACGAACAGGTCATTGATGGCCGCGGCTGGCGCTCGGGTGCAGTGGTGGAACGGCGAAACATTCCACAATGGTTTTTGCGTATCACCGATTACGCCGATGAATTGCTCGATGGCCTGGATCAACTCGAGCAATGGCCGGAAGCGGTCAAGACAATGCAAAGAAACTGGATTGGGCGTTCCGAAGGCGCCGAGTTTTCGATGCAAGTGTGCAACTCGCAGGGTGAGGTTGAGCAGGATGCGCCGGCAGTCAGCGTGTTCACCACCCGTCCTGATACGGCGTTTGGCATGACATATGCCGTGCTTGCACCCGAACATCCGCTGGTGTCCAGTGTGACAACCGGGGCCCAGCGTGAGCAGGTCGAAGCTTTTATCGAAACGCTAAAGCAGGCCAGTGAGGCTGATCGCACTTCTACGGAAGGCGCGCTCGACAAACGCGGTGTGAATACCGGTGCGTATCTCTTTAATCCATTCACAAAAAAGGCGGTACCGCTATATATCGCTGATTACGTCCTGATGGGTTATGGCACCGGTGCGATCATGGCCGTGCCGGGTCAGGATCAACGGGACTGGGATTTTGCAAAGGCGCACGGTTTACCCATCGTCCGAACCGTAAAAACACCGGATGACTGGGAAGGGGAGGCCTATATAGATGATGGCGTGGCGATCAATAGCGAATGGCTCGATGGTCTTGGTGTTACCGAGGCCAAGGAAAAAGCCATGACGTGGCTGGAAGCCGAAGGTTTTGGTGAGCGAAAGATCAATTACCGCTTACGTGACTGGGGTGTCAGCAGACAACGCTACTGGGGTTGCCCGATTCCGGTTATTTATTGTCCGGATTGCGGCGCTTTACCCGTTCCCGAAGATCAGTTGCCGGTAGTTTTACCCGAAGACGTGACGTTTATGGGGGTGCAATCGCCGATAAAGGCAGATCCGGAGTGGCGTAAGACAACCTGTCCGAAGTGCGCTGGTGCGGCCGAGCGCGAAACCGACACCTTCGATACCTTCATGGAGTCATCCTGGTATTTTGCACGTTATTGCTCACCGGGCGCCGGGGACATGGTCGATGAACGCGCCAATTACTGGCTTCCGGTGGATCAGTATATCGGCGGTATAGAGCACGCCATATTGCACCTGATGTATTTCCGTTTTTACAACAAGTTGATGCGCGACACAGGTTTGTTGCAAAACGATGAACCTGCCACGCGTCTGCTGTGCCAGGGCATGGTGGTCGCAGAGACATTCCGGCGTGATCGCGCGGATGGCTACACTACCTGGATCAACCCGGCTGACGTTGAGGTCACGCGGGATGACAAAGGCAAGATGACCGGCGCCACGTTGGTTTCAGATGGATTGCCGGTTGAAATCGGCGCCATCGAAAAGATGTCCAAATCCAAGAATAACGGTGTCGACCCGGTTCACCTGGTTGACCGCTATGGCGCGGATACGGTCCGCCTGTTTTCCATGTTTGCATCACCGCCTGACCAGTCTCTCGAATGGTCTGATTCGGGTGTGGAAGGAGCATTCCGGTTCCTGCGCCGCCTGTGGTTTATGAGTACCGAACATATCAATGCCGGGTCGGTTGACGCACTCGATATCAAGAGTTTGAATGCTGATCAGAAAACCATTCGGCGTCATGTGCATGACACTATCGCCAAGGTCAGTGACGACATCGGACGTCGGCAGACATTCAATACTGCCATCGCCGCGGTAATGGAATTGAGCAACCACCTCGGGCGCTTTGATGACCGCAGCCCGCAAGGCCGTGCCGTGCTGGATGAAGCCTGGAGGGCCGTGGTACGCTTGATGTCTCCTATCACGCCGCACATCTGTGAAACCCTTTGGGAAATGATGGGCGGGGCAGGCAGTGTTGTCAGTGCGCCCTGGCCACAGGTTGACGAAAGCGCCCGTGTTCGCGATGAAATCACGTTGGTGGTCCAGGTCAATGGCAAACTCAGGGCGAGAATTGCACTGGCGCCCGGTTGTGATCAGGAACAGGCCATGGCGGGAGCAATGGCAGATGACAATGTCACACGGCATATCGATGGAAAGGCGGTTCGCAAGGTCATTTATATTGCAGACCGGCTATTGAATATCGTAGTAGGTTAACAGGCCCAACAATGATGAAATTAATCCGTCTGCTTTGTTTGCTGCTTTTTCTCAGCGTGCTTAATGCCTGTGGGTTTCATCTCCAGTCAAAGCTCGAGTTTCCACCTGAAATGCAGCAAATAAAACTGGAAGTTCAGCTTCCATACGGCCAGTTTGCACGACGCCTGGAAGCCCACCTGGAGCAGAATGGTGTCAACGTCATCACATCACGCTCTGATGTTCATGTTCTTGAAGTTCCGGTTAATACCACGCGCAAGGAAATCCAGTCGATCGGTGATAATGCCCGGGTGCGCGAGTTTCTTATCCGTCATATCGTGCAATTTCGCCTGCTGGACAGCGATGGTACCGAACTGATTCCACTTCAGACCATTGAACAGAGCCGGGTTTACAGTTTTGACGAGCAGGACATTCTTTCAGCGGAACGCGAGGACGAGTTTTTGCGCAGGGACCTGGCCGACAGCATCGCACGTATGGTTGTCAGGCGTCTGGGTACCTACGGCGACTAGCTGCGACGTTATATGGCGCTCAGGGCGGATCAACTTGCTGGAAGTCTGAAACGCGGGCTGGCCCCCGTCTATCTGCTTGGAGGCGACGAACCGCTGCTGTTGCTGGAATGCTGTGATCAGATCAGGGAAGCGGCCAAACAGCAGGGTTTTGTTGAACGTGAACTGCTGCAGGTCGAGCGTGGTTTTGACTGGTCGGCATTGCAGCAGGCGGCCGCGCCATCCTTATTCGCAACACGCAAAATAATCGACCTGCGCATACGAACCGGCAAACCCGGTCAGGAAGGCGCCAGGGTGCTCGGTGCCTGGGCAGACGCACCTGACCCGGACATGATACTGATGGTTAGCTGCGAGCAGTGGGATAAAAGCTCACGCAATTCAAAGTGGGCAGGGAGGCTGGCAAAGGCAGGTCAGCAGATCGATATCTGGCCGATCAAACCCCCGGAAATGCCACGCTGGCTGGAACAGCGCATGATGCAACACGGTATGCAACCGGAGCCGGAAGTTTTACGTATTTTGGCCGACAGACTCGAAGGCAACCTGTTGGCAGCACGCCAGGAGATCGACCGGCTGGCATTACTCAAAGGCGCAGGGCCTGTCACGGTTGACGATGTGATGAGGGTGGTGGCCGATAGCAGCCGTTTTGATGCCTTTGCGCTGGCCGAGCACATGCTGAGCGGCAATCTGCGTGAAGGATTGCGGGTTGCAGCAGGTCTTAAACGCATGGATACACCCTTGCCATTGTTGCTGGGCGCCTTGCTTAAAGAGCTTAAAGTCGTTGAAACCTATCGTATGGCGGTACGGGGCGGCGAGTCCGAGAATATGGTTTTCAGACGCTTGTATGTCTGGCAAAACCGTCAAAATACGATCCGCACCGCCGCCAGGCGACTGGACACGCTTAAACTGTACGAGGCATTTAAAATGTTGGCGTTGATTGACCGGCAGAGCAAGGGCCGGGCTGCAGGTGATCCCTGGCAAAGCATTGATGCCCTGCTGCTCGGGCTTTCGGTCTGAGAAAAGCAGGCGCTTGAAATGACTGAAATGGGTCCAACTCATGGTGAACCGATGGCCTTGCTGGGCGGCACCTTTGATCCCGTTCATTATGGTCATCTGCGTTGTGCGGATGAAGCACGTCGCACGCTGATGCTGGACAAACTCTACCTGTTGCCCTCCGGTACACCCCCGCACCGTGGTATTCCACAAGCCAGCACTGCCCAGCGTTTGCACATGTTGAACCTGGCATGCCAGGAGTTTCCAAACCTGCTGATTGATGAGCGTGAAACACGGCGGGATGGTCCATCGTACATGGTGGAGACCCTGCAGGAGTTACGTGGCCTGGATGCTGACCGGCCATTGATGCTGTTGATAGGCCAGGACGCGGCTAACCTGTTGCACACCTGGTTTGAGTGGAAGCGATTGTTCGAACTGACGCATCTCGTCATCCTGACCCGCCCTGGTGAGCTTGCACAGTACCCGCCGGAGCTTGGGCATCAAATCAAGCCACGCCTGGTTGATAATGAACAATCCTTGCTGGAATCGGATGCCGGTTTGGTCGTGCACCTGCAAGTTGAGTCAATTGATATTTCCGCTTCAGATATCAAGAGAATTATCCGCTCAGGCCGCTCACCCGAGTCGATGCTACCGGCTAAAGTGCTGGAATATATCAATGCAAACAGGATCTATCTGCCCGGCTGAAAAAGCCACTCGAATACAGGCATCGCTTTACGCGACACGCTGTGACGGTTAAAATTACATCACTCCCTATCAGGTAATTTCATAATTTGACTACCCAGACCGTTCGTGACGATTTAACCACCGACCAGTTACAGCAACTCGTTGTATCCGCGTTAGAAGACTTCAAGGCTATTGATATCCTGGTAATTGACGTAGCAGGTAAAAGCCCGTTGACTGAACGCCTGGTCATTGCATCTGGCAATTCAACCCGGCATGTAAAGTCGATGTCTGAAAACCTTATTGTCCTGGCCAAGTCCGCTGGATGCTTACCATTGGGGGTAGAGGGTGCACGTGAAGGTGAATGGGTTCTGGTTGACCTCAATGATGTCATTGTCCACCTGATGTTGCCTCAGACCAGGGCGTTTTATAACCTTGAAAAACTCTGGGAAGCCAGCGCCGACCGACGCAGCGGTGTAAATAGTTCTTCTTGAAGGAGTGCTGTCCTGATGCAATTGCTGGTAGCTGCCGTTGGCCAGCGCATGCCAAGTTGGGTAACCGAGGCGTGGATCGAATATACACGCAGGATGCCGCAGGGCATGGCAATTTCCCTTCGCGAAATCAGCCTGGCAAAACGTTCAAAAAATGCAGACACCAGGCGCTTGACCGCGGTCGAGAGCAAGGCCATGTATGCTGCCATGCCAAAAAACGCCAGGGTTATTGCGCTCGATGTCAAAGGTCAATCATGGTCGACTGAAAAACTCGCAAGCCGTCTTGAACAATGGATGGGTGAAGGCCGTGACGTGGGATTCATGATCGGTGGCCCGGAAGGTATTGATACCCGGGTCCTGCAAAAGGCGGATGACCGCTGGTCTCTAGGGCCGTTGACCCTGCCACATCCGCTTGTCAGGGTGGTGTTGGCAGAGCAGTTGTACCGCGCCTGGACAATCACGCAGAATCACCCGTACCACCGCGCATGAACGCATCCCGGACACTATTGCTGGCATCAGGCTCTCCACGTCGTCGCGAGTTGCTAACGCAATTGACAGTCGATTTTGAAGTGGCGGCAGCAGATATCGACGAAACGCAATTCGAGGGTGAACTGCCCCGCGATTACGTGCTGCGTCTGTCACGTGAAAAAGCCCTGGCCGGATACCGGCAAAGTGGCGGCGGACTGCCAGTGCTGGGATCCGACACCATCGTTTTGCTGGATGATGAAATACTCGGCAAGCCGGAATCAAGAAGAGAAGCGGCATTCATGCTGGGATGTCTTTCGGGCAGAACGCACCAGGTGTACTCGGGTGTTGCGTTGTTGATTGATCCTGAAACGGTAATCGATACCATCAATGTAACTTCGGTCACCTTTGGCGAAATGCCAACAGCCTGGATAAAAGATTACTGTCAAAGTGATGAACCCATGGACAAGGCCGGTGCCTATGCAGTACAGGGTGCGACAAGCCAGTACATCCGCCGTATCGATGGCAGTTATTCGGGCGTGATGGGTCTGCCGTTGTTTGAGACAGCGCAATTGCTTCGCCGGAAAGGCTTGCTCGCATGAGCGCCTGCCGTTATGGGATGATACGTATATGAGCGAAGAAGTTCTGATCAACGTAACGCCAACAGAAACCCGCGTCGCGGTCGTGGAAAATGGCATGTTGCAAGAGGTCACCCTTGAGCGTAACAGCCACCTCGGATACCTGGGCAATATTTACAAGGGGACCGTATCCCGGGTGCTGCCCGGCATGCAGGCTGCGTTTATTGACATCGGTCTTGACCGCACCGCGTTTTTACATGCCTCTGATATTTACAATGTCGGCCGTGAACAATTGCCGGATGACCCGCCACCCGAGCCATCCATTACCTCGCTGGTCCGCGAAGGCGAATCGGTCGTGGTACAGGTTATCAAGGATCCGCTGGGAACCAAGGGTGCACGCCTGACCACCAACCTGAGCATCCCATCGAGGTTCCTGGTTTTGTTACCGAACAGTGAAACCATCGCCGTTTCGGTACGTATCGAAGACGAAACGGAACGAAATCGCCTGAAAGGCCTGCTGGCCACCATGCGCGAGCACAAGGGTAAACATGGGTACATCGTTCGCACAAATGCCGAAAACATCAATGAGTTTGCCCTGTCCGCTGATATGACCTACCTGGCGAAAATATGGGAAAGCATCAGCGAGCAAACCAGCACCAGCAAACCCGGTGATTGTATTTACGAAGACCTTTCACTGCCATTGAGGGCCTTGCGGGATCACATGCACAAAGAGGTGGAGAAAGTCCGTATTGATTCTGCAGAGGAGTTTGAACACCTTAAGGACTTCACCGGAAAATTTCTGCCCGAATGGGCACAGCGTATCGAATACTATTGCGCCGAACGGCCGATATTTGACCTGTATGGTATCGAAGATGAAATTGACAGGGCCCTGCACCGGACAGCGCCATTAAAATCAGGCGGCCACCTGGTGATAGACCAGACCGAGGCGATGACAACTATTGATGTGAATACCGGTGCTTTTGTCGGTCATCGTACATTGGAAGAAACCATCTATAAAACCAACCTCGAGGCCGCGCAATCCATTGCCCGGCAACTGCGTCTGCGAAACCTGGGCGGTATCATTGTCATTGACTTTATCGATATGAATAATGATGAACACAAGCACCAGGTTTTGCTCGCGCTTGAAAAGGCGCTGGAGCGGGATCACGCCAAGACCAGTATCTGCGATTTTTCACCGCTTGGATTGGTTGAAATGACCCGAAAGCGCACAACTGAAAGCCTGGGGCACGTGTTATGTGAGCCGTGCCATGTATGCTCGGGAAGGGGCGCGTTGAAAAGTGCGGAAACCGTTTGTCTCGAAGTGTTTCGTGAAATCATGCGGTCAAGCAGACAGTTTGAAGCCAGCCGTCTGCTGGTAGTGGCATCGCCATACGTGGTTGACAAGATTTTGGATGACCAGTCGACGACCGTTGCGGAGATCGAGGAAACCATTGGTAAGTCGATCCGTTTCCAGCGTGAAGACCAGTACACCCAGGAACAATTTGACGTGGTGCTGCTGTAAACCCGTATGGCTTGTTCCAAATGAAAAATTCGCGCAAATTTTTCCGGCGGGTCAGGACATTGCTGTGGACGTCGCTGACACTGTTGACCGTGCTGGCCGCGGTGATGGTGGGTGTTGGCAAACT
>Ga0102946_1000389_pt1 | contig 15357 bp, 12 predicted proteins | sample SalPon2A_A_D1_MG_FD_78209 | JGI IMG/M metagenome (GOLD analysis project Ga0102946, IMG submission 78209) | Soil microbial communities from South San Francisco under conditions of wetland restoration - Salt Pond MetaG R2A_A_D1_MG | ecosystem: Environmental > Terrestrial > Soil > Wetlands | place... | reverse complement strand
TTCAAGGAATTACCCATGGAATTCGCGGTTGAGGCGCAGGCGTTGCTCAACGTCAGCCTTGAAGGCGCGGTTGGATAAGGATGCAACATGCTTGAAATTGATGACTTACATGCCAGCGTTGCCGGCAACGAAATACTGCGCGGGCTTTCGCTGAACGTAAAACCCGGCGAAGTGCATGCCATTATGGGACCGAACGGTTCCGGCAAGAGCACGCTGGCCCAGGTCGTTGCCGGTAATGAAGCCTATGAAGTAAGCGGCGGCACCATCGAATACCTCGGCGACGACCTGCTGCAGTTGACGGCCGAGGAGCGTGCGCGGCGTGGCATCTTCCTGGGCTTTCAGTATCCGGTCGAAATTCCCGGCGTGAACAATGCCTACTTGCTTAAAGCTGCCTTGAACGCGAAGCGCGCACATGCTGGCCAGGCCGAAATTGATGCATTTGAATTCCTGCAACTGGCCAAGGAGAAAATGGCCCTGCTCGACATGGACCCCAAGTTCCTGAACCGCGGTGTCAACGAGGGCTTTTCCGGCGGCGAAAAAAAGCGCAACGAAATTTTACAAATGGCAGTGCTGGAACCCAAGCTTGCCATCCTCGACGAAACGGATTCCGGTCTGGACATCGACGCTTTACGGGCAGTCGCAGAAGGGGTCAATACGCTGCGAGACCCGGAGCATTCGGTTGTGCTGGTCACGCACTATCAGCGTCTCCTCGACTACATTGAGCCGGACTATGTGCATGTGCTTTCCGCCGGGCGCATCGTCAAATCCGGCGACAAAGCCCTGGCACTGGAACTGGAAGAAAAGGGCTACGACTGGATTAAAGAGGTAGCGAACGGATGACGTCGAATCTCGCTATGGATGCGGCAGTAGATGTTCTCGGACGACTGCCGGACAACGGCCTCGGACGATCCCGCAAAGCCGCGCTCAGGGCGCTGCAAGATACAGGCCTGCCAGGAACACAGAACGAAGACTGGAAGTACACGGACCTTTCTGAAGCCATTGAGATCAGCAATGACTGGCTGCGCGCAGGCGGTAAGACTGCACCGGTCGACGCGCAGTCGATTGCGGCCGTTACGGCCGGCCTGGAAGTCGACTGGCTGATCATTCGAAACGGTGAAGTTGACCTGGAGGCGTTGGCAGCGCTGCAACGTCCGGGCCTTAGCACCACGTTGCTGTCGGATAGTGAGGCGCCCCGGGAAACGAGCAATGGCCTTGCGAGCATGAACCTGGCGCTGTTGCGCGACGGCATTGTCATTCGCATTGACCCGGACACTGATCTTGATCGTCCGATCGGTATTCTGTGTATTGACAATGCAGCAATCGCCAGAGCAGCCAGCCAGGCACGCATTGTCATCTCGATTGGCGCCGGCGGCTCCGCGAGCTTCGTGGAATATCATGTCTCCGACGGCGACTCCGAGCACTTCGCTAACAGCATCGTTGAATTGAACCTCGAAAAAGATGCAAACGTTGACTACTTGCGGATCCAGGAGCGACACGCGCTGCACAGCCAGACCGGCTACCTGAGAGCAAAGCTCGACGCCGGCAGCAGGCTACAACATGGCGCCTTCGACTTCGGGGGCAAACTCGTGCGCAACGACCTGCACATTGAAATCAACGGACCGGATGCAGAAGCGCACTTTTGTGGTCTGTATCTTGCACAGGACGGTCAGCACATCGACAACCACACCCGTGTTGATCACAAAGTTGGTCCAGCCAGATCCGCGCAGGAGTATCGCGGCATTCTGCACGGCAAAGCGCGTTGCGTATGGAATGGTAAAGCCATCGTGCATGCTGGCGCCGACGGCACGGATGCGGACCAGGCAAATCACAATCTGCTTTTGACCGAACGATGCGAAGTGGATACGAAGCCGGAGCTCGAAATTTATGCCGACGACGTGAAGTGCAGTCACGGCACGACAGTCGGACAGCTCGACGAAACCGCCCTCTTCTATTTGCGCACTCGCGGTATCGAGGAAGGTGCGGCGCGCCAGCTACTGACACGGGCATTTGCCGAAACGATAGCCTTGCAGGCACCGATCGAACAGTTGCAACAACGCATCAGCGAGGGTATCGCCCGCAAGCTGGCAGGTATGTCATCCGGAGACGCTGCATGAAGCAAGCTTGTTTAGACAATTCTGCAGACACAACCATAGCGGCACTGCGTAGCGACTTTCCGGTATTGCAGCAGGAGGTGCATGGCCAGCGCCTCGTGTATCTCGACAGCGCCGCATCCGCACAGGTTCCACGGCAAGTCATTGCAGCAATCGCAGACTACCAATCGCATGACCATGCAAATGTACATCGCGGCGTGCATACGCTGAGTCATCGCGCAACGGAAGCGTACGAAGGCGCGCGCGACAAAGTGCAGGCATTCATCAACGCCCGCAGTCGCAGCGAGATTATCCTGACCAGTGGCACGACCGAAGGCATCAATCTGGTCGCGCAAAGTTTTTGCCGGCCGGTCCTCAAGCCGGGTGACAAAATCCTGATAACGCACCTGGAACACCATTCGAATATCGTGCCCTGGCAAATTGTTTGCGAGCAGACCGGCGCGGAACTCGTTGTCGCGCCAATCGACTCCAGCGGCCAACTCGATCAGGACGCTTTCTTCAGCATGCTGGATGACCGCGTCAAGATGGTCGCGGCGGTACACGTCTCTAACGCTCTGGGAACCGTGAATCCAGTCAGGGAAATCACAGCTCGATGCCATGCGCTGGACATTCCGGTGCTGCTTGATGGCGCGCAGGGTGTCCCGCATATGACTGTCGACATGCAGAATCTGGACTGCGATTTCTATGCATTCTCGAGCCACAAGATGTATGGACCGACCGGTGTGGGCGTGCTTTACGGCAAAGAATCTTTGCTCGATGAGATGCCGCCTTATCAGGGTGGCGGTGACATGATTCTGGAAGTCACTTTCGATGGCACGACCTACAACGACCTTCCCTACAAATTCGAAGCAGGCACGCCAAACATTTCCGGCGTCGTGGGCCTCGGCGCTGCGGTTGATTACCTGCAGGCAGTCGGGCTGGAGAAAGTCTCCGCGCATGAAGCCGATTTACTCAGCTACATGATGCAGCAACTGTCCGCTATTCCGGATATCCAGTTGTATGGCACCGCCGCGAGCAAAGCCAGTGTGCAGTCATTCCTGCTGACCGACGTCCACGCACACGATCTGGGCACCATTCTCGACCATCAGGGCATTGCCGTGCGTACCGGCCACCACTGTGCGATGCCAGTTATGCAGTATTTCGGGATTCCCGGAACCGCGCGGGCATCACTCGGCTTGTACAACAACACTGACGATATTGACCGCCTCGTGGCCGGCATCGAGAAAGCGCGACAGGTATTTGCATGACCGTCGCGACGTTGCAGCCGAATTCCGAATTACGCGACCTGTATCAGGAACTGATACTTGACCATTCGAGACGACCCAGAAATTTCGGGAAGCTTGGCGATGCCACGCACATTGCCGACGGTATCAATCCGCTTTGCGGCGATAAATTGCGCCTGTATCTGCGACTCGAAGACGATCAGGTCGTCGCGGCCGCCTTCGAAGGCACGGGTTGCGCCATTTCCGTCGCGTCTGCGTCGCTGTTGACCGAGATCGTTACCGGGCTCGACCGTACTACGGCATTGAATTATTTCGAGGATGTCGTCGCACATCTGAACGGCAAGCTGCCTGCCGGCCTGCACACGCCGGAACTTGGACGAGTCCAGGCACTGGAGGGCGTCCGGGAGTTTCCCGCCAGGGTCAAGTGCGCCACGTTAGCCTGGCAGGCACTGGAATCCGCCATTTCCGGTCAGTCCAGGCCGGCGACTACAGAGTAGATAACCTATGTTTGGACACACCAATGAACCTTTTGCCCTGCACCGCGATGTGACAGCCGTAATTATCCCGGCCGGCGAGGAGCTGTTGTTGCGCGAGGGAACGACCGGTTTTATCACCCAGTCGCTCGGGGGTAGCTTTACCGTCTATGTCGAGGGCAACCTGTTCCGCATCGCAGGTGCCGATGCTGATGCACTTGGCCTGGAACCTGTGCCACCACCGGCCGTTCCGGATAACGCAACCGACGAAGACATCGAAGCGGTTGTGTGGGCGCAATTAAAAACCTGTTACGACCCTGAGATTCCGGTAAATATTGTCGACCTTGGCCTGATTTATCGCTGCGATATTACGCCGCTGGGTAACGGCGACCGTGACGTACATGTCGACATGACCCTGACTGCGCCGGGCTGCGGCATGGGCGAGATTCTGGTGCAGGATGCTCAGGACCGGATTGCGGTAATCCCTACTATTGCTAACGTTACTGTCGAGTTAGTGTTCGATCCACCCTGGAATCAATCGATGATGTCGGATGAAGCGAGACTGCAAACAGGCCTGATGTAGGATCTAAGATGAAGACTTTGACCCTGGTCCGGCACGCTAAATCAAGTTGGAAAAACAATGACCTGAGCGACCGTGAGCGGCCGCTGAACAATCGTGGCGAGCACGATGCACCGGTCATGGGCCGGCGAATTGTGGCCGCGGAAATTCGCCCCTCGCTGATCATATCGAGTCCGGCAGTTCGGGCCTGGACAACGGCGAAGATCATTGCCCAGGAGATTGGTTATCCACGCGAATTCCTGCAGCGGGAGAAAAGTGTCTACATGGCGTCGCTCGACGACTTGCTGGACCTGATGGTCGCGCAGGATGCCGAATTCAACAACGTACTGCTGGTCGGCCACAACCCTGGGCTGACAAATTTTGCCAATTATTTGTCACCGGGCGTTACCAGCAACTTGCCGACCGCGGGAGTCGTCTCGGTTAAAATCGAACAGGACGACTGGAACCTGTATTCGCGGCCGAAGACTGAACTGCTGGTCTACGACTATCCGAAACTAGCACTCAGGAACGTTGACAGCTAATCCGCCCCTGGACGTTTCCTTGTAGATCGTCGACATATCGAGGCCGGTCTGACGCATGGTCGCTATGACGTGGTCCAGGCTGACCTTGTGGGTACCATCGCCATGTAATGCCAGACGCGCGGCATTGATGGCTTTGACGGCACCCATCGCATTACGCTCGATACACGGAATCTGCACCAGCCCACCGATCGGGTCACAGGTGAGGCCAAGGTTGTGCTCCATCCCGATTTCTGCGGCTTCCTCCACCTGATCATTGGAGCCACCCATAGCAGCAACCAATCCGCCTGCCGCCATTGAGCAGGCCACGCCGACCTCTCCCTGGCAGCCCATCTCCGCCCCGGAAATGGATGCGTTGGTCTTGTACAGGATGCCAATGGCTCCGGCGGTCAGCAGAAAGCGACGAATGCCTGCAATATCTGCATTCGGCACAAATTGATCGTAATACAGCATCACCGCGGGAATTATGCCTGCCGCGCCATTGGTCGGCGATGTCACAACCTGGCCGCCTGCCGCATTTTCCTCGTTGACCGCAATGGCGAAGACATTCACCCAGTCGAGCTGGTCCAGCGGCGAACGCTCGCCGTCGCTCTCGAGTTTGCGCCGCAGTTTCGGTGCTCGGCGAGTCACGGACATCCGGCCTGGCAACACCCCATCGGTATGCAGGCCTCTTTCGATGCAGGCCTGCATCGCTGTCCAGATTTTGTCCAGCTGTGCATCAATCTCTTCGGCTGCGAACGACTGTAATTCATTTTCGAAGACCAACTCAGCGATACTGAGTTCTGCATCTTGTGCTGCCGCGAGCAGGGAATCGCCGCTGTTGAAACTGTGTTTCGGGACGCTCTGCCGAGATTCCTGTTCCTGTTCCTCACCGTGTGCGATGAAGCCACCACCCAGCGAGTAGTACTCATCGTTCAGCAGCTCTTGTCCAGCATCGTCGTAAGCAATGAAGCGCATGCCGTTGGTATGCCGCGGCAGCTCCTCGTCATAGTTGAACACCAGCGCAATCTCAGGATCGAACGGGATCACCCCAATACCAGGCAGGGCCAGCTGCTTGTCGGCATACACCTGGCGCAACAGCGATTCGACCGCGTCCGGATCGACCGTATCGGGCTCGTAGCCCAGCAAGCCGAGAATGATTGCAGAATCCGTGCCGTGGCCCTTGCCGGTAAACGCCAACGATCCGTACAGGGTCACCTGCACCCGACTGACCGCTTGTGCGACTTCCTTTAATTGCTGCAAAAACGCGAACGCCGCACTCATCGGGCCGCCCGTGTGTGAACTGGACGGACCTATCCCTATTTTGAAGATGTCAAAGACACTAATCGCAGTCATTTCAATCGGACTCCAGTGACAACAACGTCGCGTTTCCACCGACTGCAGATATGTTGTTGCTGACAGTAAATTCGCTGCCAAACCGTGGCAAATAATATGGACCACCGGCTTTCGGGCCGGTGCCCGACAGGCCGCGCCCACCAAACGGCTGCACACCCACAACCGCACCAATCATGTTGCGATTGATATAAAGATTGCCGGCCCCGGACAGTGCCGCAATCTTGCGGGCCCGGGAATCGATACGGCTGTGCAGTCCCATTGTCAATCCATAGCCTGTGCCGTTAATGGCGTTAACTGTCTTCTGCAGATCCTTGCCGCGGTAACGCAATACGTGCAGCACAGGCCCGAACACTTCCCGCTCAAGAACATCAATTGAGTCGATCTCGACGAGTGTCGGCGCAAAAAATGTGCCGCCCTCAGTGCCCGCCGGCAAATCGCTGCGATGCAGGATAGTCGCGTCCTTTTCCATGCGCGCCACGTGTTCGATGAGCAAGTCGCGCGCCTCCGCGTCAATTGCCGGCCCGACGTCAACGCCGATGTCAGTAGGATCGCCGATGCTTAGTTCATCCATTTGGCCGATCAGCAGCTCGAGTACGCGTGGTGCAATATCCTCCTGCAGACACAACAAACGCAATGCCGAACAGCGCTGCCCGGCGCTATTGAACGATGAGTAGACGCTATCGAGGACGACCTGTTCGGGCAGTGCTGAACTGTCCACAAACATGGCATTTTGCCCGCCGGTCTCGGCGATCATTGTCGCTATCGGCCCTTGTTTGTCTGCCAACGTTCGATTGATGAGTCGCGCAGTCTCGGTTGAACCTGTAAAAGCAACACCCGCTACCCGTGGGTCAGCAACGGCCCGACCGCCGACATTAGCGCCATCTCCCGGCAGGAAATGCAGGACCTCCGGCGGCACTCCCGCCTCGAGTAACAGTTGCACAGCTCGAAATGCCACCAGCGGTGTCTGTTCGGCAGGCTTGGCCAGGACCGCATTGCCGGCGGCAAGTGCAGCAGCCACCTGCCCCGTGAAAATTGCCAATGGAAAATTCCACGGGCTGATGCAGACGAAGATGCCGCGGCCGCGAAGTCCATGCGTATTCAATTCACCAGTCGGCCCGGGCAATTGCCGCGCTTCGCCAAACAATGCGCTTGCCTGCGCGCCGTAGTAGCGCAGAAAATCCACCGCCTCACGCAGCTCGGCGATTGCGTCAGGTACGGTCTTGCCTGCCTCTTTCACACATAAGGCGAGCAACTCAGCGGTGTGCTCTTCATACAGATCGGCGGCCGCAGCCAGAATCCGGGCTCGCTCCGCGGCCGGCGTGGCGTCCCAAGCGAATTGGGCGTTAGCGGCAAGATCGAGAGCAGCATCGACATGCTCCGCAGACGCTTGCTGGCACACGCCAACCACCTCGTCTGTTGCCGACGGATTCACCGAGGGTATAGCCTCACCCGGCATTGTCTTGCCGCCGACTATTGGCGCAGCCGCATGCTCGCGATCCGCAGCGACCTGCATATCTGTAAGCAGAGTTCGGGTGACGTTGCGGTCCGGCAGATTAATGCCACGCGAGTTAACTCGTTCATCGCCAAACATTGCTGACGGTGGCTGAATGTAAGGATGCGGCGTGCAGTCGTTTGCCTTTGCCGCCGTAACCGGGTCGGCGACGATGTCACCGACGTCGATCGATTCGTCCACGATGCGATTCACAAAGGAGGTGTTGGCACCGTTTTCCAGAAGGCGCCTGACCAGGTAGGGCAACAGGTCTTCGTGACTGCCGACCGGGGCATATACGCGACACGGCCGCGCATATTTCTCCGGATTGATGACCTCGGCATACAGCTCCTCACCCATTCCGTGCAGGCGCTGAAATTCGTAATCGCGCCGGGATCCGGCATAGCGCAGGACGCTTGCCAGGGTGTGCGCATTATGCGTTGCAAATTGCGGATACAACGCGTCTCCGGCAGCGAGCGCCTGGCGTGCGCAGGCCAGATACGACACATCCGTATGGGCCTTCCGGGTAAATACCGGAAAGCTGTCCAGGCCCTCAATTTGTGCGTTTTTGATTTCTGTATCCCAATACGCGCCTTTGACCAACCGCACCGGGATGCGCCGGCCGTGTTCTCCGGCGAGTCCTTGCAAGAAATCAAGTACGTTTCTGGCCCGTCGCTGATAGGTTTGCACCGCGAGACCCAAACCTTCGTAGCCGTCCATGGACGGATCCGCGTAGACCCGCTTGAAAATATCCAGCGAAATTTCCAGCCGCTCGGACTCTTCGGCATCAATCGTGAGGCCGATCCCGGACGCCTTCGCATGCTGGGCGAGCTCCAATACGCTCGGTACCAGCTCCCGCGTTGCCCGCTTATACTCGAGGAACGTGTATTTCGGGTGCAGCGCCGATAATTTAACCGAAATGCTGGCCGCTCCAAAAATGTCGTCGGCCGGATCTTGCGGCCCTTTGCCAATGCGGCCGATGGCGTCGAAATAGGACGAAAAATATCGCTTCGCATCTGTCGCCGTCAGCGCCGCCTCGCCCAGCATGTCGAAGGAATACCGATACGCGCGATTTCCCTTCTTCACGGATCGCGTCAGCGCTTCGTCGATGCTACGACCCATGACAAACTGGTGGCCCATGATGCGCATTGCCTGACGCATCGCTGTACGCACCACCGGCTCACCTGCCCGGCCAGCGAGCTTGCCGAGCATCTGCGCCGGGTTCTTGCCCCTGACCTCATCAAACCTGAGCAACTGGCCAGTCAGCATCAATCCCCAGGTCGAGGCATTAACGAACAGCGAATCGCTTTCACCGATATGATTGGCCCAGTTCGCGGCGGTAATCTTGTCGGCGATGAGCTCATCGGCCGTATCCGAATCAGGAATGCGCAACAACGCTTCCGCAATGCACATCAGCAAAATGCCCTCTTCGGACGAAAGATCGTATTGTTGCAAGAAGGCGTCAATGCCGCCCTCACTGGTCGTTTGCGCGCGCACCGCATTCACCAACTCGGTCGCTGTCTCGAGGATCTTGCTGCGCTGCGCGTCGCCCGGGTCGGCTGCGGCTGCGAGCTCACTGACAAGCTGCCCTTCATCTGCGAGATACAGGTCGTTGAGGCCGGCGATGGCGCTCTCCTGGGCGGCAGGCTGGTCGTCAAATCTCATTGGCGAATTCCGTAGTTCGGAAAAACCGCATCTTGCTATACTTTGCCTCCTTTGAATATAGGGAATACGTCCTGTGACCCGTCGTTTTCTTAACTCCCTGGCCGAAAAAACCGAAGCTCTGAAGGCAGAAGGCCTGTACAAGTCGGAACGCCAGATTGCAGGCCCGCAGCAGGCCGCCATCGAGGTCGCCAGCAACGGCAAGACCGACCAGGTACTGAATCTTTGCGCCAATAATTATCTTGGACTCGCCAATCACCCGCGGGTCATTGAGGCCGCGCATAAGGCGCTCGACGAGTATGGCTATGGCATGGCCTCGGTACGCTTTATCTGTGGTACGCAGACGCTGCACACCGAGCTGGAGCGGCGCATCAGCGAGTTTCTCGGCACCGAGGACACGATCCTGTACCCATCCTGTTTTGACGCCAATGGTGGGCTGTTCGAGACCATCCTGGGCGCCGAGGATGCTGTCGTCAGCGACGCTTTGAATCACGCCAGCATCATTGACGGCATTCGGCTGTGCAAAGCCGGTCGTTTTCGCTATCAAAACGATAACATGGAAGATCTCGAGAAACAGCTGGTTGCCGCCGGCGACGCTGCCAATCGATTGATCGTCACCGACGGCGTGTTCTCCATGGACGGCACGATCGCCAATCTCGGTGCCATCTGCGATCTGGCCGACCAGCACGACGCTTTGACAATGATTGATGACTGTCACGCAACCGGCTTTCTTGGCGAGCACGGTCGCGGTACGCATGAGTACCGGGATGTCATGGGCCGCATTGATATCATTACCGGAACGTTGGGCAAAGCACTCGGAGGTGCCTCCGGAGGCTTCACCTCCGGCCGCAAGGAAATCGTCGGCTGGCTGCGACAGCGCTCGCGCCCCTACCTGTTTTCCAATTCGGTTGCACCAACCATTGTCGCGGCTTCAATTGCAGTGCTCGACCTGCTGCAAGAGGACAGCTCCTTGCGCGAGCAACTGCGTGAGAATGCGAGCTATTTTCGCCAGCAGATGGAAGCGCGGGGCTTCGACCTCAAACCCGGCGAACACCCGATCGTGCCGGTGATGCTTGGCGATGCAAAATTAGCCACCCGCATGGCCGATGCATTGCTGGAGCATGGCGTCTATGTGATCGGATTTTCATTTCCCGTTGTACCAAAAGGCCAGGCGAGAATTCGAACACAAATGTCAGCGGCCCTGACTCGTGAGCAACTGGACTTCGCCATCGATGCATTTACCAAGGTCGGCAGCGAACTTGAGGTAATCAACTAATGAAAGCCCTGGTAAAAGCCCGGGCCGAGCGCGGCATCTGGATGCAGGATGTTGAGCAGCCGGCGATCGGCCACAACGATGTTCTGATACGAGTAAAGCGCAGTGCCGTCTGTGGCACCGATATCCACATATTCCAGTGGGATGAGTGGGCCCGTAACACCATCCAGGTACCAACCACGATCGGCCATGAGTTTTACGGTGAAATCGTTGCATGTGGTAGCGAAGTCAAAGGATTTTCAGTCGGCGACCGGGTCTCCGCCGAAGGCCACATAACCTGCGGCGTCTGCCGTAATTGTCGAGCAGGTCGCCGGCACCTGTGCATGAACACCCAGGGGGTCGGAGTCAATCGGGACGGTGCATTCGCCGAATACGTCACCGTGCCCGCCTTTAACGTCTTCAAGCTCCCAGAATCGATCTCAGACGATATGGCGGCCATTCTCGACCCGCTGGGCAACGCGACGCACACGGCCCTCTCGTTCGACCTCGTGGGTGAAGATGTGCTGATTACCGGAGCCGGACCGATCGGCCTCATGGCCGTGGCCATTGCCCGATACGCGGGCGCACGCCATGTCGTGATCACGGATGTCAATGACTATCGACTCGACCTCGCTCGCCAGATGGGTGCCAGCCGTGCACTGAATGTCACCTCCGAGTCGATCGACGAAACGATGGCGGAACTGGGCATGGAAGAAGGGTTTGATGTGGGCATGGAAATGTCCGGTAACCCGAGCGCTTTCCGCGACATGCTACGAACAATGCACCACGGAGGGAACATCGCGCTGCTGGGTATTCCTCCCGATGACATGAGCATTGACTGGAATAACGTCATCTTCAAAGGGCTTGTCCTCAAGGGCATCTACGGACGGGAAATGTTCGAAACCTGGTACAAGATGGCGAGCATGCTGCAAAGCGGGCTGCGCATCGACCCCGTCATCACCCATCATTTTCCCGCCAGCGATTTCCAGGACGCGTTCGACCTGATGGAATCCGGGCAATCCGGCAAGATCATCCTGCACTGGGACTAAACGTCCCCACGCCTCCGACTAATCGAGGTCGCAAAGGCAATGTTGATACATGCCCCGGGGGTCGTTAAAGCGCAGCAGCGAATCAAGCTGCAGATTAATGCTTTGAGCAAGCCTGCCCAGAACATCCTGCGTTGAGACCCAGCGCGACAGGTCAATCCCGGTTCGGGATGCAATGCTCAGAAAGTCCACAACCATCTGCTCGGACGGTGAAAGCTCCTGTTCCAGCAGGATCGTGCCATAAGTACCCTCTTCCAGTTCGGCCAGGTTGCCAGCCACCTGGACGGCGGCCTGCAAGCCACCGATTTCGTCCACGAGACCGTTTTGCATCGCCTCTACGCCGGTCCAGATCTGACCCTGGCCAATCGCATCGACGGCAGCCTTCTCGAGGCCACGGGAATTGGCAACGTCAGTGATGAAATCGTCATAGGTATCTTCAACAAATAATTGCAGCAGCTGCCGGGTTTGCTCGTTCATCTCACGGTCCGGCTGCAACTGACCGCTCCATGGCGTTGTGCCGACTCCATCGGTCGCGATACCAATGGCTTCCAGGCTACGTTGATACGTCGGAAACATGCCGAATACGCCGATCGAGCCTGTGATCGTTGCGGAGTTAGCCAGGATCTTGTCCGCATGCATTGAAATCGAATAGCCGCCGGACGCGGCTACACTGCTCATTGATGCCACGACTGGCTTGCCCGCGGCACGCAGGGCCTGCACTTCATCGGCGATGACTTCCGCTGCAAATGCACTGCCACCCGGACTGTCTACCCGCAAGACCACTGCCTGCACCCCTTCGTCCAGGCGCGCACGACGCAGCAGCGCAGCCGTGGAGTCGGCCCCGATGTTGCCGGGCGATTGCTCGCCAAACAGGATATCGCCCGACGCAATGACGACGGCGACATTGGCATCCCGGGACGATCCTCCCGAAAAACCGTTCATTTGCGCCAGGTAGTCGTGCATGCCAATCGCATTGAACGTGTCATCGTCCCAGCCCGACTCGCCGACCAGGTCACTCATGTAATCGCGAAGGTCATTGCGTGACAACAAACCGTCAACAAGTCCGAATTCGAGCGCCGCTTCGGCGACATCGCCACCGTTAGCGGATACGTGCTCAACCAGGTTATTTGCAAAATCATCCAGTGCCCCCGCTTCCAATCCGCGGGCCACGGTCACCGCTTCGCGATACATCGACCAGAGCTGTTCGACAATTCGCGACGTATCTGCCCGGTTCTCTTCGGACATATCCATGCGTGTATACGGTTCCACAAACGATTTGTGCGTACCGACGCGAAATACGTTCCAGTCTATGCGCAGCAGCTCGATCGCATCCTTGTAGAACTGCCGGTACTGGCCATAGCCGCGAAACAGGATCGCGCCCTGCGGGTGCATGTAGATTTCATCAGCATGTGCAGCGAGGTAGTACGCCGGTTGCCCCATGAAGTCGGCATTTGCAATGACTTTTTTCCCGGAGCTTCGAAAATCCTGGATTGCAGTGGCGATCGTCTGCAGCTTGCTGAGTCCGCCGCCACCCATCGTCGACAGGTCCAGGTACACCATCTCAATGCGGTCGTCATCGCGCGCGTGATGCAGCACGCTGACAATATCGCTGACCCGGGTTTGTGGCAGTCCATCGCCAAGAACTTCGGCAATTGCGCGATCGTACGGGTCTCCGGCCAGTTCTTCGACGAGAGTTCCGTAGGGCTGAATGTGCAATGCACTGCCCGATATGTGTAACGGCGGAGCTTCGACATTCAGACCGAAAAACAGCAGAAAGATAAAGAGCAGCAAAATCAGGTGCAAGATTTTTCGCAAGCCATCCACGCCAGTCCATAGCCACGAAAATATGCGGACAATCGGATTTCTTGTGCTCATTTCAATTCATTCCTTGGTAGTAATTTCTATACGAACGGCGGACCCGTCAACCGATTCTCGGGCGGCGGTTCAAGGACGACTGTCCCACCATCAATGTATGACCACACTTCCTGGTCAGAAATTCCGTTCCTCCTGTGCAGGCGCCCGCATTCGCGGCGCATGACCGCAGGCAGGGTACCGTAAGGAGCGCTGACAAGTTGGTAGCAGTTTTTACGAGTTTGGAACCAACCACAGGGAAAGACTCGGCCAGAATGCAATCAGAATAACAGACACCAGCAAAATCATGAGAAACGGAAAGGTCGCTGAGTACACATGCAATATCGGTTGCTCAAAGCGATAACTGGAAATAAACAGATTTAGCCCGACAGGCGGCGTCAGGTAGCCAAGCTCCATGGCCGCCAGAAATACGATGCCAAGGTGCACGGGATGGACATCGAACCCGGCTGCAATCGGCAGTATCAGCGGCACCACCAGTACGATGGCGGAAAATATGTCGAGAATCGCGCCAAGCACGAGCAGGAACAACAGCAGCAACAGCAGGAAACTCGTCTGGCTGGAAACCAGCGTAGAGACCCACTCCAGCAGCATTTGCGGAATGCCTGCACCAATCATGTAATCCGTAGATGCAATGGATACGCCGAGAATAATCAGGATGCCGCCGACCAGGACCATTGATTCGCGGATGATTCGCGGGAGTTCGCGCAACGGAATCTCGCGATGGACAAGCACCTCTACGATAAACACGTAAAGGGCCGTAATAGCCGCTGCTTCGGAAACGACCAGGAAGCCCGAGTAGATGCCGCCCAGGACTACAAATGGCAACGGAATTTCCCACGCTGATTCCCGGACGGCAGAAGCGATCTCTCGCCACGAAAATTGCGCCAACGGTTTACGAATTCCGCGATTGACCCACATGCTGTAGCCGGCCAACATCACGAGCATCAGCGTACCCGGGAGAATGCCCGCGAGGAATAGTTTGTCGATCGGCACTTCGGACACGACGCCGTAGAGAATGATCGGCAGCGACGGCGCGAATAACAAGCCGAGGCTGCCTGAGGACGTAACAAGTCCGAGATTGAAGCGGTCCGCATACCCGTCGTGCTGCAAAGCCGGGTACAGGATTGCGCCGAGTGCGATGATAGTGACACCGGATCCACCGGTAAATGCCGTGAAGAACGCGCAGGCGGCCAGCGCGACCACGGCCAGGCCACCTGGCATCCAGCCCAGCAGGGAACTGGTCATCCGCACCAGCCGTTTCGGTGCATCGCTTTCACTCAGCAAGTAGCCGGCAAACGTGAACAGCGGAATTGCGACCAGGAAGGGTAAATCGGCGATTCCCAGGAAATTCAGAGTAAGACTCATGAGATCAGAGTCTTCGCTGTGCAGCCCCACCATGGCGCTTGTCGCGATGATCGTAAACAGCGGTGCGCCGAGAATTGCGAGCAGTAATAACGAGGCACCAATGATCATGCGTCACCCTCGTCATTCGCATCGTCGCCGAACAATCGGGTGACGGCCTCTGCAACGCCAATCAGGAACCGATAGCTGAGCAAGGCAAACGCAACGGGCACGACCACATGTGCAATCCAGGCCGGCGTGTCGCTCAAAACAGTATCCTCAAATTCGATTTCAACCTGCAGGTATCGCCAGGAATGCCAGGCGATAACCGCACAAACCACCGCGGCGAAAACATCAACCAGCACCCGGGTCATGCGAACAGCCCGGTCGGACAGCAAGTGCGACAAAGCGTCCACACGGATATGCCGATTTTCCCGGCAGGCCGCTACCGCGCC
>Ga0102946_1000388_pt1 | contig 15359 bp, 12 predicted proteins | sample SalPon2A_A_D1_MG_FD_78209 | JGI IMG/M metagenome (GOLD analysis project Ga0102946, IMG submission 78209) | Soil microbial communities from South San Francisco under conditions of wetland restoration - Salt Pond MetaG R2A_A_D1_MG | ecosystem: Environmental > Terrestrial > Soil > Wetlands | place... | reverse complement strand
GGGTGCGCAAGACGCTGGCGCTGAATTTGTTGGAAAACCGCAGTCTATGTATTGCCGAGATCGCCTATTGTCTCGGGTATTCTGAGGTGAGCTCGTTTAATCACGCATTTCGGCGATGGGTCGGGCAGCCGCCGAGAGAATATCGCAACTCGCTGAATGAGAAACACCAGCGGTAGGCGATTGAGACGGCACCACGTACTTGATCAAGGTTCCGTTACTCCGGACTCTTTTTCTTCGCCTTGAGCCTCGGATTCGCTTAGACTCGGATTACTCTCACTTTTATGCTCAGCCAAGCCCAAGTGAGACGCAACTCCCTGAAGAGCGGGTGTCGTTCAATGGTAGAACATCAGCTTCCCAAGCTGAGAATGGGGGTTCGATTCCCTTCACCCGCTCCATGAAATGTTTCCGAAAGTGAGTTAATACATCGACAGCCCATCGCAGACTTCGGCGCTTCGCAATCGTAATTTCCTGATCTACCTCTTCGGCAACACGATTTCATTGCACGGCCTGTGGATTTACCGTGTGGCGCTTGGCTGGTACGCCTGGGAGTTATCGCATTCGGAGTTGTGGATTGGCATTGTCGCAGCAACGCAATTCGCTCCGGCAGTCGTATTCGGCCCGATATTCGGCGTACTGGCTGATCGGTTTGACCGGCGCGCAACATCGATCCTGATTAACACGATCAGCGTTATCAACATGTTTGTACTCGGCTTGCTGACATCGCTCGGGTTCATGGACATTCGCGTGCTCGTGCTGCTCTCGCTCATGCAAGGCGTTCTCGATGGCGCGCATGCGCCGGTGCGAATGAGCGTGGTGCCTAACCTGGTTGAAGGCGGCCAGCTGCAAAAAGCGATCGCCATTACTTCCATATCGTTCAATCTCTCTCGTTTCGTCGGTCCGGCCATCGCAGGCGTCATCATTGCGACACTGGGCGTCGCGACAGCATTTGTCGCGAATGGCATCAGTTACCTGGCGCTGATCGCAGCCATGGTGGTCATTACCTTGAATCCCTCAGCCGGCGCCAGCGTGCCACGCAAGCACCCATGGTATGAAATGAAAGATGGCGCTCGCTACGCCCTGTCCCATCCGACTGTCCGTTGCTTGCTCGTGATGGCCGCCCTGGTGTCAGTATTCGGACGCGGTGCACTCGAAATGCTGCCTGCGTTTGCGGATGAGGTCTATGCGGGTGGCGCAAAGGCACTGGCTATTCTGACGTCGGCAATCGGCGCTGGCGCTGTATTGGTGGGCCTGGTGCTGGCGCGCGGCACAAGCTGGCTCGATACTGGCGCGATTCGAATTGCGCTTGTCGTCAGCGGTTTGCTAGTCATGCTCTTGGGCGTGATCGACGAGTTTGTCTTTGCCGTTGTCATCGTCGCGCTACTGGGCTTTACGCTGTCCTTATGCGGGATCGGATCACAAATCCTGATTCAGACGAGTGTCGACGACGAAGTACGCGGCCGGGTCAGCAGTTTTTGGAGCATGATTGCGTTCGGTGGTACATCCCTCGGTGGCTTGCTCGTGGGCGCCTCTGCACACGTCTGGGGACTGCAGGCCTCGGTTATCGTGACCGGCTTGCTCGCCGCCGGAATTGCGCTGCTGAGCCAGCGCGGCATTAAGACACGGTCATCCGGCGCTTAGCTGAATCGTGCCAGCGTTTTCGTGAAGTCATCTACGGCTTTCACGCGTCTCAACGAGTTAGATCACCCAAAAGTAACCACGTGATTCCACCAGGCTTTCTGAGCATGCTCAGTTCCTCGTGCTCGAGATGCAGTGCCACTGGTTCCACTCGTGCCACGGCCGACCGTTCGTGAAGTATTCGTACCGCTGGTTCAACGGGCTGCCGCGCTACAAAGCAAAAAAAAGCCCAGCGTACGGCCGGGCTTTCTTTGGATCCGTTGGATACGCTCCTACATGAACTTCAGCAGGATGCCGCCGTACTGTACGAAAAACGGTACGAAGACGAGCGACAGAATGGCCGACAACTTGATCAGGATATTGAGCGACGGGCCGGACGTGTCCTTCAGCGGGTCGCCCACCGTATCGCCAACCACTGCCGCTTTATGAACATCGGTACCCTTGCCGCCGAGATTGCCGGCTTCGATGTACTTCTTGGCGTTGTCCCATGCGCCGCCGGCGTTTGACGCCGAAATCGCGAGAACGCCGCCGGCGACCAGCGAGCCGGCCAGCAGTCCGGCGGTGGCCTGGATGCCGAACAGGAACCCTGTGACGAGCGGCGCACCCATGATCAGGATGCCGGGAGCAACCATTTCTTTAACGGCAGCCTGTGTCGAGATCGCGACACACTGTGCGTGGTCGGGGTCGCTGGTGCCTTCCATGATGCCCGGATCGTCACGAAACTGACGCCGCACTTCCTCGATCATCTTGAACGCGGCTGCGCCGACTGACTTCATTGTCATGGCGGAGAACAGCGCCGGCAGTACGGCACCGATGAACAGGCCGGTGAAGACCAATGGGTCGAGCAGGTTGATCGAGCGGAGAAGATCCGAAGTCGGGTCTTGTTCTTTCAGCAGCAGGTCGGCACGCGTCAGGAATGCGCCGAACAAAGCGAGCGACGTCAGAATGGCAGCGCCGATCGCGAAGCCCTTGCCGATGGCGGCTGTAGTGTTACCCGCCGAGTCCAGAACGTCAGTGCGCTCGCGCACGTGTTCCGGCATACCGGCCATCTCGGCGATTCCGCCGGCGTTGTCAGCCACCGGGCCGTAGGCGTCGATCGTCAGCGCGATGACCAGCGTGCCCAGCATACCGAGCGAAGCAATTGCGATGCCGTACATGCCGGCCAGCATCCACGGAATGTAGATGGCAAGGCCGATCGCGAGATAAGGACCGACGGCGCTCTTGTAACCGAGTGCCAGTCCGAAAATGATGTTGGTGGCGGCGCCGGTCTGGCAGGACTCGGCGACTTCACGTACGGGGCTGTACGCATCTGACGTGTAGTACTCGGTGAGCAGGCCTACGACGAGGCCGGCGATGAGTCCGGTCAGGAAGCACAGGTATACGCCAAGCGAGGAGTACTCGACGCCCGCAATTGGGAACTCGGCGGGCACCAGCATGTCGGTCACGAAGTACATGACGACGGCCATAATTGTGCTCGATATGATCAACATGCGTTTCAGCGCCGGGCCCACCTGGGCTTCGGTTTTGACGCTGACCATCATGATCGTGATCAGGCTGACCGGAATGCCGATCGCCGAGATGACGATTGGATATAGAAGCGCATCGACGTTGCCACCGAAGGCAATCGCGCTGATGACCATAGCGGCGCAGGTGCTCTCCGCACAGGAGCCGAAGAGATCAGCGCCCATACCAGCGACGTCACCAACATTGTCGCCAACGTTGTCAGCGATAACGGCCGGGTTACGCGGATCGTCTTCCGGAATTCCCGCCTCGACCTTGCCAACGAGGTCGGCGCCAACATCGGCTGCTTTCGTGAATATGCCGCCGCCGACACGCGCAAACAGCGCGATGGCGGAGCCGCCGAGACCGAAGCCGGCAATGACTTCCATCAGCACGTGCGGTGGCACATCGTCAGGCATTACATATTTGAGGCCAAGGTAGATCAGCAGCATGCCGAGCGAGGCCAGGCTGACCAGCGCGAAGCCCATGACGGCGCCGGAGTGCAATGCAAGATTGAAAGCGCCGGAGAGCGACTGGTTGGCCGAGACCGTCGTGCGCACGTTGCCCGCGGTCGCGATCTTCATGCCAATGTAGCCACTGGCGATCGAGATGATCGCACCGAAAATGAACGCGACGGCTGAGTAGATGCCTTCATTGACGTTCTCAGTGTGGTGATCATCGATCAGGAGGGCGATGACGATGCCGAACAGGACCATGAAGATGGCCATGAACTTGTATTCCTGCTTGAGGAACGCCATCGCTCCTTCGGCAATCGCGGCATGAATCTTGCGCAGTTTGCCGCGTGTATCGGCGTCTTCGACACCCATATCGACCGCAACGCGGCTGACCGAGCGCGAGTAGTAAAAGGCCACAGCGAGTCCGAAAAGGGACAGGGCCAGGATAATAGAAACTGACATACTGATTTTTACTCCGTCATTGTAGTTCGGCGGGAGAGGACGTGGATCACAGGGCTGCACGATGTGATGTGCTGCACCTTAAGCTTTAAGAACGCGTTACGGATCCCCTCACCGAATGAAATCTGTCTTTTTTATTCTTGCCGACCGCACGGTAATTAAGACTTTTCGTGCGCAGGCCGCCTCGAAAGCGCGCGCATCATACCACAAATTTACGGCCAGACCGCGGCTTCACGGAAGCATTTTTGAGTGTGACATAATTCGGTAAGCCATTGATATATGGTGGATAATCTTCGCCACGAATCAATGGTGAGAGATAGCGCCTGGCAGCTGGCGTGATGCCAAAGCCGTCCGAGCTGATATAGCGCTTGGGCACCATCTTTTCCTTGTTCGCGATTCTGGAAAGCGGCGCGGATTCGATACGCCAGCGATACGGCTTGTCCGAAACACGGCGAATGACCGGCATGATGGCGGTTTTGCCTTGCAGCGCAAGCTCCACGGCGGCCTTGCCAACGGCATAGGCTTGCTGCACGTCGACGGCCGACGCAATATGCCGGGCCGATCGTTGCAGGTAGTCGGCCACCGCGTAGTGATACTTGTAGCCGAGATTGTCCCTGACCATGCCAGCGATCACCGACGCTACGCCGCCCAGCTGTGCGTGACCGAAGGCGTCCTTGGTGCCGGCCTCGGCAAGGAACTTGCCGTTGGCGTAGCTCGCGCCCTCGCTGACGACGATCACGCAATATTCGTACTTCTTCACGGAATCCTTGACCTTCCTCAGAAACGCCCGTTTGTCGAACGGGACCTCCGGAAACAGGATAATGTGCGGTGCATCGCCCGGTTTTTCTCCGGCGAGGCCACCGGCGGCCGCGATCCAGCCTGCGTGGCGTCCCATCACCTCGAGGATAAACACCTTGGTTGAGGTTTTGGCCATTGACAACACATCGAGCGCGGCTTCTTTGGTGGAAACAGCAACATACTTCGCGACCGAGCCAAAGCCAGGACAACAATCCGTAACAGGCAGGTCATTGTCGACTGTTTTTGGAATGCCCAGACAGGTCACCGGGAAGCCCATGCGTTTTGAGATCAGCGATACCTTGTGCGCGGTATCCATCGAGTCGTTACCGCCATTGTAGAAAAAGTAGCCAATGTCATGAGCACGGAAAACTTCGATGAGTCGCTCGTATTCCGCCTTATTGTCTTCAAGGCTGCGTAATTTGTAGCGAGCCGAGCCGAACGCGCCGCCGGGTGTAGTCATCAGCCCTGATATCGTGCGCGCCGTTTCCTTGTTGGTATCGATCATGTCCTCGGTGAGTGCGCCAATAATCCCGTTGCGGCCCGCATAAACATTGGCAATCTTGTTGCGATGTTTCCTGGCAGTCTCTATGACGCCACAGGCGGAGGCATTAATTACGGCGGTGACTCCGCCGGACTGGGCATAAAAGGCGTTCTTTGCAGGCATTTTCGATCTTCCCAAGTTGGTTTACTGAAAGCGTGCGAGGATAGCATTGATTGACGAATTCGCTCATAGCCGGTAGCGTACGCCGCCGCATCATTTTACAAGAGACAGTTATGCGCATTGTATTACTGGGCGCGCCGGGATCCGGCAAAGGGACCCAGGCGAAAAAACTGGAAGCCGATCGCAACATTCCCCAGATATCCACCGGAGACATGCTGCGCGCTGCTGTTGCGGCGGGTACGCGGTTTGGATTGCAGGCCAAGTCCATCATGGACGCTGGAAACCTCGTGTCGGATGAAGTCATGCTCGGAATTATCAGCGAGCGCCTGGCTGAACCGGATGCCGGTGATGGTTTCATCCTGGACGGCTTCCCGCGCACGGAGCAGCAGGCACTCGATCTATCCGACCTGCTTGACCAGATGGGCGCGCCATTGGACGTTGCAGTATTGATGGACGTTGACTTTGATATCCTGATGAAGCGACTCACCGGCCGACGCACCTGCTCCCTGACCGGCAAGCTGCTGAATATTTATTTCTCGCCTCAGGAAGAACTCGATGCCTGTACTAATGCAGGCGGCGAATTGCAGCAGCGTGAAGACGATAATGAAGAAGTCATACGTAACCGTCTGGATGTCTATCGTCAGCAGACCGAGCCACTGGTGGAGTTCTATCGCAAGCAGGGCAAGCTAGAGACGGTGGACGCCGATGGCACGATCGACGAGGTGTACGAGCGCTTTTTGCAGGCAATCGCCTGAGTCGGCGGGCTCAAGAAAAAATCTAGAGCATCTGCAGCAGACGGTCGCCGATGAGTTCGCGGCGCCACCCCTCGAATACGCGCGATGTGCGCTTGCCGCCTGCAATGACACTCGCTAATTCTTTCTTCGGCGCGATGATTTCGGCCGACAAGCCGAGCGACTCCGCACAGGCGGCGACCTCTTTTTGCAGGTCTTTCAACAATTGCTTCTGCGCCTCGTTCGGCGCCGCCGGTGGCCTGTGGCCGTGATCATCCCCGGTTGACGCGCGCACGGCCTCCAGCAAGTCCTTGCCGGACCGCCGGATCAGGCCGGTCGGCAAACCATCTATGGCCTCCAGGTCTTTCTGCGATCCTGGCAAAGCGGTTGCCATCGCCAGCAGGTTAGTGTCCTTCGCAATCCACTGGCGTGGCCGATTGGCGCGCAATGCTTCCGCCTCGCGCCAGGCTGCAAGCCGTGCCGCGGCCGCCCGGCGACGACCGCGCATGTTGCGGGCGCCTTTCAGGCGACCCACGGCGCTTTGCGGATCCATATCGTAGAGCGCCGGGTCCAGTAACAGCCTGGAGTCTTCCTCTGCCCAGTGGAGCCTGCCCAGCTTATCGAGGCGCTCGGCAAGAATTTGCCGCGCCGGCAACAGGTATTCGACGTCTTCGGCGGCGTATTGCAATACGTCATTGGCGAGTGGCCTGCGTGACCAGTCGGCTCGCGTGTGCGACTTGGGCAATTCAACATCGAATAGCTCGTTGACGAGGTTTGCATAGCCCAGCTGCGGTGCATAGCCCAGCAGTGCTGCAGCAATCTGTGTGTCGAACAATTCCGTTGGCATGCGTTCGGTTGCCTGATAAATGACTTCGATATCCTGCCGCGCCGAATGTGCGACCCACGGAGTAGCAAGTGCCGATTTCCAGAAAGTCGGCATGTCGGTCCCGCTTAACGGATCGATGCAGTAAATTGCATTGGTGGTGGAAATTTGTACCAGGCACAGTTCAGCGAAAAACGTCTTCTCGCGCATGAACTCTGTATCCAGGCCGATGCGGTTTGATTTTTCCAGGTCGTGAACGATTGCAGTGAGATCGTCGACCAGCAGGAAGTCTGTCATGCTGTGCTCATCATCCGAGGTGCCGGGAGGTGTCGGAGCGCAAGACTATCATGCAACGACATGCGATGATTATGGCCGTCATTGGCCTCGCGTAAAAAACTTGTTGGCATTCATCCAGACTTTGTTCGAAATCGCATTGTTGCGCAAAGGGCCTGACCAAATTCCGCGGTCGAACATACTCCTCTCGCTGGCGGTTCTCCTCTGGGTACTGGCGGTCCTCTGCCAGGTGGCCGTCATTCAGAGCATCGACGAGTCGGACTTCGTCATGGAATTGTTCAGCGCGCTGATCGGCGTTATCTGTTTTTCCGCGATCGTGGTCGCTTTTGGCAAGACCCCGCGCCTGACCCAGACGATTACCGCGATCTTGGGGTGCGGAGCGCTCCTGGCATTTACCTTCGCGTTCGCCTACGTCCTGCTGCAGCTGATCGGCAGCCCGGTGCTGACCTTGTTGGTTGTTTGGGCGATCGTGCTGTGGTCTGTTTCCGTCAAAGGCCATATTATTGCCAGCGCGATTGATCGCCACTGGTATGCAGGCCTGGCGATTGCCGTCGCCGTATTTATTTTTCAACATGTGGTTCATGCCTACATTTCGGCCCCCTGAGAAACGCCATGCACATACACATACTCGGAATCTGTGGGACCTTTATGGGCGGGGTTGCGGTGCTCGCTCGCGCCGCCGGCCATCGCGTGACCGGTTGCGATGGCAATGTTTATCCGCCGATGAGCACGCAACTGCGCGATCTCGGCGTGGAGATTCACGAAGGCTTCGACGCTGCCCAGCTGGATGACGAGCCTGACTGCGTCGTTGTCGGCAACGTAATGAGTCGCGGGGTGGAGGTCGTAGAGGCGATGCTCGACCGGGGTATCCCGTATACGTCAGGGCCGCGCTGGCTGGCTGACCATCTTCTGCGTGGCCGCCATGTACTTGCAGTAGCGGGAACGCACGGCAAGACGACAACAGCAAGCATGCTGGCGTGGATTCTTGAAGACGCGGGCAACTCGCCCGGCTTCCTGATTGGCGGCATTCCGGCCAATTTCGGGGTTTCCGCGAGGCAGGGTACGTCCGCGTATTTCGTTGTCGAAGCAGACGAGTATGACACCGCGTTTTTCGACAAGCGGGCGAAATTCGTTCATTACAGTCCGCGCACGCTGGTGCTCAATAATCTCGAGTTTGATCACGCCGACATTTATGCGGACCTCGACGCGATTAACTGGCAGTTTCACCAGCTATTGCGAACCGTGCCTGCCAGCGGTCGTATCATCAGCAATGCGCGTGATGAGAACCTGCCGGCGGTAATCGATGCCGGCTGCTGGACCCCGATTGAATCCTTCGCTATTGCGGGCGAGGCCGACTGGCAAGCGGAATTTGCGGATGCCAGCGAACGCCGGATTCGCATAACTGCGCCAGACGGTGAGACCGGCGAAGCGCGCTGGCAGCTTGGTGGTCGACACAACCTCGAAAACGCCGTTGCGGCGATCGCGGCGGCGCGCTCGGCGGATGTTTCGCTGCAGCAGGCGCTCTCCGCCATGGCGAGTTTCAGAGGTGTAAAACGGCGCATGGAGCGAACGGCGACGGTCGGTGACATTGCAATTTACGACGATTTTGCGCATCACCCGACGGCTATTCGGCGCACGATTGCCGGGGTTCGGCAGCGCTATCCGGGCCAGCGCATTGTGGTTGCGATAGAGCCGCGTTCGAACACGATGAAACTTGGCGTGCACAATGCGGAGCTGGCCGACTCGCTGGCTGCCGCCGACCGGGTCTGGATGTACCGGCCAGACGGCATGTCAGCAGATTTTGAAAACGCCCTTGCTGCGATGGGCGACAAACTGCGCCTGTTCCCGGACTACGACAACCTGGTCGCCGATATGGCAGCTGAACTGCGGTCGGGTGACCAGGTCATATTCATGAGCAACGGTGGTTTTGGTGCGGCGCGCCAGACGCTTACGGCAGTATTGCAGCGTACGCGTACCAGCTAGTTGCCAGAATCCGTCTATACTAATGACAGGCGCTAAACGAGAAGGGTCCGTGCGCGTACCATTGTTTCCTCTAAATGCTGTCTTATTCCCCGGCGGCCCACTGCCTCTACGCATTTTTGAGCCTCGCTACATCAGTATGATCAGTCATTGTCTTCAGCATGAATCGCCTTTTGGCGTCTTGCTGATTCGCGACGGCAAGGAAACCGGCCCGTCGACCACGCACAACGTTGGTACTCTCGCGCGGATAACAGATTGGTACCAGGGCACTGATGGCTTGCTCGGTATTACGGCGATCGGCGAGGATCGGTTTCGGCTGATCTCGACCACCCGCCAGGACGACGGTCTGCATGTCGGTGAGGTGCAGTTACTGGAGAACGAACCGAATCTGCCGCTGCCGGATGAATACGAGGAGATGGCCAGTATACTGGCCGGGGTTCTGGACGATCTTGGCCGCTTGTACGAACCGCTGGATAAACACTACGATGATGCCAGCTGGGTAACGTCTCGATTCGTGGAAATATTGCCAATCGATCTGGAAGAAAAACAACGCTGCCTGGAGCAAAATGACCCGATCGAGCGGTTGCGAATCGTGCGCGACTTGCTGGCAGCGGGCCGAAATTAGACGGCGGCGACAGGGGCAGGGCCAACAGGCGCTGGCCCCTTCTTGTCTTTCTTAAAGCGTCGCCAGTACCTTGCGCGCGGCGTCAAGGGTCTTACTGATCTCATCGTCACCGTGGGCTGCGGACACAAAGCCGGCTTCGAATGCCGACGGCGCCAGGTACACACCCTCCGCCAGCATGCCGTGAAAAAATTGTTTGAATCGATCGACGTCTGCATTTGCCACCTGGGCAAATGACCTGACCGGGCCAGCATCGGTGAATACGAATCCGAACATGCCGCCCAGGCACTCGACCGCCATCGCGATGTCTGCGTCTTCGGCAACTGCCGCGAGGCCATTGGCCAGTTGTTGCGTCCGTTCGCCAAGGGCTTCATAGAAACCGGCCTTGTCAATCAACTCGAGCGTTGCCAGGCCGGCTGCCATAGCGACCGGATTACCTGACAATGTGCCGGCCTGGTAAACGGGCCCGTCCGGCGCGATGCTGGCCATGATCTCCGCTTTGCCGCCAAATGCTGCAGCGGGCATACCGCCACCCACAATCTTGCCGAGGGTTGTCAGGTCGGGTTCTATGCCAAAGTGCGCCTGCGCGCCCCCTTTAGCGACCCGGAATCCGGTCATCACTTCGTCGAAAATAAGCACTGCTTCGGTGCGGGTGCATTCGTCACGCAGTGCCTCGAGAAATCCGGGGACCGGTGGCACCATATTCATGTTGCCTGCGACTGGCTCCACAATCACACAGGCGACCGCGTCGCCAAGTTCTGCAAATGCGGCTTGTACCGCCTCAATGTCGTTGTAGGGCAGGGTCACCGTGTATTCTGCCAGACCCGCAGGCACACCCGGCGAACTGGGCACACCCAGTGTCAGCGCGCCGGAACCAGCTTTGATCAACAGCGAATCCGAGTGGCCGTGATAACACCCCTCAAACTTAATGATCTTGTCTCTGCCAGTGTGGCCGCGCGCAAGTCGGATTGCGCTCATCGTTGCTTCGGTCCCCGAACTCACCATCCGCAAGCGCTGCATTGAAGGTACCAACGTGCGAATTTTCTCCGCAAGACGGGTTTCCAGTGTGCACGGTGCACCGAAACTCAAGCCCTGTTGTGCAGCCGACACCACAGCATCGATTACCGCGGGGTGGCCATGACCGAGAATCATCGGACCCCAGGAGCCAACGTAGTCGATAAAGCGCCGGCCGTCCTCGCTTTCGAGCCAGGCACCTTGCGCGCTGGCAAAAAATATCGGTTCACCGCCGACGCCTGCGAAAGCGCGTACCGGTGAATTGACGCCACCGGCAATCACTTGCCGGGCTTCACTAAATAAACTCATGCAGGAATCCTCGCCGTTGCGGTCAGGCCTCGCCAACCCAGACCAGTTCGTTATTGTGAGTTCCGTCAGGATGCAGCTCAAGGCGCCGATAGGCTGGTGGGCTGTCATCTATTGCGAATTCCTCGCTGGCGGCGGCGAACTGGCTGCAGGTGGATGGTGTCGCCAGAATCTGCAAGCCTGCGTGCTGCGCAACAAAATGTTGGTGCACATGACCGAAAATTGCCAGCCTGACTTTGCCGGAAGCCGCAAACCTCGCCAATGACTCCGGGCCATTGTCCATACCGACGGTATCGAGCCATTTGCTGCCGAGTTTGACCGGTGGGTGGTGCAGGAAAATCAGCACGTTCTCTGCATCCGTCGCGGTAATTGCACGATCCATGCGGTCGAATTCCGCATCGGTAACAAAGCCACCGGCGCGTTCGGCAACACAGCTGTCGATGCCGACAAGCAGCCAGTGGTTACGCTCAAACGTGCCACAGTAATGAAACGGCGGTGCCGCGAGTGCATCCTGCATCAGGTCGCGCACGTCATGGTTTCCCGGCACACATAAAACGGGCATCTCCAGAGTGCTGAGCAGGTCATGAAAATGCGCGTAGGCCTCGGCGCTGTCATCCTGGATCAGGTCACCGGTAACCACAGCAACGTCAGCTTGCCAGTCACCAGCCTGGTAATGCGCAAGCACCGCGACCAGTGAAGAATAGGTCACGGTGCCACGCAAACTGCCATCTTTGGCAGCGAACAAATGTGGGTCCGTAAGGTGCAGAACCCTCAGCAAGCTCAGTACCGGTAGTGCTCTGACTTGAATGGGCCCGCTTTATCGACCCCGATGTAGTCCGCCTGTTCGTCAGTCAATTCAGTCAGTTTCGCGCCGATTCGCTCGAGGTGCAGGTGAGCGACTTTTTCGTCGAGGTGCTTGGGCAACACGTACACCTTGTTCTCGTACTGGTCACCGTTCTGCCAGAGTTCAATCTGCGCCAGCACCTGGTTGGTGAAAGAATTGGACATTACAAAGCTCGGATGCCCGGTCCCGCAGCCCAGGTTCACCAGCCTGCCTTCGGCGAGCAGGATGATGCGCTTGCCGTTCGGGAAGATGATGTGATCGACCTGCGGCTTGATGTTTTCCCACTCGAACTGCTTGAGATGGGCGACGTCGATCTCGTTGTCGAAGTGGCCGATGTTGCACACAATGGCCTGGTCCTTCAGGCTTTCCAGTTGCTTGCCACTCACGACATGGTAGTTGCCGGTAGCGGTGACGATGATATCCGCCTGGTCACAGACTTCGTCAAAGCGCACGACCCGGTACCCTTCCATCGCTGCCTGCAACGCATTGATCGGATCGATCTCTGTGATCCATACAGTTGCGCCAAGACCACGCAGTGACTGGGCGCTGCCTTTGCCAACGTCGCCATAACCGCAGACGATAGCGATCTTGCCGGCAATCATGACGTCGGTCGCCCGCTTGATGCCATCAACCAGCGATTCGCGACAGCCATACAGGTTGTCAAATTTCGACTTCGTTACCGAGTCATTAACATTAAAAGCCGGGCAGCCGAGCGAGCCGTCTTTCATCATGTCGTACAGGCGCTTCACACCGGTAGTCGTCTCTTCAGACAAGCCTTTGATGTCTTTCAGTAATTCGGGGTACTTTTCGTGCATCACCTGGGTGAGATCACCCCCGTCATCGAGAATCATGTTGGGCGTCCAGCCGTCGGGGCCCTTGATGGTCTGCTCGACGCACCACCAGTACTCCTCTTCAGTCTCGCCTTTCCAAGCAAAGACCGGGACGCCGGTCACTGCGATGGCGGCGGCAGCCTGGTCCTGGGTTGAGAAGATGTTGCAGGATGACCAGCGGATATCCGCGCCCAGCGCTTTGAGCGTTTCAATCAGAACCGCTGTCTGGATGGTCATGTGCAGGCAGCCGACCAGCCGCACACCGGCGAGCGGCTGCTGGTCTGCGTATTCCTCGCGCAATGCCATCAAGCCAGGCATCTCCGTTTCGGCAATCTGAATTTCCTTGCGGCCCCATTCTGCCAACGATATGTCAGCAACCTTGTAGTCCGGCTTTTCAATGGCAACGGCTTCGCTGCTCATACAACTCTCCTAGTTAGAAATTAGTTTACGCCGCAACAGCGCCGGCTAGCGCCTCGGCTTTGTCTGTTCGTTCCCAGCTCAAATCAATGTCTTCGCGCCCAAAATGCCCGTAAGCGGCGGTCGGTTTGTAGATCGGCCGCAGCAAGTCGAGCATTTGCAGGATGCCGTACGGGGTCAGGTCAAAATTTTCCCGAATCAGCGTGGTCAGCTTGCCGTCTGACACTTTGCCGGTGCCAAAAGTTTCAACGCTGATCGAGGTTGGCTCTGCCACACCAATTGCATACGACACCTGGATCTCACAGCGATCCGCGAGCCCTGCAGCCACAATATTCTTGGCTACGTAACGGGCGGCATACGCAGCGGAGCGATCGACTTTGGACGGATCCTTGCCGGAGAATGCGCCGCCACCGTGGCGAGCTGCGCCCCCATACGTATCCACAATAATTTTGCGGCCGGTCAATCCGCAATCGCCCATCGGCCCTCCGATTTCGAAGCGCCCGGTTGGATTGATGTGGTACTTGGTGCTGTCGCTAATCCATTCGGCCGGCAGTACCGGTTTAATGATCTCCTCCATGATGCCCTCGCGGAGGTCGGTCATCGACACCTCTGCATCGTGCTGCGTGGACAGCACCACCGCATCGATCGCAACGGGCTGGCCATCTTTATATTCGAACGTCACCTGGCTCTTCGCATCCGGCCGCAACCAGGGCAGGGTGCCGTTCTTGCGCACTTCGGCTTGTCGCCGCACCAGGCGATGCGAGAAATTAATGGGCGCCGGCATCAGCGCATCGGTTTCGTTGGTCGCGTAGCCGAACATCAGGCCCTGGTCGCCTGCACCCTGGCTGACGGCCGATTCGCGATCGACGCCCTGCGCAATGTCGGGCGACTGTTTGCCGATGGCGTTCAGGACGGCGCAGGTGGTGCCGTCAAAACCCATGTTCGAGTCGGTATAGCCGATCTCGACAATCGTATTCCGGACAATTTCTTCGAAATCGACCGTCGCTGTGGTTGTGATTTCGCCGGCAATAACGGCCATGCCGGTCTTTACCATGGTCTCGCAGGCGACTCGAGCGTTGGTGTCTTCTGCCAGGATGGCATCGAGAATCGCGTCGGAAACCTGGTCGGCGATCTTGTCCGGGTGGCCTTCGGACACCGATTCGGAAGTAAACAGGAATGAATCACTCATGGGCAAAAATCAGTGGATAGTTAATCGGGATGCGCATTGTAGCGCACTGTTCGACTGCTAAACCATCGGAACCCACCACCGCAGCTTGCGGCCCACCGGCTAAACAGGGAAAATGCGCGCCTCGCAGTTCGCAAGCTGCAGAAATTCACCATAAGGCCGGCAAGCCGACTAACAACACGCCCACCAGCGAAAAGACTCAAGATGTCACAACAATCAAATCCGGTCGGGCAGCCAGCCCGGCGTGAACTGGCGAACGCTATTCGAGCGCTCTCCATGGACGCGGTTCAGGCCGCAAATTCCGGCCATCCCGGCGCACCGATGGGCATGGCTGACATAGCTGAAGTGCTTTGGAATGACTATCTCAAGCACAATCCCGGCAATGCCGAGTGGCTGAATCGTGATCGATTTGTGCTGTCCAACGGCCATGGCTCGATGTTGCTCTACAGCCTGTTACACCTCACCGGCTATGGCCTGTCGATCGATGAGATCAAGAATTTTCGCCAGCTTGGCTTCCGCACGGCCGGCCACCCGGAATACGAACCCGAATTGTCGATCGAGACGACGACCGGACCACTGGGGCAGGGGATCGGCAACGCGGTCGGAATGGCGCTGTCTGAAATGATGCTTGCGGCACAGTTCAACCAGCCCGGGCTCGATGTCATCGATCACAGGACCTGGGTGTTTCTTGGTGACGGTTGCCTGATGGAGGGTATCTCCCACGAGGCCTGTTCCCTTGCCGGCACGCTCAAGCTGGGCAAACTGATCGCCCTGTACGACGACAACAACATTTCAATTGACGGT
>Ga0102946_1000387_pt1 | contig 15378 bp, 10 predicted proteins | sample SalPon2A_A_D1_MG_FD_78209 | JGI IMG/M metagenome (GOLD analysis project Ga0102946, IMG submission 78209) | Soil microbial communities from South San Francisco under conditions of wetland restoration - Salt Pond MetaG R2A_A_D1_MG | ecosystem: Environmental > Terrestrial > Soil > Wetlands | place... | reverse complement strand
TGCGAATGTGGCCCGCAGCTGCATTCTGCCGTGCACCTGATCGACGCCGACGAGCAGGGCGGCATCGTCGTGTATATGTCTGGCCACGAAGGCCGGGGCATCGGCCTCTGGGCGAAGGCGGCAACTTATCTGTTACAGGACGCCGGCGAGAGTACCTATGAAGCGAATCGATCTCTCGGTCTGCCGGACGACTCGCGCGACTTCAGCGATGCAGCGACCCTGATCAAGTTTTTCCGCGGAGAGGGCCCGTTTCGCCTGCTGACCAATAACCCCAAGAAGATTACTGATCTTGAGGCCGCCGGCATTACCGGCATCACGCCCGTCAAACACGTGTTTGGTGTTACCGAAGCGAACAAGCGCTACCTGGCCGCCAAGCGCGACTGGGGGCACCAGCTGGCCGACGACGATATCGAGTCCTGAATCGCTCAGGCGCGGCTTGTATTCAGTTCCTGTTCCATGCGCAACAAGGTCGCGCGGTCAATGCGATAGAAGAAAATCGCAATGACACCAAGCAGTGCGAAGATCGTCGGGAAGATGCTGAACATGAAGCGGATTCCAAACATGGACGTTTCCGACTGCGCCTCATTGGCGACAAAACCAAACCACGACAAAATTATGCCAGCCAGCCCGGCGCCAACGGCCAGACCCATCTTGTGCGAAAACTGCACGGTCGAGAATACCAGTGCCGTTGTGCGGCGACCGGTCTTCCATTCGCCATAGTCGGCGCAATCGGCATACATTGACCAGACCAGTGCCGGCGTGGGTCCTGAGGCCAACGTGCCCAAAGCGTTGACGATCAGCATCAGGCCGTACTGTTCGGGCGGGATGAAAAAGAAAGCTGCCATTGACAATGCAGTGAACGTTGACAGCACTATCATCAACTGCCGCTTCTCGAAGCGCTCGCTGAGCGTTTTAGTCATCATCACGCCGATCATCATGAACAGCAGACCGGACGACATGAATACCGCGGTTTTGTCGAAGATCCAGAATAACGGCGTGCCGTCGTCGCCGACGTAATACTTGAAGTAGTACAACAAAGTACCGTTACGCACGGCGATATTGACCAGTGTGAAGATGCCGGCCCAGAATAGCGCTTTCCACGGACCATTACTGAGCAGCACCTTGAGGTCTCTGCCGATATTGGATTTTTCCGGCACAGGAACCACGCGCTCTTTGGTAGTTGCAAACGTAATCCAGAAAAGCGTGACGGAGATAAAGGCGAAGATAGCCATGGTTAACTTGAAGCCCAAAGCCTCGTCGCCGCCGCCGAGAATGTTTTTCAGCGGTGTGACAAACGTGCCAACCAGCCAGCCGGCCGCGAAGGCGCAGAAGAAGCGGTAACTAGCAACCTTGGTGCGTTCGATGGACACTGGCGATATCACGCCCATCAGCGCCGAGTAGGGAACGTTGATCGCCGTATACGCCAGCATCATCAGGGAATAGGTAACGTAGGCATAGATGAGTTTGCCTGTATAGGAAAAGTCAGGGTTTGCGAACATGGCGTAGCCGCACAGTCCATAAGGAATTGCGCCCCATAACAGGTAAGGCCGAAATTTCCCCCAACGTGAGTTGGTGCGGTCCGCGATCAGCCCCATGATCGGGTCGCTGACGGCATCAATGATCTTGGTGATAAGAAACATCGTGCCAACCGCTGCAGCGGTAATGCCAAACACGTCGGTGTAGTAGTACAGCAGGAAGACGTTGAAGGTGGCAAAGAAAAAGTTGGATGCGGTATCGCCGAGGCCATAGCCGAGCTTTTCGCGAAACTTCAGGGGTGCTCTGTCATCTGTCATAACATTAATCAACTTGTACCGCGACGTTCTTCGAGTTGTTTACGTACTGCGTATGCTTTTTCTTCGGTGATGGAGTAACTCGCAATCGCCCAGATTGCTATTCCGGATGCAACGAACGGTATAAAAGCATCGCAGAGTCGCATCAGTCGAATCGTTTCTGCTGACTGGTCACCACCAAAGTCTACGTCGAAGCCGGTCCAGACGAGCAGTAACCCACCGCCGAAGATAGCAATGGACTGCCCGAGTTTCACGACCCACCAAAATATGGACCCGTACATGCCTTCGCGTCGCTCGTGCGTGTTGACCTCATCCGCATCAACTACGTCTGCCACCATCGAGGGCATTAATGTAAACAGACCGGCCAGGCCGAACGCCATCAGCGGCGCCGGAATCAGGACAAGCCAGGGATTGTCCGGCGTATAGCAGAACCATTTAAGTGCGTAACCGATCATCGATATACCGGTCGAGACGTAGAATGCTCGTCGCTTGCCAATCTTGGTCGCGAGAACAGTCACGATAAAAATAACGATCAATGCGGTGACGGCCTGCAGGAGCCCTGAATGCCCAACGAAAACCGAGCCCGCCTCCTGGTCGCCACCGAACACATAGTAGATGATGACATAGGGCTGAAAAGAGGCAATCAGGATGAAGCCATTGAATACCAGGAACGTTGCGACGCACAGTTTTAGAAACGGTTTGAACTTGAGTGACGTCGCGAAGCCGCGAAAAAAATCCAGGACAACATGGCTAATGCCGCTAGGTTTCTCGTCTGCGTTCTCGGCGGCGGCAATAGTGGCAAGGCGCTCGCGGAGAAAAACAGCCGGCAGAATGCCCAAACAGATGACGACGACAGCGATGAAAATTGCCAGGTAGCCCGCGCCGGTGACAACGTCGCCAAACATCGGCAGGTACATGATCGCAAGGAAATAGGGCGAAATCATGTAGGCGATATTGCCGATGAAATTCTGTACGCCCATAAGCCGGGTGCGTTCATGGTAGTCGGGGGTCAGTTCGTAGCCCAGCGCAACCCATGGGGTCGCATAGACCGTGTAGGCCAGAAAGAACAGCAGTGAACCGACCAGGAAAAACGTGAAGTAAAAGGATTCGCTCTTGCCAGCCGGGAGTTGCCAAAGCAAAGCGAAGACTAAGGCGGCCGCTATTGCACCCACAAATATGTACGGACGGCGACGACCCCAGCGCGACCTCGTATTGTCCGAGATGTAGCCCATTATCGGGTCTGTGAGCGCATCAGTCAGGCGTGGCAACGCGCCCAGCAGGCCGACGAGCGCCGGACTCATGCCGAGCCCGAGATTAAGAACGATCATCATGCCGCCAATCGCGGCGGCAAGAATATTGTTAACAAAGGCGCCCGCACCATAGATGAGCTTCAGATGAAACGGGATGCGATCTTCGGGCGCAGTTGCGTATTGCATGCCTTGGCTCATCTGGCTAATCCCCCTTCTGCCTGTAGAACCGGCGTCTTGTTATCTGAGGCATCGTCCACCAAATTGACAGCGCTGTCAAACATTGCTAGAAACTACAGGATGCTAATCAATATCGGCCCAGGCACTGGCAATCCTCGGTCTATTCTTATAGCCGTCACTTGCGGCCTGGGATTGCTTTCTCTTATGAATACAACATTTGCAACTTCTTTAGGCGAGTCAAACCTTGTCGAGCAGCGAATCCAGGAACTGCTCGATCAAATGTCCATCGAGGAAAAAATAGGACAAATGAACCAGGTCAATGGCAATGATGATTTTGTGGCTGAAGACCTGCGCCAGGACCTTAAGTCAGGACGCGTCGGCTCCATTTTAAACGTTGTCAATGTTGAGACGGTCAACGAAATGCAGCGTATCGCGGTCGAGGAGAGTCGTCTCGGAATTCCATTGATGATTGGCAGGGACGTCATTCATGGATTCAAGACCGTGATGCCCATTCCGCTCGGCCAGGCCGCGACCTGGAATCCGGATGTCGTCAGGGCTGGCGCGGAGGTGGCAGCTAGCGAGGCGGCAGCGACTGGCGTCAACTGGACGTTCGCGCCGATGATCGATATTTCGAGGGATGCCCGCTGGGGCCGAATTGCCGAAAGCTTTGGTGAGGACCCTTACCTCACCAGCGAACTCGGGGTGGCTATGGTGCAGGGGTTTCAGGGCGACGACCTCAGCTCAAAATTTACGATTGCAGCATGCGCCAAGCATTTCGCAGGCTACGGTGCGTCGGAAAGTGGCCGCGACTATGCTACGACCAATATCCCGGAAAACGAATTGCGCAACGTCTACTTGCGACCGTTCCATGCCGCCGTCGAGGCTGGCGTTGTAACACTGATGACTTCGTTTAGTGACCTGAATGGTGTGCCGGCTTCCGGAAATGCTTTCCTGCTGGATACTGTGCTGCGTGGTGAGTGGGCATTTGATGGCTTTGTTGTCAGCGATTACAACAGCATCCACCAACTTGCCATTCACGGGTTTACGGAGAACGACAAAGAGTCGGCCTACGAAGCGGCGGCCGCCGGGGTGGACATGGAGATGGCTGGTCCGGCGTATCGCGGCCACCTGGCCGAACTGGTTGCAGAAGGTCGTATTGCGGAGGACCAGATCGACACCGCTGTCGCAAATATTCTGCGCGCCAAGTTCCGTCTGGGTTTGTTCGATCACCCGTATACCGATCCGACACAGTTTCCGACAGCTGGCAGCGAACTCGCCCTGCGAACCGCCAAAGCCGCAGCTCAGCAAAGCATCGTCCTGCTGAAGAATGAAAATCAGGTTTTGCCGCTTGCTCGTGACGAGATTAAGTCCGTTGCCGTGATTGGCCCATTGGCCGATGCGCCCTACGAGCAAATGGGCACCTGGGTGTTTGATGGCGAAGTCGATCTGAGTGTGACCGGTCTGCAGGGGATCCGCGATTTGCTGGGTGACGCTGTCGACGTGCGCTTCGTGCGGGCCATGGAAACCAGTCGCAGCAAGGTATCGGAATCATTTGACGAAGCCGTCGCTACGGCTGCGGACGTTGACCGTGTCATCTTGTTCCTCGGTGAGGAAGCAATTCTGTCGGGCGAGGCGCATTCTCGCGCGAATATTGATTTACCCGGTGCGCAAGTTGAGCTGGTGCAACGTATAGCCGCAACGGGTACGCCGGTAGTTGCCGTTATTCTGGCTGGCCGGCCGCTGACGCTGACCAATATTGTCGATCATGTGGATGCAATACTCTACGCGTGGCATCCCGGCTCGATGGGTGGACCGGCGATTGCCGAGATCCTGTTTGGTGTTGCGTCGCCATCCGGCAAGCTGCCAGCAACGTTCCCGAAAATGGTCGGACAGATTCCGATCTACTACAACCAGAAGAATACGGGCAAGCCGCCACGGCACGAAGAAATCGTACACATTGACGACATTGATGCGCATGCGCCACAGACATCACTGGGAATGTCTGCATTCCACCTGGATGCCGGTTTTGAACCACTATTCCCGTTTGGCTTCGGCCTCTCATACGGTGATTTCGCGTACGACAATATTCGAGTCAGCCAGGACGAGGTAGTTACGGGAGACACGGTAACCATCAGCGCGGACTTGAGAAATAGCGGTGAAATGGCGGCCGTAGAAGTCGTGCAACTGTATGTCCGCGACCTGGTCGGAAACGTCACTCGGCCGATGCGAGAGCTGAAAGGTTTTCAACGGGTCGCGCTTGAACCGGGTGAGTCGACATCCGTGGAGTTTGCACTGGATACCGATGATCTGGCGTTTTTTGGTCGCGACAACCGGATGTTGCTCGAGGCGGGCGAATTCCATGTCTGGATTGGCGGTAGCTCGGCAACCCAACTGCGCACCGGTTTTCAACTGGTGCAGGAATAGCCACTTGTCGTGGAGCGCAAAAAAAATGCGCGTGTTCGCTGCGTTCTTCATGCTAGCGCACGGTTCAGCGCTGTCTGACGATTATCGACAGTCAACCGAAGCATTGCTGGCGGGCGAGACGATGGCAATTTCCTATTCGGGCTTTCGTGCAGGGCAACACCCCGATCGTGGCAACGGTGCAGTGAATCCCAGCGATGCGGAAATTCTTGAGGATCTGCAAATCCTGGTGGCACATGATTTGACGCTTCTACGGCTTTATGACGCAAAGGAAAACTCAGCGACTACCCTGCGCCTGATTCGTGAGAACGAACTGCCGATCACGGTGCTGCTGGGGATCTGGTTGGACGCAGAAGTAAGCAATCACGAAGGTTGCGACTGGCTGGATGAACCGATTCCTGAGAGCAAGCTGGCGCTGAATATCCTGCAGAACGCCGAAGAAATACAGCGCGGCATAGAGCTGGCACGCGAATACGACGATATCGTCGTCGCAGTCAACGTCGGCAACGAGGCGCTGGTCTCGTGGAATGATCACATGGTGACACTGGAAAATGTGATCAACTACGTGGTGCAGGTTCAAGCGGCAGTAGATCAGCCCGTAACGGTCGCCGACAATTATGAGTGGTGGATCAAGGACGGGGCACCTTTGGCGGCTGTCGTGGACTTCCTGGGTGTGCATACCTATCCGATTTGGGAAGACAAGTCGATTGAAGAAGGCCTGACCTTCACGATTGAGAATATTCAAGGTGTACATGCTGCGTTGCCGGATAAGCCCATTGTGATTCTTGAAGCAGGGTGGCCAACGACTGCCATCGAGTATCCGGAGCAGGCGAACGAGGCGAACCAGAGGCGTTACTTCCAGGAAATGTCCACCTGGGCCGAACAGACCAACACGACCGTATTCTTTTTTGAAGCTTTCGATGAGCCGTGGAAAGGCAATCCAGCAGCACCAAACGGTGCTGAAAAGCACTGGGGATTGTTTTTCGTTGACCGCACGGCAAAAGCCGTCTTGCAGTGACGTTAAGCCTGTTATGCCAACCAAGTCGACACTCTCACTGCGCGGTTTGCGCACCTTCTGCATGGCGGCGCGTTATGGCAGCTTCCGAACGGCTGGCGAGGAGTTATTTGTTACGGCGTCGGCAGTCAGCCATCAAATCAAGAGCCTTGAAGAAGAGCTGGGCCAGCAACTGTTTGACCGCAACAGCCGCGAACTTCGCCTGACGGAAATCGGGCGCCTGCTTTATTCAGAAGTTGGGCCGCTCATTGAACAATTGGATGAGATTGCGGCGACGTACAAGAAGGGTGGCAGCGGCCGTTCAATACGTATATCGGTACAGCCCTTTTTTGCCAGTGAATTCTTCATCCCGCGCCTCAGCGAGTTCACCGCAGAGCACCCCGAGATCGATATCCAGGTTGGCACCAGCGACGAGTCCACTGAAAAACATCCGAACGATGCTGATATGTCGATTCGTCTGTTTCGATCGCCACCGACGGATATGCCAACCAACCGATTGTTCCCATTATGCATGCAGCCCGCAGGTTCTGCCGAATTCAAACGCAGTATTAAAGTCAGGAAGAAGCGCATTGTTAGTGAGTTCCCTCTGATTGTGCATGAGTCGCGGCCAAAATCCTGGTCGGAATGGTCCGAGTCGTCGGGAATCGAATTGCCACAGGATGCAAAAATTACGCGACTGGATTCCATGATTGCAGTAGTTCGTGCGGCACAACGCGGCCTTGGAGCAGCCCTGGTGCCAGTACCCGTTGGCGAGCTGTGGTTCAGCGAAGGCAGTATTGTGCCACTGTTTGATGAGCAGCTGGTCGCTGACGTGAGCTACTTCCTGGTGACCAGGGACGATCGTGCGAATGATAAGAGCGTCGAGCGACTGCGCGAATGGATTGTAACGCGGTTCCAAAGCCAAGGCTGAATTTATCTCAACACCGCCTGAGTTCTTTTCGTTTGAGAGGACTCACTCTATTGCCTATTGTGGACGCGTCGAAGCAACTTCTGGGCTTCGTAATTTTGCACATAGCAATCCATTGGAGGAGCAATTATGAGCAAGCAAGATAAACGTAATCAGTTTACGTTCAGCCGCAACGGCACCCGGTCGGTCGCAGGTCTCGGACCAGTGCCAGCAATCGCGAGCGAGCGTTTGGTGCAGAAGGAAAAGAGTAAGCGTGAGCGTGCGTTGCCGTGGATATTCTCAATCGATCAGGCTGCACACTATGAATGCAACTGACATCACTTCCCAACTCCACCCGTAGAAAGGCCAGCAAGTTGCTGGCCTTTTTTGTTGAGCAACAAGCCGGGCCCTATTTGCAGTACTTGCAAGCAGGCAAGAAGCGTCCGATGTTGCGAGGCGCTGGTCATATTGACAGCGCTGTCATATTTTGGCTAGAATTTTTGCAGACACAGACGACTGATCGGACAGGCAAGCGCGATGGTGCAATATTGAAATGCGAAATTCAGGCGATCCCGTCAAACTAGCTGGTGAGTTTTGAGTGCCGACGCAAAACCACGGGCGGGGTGGTTGCGTTGCGGCTTTTTTGTCACTGTCGTTATTGCTCTGTCGAGCATGACTGATTCGGTATCCGCAAATGCGATACCAGTGCACTTGCAAAAAGACGAAGATGGCTGGCAACTCATGCGAGGCGGTCAGCCTTACTTCATTCGCGGTGCGGGGGGGACGCATTCCCTGGAGGAGCTTGCGGCAGCTGGCGGAAACTCAATTCGTACCTGGAGCGCCGATGGCATTGGTCCGCTGCTCGATGAGGCGCATGCGCTCGGTTTGACGGTTGCTGTTGGTATCTGGCTGGAACACGAGCGTCACGGTTTCGATTACGGTGATGCGGCGGCAGTCGCGGCACAGCAACAGAAAGCACGCGAGGTGGTCCTGCAATACAAGGATCATCCCGCTGTGCTGCTCTGGGGCGTCGGCAATGAGGTTGAAGAATTCGCGGCTGGGGACGATCCGAGAATCTGGCGTGCTATCAATGACATTGCCAGCATGATCAAGCAGCTGGATCCTGATCATCCCACGATGGCGGTCACAGTGGAGCTCGGTGGAGATCGTATCAGGTATGTGCACCAGGTAATGACGGCGATCGATATACACGGCGTCAATTCATACGGTGGCAGCGCGTCCGTAGCAGAGCGGCTGGCCGAGAGTGGGGCCACCAAACCCTTTATCATCACGGAGTTCGGGCCGGTAGGTTTCTGGGAGATGCCCAAGACCGAGTGGGGCGCGCCAATCGAGCAGACCAGCACCCAGAAGGCCGAGTTCTCTCGCCAATCCTACGAACAGAGCATACTGGCTGCGCCGGGTCGCGCACTGGGTGCCTATGCTTTTGTGTGGGGCTATAAAATGGAGGCGACCGAGACCTGGTTTGGTATGTTTCTGAAAGATGGATCGAGGCTGGGCATTGTTGACGTGATGTCCGAATTCTGGAAAGGATCTCCGCCGGACAATTTGGCACCCTTGGTCGAGCCGTTGTCGATTCACGGCTCAACGAAAGTTGCGCCTGGGGCGAGTTTGCGGGTTAAGGCAAAAGCAAAAGATCCGGAAAATGGTCCATTGCGGGCAAGATGGGTGCTGCGCAAAGAAGCAGACGACTATGCGGAAGGCGGCGATTATCGCCCCGATATTCCGGATATTAACGGTGTGGTTGTCGAGCAGACGCCCTTTGAGGCCGAGGTGAGAATGCCGCTGGAAGCCGGTGCCTATCGGTTGTTCTACTACGTCTACGATGAGCACGGTGGCGCGGCAACGGCCAATCTGCCGATACTGGTCGAGGGGGCCGCGCCGTAACGAGAGTTTTCTTACTGGCGCGTCTGCATTGAGGTTTCAGACGCGCTGTAAATACGGCGTCAAAAGAATAAGGGTGACCGCCTGTCTGGATAACATCCGGTTTATCGAATAGACGGACTTAGCCGGGCGCAGGCCCGGTGGATTCGCGAATCACAATGGCACCGGGAAAGACTTCTTCCCCGACAAACGGGGACTGGCCGCGCGAGTGCTCTATCAATTCCTCGGTTGCGCGCTTAGCCATTGCAGCGAGTGGCTGACGAATGGTCGTCAATGCCGGATAAATCTGCTGGGCCAGAGCAACATCATCGCATCCGGCCACCGAAAGCTGACCGGGCACATCAATGCCCAGGCTGTCGGCAACCCGAATGACGCCAGCGGCCATATCATCGTTGGCGGCAAATATTGCAGTTGGCGGTCGCTTGAGTGCCAGCAGGGTTTCAGCAGCAGATTCGCCGGACCCAATCGAATTGTCCCCGGCAACAACGAGCTCTTCCGAAAAGTCGATGCCGCTTTCCTCAAGTCCGTCCCGATACCCGTCCAGGCGACTCTGCACTGCTGCGTGTTCGGAATGCCCCGTTAGAAACGCAATTCGCTTGTGGCCCAGGGACGCAAGATAGCGAGTCATTTCAGCACTGCTCTCGCGGTCGGTGGTCGACACGGCAAACTGCTTGCGGTGCTTGCGCCCCGACGAAATACCGACGAAAGGTGTATCGGTGGAGCTCATCGCCCTGACGATTTTCGGCATATTGGATAGCGGCGCTGCCAGCACGATACCGTCCGGCTTGGCGGTTTCAATCATTGTGCGCAATTGTTTGCCGACCGTGTGTTCCCGGTAGTTGCAGGGATGAATAAGCAACTCGCAATCTGCTTCCCGGCAGGCATCCAACGCACCTTGCTGCATGCGTATGACGTACCCTGCGCTCGGTGTTTCATAGTAGGCGGGGTCATCGTAGACGAGCCCGATAAGATGTGTGCGATTACCGGCGAGGATACGTGCTGATCGGTCTGGCCGGTAATTCAGCGCGTCAATCGCCTTATTGACGCGCTCGCGGGTTGCTTCCCTGACATTTGGCTCATTGTTCACGACGCGCGAGACTGTCTTGATCGACACGCCGGCACGCCCCGCAACATCAAAAATAGTAGTTTTACCCATTATCCCTTTTAATCAATCTCAGCCCCGCGACCGAAAGTTTGCCATTTCATTCGGTTCATTGCATTACTGCGTATTCAGGATTCGTCGTACAAAGCGCGCATGACGAGCTTCGGTTTGCGTTCGACATTGAATAAACCCCAGTGTTTTTCCGGTTCCTCTGGATGCGAAGACCCTTTCCATGGCTCATCGAAGGCTTCGAAAACGAATGTCAGGACTTGCTCCCTGGATGCCCAATGCAAGAGTTGTTGATAATACGCAGCCTGCAATTGTTCTGAGGCATTGGCTGGTTCTATACCTCGCCCATTCGATGAGGTTGTCCAGCCAGCTTCAGTGATTATGACTGGTTTGTCAGGGTGACAGTGAACTACGGATCGATAGTTGCGCTGGGTATAATCCAGTGCATTATCAATGCCAATGTATTCCCAGGCCGGGTACGTGTGCACGGACAAAAAGTCCAGCACCGCTGCCAACGGCTCTAGTTTGTAGGTCCAGGGATCGTAATTTTCGCAGAACGTGATCGACTGTTGAACATTCGACTTCAATCGACGTGCGATAGAGACAAGGCGCTCTACAGTTACCAGGTGATCCGTCCATTCGACACTCGCTTCATTTCCAATCGATACAGCGAAGATGATGGATTCGTAACGATTGGCTAACTCGATTGACCGACTGATCTCAGCATCATTTCGTCGTTGATTTTCTCGCAACTGGTGTTCGTCAAAATGTGCGCCCCAGGGGCACTGCGGGTTGCTTTCTTCTGCCGCGAGATCGGCGCCGAGCAAGATGTTGAAAGGCAGTCCCTCTGACTCAATGACATCAAGGACAAGTTGGGCGTGCGGACCGCTGTCGTATAGCCGTAGATATTGCCAGTTGCGTGCCAGGATATGCAGATCCTCGCGAACTTGCTCGTAGGTCGGGAATATTCCATCGCGTGGACTTTGTCCGTGTCGGTAGCCGGAATAGCATATGGCGTTGCCAAAGCCGTTTGGCAGTATTAGCTCAGACATACTTCGGAGTACCGTCCGCGTCCCACAGTCCCCAGTAAGCGCCGACATCACCCTCGGCATCCACCTTCCAGGCTTCATCAAAAGACGAGAAATAGAAGATTTCTATACCGTCCTGCTCAGCCCACTGATAGGTATCGACAAAGTACTTTATCGCATTCTCAAACGAAGGGATCGAGGCTTCGGTTGGTGTGCCGACGTTGGGCCAGCCGGTCTCACTAACGACGATGCGTTTGCCATTTGCCACATTCTGAACGCGCCGGTACATATCTTTCATATACAGCAGCGCGTACTCGGCCGGGCAGCCTTCCCAAAACGGATAGCAGTTTGCGAGAAGAACGTCACAGGTTTCCGTAATGCGTGGGTGATCAACGAATTCAAAATACGCATCGACATAGCCAACTGGCACGTCCTGCGGAGTCGCCGCCTTGACGCGCTTGATGTAGTCAATCAATTCGTCTTCTACCAGGTCGCCGCGCAACAGGACTTCATTGCCGACGGCCAATATGCTGGCATGACCCGCATTGGCAATGTCAATCGCGTTGGCAATCTCAATCTCGTTCTGTTCCCTGTCGTCGCCCAGCCAGACGCCCACAAGCGTCTTCAGACCATTCTCAAAGGCTATGCCGGGAATCAACTCGTTGCCTTCGCTGCACGAGAAAGACCGTATCCAGCGAACATACGGTTGTATGATCGCAAGGCGCTCGCGGATTTGCGCTGCTTCTAATTGCGTGCCCGGGCCTTGTCCTGCCACATACGGGCTGAATGACAGGCCGTGAATCTTGTTATCAAGGATTGTGCGCACCAAAGCACGCAGGTCCTCGATAGACAGTCCCGAAATGTTCAGGCCGGCCAGCGACAGGGTGCGTTGATAAAGATTCGACATTTGCAGTACCTGGTCCTCTACAAATACGGGCAGTTCTAGCTCGAAAACAGCGTGCTTCCGGGCAAATTTACGGTCAGTTTTCTAATCTTGCCGCTGCGTTGAAACAATTCATTGCTTTCCTCGGCCGGCAAGAGCAGTGCGGGCAGGGTAGTGCGGGTGCCGTCTTCATAGTCGATGATGATCGTACCGGCCGACGCGTCGCTAAGCTGGTAGATAATTGGCACCTGGCACCATGTGAAGGCAATTGCATGTGCTGGTGCTTCAATGGTCTGCCATTGATTGTCGACATCGACGTAGCCGGTTTTGCGAGAACTTTCCAAAAACTCGCATTCGCGCAATAGCGCCGGCTGAAATAGCACTGCACCGCCCGTGACGCGAATACCGAGCTCACCAAAACGTGCAATGATTTCTTCCTTGACCTGTCCTGTCATGCCCGGTTGGCGCGCACCGGCATGTTTAGGCGTATGCGAATAGGGGTCCATGGGGAAGGCGCCGAACTCTGCCGGCGTTTTGTTGAAACCGATACCTTCGCGTACGTCGTAATAGAGTTCGCCGAGTCGACGGGTTGTCGCTGCGTCAGGAGAAACGTCGAAAGCCGTAAAAAAGTTCTCCTGCACTGCGAGCAGTAGCTTTGACACCATGTGCCAGTAAATTGAACCCAACCCCTCGAACCCAAACATCGTGCCAGACCGGCCGGTGAATTCCTTGTGTTGGAAGACGTCTTCGTAGACTTGCAGCAGCGGTTCGCGGGCATCGCCCAATGCCGCGCCGTATTCCGGCATCAACTCGTCGATGCAGGCCTGAAGGTCACCGGCGTTCGTAAAGTCGGCATTGAAGCGCGCATTGCCGGCATCGTCGCGAACAACGATGCGATGGTCGCCTTTCGACAGCATTTGTCCGAGCAAGGGAATCGAGTCAAACTGCTCCGACCTGATGCGGTTCTTTTGCAGAAAACTCAGCAATGGTCGGTCCGGGTACAACATAAAGCTGTTCTGCCCGGGTCGATAGATTTCGCTGGCAAATAATTCCTCGACAGCGGCAACAGCCTGCTCTGCAGGTATAGATCCTGCGCTAAGGGCTGCAACCTGTCCTTCCAGCATCGGATACAGACCGTCTATCGCTAGTGAGTCGTCTGACAATTCCAGCAGGTTATAAGCGTGAAATAGCCCCTCCTCTTCGCGATTGCTCGCAATGCTGTGGTCAATTATCGCCAATGCGTCGCTTAACAGCGAACGAACGTCTTCTACCCGCACATCTGTGGGATCAGACAGCCGGCCTTGCTCATAGACTTTTCGTCGATACTGGCTGGCGGCCGTACCAAGCTCACAAAGCGACCGATAGCGTTGAGCGTCATCAACAGGACCACTGTCCAGGCGGGGCGTCAGTCGCGCCAGACTCGCGCTTGTGTCAGCCAGCCATTCGCAAACCTCCCTGGAGATCGGGATAGTGCCCGATTCATCGGCCAACAGATCCTGCAAAAACGCAACGTAGCGACGCAGGTAGCAGAGAGTCACCATGGACAGGCCGTGTCCTACCAGTGCGTTATTGGCATCATTCCATTCGGGTCGCTGCGTGTTCATCCAGATGCCGCCCTCAACGACCAGATTTGCCAGTTTGGCAAGCAGCGGAATCAGCAACTTCTCGAGCAGATTGACCAGGTACACGTCACCCTGGTTGTCCAGGATGAGCTTGCCGTCGGCGCCGATTTCATCAACCCGTTGCTCAATGAGTTCGGCCAGATCCTCATCAAAACGCACGGTGTTCTTGGGATCTTGCAGTAACGAGTCGAAATCAACGATGCGATACGGCACGTTCGCAAAGCTGAAAATCTCAAGCCTCAGCAGCTCCTGCAGTCGTTTGGGATGAAAGCTGCGGGAAAGCTCCAGGAGCTTCAAAAGATAGATAATCTGGTGGTCGCCCCAATAGCCAATGTAGCTCCAGGGGTCATCCGGCTCTTCGACCTCCCAGTCGATGCCTTCTTCGGTAATTCGATACGGGTTGTAGCCATCGATTGTCGAAGCATTGACGAATTTTGCGACAACGTTTTCGATGTAGCCGGGAAAGCTCCAAAGCAGGGCCTCCCAATTCTGAAAAATATCTCGCCAATTGCCCTGATACGCGAGCTTCGGGTTGCCGTCCTTGTCCTTGATGTTAATGACAAACTGATTCCAGGGCCGGCTCGGGTCGCCATGCCGCCGGCCGAAGGTTATAGGCAGGTATTCGTGGGCCAGCCGCTGCAAATGTGGGTCATTTTGTTCGACCACCCTGGCGAGTAATTCATGCGCGTTGATCTTCTCTGGCAGGCCGCGCATGAATTCTTCGTGTTTTGCGAAAACCGGCTTGTTAAACAGCCGAATTGTCTTGCGCAGATCCCTGGTGCTGATGTTGTACTGATCATCGAAAACGCCGCCGCGCAGAATATTGAACAGCACATTTGCGTAGTGATGAACGGTGACATTTTCCTCAGCCGTGGCTTGATAGGCGTCGGCCCTGGCCATTATGCGGGCGAGGTGGTCACTATCCGAATCGATGGTGTGCTCGATCTTTTCCAACAGACCATGCGGATCCTGAAGTTCCCGCTGCAACTTGACGATGTCCGCCTGACTTTGCTCGATGTTGGCGACAATTTGCCAGCGACAAACAGCGCCGGCATCAATCGACTTGGCTGAACTGAGGAGGTAGGCACCGCGAATGCCACGCTTTCTGGTTTCAGGGGAGACACTCGCGCCTGCATAGAAGTCGCGGACCTGACTCGAGGAAATCAAAGTGCTGGAGCTTTCCAGTCCAAGGCTGAATACGGTATTTGCGCGCAACGATTCTCCGGGTTCCGCGCGATCCGTTATTTTTGAGTAGAGTGCATAGATACCCAGCTTTGATGGCTCGTCGAGCTC
>Ga0102946_1000386_pt1 | contig 15396 bp, 15 predicted proteins | sample SalPon2A_A_D1_MG_FD_78209 | JGI IMG/M metagenome (GOLD analysis project Ga0102946, IMG submission 78209) | Soil microbial communities from South San Francisco under conditions of wetland restoration - Salt Pond MetaG R2A_A_D1_MG | ecosystem: Environmental > Terrestrial > Soil > Wetlands | place... | reverse complement strand
TCATGCAGATAATACAGCACCATCTTGGTCAGGACTTCGGTTGTCGCGATCGCCCCTGCCGCCTTGGGGCTGCCGGTGAACAGCCAGCTGAGGAGGAAGGTGTCGACTGAGCCGAGCACTCGCCAGCTGATGGCCTTGACCAGAGATCGGCTATGCCGTTCGCGACCGTTGAAAAGGAGCATCGGCCCGCCGCTTAGCCGGGGCCGAGAAGCTGGTTGATGATCAGCTCGGCGGCTTCGTCCGGCGTCATGCCGGTTGTGTCGATGCGAATTTCCGGCGACTCAGGCGGTTCATAAGGGCTATCGATCCCGGTGAAGTTCTTCAGCTCGCCTGAACGGGCTTTCTTGTAAAGCCCTTTGGGGTCGCGCTGCTCGCAGACTTCCAGCGAAGTATTGACGTAAACTTCGAAGAATTCGCCTTCCTCCAACAACTCACGGGCCATGTTACGTTCGCTACGAAAGGGCGAGATAAATGAAGCCAGAACGATCAGCCCGGCATCGACGAAAAGTTTTGTGGTCGCTGCTATGCGGCGGATATTTTCCACTCGATCGCTGTCAGTGAAACCGAGATCGCGATTCAGACCGTGACGAACATTGTCGCCGTCAAGCAGGTAGGTGTGCTTGCCGAGTGAAAGAAGTTTCTTCTCCACCAGGTTGGCAACGGTCGATTTTCCGGCACCGGAGAGCCCGGTAAACCAGAGCGCGCAGGGTTTCTGATTTTTGATTGATGAGCGACTTTTCTTATCGATATCCAAGGACTGCCAGTGGATATTGGTAGCTCGCCGCAACGGGAAGTCGATCATCCCGGCGCCGACGGTGGCGTTACTGAAACGATCGACGAGGATAAAATTGCCGGTGCCGCGGTTGTCCTGGTACGGATCGAAAGAGATCGCCCTGGCCAGCGAGAGATTACAGATTCCTACTTCATTGAGGCCCAGGCTTTTGGCAGCCTGATGTTCCAGGGTGTTGACATTGACCCTGTATTTGAGCGCGCTGACTTGGGCAGGCACAGTCACACAACCGGTTTTAAGCAGATAGCTTCGGCCCGGTAGCAGCGCATCGTCGTGCATCCAGACCAGCCTCGCCTCGAACTGATCGGCATGATCGGGACGAGACTGAGGGTCGGCCAGCAGATCACCACGACTAATATCAATTTCATCGTCGAGGGTCAGGGTGACTGCCTGATCGGCAGAAGCTTCCTCCAGATCTCCGTCCATAGTGACGATCCGCGCGACCCGGCTGGTCTGACCGGAAGCCGGCACGACGATTTCATCTCCGGGACGGATGACTCCGGAAGCGATGGTCCCGGAGAATCCCCGGAAATCCAGATTAGGGCGGTTGACCCACTGCACCGGCATACGAAACGGCTTTGCACGCATCTCTTTAGCAGCCTCAACAGTTTCCAGCGTAGCCATCAGGGTCGGGCCATGATACCAGTCGGTATTGAGGCTCGGCTCAATGATATTGTCGCCCTTTAGCGCCGACAATGGGATGCTGGTGATCTGCTTGAAGCCGAGCTCTGCGGCGAAGGCTTCGTATTCTTCGCGGATGGCGTGAAACCTTGAAGCGGAATAATCGACCAGGTCCATCTTGTTGATCGCCAGCACCACCCTGCGGATTCCGACCAGAGAGACCAGGTAGCTGTGCCGACGGGTCTGGGTGAGAATCCCCTTGCGTGCATCGATAAGAATGACCGCAACATCGGCGGTCGATGCACCGGTGACCATGTTGCGGGTATACTGCTCATGGCCGGGGGTATCGGCAACGATAAACTTGCGCTTGTCGGTAGAGAAGAAACGATAGGCGACATCGATGGTAATCCCCTGCTCCCGCTCGGCCTGCAGACCATCGAGCAGCAGGGCATAGTCAATCTCATCCCCTTGCGTCCCGACTTTCTTGCTGTCTACTTCCAAGGCGGCCAACTGGTCTTCGAAGATCATCTTCGAATCCCAAAGCAGTCGCCCGATTAAGGTGCTTTTACCATCATCGACGCTACCGCAGGTGATGAAGCGCAACATCGACTTTTCTTCCTGGGCCTTCAGATAGGCGAGGATGTCATCGGCGATTAAATCAGATTGGTGGGCCATTTCGAAAACTCCGTTTTCGAAAGCTTTAAGCTCTACGCTGTAAGCTGTAAGTTAAAAGAAGATAAACATAACCTTAAGGTTTTGTTAGTTTTTTGGCGAGTCCCATGAGCATGGCACTGATTTCCAGAGTTTCTTCAATCCAGTATAGCCCTCGCTCTTTATCAACATATGAAATTTCCATACCTATATAAATCTGAGTTCTCATTTCCGCACACGATCCGTTAGCAATATGCAGATAACGAGTTTTTTCCCGGTTCGTTGGCTTGACCATCCCCTCCGCAATATTACTTGGAACCGAAAGGGAAGAACGAGTTAATTGATCTTTGAAACCGAAATCCTTCAAATCTTTCGTAGTTCTATAAACATCAACTGAAAGTTGACATGATCGTTTCCAAACATCCAGCTTCTCAAAATTCATCCCCCTCCTCCTCGTTCTTACTTACGACTTACAGCTTACAGCTATTTTTAAACTCCGTTTAAAAATACCCCTCCTGTTTTTTCTTTTCCATAGAACCTGCCTGGTCGTGATCAATCAGGCGTCCCTGCCGCTCGGAGGTTTTAGTCAACAGCATCTCCTGTATAATTTCCGGAAGCGTAGCGGCGGTTGACTCTACTGCTGCGGTGAGGGGGTAGCAGCCAAGAGTGCGAAAGCGGACCGACTTCATCTGTACCTCTTCACCGGGCTTCAGCTTCATCCGGTCGTCATCCAGCAGAATCAGCATCCCGTCTCGCTCAACGACGGGTCGTTCTTTCGAATAGTAAAGAGGCACGATAGGGATTTCTTCAAGATAGATGTACTGCCAGATATCCAGTTCGGTCCAGTTGGAGATGGGAAAAGCTCTAATACTCTCGCCCGGCTTGACCTTGGCGTTGTAAAGGTTCCACAATTCGGGGCGTTGATTCTTGGGATCCCAGCGATGGTTTTCAGTACGGAATGAATAGATTCGTTCCTTGGCTCGCGATTTTTCTTCGTCACGCCTTGCTCCACCAAAAGCAGCATCAAACTTGTATTTATCGAGGGCCTGCTTGAGTCCTTCAGTCTTCATTATATCCGTGTAGAGAGCCGAACCATGAGTAAAAGGGTTGATCCCCTGCTTAACCGCATCCTGATTGGTATAGACGAGGAGTTCGAACCCGCATTCCGCAGCCATCTTCTCCCGGAACGCAATCATTTCACGAAACTTCCAGGTGGTATCGACATGCATCAGGGGAAAGGGAATCTTTGAGGGGAAAAATGCTTTACGGGCCAGATGCAGCATCACCGAAGAGTCCTTACCGATCGAATAAAGCATGACCGGATTATCAAATTCTGCGGCAACCTCACGAATGATATGAATGCTCTCGGCCTCAAGTTGCCGAAGATGAGTCATGTTCAGTTTCATAAATTTAAACTCCGATTCAACAAAAGCTAAAAGCTCTCAGTTGGTAGATATAATTTGCAATCTTAATGCCCTACAACTTACGACTGCTCCTTCTTGATGATCTTCTTCCTCACATACTCGACAATCTGCTCAACGGCTTCGTCCTCGGATATTTGATCAACCTCTACCTCGACTTCTGCATTTGAGGGTTCCTCATAATCAACATGAACCCCTGGGAAATACTGATATTCGCCCAAACGTGCTTTGGCATAGTGCCCCTGTTCGTCTCGCTCTTCGCAGTGTTCTACCGTGGTCTTCAAATAGACTTCAATAAAATGTCTGGCTTGCTCACGGGCAAAATCACGACTCTCCCGAAATGGCGAAACAAATGAAGCGACAACGATGACTCCGTTACGTTCCAGCATGGCACACAAATGACCGGAACGACGGATGTGACGGTTAACTTCTGCGGGGGTAAATCCGGTTTCAGGAAAAAGCGGCCGCACGTCGCGCCCGTCAATACGGTCAACCTTAAGATCCATCGATTTCAGCTTGTCATAGACCTTTTGTGCTATGGCCTTTTTCCCTGATGCCGGCAAACCGGTAAACCAGAGCACGAAAGATGGAATTTCTTTTTTGCCGTATTTTATTCTCTGCCATAAACGTTCATGAAGAACATAAAGTCCCATCTTGGCAATAACTTCCAGCAAGCCGACGGTCAGTGCCAGTGCAAACTCGCCGGTAAAAATAAAAACAATAATCGCGGTGGTAATTGTCGCCCAGGTCCGCCAGGAGACAGCCTTAAGGATGGAACGTTTATGAGTTTCATATTGCATGTTAAAATCCAGCTACAAACTGCTACAGAACCAAGCAACATTATGTTCGACATAAAAAAAAACGAATACTTCTCATGTGAAATATTCCGGATATAAACACGCACCTTAACCATAAACCGCTAAAACCTGTTAACCAAAAATGGGAAGCTCGGATTCCGGTGTCCAGAGCCGCAGACCTGCGTTCTGGTGGCCTAAGTGCTGATTATTCATTCTTAATTCAAAAGTCAGGGAGTAAACTATAAAACTCAACTGAAATACTCAGCATCAACAAAAAGAGGAGCAGCAGCGTCCTTGTCTGACGAAACCGGCTTTAACCCGACAGGCCATTCAATGGCCAGGGTCGGATCATCCCAACGGATACAGCGTTCATGCTCTGGAGCATAATAATTGGTTGTCTTATAAAGGAAATCTGCCGATTCGCTCAGCACCAGAAAGCCATGACCAAAGCCTTCGGGCACCCAGAGTTGTCGCTTGTTCTCGGCCGAGAGCACCGTACTGGTCCAATGACCAAAAGACGGCGATGAGCGCCGTAGATCAACGGCAACATCAAAGACCTCACCCTGCACGACCCGAACCAGCTTGCCCTGTGCCTGCTTTATCTGGTAATGCAAACCACGCAGAACTCCCTGAGCGGAGCGGGAATGGTTGTCCTGAACGAAAGTTGTCTTCAACCCGGTCGCCTCTTCCCAGGCCTTCTGGTTGAAACTCTCCATGAAAAAGCCGCGCTCGTCGCCGAAAACCCTGGGTTCGATAATCAGGACGTCGGGAATATCTGTTTGAATCACATTCATATTTGAATCTAAAACTCCGTAGTCGGTTGTAAGCGTTGATGTAGATCGAATTGCGTTCGCTAACTCATCAGTTCAAGTTTTTTCTTTCAGTGCCCTGATAAGATAATCCCTGTAGCTTGAGTTCGGTGTGTCAGCGATAATGTTCTGCATCTTCTGTTTATCAATAAATCCCTTACGCAAGGCAATCTCTTCCAGACAGGCGATTTTGAGACCCTGACGGGCCTCAAGAGTACCGATAAAGTGGCTGGCTTCGAGCAGGCTCATGTGGGTACCAGTGTCGAGCCAGGCGATGCCGCGTTCAAGGCACTCTACCATTAATTCGCCGCGCTGCAGGTAAGCGATATTGAGATCGGTGATTTCGAGTTCTCCCCGCGCCGAGGGGGTCAAATCCTTGGTCATTTCGACCACTTTTCCGTCATACAGATAGAGACCCGGTACGGCATAGTTGGACTTGGGTTGAGCCGGTTTTTCCTCAATCCCTATCGCCAGACCGGTCTCATCAAACTCAACCACTCCGTAACGCTCAGGATCTGTGACCTGGTAGCCGAAGACCCGCGCGCCGTTGGTAAACTCCTGAGCGATGCGGGTCAGCTCCATCCGACCATAAAACAGGTTGTCGCCAAGAATCAGGCAGACCGACTGGTTGTCGATAAACTCTTCTCCAAGCAAAAATGCCTGTGCGATGCCCTTTGGTTCGGGCTGAATGACATAAGTGAACTTGACACCAAAGCGGCTGCCATCACCCAGGAGCTGCTCAAATCGAGGAGTATCCTGCGGAGTTGAGATGATCAGGATATCGTCTATCCCCGCACGCATCAAAGTCGATATGGGGTAATAGATCATTGGTTTGTCGTAAATGGGTTGCAACTGCTTGCTGGCCACCAGAGTCAACGGATAAAGTCGACTACCAGCACCGCCGGCGAGTACGATTCCTTTTCTGATTCCTGACATAGCTTATCCTTTTAAATTGCTTCAGGTTTTAGGTCCAATTAACACTTCGCACGGTCTTTCAGGTACTTTCCCAAACTTTCTTGCCAGGCAGGAACATGAGCCCCGGTCGCTTGGCAGTATTTTTGTTTGGACAAAACCGAATATGCTGGTCTTGGAGCAGGCAAGGGGTAATCTTCGGTCTTTATCGGATCGATTTGCTTGACGTTCAACACGTCCTGTAGACGAACAAGTTCAACAATCTTAACGGCGAAATCGTACCAGCTGCAGACACCGTCATTAGAGAAGTGGTAGAGCCCGTAAGAAGCAGAGACGGATGACGGGTGACAATGAGCGGGGGAAAGCAGATTGAAGATCGCATCCGCCAGGTCGGCCGTATAGGTCGGGCTGCCGAACTGGTCAGCGACAATCCCGAGCTGTTCGCGCTCTTTGGCAAGGCGGATGATTGTTTCAACGAAGTTGTTTCCGCCGGGACCGTAGAGCCAGCTGGTACGGATAATGAAGTATTTTTTCAGACCGCTCGCAACTACAGCCTGTTCACCCAGTAACTTTGAGCGCCCATAAGCAGATTGAGGAGCGACATTGTCTTCTTCAACCAGAGGTGTGTTTCCGGTGCCTGGAAAGACATAATCCGTGGACACATGTACCAGAGTAGCACCTGTCTCCTGGGCTGCATCGGCCAGGTAACCCACGGCCGTGCCATTGACCAGACGGGCCTGATCCTCCCGGGATTCGCAGCCGTCGACATTGGTATAGGCAGCACAATTGACGATTACATCAGGACTAAGGCGCTTGACTGTCGACGAAACCTGATCCTCATTTGTCAAATCGAAGTCTGGAAGATCAACCCCGGTGATGGCCCAGTTTTCCTGACCTCTGGAAAAAATTTTTCGTGCGAGCATTCCGTTGCTGCCGACGAGCAACAATTCCCGTTTTTCGCCATTCATTTACCGATTACCGTACATGGCGGCATAGTATTCCTTGTAGGAACCATCCAGCACCGCAGTAATCCATTCTGTATTCTTCAGATACCAGTCGATGGTTTTTTCGATTCCCTCTTCAAAGGTCACCGCAGGTTCCCAGCCAAGATCTGACTTGATTTTACTGGCGTCAATTGCGTAACGTTTGTCGTGTCCAGGTCTGTCAGTGACAAAGCGGATCAGAGAACGCCGTGGTTCGCCAGAAGAGATCAACCCGACCTTCTGGTCAAGCAGGTCGCAGATGGTGTGTACAATCTCGATATTCTGTTTTTCATTATTGCCGCCGACGTTGTAGGTTTCCCCCAGGGTCCCGGCACTGAGCACCCTGAGGATCGCAGCACAGTGGTCAACAACGTAGAGCCAATCGCGCACATTTTTCCCATCGCCATAGACCGGTAATTCTTTCCCATTGAGAGCGTTGTTGAAAATCAGAGGGATCAGCTTTTCGGGGAAATGGTAAGGGCCGTAATTATTGGAGCAGTTCGTGATCAGGGTCGGTAATCCGTAGGTATGAAAATAGGAACTGACCAGATGATCTGAGGCCGCCTTGCTTGCAGAGTAGGGAGAGCGGGGATCGAAAGGAGTGGTTTCGCTGAACAGGCCAGTGTCACCAAGTGAGCCGTATACTTCATCAGTGCTGACATGCAGGAAACGGAAACCGGTAGCTTGAGTCGCGTCACCTGTAACTGTTACCCAGGCATTCCTGGCAGCTTCAAGTAGAGTAAACGTTCCGGTGATATTGGTTCGGATGAATTCAGCCGGACCACTGATACTGCGATCAACGTGTGACTCGGCAGCAAAATGAACCACCGTATCTATCTGTTCCTCGGCAAAGATTGTCTCAACCAGCGTTGAGTCACAGATGTCACCTTTGACAAAACGATATTGTGGACGATTTTCAATGTCACGTAAGTTTTCAGGATTTCCCGCATAGGTCAACTTATCAAGATTGACGATCCTGATATCTGACAGTTGCTGGCTGAGATGCCTGATAAAGTTTGAGCCGATGAAACCACAGCCACCAGTTACAAGGACGTTCTTCAAGGCCGACCTCCATGCCAGGATTTGATCAAAAAATAACGACGCCACTTGATAGCAGATTATCGGCAAAATAACAACCAAGTCGACGATCGCTGAACGACGAATAGGAGAAGTTTCAGATGAGTCAGATCTCTAAAAACATCTCTGCGATCCAACAATTCAAAGCGTGTAATAGTGCCGATACCAGTCGACGAATCGACTGACGCCTTCTTCGATCGTTGTTGCTGGCTTGAAACCAACATCCTGTATAAGCGCATCAACATCGGCATAGGTGGCGGGCACATCCCCAGGCTGGATGGGAAGCATCATTTTTTCCGCCTTTTTGCCAAGGGCTTTCTCCAGAGTTTCGATCAAATGCATTAATTCAACAGGGTTGTTATTACCGATATTATAAAGACGGTATGGAGCGGCACTGGTCGCTGAATCGGGCTGGTCGCTGCTCCATTCTGAATCTGGCTGCGCAGTATGATCAAGAGTACGTACCACACCTTCGACGATATCATCGATATAGGTAAAATCGCGACGCATTTTTCCATGATTGAATACCTGAATCGGCTTGTCCTCCAGAATAGCCTTTGTGAAGAGGAACATCGCCATATCGGGGCGTCCCCAGGGGCCGTAGACAGTAAAAAAACGTAGGCCGGTAGTCGGCAGTCCATAGAGATGACTGTAGGTATGAGCCATCAGTTCATTGGCTTTTTTGGTCGCGGCATAAAGGGAGACCGGATGATCAACATTCTGATGAACCGAGAAAGGCATAGCGGTATTCGCGCCATAGACCGAAGAGGATGAGGCGTAAACAAGGTGCTGAACAGTACTGTGACGGCATCCTTCAAGGATATTGGTAAAACCGACCAGATTGCTGTCTATATAGGCATGTGGGTTTTCCAGTGAATAACGAACCCCCGCCTGGGCGGCGAGGTTGACAACTTTATCGAAGTTTTCAGAGGTAAACAACCTGGAGATGGCATCCCGATCTTCCAGAGAACATTGCACAAAGCGGAACTGTTCAAACTTTTTGAGTTGCCGGAGACGTTCCTGCTTGAGGTTCACGTCATAATAATCGTTGAGGTTATCTATCCCAACAACGCTGTCTCCTCGCTCAAGCAGGACTCGCGAAAGGTGAAAGCCGATAAAGCCAGCGGCACCGGTAACAAGAATGTTCATAATTTAAGCCTTTATGTAAAATGACTCAGCATAAAAAATTGGGAGAGGAATCATCCTCTCCCAATCAAGTCTAGCGAAAAGTCCCGACATTGTAACTACTCTTCTTTATTGACCGTTAGCTGATCTCGAATTTTATCCAACGTCTTGCTTCCAATACCCTTTACATCCACCAGAGCATCAACGCTTTTGAATTCACCCTTCTCTTCGCGATACTCAATAATCTTGAGTGCTGTTTTCTCACCAATCCCTTTTAGTTCAATGAGTTGCGCTACCGAGGCAGTATTAATATTGATTTTTTCCTGCGCCATCGCCGGTTGGCAAAAAATTACCACGGACAGCAGAAGAATACAGAGAACTTTCATACAACGCTTAATCATTGCTTCCCTCCCCTTTAAAAGGCCCCAAGTTAAGGGCGGTTATGATTCCTGACAGATGTTATTTGTCGGGATCTTTTCGCCAGCAGTAACTTAACAAGATTAAATTTTGAGTTACGAGACTTAAAATATCAGAACATTAGATAAAACTAAAGAAAAAAAAACGACCTTCACTGCAGCATGTTCAATTATTTATCGTCGATGGCCAGTCAGAATATCATCAGAAGGGTGAATCGAACTTTTTTCAGGAGTGATTACCTCAACCTTAATTCCTGCTCCTATTAACAGTCATCCGTCCCAAGTGGCGGGTGATCAACCTTATCTCGTTTGAAATCATTGACAATATAATCGGCAGCCTCAGAAAGGTCTCTGAGTGAAGGATATGGAAGCGGACAGCTCCGTTTTTTTTGTTCAGTTCCGTAACCGGTTTGCACCAGAACGGAACGGCATCCCGCGGCATTTCCCGCTTCAGCATCTGAAACTTTATCTCCGACCATATATGACCGTTTCAGATCGATAGCAAGGTCCCTGGCAGCTTGTTGCAACATGCCGGGCTTCCCTTTTCGGCAGTTACAATCCAACAGATACTCACCAATGCCGGCGGTCGGGTGATGTGGACAAATATAGATGCCATCAAACTTGACGCCATACTCTGCCAACTTCAGACACATGTAGTCGTTTAACACTTTAACATCCTGCAGACTGAAATAGCCACGCGCTACCCCTGATTGGTTGGTTACAACAACCAGCAGAAAACCGGCGTTCTGAAGCTTCTGTAATGCCTCAGGAATTCCGGGGATCAGTTCGAAATCGTCTATTTTGTGCAGATAGTTACGTTCGTGATTAATAGTTCCATCCCGATCCAGAAAGACTGCTGGCCGAAGGTTACGTGTGGAATCATTCGTCATGTATCACCAAGCCTTTGCAGGCTCCTGTCAGGTCGGCATCCAACGACATCCACGTCCAATGCCATAATAGGTGAACCCCAACTGCTGCAACCAGGCTGGATCGTAAATATTTCTACCATCAAAAATCACAGGATGGCGCAGGGCTTGTTTTAGCTGATCGAAATCAGGACTTCGAAACTCCTGCCATTCCGTTATCACCACAAGAGCGTCCGAATTTTCCAGCGCCTGTTCATGACTCTGACAAAGGGTAAGGTCAGCCCGCTTGCCATAAATACGTCGTGCTTCCTCCATGGCCTGTGGGTCGTATGCCTGCACCCTGGCACCTACGGCCCAGAGTTCTTCCATCAGGACACGACTGGGAGCTTCACGCATATCATCTGTCCCGGGTTTGAAAGCCAACCCCCAGAGGGAAAGGACTTTCCCGTCAAGATCTCCATTGAAATGTGATTCTATTTTTTTAAACAGCAGATGTTTCTGTTTCTGGTTCACTTCACTGACAGCCTTGAGAAGGGCTGCATCATAGCCTGTCTGCTCAGAAGTATGCCCCAGTGCGCGTACATCTTTCGGAAAACAGGATCCACCGAATCCGGCCCCAGGATAGATAAACGAATAGCCAATGCGAGAATCAGAACCGATCCCTTGACGAACCATTTCAATATCTGCCCCGACCCGTTCAGCAATATTGGCCATCTCATTCATAAAACTGATTTTGGTGGCCAACATCGCGTTGGCTGCGTACTTGGTCAGCTCTGCCGAGCGGATGTCCATCACCACCATCCGGTCATGATTTCGATTAAAGGGTGCATACAGAAGCCTAAGCAGTTCTGCTGTTCTGGGATTATCGGTACCGACGACAACTCGGTCAGGCTTCATGAAATCGGCAATGGCATTTCCTTCCTTAAGAAATTCTGGATTCGAGACGACATCATATTCCACAGTTAGTCCGCGCTGGGTCAGAGCCTCTTGAATCGCAACATGGACGCGGTCGGCCGTCCCCACAGGGACCGTCGACTTGTCAACAATAACGCGATAATCTTCCAGATGCTCACCAATACTGCGGGCAACCGCGAGGACATACTGAAGGTCGGCAGAGCCATCTTCATCAGGTGGAGTGCCGACTGCAATAAACTGAAACAAACCATGGGCAACACCCGTACTGACATCCGTGGTAAAGGAGATTCTCCCCGAAGCAACATTGGTACGTATCAGGTCGCACAACCCTGGCTCATAAATCGGCACTTCTCCTTGCTGGAGCATGGCAATCTTCTGCGGATCGATATCGACGCAAAGGACATCGTTACCAGCCTCCGCAAGACAGGCCCCGGTCACCAGACCTACATAGCCGGAACCAAAAATCGTTACTTTCATACAAACTTCTCCCAAGTTCAGTTTTCAGGATCTGCTACCTGATTAATTGATTTTCACACATCCCCGTATTGTTTGAGGATTTTCTCGATAATATTGGTGGTTGATTTTCCGTCAACGAAGGTAATCAGCTCGACCCGGCCGCCATAGCTTTCGACGATATCTTTGCCAACCACATCTTCTGGACTATAATCCCCTCCCTTGACCAGGATATCGGGATGCAGTGCCTCGATCAGTTCAAATGGCGTATCCTCATCGAAAATAACCACATAGTCGATACAGTCAAGAGCAGCCAGGATATGCGCTCGTTCCTGCTGACCGATCAGGGGTCTGTTTTCCCCCTTTAAACGACGAATTGAATCATCTGAATTCAAGCCAAGAACCAGCAGATCGCCTAACTGATGGGCTCTCTGCAGATACTTGACATGTCCGACATGCAGCAGATCAAAACATCCGTTGGTAAAGACCACCTTTTTACCCTGTTGACGCTCGGCATCGAGGAGAGCTCGCAGCGCATCACAACCCCGTATTTTCAAGTCGCTGTCCGGGTGTTGCTGTCCGATAGCCTCCAGAACTTCCGCCGGTGAAACGGTGGAAGTACCGACCTTGCCGACCACAATTCCGGCACCGATATTCGACAGCCAGACTGCATCGGCCAATTCAAGCCCTGCAGCCAGACCCGCTCCCAGAAATGCCAAGACCGTGTCCCCGGCGCCGGTCACATCGAAAACTTCACGAGCCTTGGCCGGCAGATGTTTTTCGCCGTCACGGGTAAAAAGGGTCATCCCTTCTTCACTGCGGGTCAGAACCAAGGCACCCAGTTCAAAATTATCGAGAAGCTGGTTGCCGACACGGACCAGCGACTCATCATTTTCAATCGATATGCCGGTGGCCAGTTCGGCCTCCGAACGATTAGGCGTCAACAAGGTGGCACCGCGATACTTGAGGTAATCTTTTCCTTTGGGATCGACAACGACCGGTATTTTTTGCTCTCGTCCATAGGCGAGGATCGACTGCAGCACCTTCTCGGTCAAGACCCCTTTCAGATAATCAGAGACCAGAACCACCTGAAATTCAGCTTTACCCGCGGTGGCGTAATCAATCAATTGCTGTTCAGCAGCAGCAGAGATCGAGGAACGGCACTCCCTGTCGATACGCAGCATCTGTTGATTGCTGGCAAGAATACGGGTTTTCCGGGTGGTGGACCGATCCGGGTCGAGAATGATTCCGGTGATGTCGATTTTCTGTTCTTGCAGAATCCGGCACAACTCGCGGCCATCCCCGTCGCTTCCGACCACACTGGCAACAGAGACGTTGCAGCCAAGAGCCAACAGGTTATTGATAACATTACCCGCCCCGCCGAGACGCAGGTCCTGATTATTGACGTCGACCACCGGGACTGGCGCCTCCGGTGAAATTCTTCCGGTTTTGCCCCAGAGGTACTCGTCGAGCATCAGATCACCGACGACCAGGACGCGCACTTGCTTTAGCCGATTAAAAGCAGCTTCTGCCTCTAAATATTGCATCAAAAACCTCAAACTATCCTGTTTAACAGCCTTAATTCGCAAACAACTGTTGCTCAACCAGACCGCATAAAAGATGAATGATTGTGACGTGCGCCTCTTGAATAAAAGGGGTCTGCTGTGCCGGAACGGTCAGGTCAAGATCAACGACACCAGCGATCTTGCCGCCATCCCGGCCCAAAAGCCCCAGCGTCTTGCAGCCGGTATCTGCTGCGACCTGTAGCGCACGGCAGACATTCTCCGAATTGCCACTGGTGGAAATGCCCAAAACCAGATCGCCCGGTGCAGCAAGAGCTTCAACCTGGCGGCTGAAAATTTCATTGAAGCCATAATCGTTACCGACGGCGGTCAGGATAGAGCTGTCCGTAGTCAGCGCAATAGCTGGCAAAGCCTTACGCTCCAGCAGAAAGCGACCGACCAGCTCTGCAGCGAAGTGTTGGGCATCAGCGGCAGACCCACCGTTCCCCATAACCAGGATCTTGTTGCCACGCTGCAAAACATCACTTATCAGATTGGCACATTCCGCTATCTTGTCAGCAAGGGTTTTCGATACCAGCTCAAGTACTTGAGCGTGCCCCTGAAAATGCTCACTGATTATTTTCTGCATCGACATATCTCCCCTCGGATAACGGGCTCCCGTTTCCATGAGTCCCCATTATAGAAAATAAAAATCAGGCGACAGATTAACATAAAATCTCCATCTTAAGAGGATAAGTTTTCCCTGACTGGAGGCACAAATTCTTCTTTGGAATATAAGATATCTCCTGTAAAGTTAATCGCCGTATCATTGAGTAAGTGAAAACAAGAGAAAGATTGCAGGGAAAGTAGATACTGTTGCACGTCACAAAATGGTTTCGTAGCCGTGCAGCAAACAGCGCCAATCTTCTTCCTCAAAATGGAATCCAGGCGAACTCCCTTTAATTTTTAACAGGGAACGTTTAAGTCGTTGAAGATTATGCTGAGTCCATTCTCCTTTGGCGCAAATGGCCCCGCGATCGAAGTCGATCAGGTAGATTCGGGACTGGCCATTGATCAGGATATTATTGGCGTTCAGGTCGGCGTGATAGACGCCCTGATCATGAAAACGGCGAAGGCAGGCTCCAAGGTTTTCCCAGAACATCACCGGTTGAGAGCCTTTTGACAAAAGACCGGCCAGAGATATGCTGTCTGGTATCCGCTCCATCAACAGGTCGGCTCGATAAAATCCGCAGCCACGACGAACTGAAGCGGCAACAGGGCGGGGAACGGGCAGCCCACGGCGATAAAGCTCGGCAAGCAATCTCCATTCGGACCAGGAGCGGCTGCCCTCAAGTGCCCAGCCGAGGTATCTGTCAGCGACAAAACGACCGATCAGTCCGCCCCGACGGAAGTGACGGAGCACCCAACTCCGACCCTGATAGTTGATAAACCAGGCTTCACCGCGACCCAGTGCCTGACCGGCCAACAACTCGCGCTTCCTGAGCATCACGGGATTAAAAAGATCTTCGGTTAACTCGGTCTCAAGAGAGGCATCGTAAAGAACAGAATGTTGACCAATTTTTTTGATTTGAGGTTTGATTTCAGATGTCATTAAGGTTCGATTCTCCGCCCGAAAGTCTCTGCCTGTTGCGGCTTTCCGCCATTGGCGATGTCAGCCATGTTCTGCCGACCCTGCGCATCCTGCAAAAAGCCTGGCCCGAAACCCGCATTACCTGGATTATCGGTAAAGCCGAAATTGCCCTGGTCAGGGACATTGCTGATGTCGAATTCATCGTCTTCGACAAATCGAAAGGCTGGAAAGCCTATTTGCAACTACGCCGCACCCTGAAAGGGAGAAAGTTCGACCTGTTGCTGCATATGCAGATTTCCCTGCGGGCCAGCATCGCCAGCCGCGCCGTCAACGCGCCCCTTCGCCTCGGTTTCGACCGAAAGCGGGCCAAAAATCTGCAATGGCTGTTCACCAATCATAAAATTGCTGCTGTTCCTCGCCAGCATGTTCTGGACAGCTTTCTGGAATTCCCCAAAGCGCTTGGTCTG
>Ga0102946_1000385_pt1 | contig 15409 bp, 14 predicted proteins | sample SalPon2A_A_D1_MG_FD_78209 | JGI IMG/M metagenome (GOLD analysis project Ga0102946, IMG submission 78209) | Soil microbial communities from South San Francisco under conditions of wetland restoration - Salt Pond MetaG R2A_A_D1_MG | ecosystem: Environmental > Terrestrial > Soil > Wetlands | place... | reverse complement strand
TTTTCCCTTACTATACAGGTTAACAGATAGACTGTTTGTCGACTTCAAAACCCCTGCCCAGATTATTGAGCTTTGGGCTAAAGTCATTAAAGTTCTCTACATTTTCCCAAATATCCATGAGTATTCCTTGCACGCTCTCTATGATGAATTTTTGCGAGCGAACCGTTGCATGAAATCAGCGAGGCTTGCGGCGTCCTCCTTTGTGATAGCATTATATAAGCTCGCTCGAAGGTATTCTCCCACTCCAAAGGGCGTAAGGGTGCGTAACCCAACCATACCCTCGGTCCAGCTCTGAACGAGAAATTCGTTGGTTAATTCTTCGTTTCCCCCTTTTATGTTGAACGGGATATTCATTCGGCTTCTCAGGGCCTTATCTTGAACTGGGGTGCCATAAAAACCACCGGAGCTATCAATGACATCGTAAAGGATACGGCTTTTGGCGATGGAACGGCGCTCGTTTGCGGCTACGCCACCTTCTCGCTCGAGCCAGTCCATAAGGTAACCAATGACTTCGATGTTGAATGTCGCGGGGGTATTCCAGAGATTATCAGCCTCTGCATTTGTTGTGTAATTGAAAACCCCAGGGCAGAGGGGGGATGCCTTGTTTTTTCCAAGAAGATCCCTGCGCACGATCGTCAGGGTGACACCTGGGTGACCAATATTCTTCGACGCACAGGCAAAGAGCACCCCAACGCCGTCGCCTTGCCAATCGATCGGCTTAGTTGTGAAGTCGGAACTTGCATCAATGACCAGGGGAATTTGCCGACGCGACTCCGGGAGTGCGGGAAGTCTGTGATTCTCGATGCCATTTACGGTTTCGTTGGAGCAAAGATAGACAAATTTGCTCTTGGGATCGATTGCCTCTTCGGTCAGCTCGGGGAAGGTTGTAAAGTTTCCGGTATGAGGGTCCCTTCCATCAATGGTGTGGATGGTACAGTACCTCTGCGCTTCGTCGCGGGCCCTCTCCGTCCACGTGCCGTTAACAACATATGTTGCAACGTCCGCCTTATCGTGGCAGAGGTTCAATGGCACAGCGGTGAACTGTCCATGGCCACCACCATGCGTGAAAAGCACCTCGTAGTCGGCCGGTATATCCATGATCCGTCTAACAGAGGCGGTAGTATGGTCGAGTATATGCAGGAACTCCGGCGACCGGTGCGATAATGCCAGAGACGTCAGTCCGGGCTTTTTGAAGCTGGCAGCTATCTTGTCCTCGACATCCTTAGGCAATGATGTGGGCCCAGGACTGAAATTAATAAGCTTTACAGATGTATTCGGAGTGTTAAGCGAGCCAACAAGGGCCGGGTGGGTGTTCGCATTCATTTGTCTTGTTCCGAATTGTTTTTATGGATAAATTGGGTCAATTTTCATATCTGGTAAATGCAGACATTCGCCTATCATGCTGTTGATTCGGTGGATGTTTTTCACATTCAGTTTTCATGCGATGAAATATTTTACCACTATCAGTTAGTAAACAAAATACCACATGTCAATATTTTATGAAATATTTTATAAAATATTGACATGTGGTAAAGTTGCGAAAATGGCTAACCGCGTTAATCGGGAAGTAGACAGGAATAGGCGTCCTGAAGATTGCGGTTGATGCAAAAAAAAACGCCGAAATTTAAAAATTAATACTCTATCGATAAATACAGCGTGGTAGTGGCAGAAGTAAAAGAATTACTTTTTTAGGAGATGGTCGAATTGCACCACCTTTACATTATGGTGCAAGAAGGATAAACACAAGAGACCACAGCAGCTGAATGGATATTATTCCTGCCTCGGTCATTGAAATGAGTACACCTTTGGGCAGGTGCGGTGTGATATAACATGCTATCATGTCGACTTGAACAAAGGGCATTTCGACTTTGATGTCTCTGGTATAGTACATCGCAAAATCAACATGAATAAGGCTTGCGAAAAGCGTCCAATTATGATGATTCTTACTGCCAATGGCTCTTTCACTGCAACTGAGGGACTCGGTCAAGGTAGGTTCATCATGAACAGAATTTACGAGTGTGTAGAATAACATTGTGACCATGATTGCCTGTTTAAGGTCGGTAACGTGGTCGAATAAGTTATCAACTGGAGATTAAAAAAGAATGAAAATATTAGATAAATTATTTGGAATTAATGGTTGTGTCGCAATTGTTACTGGAGCCAGTTCAGGAATTGGCAGAACAATTGCGTTCTGTCTTGCCGACGCAGGTGCTGCTGTTATACATGTGGCCAGAAATGAAGAGGCATTAAAGGATGCTGTTAGGGAAGTCGAGAATATTAATGGAAAGGCAGCTTATTTAACCTGTGATTTGTCCGATATGGATGCTCTGGCCCAAACAGCTAAAGCATCAGCTTCTTTTTTTGGTGCACCAGATATTCTGGTTAATGCCGCTGGCATTAACATGCGCCAGTCCTGGGTAGACATAAGCTCTAATAGCTGGGACAAGCAAATTGATATTAATTTAAAAGCCCCCTTCTTTCTAGCTCGGCACCTTATTCCAGACATGAAGAAAAAGGGATGGGGGAAAATCATTAATATTGCCTCACTTCAATCAGAACGGGCGTTTCCAAATAGTGTTCCCTATGGCGCATCTAAGGGCGGAATAATGCAGTTGACCAGGGCTATGGCTGAGGCATGGTCCGCTTATGAAAGTGGGATCACCTGTAACGCCATTGGGCCTGGTTTCTTTAAAACAGGTTTAACTTCAGACCTCTATAACCAGGAGCAGGTTGTTGATGCTCTTGCCCGTCAGACCATTATTGGTCGGAACGGAGAGCTTGATGATCTGAAAGGAATTGCAATATTTCTGGCTTCACCTGCTTCTGATTATATTACTGGTCAGACGGTTTATGTGGATGGCGGCTGGACTGCAAAATAGGAATGCATACAAAAGTTTCTGATTTGGTTTTTGAATAATTTTAACGAAGTGAAGGGGCTTAGTGGAGAATTTTATCCTTACAATATCAAACATATGTTTATGATAAAATTCTTCGTGAGCCTCGAGTTTGAGTACAATACCTGATTTTCCAAAGTACGTTTTAGCTTGGCAAGTTCATGTTTGAACCAATTCATCCAGTGGTTCTACCGCAAAATTATTTTTCCGTTCGAGATATTTTGACAAATGTGCTGTGTTCTTAGACATAACCTCTATAGCTTCAACGATGATTTGAACATAATTTTCAAGATCATTGGATGTGATTTCAGGGATTTGAAATTGTTTGATGTGTTTTTCAGATACAACAATTGAGAGTACGGCTGCCATACCGGGGACAAGCCCTCCCCCTGCTACTATTTCGTGCAGTTCATTGCTCATATAGGTTATACCGCCGGCATCCTGGCTAACGACAAGTGCTAGATTTGCTATCAATTCTGCTTTTTCGAGAGACTTTGTAGATGACTCAATTTGTTTTCCAATCTCTGTAATTTTTTTACCGAGAGCTATCGTAGAATCTTTCATCTTTCCAGTATGTCTGGGGTAGGCAGTATTGGATCTTAGAGCAGGTAAGCAGCAACTATCAGCAGCTTTAATCAAGGCGTCTCCTACAGCAGGATTGTCAAAAGCCTCATTATAGCGAACCCAAAAAGTATTTTCGGTCAATTTCGTGCTCAATTTTGGGATATATGCCTTTCCTTCGATTATTATTGTAGGAATATTTGTCAATCCAAGATGTTCCATTAAAGAACCTTTGGCTGCTAAGCAAATATTACCCTCCAAATCTTCCACAGGGCCAATGCCGCCTTTGGTCGCATTGAGAATGGCCATCACTGCAACACAGATTCCATTAACTTCAAGTGTAGTGCCCATGCACTTCCCGACATTACTTTTCAAACCCTCTTCTGAAGTTAGAATTTCTGTCGGATATCTTTTCTTAAAAGTATCAATAACTGCACGACATATTGCGGTCTGAAAGGCAACAGGAGCTTCCATAACCCCTTGACCATAGACACGCCCAAAGCAGCGGTATGCAAGGGACTGGCTATACAAGCCATCAAAGCCTAAAGAACGCTGCAACAGTTCCTGCTCATAACTAGTAAATCCTCTTCTGGCGATTGCCCTGCCAATGCCGCCATCTCAGGTCTCAACTTCAACGATCCCTTCTTTGCATGTTACTCTCTTAATGGTTGTATCAGCAGGGTATGCGCAGTTAATAATTGAAGATGTAACTGCAAAGCCACCGGAGTCATCTTGAATGAATCCAGCATGACTATGAACATGACCTGCACCTGCGTGACCGGTAATTCCGAAAAGAGGGTTGTTGTTTTGGGTTGTATTAATCTGCATTAGCATGTGTTCCTTTTGTAGCCGCGATATTAATTACGAAAACTCTGGTAAGACAACGAAATATGTGGGATGCATTGTATCAACATTAAGGTGAAACACATTGCAATCAAGAGTGGTACAGCGACAGAATTGGATTTCTGGATGCTCATTGTCACAATGCTACATCTAACGAACTATCTGAGGTGGTCTGTCAAGAAAATTCTATCTCTGCCTGTGTAGTTTTCAACAACTTATCAAAAGAGTTATCAAAAGTACCTTCCTCAAAATTTCCTCCCCAATCAGCTTTTCAGGATATTGCCATATAGTGGTACAAATCTGAGCCGTTACTTTTCAACGCTTGGATACAAACGAGTTCACCATAGACTACGCGCGCTTTCTAACAACGGAAGGGTATTCTCATCCATTTATATGCCAAGGCTCTCACCGCGCCATTGTGGTTTTTCTCGATTTCTCATTGTTTTTCATAAAAAGCAGAGGCTCAAATGGAGTATTTTCTTGATTACCCCGCGAACTCATGGAAGCTCTGGCGTATAAATTTAGGACAAGCCCATCGCCTTCGGACAAGCCGTTTTTTTCCTCTTTGTACAGTCACCGGCGCAATACCGCTGTGATTTTGAATTTCTTCTGCAGTCTTGAACCGATCTCAATCCGATCCGAAGGTCGCCAGCAAACGAGGAGCGAGCATGGCGCCAGCACCAGGGAGACTGGTAAAGACTTCAGCATCTGGATGTTCAGGAAAAATATTGCCTATCTCCTCATCATATTTGTCAATATGTATTATGACACAGAGCAGTTGCTTATGGTGTGTATCCGCACTTCAATAACCGATGTCTCGATAATGGCTTTATCGGTGGTAAGCGGCTTAGCCATTTTTAATGGCCTTCAGTCGGCTCTCTATGACTTTTCGTTGACGATATCCATGCTGGGTGTAGAAACTGTGTATAGTTAACGCTCTTGTGCCTTCTAGTGATTCCGGGCTGATCCACCGCTGAAGAAATTCGCAGGCAATAACTGTCGCGAGACAATCTCCGGCAACATCAAGAGCCAGGGGGAAAAATTGTTTAAAAATTGCTTTGAGCTGATTGGACAGCCGGGTTCTCTCCCGTATGGCATCTTCTTGATTTTGTGTAAGAATATAAAGAATACGTGTTGTGTAATCCTCCGGTTTCCAGAGGGCAAGCTTTTCCCGGTGTCGTATGAGAATATCCAGGATGAAACCGCTATCGTTTCCATCATCCTTTGCACCAGAGCTTTTGAAGGCCTGTCGGTATTTAGCTGCAAGTCTTGGATGTATGACAAAAAAAACAATAGACCGAATTGCATGAGGAAATTGATAACGGCGCCTTTGCTTTGCTCGATTGCAATAGCAATTTTCTGATCCGGATAATCTTTTTGCAGTTGACTTACCCATTTTTGCAGGGCTGCTCACACGCCGCCTATCGCCGGACCGAGCGGAGGCCTCATTATGCGGGTTAAATCGATCTTGATTGTTGATCCGCATTTCGGGCAGGTGATCTTCATCCGCTCCTTGTTCTGCCATCGGGAGCAACTCTTGTGGCCACAGGAGTGGGGAATATACATCTGAATGGCGCAATGATGATCGGTGCATCTGGCCAGCATGTATTGACCATGCTCCTTTATGCACCGCTTCATTGCCTGCAGGGCTTTTTTGTATCCCAGCACTAGGCTTTTAATTTGATTTGTCCGCCGCGTAGCGACTTCGTCCAATAAACTAAATAACCCTGACTGATGGTGTGAGAAAACCCATGGATGCGCAAATGATCATAACAAGTTGAGAATTGATAGGGTGCATACCTGATTCTGTAGCTCCTAGGGGCGACAATGGTGTCGGGAGCAGCATATCAGTTACATTCTTAACAAGAAGTATTTGACCATGTTACTTCTGCCACATGGCTTGTAGCGATTTTTTTCGAGAGACCTGCGGCTGTCTTGAGTTAGGTTGAGTCTTTTAATGGAGTTAAGGAAAATCGAAATGAGAAGATTGGAGAGAAAATGAAAATTTCATCCCTCAAGCTTCAAAAATATGGGACTCGATCAGGAATTTTTGGGCAAGCTTTAAGTCAGGTTCAACTCCGAGCCCATCTTTTTGGGGAATGAGAAAGGTGCCCTGTTGTATTTCTGGATGCGGCATTGCTAGTATTTCTCGCAATGGATTGGGATTGACATCTATTTCAAGCATTCCCTCTCCTCCAGATGCAGCCAGTATGTGTGCTGACGCCAGTAGGCCAATCCCTCCGCCCAGATAATGAGGACAGTAGATCTTTCCCAATTCCAAGGCCCTTAAGGCTATATAATAGCATCCTGTAACACCGCCCCATTTGCAGGCATCTGGTTGAATATATTTCAGAAATTTGCTAGAGATTACATCGAGAAAACTTTGAGCGCCTTGGATGTTCTCACCAGCGGCAATGGCAATGGTGCTAGCATTGGAAAGCTCCGTCCATTCCGTCAACGGGCGGTCTGCTGGCAGCGGTTCCTCGATCCACTTGATCGGCATTGAAGAAACTTCACTGGAAAAATTTTTGGCCTGTTCTAAACTCCAGCCTTGGTTGGCATCGAGCATTAATATCTCATCGTGGGTTAAGATATCGGCTATATGTCTCACCGTTTGAACGTCTCTGCCATGTTCGAAGCCGACTTTGATTTTATAGTCGCTGTAACCCTTGCTTCTGCATTTGGATATTAGCTTCAGTGCGGCATCAGGATGTATGCCACTGGCATAAGCCTTGACACCCTTAACATAATTTCTGTTAAACACAGAATAGAGCGGTCTTTTTAGCTTTCGCGACGCCAGATCCCACAAGGCGATATCAACTGCTGCTATGGTCTGATCAAGCGGACCTGTCTCACCGGTCTGGATTTTCAATATACGAACGTTTTCGTTCAGGGCATGAAATGCCTCCATGGGGCTCATTGGTGGCAGGGCCGAAAGCAAAGGTACCAATACATCGATGAGCAACCGGCCTCGATGTTCCGCCCCGCAACTGGGGAAATTGCACCATACTTCCCCCCAGCCAAAATTCCCGTCGGTATCTTCCAGCCGCAAAAGGACAGCCGGTCTATCTCGCATTGTTCCAAAAGATGTTTTAACTGGGATATCTATAGGTGCTCGAAAAACATACACCTCTGCTTTTATAATATTGATAGACGGGATCTCCAAATTCCCGATTATCGTTGGGTATGTTTCAATCATAAATTTTCGTGAATTTTACCTTCCTGCTCAAACGGCTCGAATGTTTTTTTCACCAGCATAGGGCTAGATACCCATTCAGTGCCCAAAAGAACCAGCAGATAGAGAAGGTGTGATGCCACCATAGAATTTCAAAACTCCAAACACAGATCCAGGCTTTTTGCCGACAGCTCTGCTAATATCTAATATCACTCAAAGATTTCCCTTTTCTCCAAAGCTCGCATATTTGAGCTTTTTTTCCAGCGCTCTGATCCTATTTTCTTGATCAGTCAGACCCTCACAGCCATTTCCCGAAAAGGCAAGCTCCTCTTGGGCTCTCTGTTCGCTCCGCCACTTGCAAAGTAGATCTGTGGAGATGCCAAGATTATCAGCTATTTCTTTCACTGAGCGCCCTGGTTCTTCAGTGAGCCGAACAGCATTGCGTTTGAAATCCGGATCGGATTTTCTTCTCTGAACACTCATATCTTCTTCCTGCCAAGTTCTTTAATATTGGCTTAACTGAGTGTCCACTCTTTTATAGCAGGATCAAATCGAAGTAGATAATCTTAGACAAGCTGAACGCATCTCGGTGAACTCTGGGGCTGGTTGCGTATCAGCAAAAAGCACTAACGTTCATATGGTCGCTTATCGTTTCGGCATGGAAATATCACCTTCCCTTGAGATGAGAGTGGAGAAAAGGTGATCAGGATGCCTTCGATGCAAATAATTTTCAATTTACTTCATTTATGCTTATGATAGCTTTTGATCAGCGGTAAAAAAAGCATAACGAGAGTTAATAAAAAAAGAAACAAAGCTATTGGATGATCCAGAGAGAAAAAAGAAGCAAAATCATTATTGGTTACAATTAGTCCTTGACGGAGGCTCAGCTCTAGCTGAGGGCCTAATACCAGGCCTATTACTAAGGCTGCCACTGGGATTTGAAATAGCCTCATGATAAAGCCCAAAATTCCAGCAAAGAACATAATCCATAGATCAAAGATCAGTCCATTTACTGTGTAGGTTCCGATAAAACAAAACAGGGTGACGGCTGTTAATAGTAAAGGCTCAGGGGTCTTTAATAGACGAGAAAATCCCTTGGCACTGCACCATCCAGTCAGTGGTAACAGCAGATTACTCAAAATAAGCGCCATGAAGGCGGCATATACGGTTACTGGGTTTTCGACCATTAGCCTGACTCCAGGGGTTATCCCTTTAATGGTAAGGGTGGCCAACATTACAGCTGTTACGGCATCTCCTGGGATACCAAGGGCTAGGCTTGGTACTAAAGCACCACCAGTTACAGCATTATTGGCCGCTTCGGCAGCAACAATCCCATCTGGTTCGCCATGGCCCATTTCATCTCGTCTTAGAGAGCTGCGTTTGGCATCTGCATAGCTTATGAAAGCTGCAGTAGCGGCTCCAGTGCCTGGTAAAATACCTATACCAGAGCCAATGAGAGCAGATTTTATGGCTAGCCAAATGCGTTTTCTGATTTCTGCAAATTTAGGATAACGCAGTCCTTTGCCAGTAATTATTCCGCCACCACCTTTTTTATTAACTTGGCATATCCTGGAAAAAACTTCAGAGAGGGCGAATACGCCAACCACCAGTGCTATAAGGTTGAGACCTCCCGATAATTCAAAGATTCCAAAGGTAAATCTATAACTAGGTACAATGGGGTCTGGCCCAACAGAAGCCATGAACAAGCCAATGACAGCAGCTAACAATCCTTTGATTATGCTACCTTGGGAAATGCTGGCAACGCAGGTCAAGCCTAGAATAATGAGAGCGAATGTCTCAACAGGGCCAAAACGCACAGCAAAAGCTGCCAGTTGAGGGGCAGCTAGAATTAATATGCAACAAGACAGCAGCCCCCCAATCACCGAAGCCACAGTAGCCCAACCAAGGGCTAGATCTGCATTGCCTTGCTGGGCCATGGGATAACCATCCAAACAAGTCGCAGCAGACTGGGGTGTGCCAGGTGTGTTTATCATAATTGCAGATAAAGACCCGCCATATACAGACCCAGCGTAGGTAGCAAGGAGCATGCTAACGGCTGGGATTTGTTCCATGCCAAAGGTAAATGGAAGCAGCATGGTAATGGCTAAAACCGACCCAAGGCCAGGAAGGGCACCAACCACAACCCCCCATGTGACACCAATTAGTACTGCTACTACGTTTTGCCACTGTATGCTTGCAATAACAGCTTGATTAATTAACGCGATGTCCATAATTAAATTCCAGTGAACCAAACCGAATGAACTAAGGGTAGATGCATGAGATGCTCAAAAACATACCAAGTAATTAGTGGGAACAATATTCCAGTAGCAATAAGAGATATTGGTTTGCGCCAGCCAATAATAAGACTAGAGAGTAAAAAGAAAAAGATGGAACTTATTAAGAAACCGGCATAATCCAAAATTATGATGAAAAAGACAGCCAATAAGCTAAACATGACAAGCATTGGCATGTTTAACTTATTTTGGCTTGTAACCGGGCTTTTTAAGAGGCCTTCCACAATCATTCCCAGAGAGAGCAAAATCCACATAACCAAAATGAGGGTTGGGTAAAACATGGGCCCAAACTGCACGTCAATCTGGTCATTTAGATATTGAGAATCATAGGTGTGGGCTAAAAGTCCACATCCAATGCACAGGAGCAAAAGTCCCAAAATAACCTGTTTTTGGTGTTTCATGCATGTCCTCATCTCATTGGTTGGATAAGCAATCTTTTTAGGCAGTGGCCTGAAACAGGCCGCTGCCTATGTGTTTTTTAGCTACCCTCGATAGGGGTTGGCCTATTTTTTTAGACCTGCTGCTTTTAAAATATCCCCATTCTTTTTATATTCAGCACGTACAAAGGCTTCAAAATCTTTAGAATTCATGTACTCAATGTTGCCCTTAACATTAACAATAAAGTCCTTGAATTTCTGACTTTGACATACTTTTTCGGAGGCGGCGCTAATAGATTCCAGTGCTTCTTCCGGAACTCCCTTGGGAGCAACAATACCTCTCCATACAGAAAACTTAAGATCCACGCCTTGCTCTTGCATAGTTGGCATGTCTGGATAGGAAGGCAGACGCTTTTCAGAATACACACCGAGACCTTTCACAGCATAGCGCTCCAGCAGTGGTGGAGTATCGGCGAAGAACTGGGTCACGCCACCAGCTAAAGATTTCATGCCTGGTCCAGTGCCTTTATCCGGTACATGGCGAGCTTTTATGCCTAGAGCTTGCATGGTTGCTACCATGGCAATGTGAGGCATTGTGCCTGGACCAGAAGATCCATATATGTATTTGTCAGGATTGTTCTTGCCATCTTCGGCCACTTCTTCGATGGACTTCCATGGAGCGTTTTCGTCCACAAGAAATACCAGAGGGCTTAAGGTAACATTCGCGACATATTCCCAAGAATCAACATCATAAGGAAGATTATTCAGGTGTGGCTGGGTAGTTAATGGGCCTATAGGGATAAATCCTAAGGTGTAACCATCTGTTTTGGCTTTGGCTGCTTGTGCAGTTCCAACAGTACCACTGGCACCGGCAATATTTTTAACAACTACAGTTTGGCCAAGTTCTTTGCCCAATAGGTCAGCAAATCCACGTGCAATACCATCGGTTCCACCGCCGGCATTAAATGGTACAATAAGGGTGATAGTCCGATTGGGATAAGCCGCAAAGGCTGTACCGACTGCCAACACCATTAGTGCTGCAATAATAATAATTAATGGACTTTTGTTGAGCTTCATTTGTTTTCTCCTGAGTATAAAACGATTTATTGTTTTGCTATTCTAAAATAGCACCTCTATGAGCCGAGCTGACACAGCGAACATACCTACCTAGGATGCCACCGTATTGCTTTTTCTTTAAGGGAGGATTTTCCTGTAAACGTTTTTTTATTTTCTCTGAAGTAAGATCCACACAAAGACTACGCTGGGGGATGTCCAAATGGATGATATCGCCGTCTCTAAGGGCCGCCAGAGGCCCACCAGCTGATGCTTCTGGGGAAATATGGCCAACGCAAGGACCATGGGTAGAGCCGGAGAATCGCCCATCAGTGATAAGAGCCACTGAATCGCTAAGCCCCATACCTACAATTGTACTGGTTGCTGTTAGCATCTCGCGCATACCTGGGCCCCCTCTGGGGCCCTCATAACGGATCACCACTACATCGCCTGGTTTAATTTGGCCCCCTAATGTTGCCTCAACTGCTTCCTCTTCAGAATCAAAGCAACGCGCAGGGCCGGAATGGACCATCATTTTTTCAATGACGCCGCTTTGCTTCACAACGCTTCCCTGGGGAGCCAGATTACCTTTAAGTACAGCCAAGCCGCCTTTGCTGGAATAGGGATTGGCCAAAGGACGAATCACTTTCTCATCGCCGTTGATTGTTCGATCAAGACTTTGGCTTAAGGTTTCACCTAAAATGTTTTTAACTCTGGTATCAAGAAGAGGCTGAAGCGCTTTCATAACAGCCTGAATGCCACCAGCATCATCTAAATCCAGCAAAGTATGGGAACCAGATGGTTTAGCTTTTACAAGATAGGGGGTTTTTCGACTTAAATCGTCAATATCTTCAAGGGTGAGTTTAAGGCCAGCTTCATGAGCAATCGCAGGCATATGTAAACTAGTATTGGTGGAGCCTCCTACAGCCAAAAGCACCTTCATGGAGTTATTAAGTGAAGCTTGTGTGACAATGTCACGTGGTTTAATTCCCTGTTCAACTAATGCTACTACTCGCTTGCCGCTGGTTTTAGCATCCCTTAACTTTTGTCCCATCACAGCATGGGTTGTGGCGGTTCCTGGTAAAGCAACCCCCATGGCCTCTGCTGCCACAGACATGCTGTTGGCTGTTCCCATCATGGCACAAGAACCAGGACCTGGAGATAGTCGGTCTTCCATGAGCATGAACTCAGCTTTATCAATATCGCCTCTTTTTAGACGGCCAGCGGCTTCTTTTAATTCATAGGTAGCGCAATTCTTGCCGTTATGTCGGCCTGGTAACATGGGACCACCGGTTACCATGATGCTTGGCAAATTTATGCGCATCATTGCCATAAGCATTGCTGGGACGATTTTGTCGCAACCAGCTAGAAAAACAAGACCATCAAGTTGCTGGGCATGGGCTGTGATCTCTATCGAATCGCAAATATTCTCCCGGCTGGGTAAGACGTAGCACATGCCTTCATGCCCCTGAGAAAGACCATCGCAGATGGCTATACAACCAAATTCATAAGGAACTCCACCAGCTTGATGAATACCATCTCGGATACGATCTACTAATCTGCGAAAATGAACATGACCTGGGTGCATTTCGTTATATGAATTGACAATACCGATAAATGGTTTGCCTAAATCGTCTGTGTCAGCCCCCATGCCTTTCAGGTGAGCACGAGGACCACCCATTGTAATGCCATTAACCACGCGCGCACTGCGATATTTTGAGTCTTTGAAAATAAAGTCCATAGTTATGTATTAATCCTAGTTAGATATTGCGTTGGTGAGAGGAAATGAGAATTCGTTTTCCAAACTCTTAATGGCTTCACTAAAATTTTCGACTTCAGCTTTAGTCATTTGTCTCATTGGCGCGTTTACATAATGGCAGTCAAATCCTCGTAGCGTCAGTCCCATCTTTCGTACTGGCAGACCTGGTTGGGTGCCAAAGAGCAGCCTTAATCTGGCCGCCATGATTTGCAATTCTCTCGCCCTCTCTATGTTGTTTGCCATATATTCTGTTTTAATCGCTACCATAAGCTCTGGGAAACATGCAGCAGTGGCTGTGATACAACCAGATCCACCCATGACCATTGCAGCAAGCAACATCGCATCAGATCCCATCAAAACCGTAGCCTTATTTCCCAAGTGGTATAAGTAATCAACATACCGAGTATAATCCTGGGACGTATCCTTTACGCCGACGATGTTGGGGCAGGAAGCCATGAGACTCTTAATCAAAGAAGGAGGAAGATCGTTTTTGGCAGCTGCGGGGAAATTGTATAGATATACTGGTGTCTTACCTGAATGACCAGCTAAGGTGGAAAAGAACTCAAACAGAGCATCGTGATCATAGGGGTAATAAAACGGAGGTACAGCAGCCACACCATCTACACCCAGTGAACAAGCATGTTTGGTTAGCTCAAAGCTATCCTCTGGCAACAAGGCACCAGTATGTACCACCAGGGGTAAACGCCCTGCTAAAGATTTATGATAAAATACAGCAGCACTTTTCCTAGTGGCAACATCCATGGTAGCAAATTCACCAGTCGAACCAATAATAAATAAACCGTCTACCCCTGCGTTGACCTGAAAGTCACAGTATCTTTGGATTGCTTCTGCATCTAACTTGCCATTGTCGGACCAGAAAGTAAAAGCCGCTGTTATAATTCCGCCTAAGATCATGATTAATTCCCATTATTTTTTAAATTTTATTAAACAGAAATACGTTGTCGTTAAGTATCAATTTATTCAGTCTCTAAAATGTTAACGCGAACATCACAACGATCGAACATTCCTCGCCAGGTGTGCACGTGAACATATTTTGTTGGTTAACATAATCCATCAATTATATAATCGAAACTTCAGCCTATTTCTACTCTCCGCTAAATGTGTACGTGAACATTATGTTGAAAGGGTATACAAAAGGAGTTATATCGTGTCAACCTAAAAATAGGACTAACCTTCTTTTAGAGTGATTGAGAGTAGTCCCACTTGATAGAGAAACACACATGCAAATGTTGGCTATTGCGAAAGTAGGAAGAGCCAGGGAGACATCTCCTAGAGGTCTTCTCGCTTAAGATAAACGGTTTGTCGAATAGTTTTTTTCCTCTGCCGTTTAATGTGAAAAGTTATTAAAATTCAGAGCAGATCCGGTTTGTGATAAATTTAAAACTCTGTTTTTGGTATCATCGTGTTCAGGCGGCCCTATTTGAGAAATGTTAATGTTGAAAAGATTTACATGTGAGTCAAACAATATAATTTAGTTATTTTGGGTGGAATGCTTTTGAAAACAAGAAAACGAAAAGTACAAAAAAAGAACCGCGTTACCATTAAAGATGTTGGTGAGGAGGCCGGGGTAAGCCACATTACTGTTTCACGGGTGCTCCACAATCCTGGCTTGGTGTCGGAAAAGCTCACCAAAAAGGTGCACGATGCCGTTCGGACTCTTGGTTATCAGCATAATTTCATCGCTAGGGCTTTGGCATCTACCCATACACCTATTGTGCCTATAATCGTGCCTCAGTTAAGTAATGCAATGTTCACCAGTCTAATCGCAGAGGCCACTAACACTCTTAGCCCCCATGGTTATCAGGTTTTGTTAGGGAGTTCTTATTTTTCCAGGCAACAAGAAGATCAATTGTTACGCACTTTCTTGGGGTGGTCTCCAGTTGGAGTGATCTTGGCGGGGGCACGAGTTTCTGACCAAGCCAGGAGGTGGTTGAAGGCCGCAGAGATACCTGTGGCCCAGGTGATTCATCTATACAATAATCAAATTAATATTTCGGTAGGTTGTGATCAACGCAAAGCTGGCTATGAGTTGGCGGTTTTTTTGATCAAAAAGGGTTATAGGCGTTTTGCCTTTGCTGGAACCGGGCTAAATTGGGATATAAGAGCTAAGATGCGCTTATGGGGATTAAGTAAAGCTCTGGAAGAGGTCGGGCTTGAGCCGCCGTTATTGCTCGATGCAGGAGACAAGACGACCTCGTATCTCACAGGCAGGTATCTAGGGGATCTCGCTTTAAAAGTTCGACCGAAAATAGAATTAGTCTTTGCTGCTGGGGATATTTTAGCAGTAGGAGTTATGCAAGAGATGCTTTCTCAAGGAGTTAATATACCTGGGGATATGGGGATTTGTGGATTTGGTGGTCTGGAAATTGCTGAAGCGATTTCCCCAACCCTAACCACAGTTCAAACTAATTTGGGCTACATCGGGAAAAGGG
>Ga0102946_1000384_pt1 | contig 15417 bp, 8 predicted proteins | sample SalPon2A_A_D1_MG_FD_78209 | JGI IMG/M metagenome (GOLD analysis project Ga0102946, IMG submission 78209) | Soil microbial communities from South San Francisco under conditions of wetland restoration - Salt Pond MetaG R2A_A_D1_MG | ecosystem: Environmental > Terrestrial > Soil > Wetlands | place... | reverse complement strand
GGCTATAATGGCAAAAGCGATGAACAAGTACGGCAACCAAGAACAACAGATCAAATCATCAGAACAGCAATTTGAAAATCTGCTTGAGTCTGTTTATGACGAATTGCGCAGAATCGCACGATTTCATCGGCTCAATGAAAGGCCCAACCTCACCCTGCAAACCACGGCACTGGTGCACGAGGCTTACCTGCGGTTGATTAACAGCCAGACAGTCCCGGAGCCGCGTGATGAGCGTCACATGAAGGCGCTGACTTCGAGAATCATCAGGCGGGTGCTGGTCGATTATGCGCGCCAACGAAATGCTAAAAAGCGAGACAGCGGCCCCGTTCGCGAGGAAATGCCCGAAATCGACATGCTTGACCCGAGTCTCTCAGTCGATGTCCTGGATCTAGATGCAGCGCTAAACCAGCTTGCCCAGGTATCCCACCGGCTGGAGCGAGTTGTCGAACTGCGGTTTTTCGGAGGGCTGACAAACGAGGAAGTGGCCGCAGAGATGGAAATTTCGCTCAGTACAGCGGAACGCGACTGGCGTAAGGCTCGAATCTATCTGCTGGAACTTTTGCAGCCGTCCTGACATCCATACCCGCCGCCATCTCATGATCGAAAAGGAAACTTTTGAGTCACTCGACTCGTTGCTGGATAAAGCACTGGAACTGCCTGACCAGGAACGTTCCAGTTTCATTGCACATTTGCAGGATAAAAATCCAAAGCTCGCAATCCAACTGAGTCAATTGCTGGACCGGCTGGAAAATGCTGAATCATTTCTTGACAAGAACGCAGAGCGTGCCCGCGATGAAATCCTGGTCCATTCCCTTGAACTCCTCAGGGACACCGGTCGCGATAACGACCTGAAAAAAGGCGAAAGACTGGGCTCATACAGGATCGAGCGGGTGATCGGCCGGGGCTTGCGGGCCACAGTCTACTTCGCCAGTCGCGATGAAGAGGGCTGGACCCAGGAGGTCGCCATCAAACTTATGGCGCGTGGCGTGAACACTGATGATGTCCTGCGTCGGTTCTATTCAGAACGACAAATCCTGACTGAACTACGTTCTCCCGGTATTTGCACGCTGCTTGATGGCGGTGTCACAGACGATGGTCTGCCGTACTTCGTGATGGAACACATCCATGGTGTTTCGATCACGGAGCATTGCCGCGAAAACAATCTGGATGTGAAGGCCCGAATTCAACTGTTCCGGGAAGTCTGCAGCTCAGTTGCCCTGGCCCATCGCCATCTCGTGGTACATCGCGATATCAAGCCCGAAAACATCCTGGTGACTGCGAAAGGCCAGGTGAAGCTGCTGGATTTTGGAATCGCAAAACTGCTGGAGCCTGACAAAGCGCAATCGGCGGCGGTCACGCAACTGGACGCACGTCCCATGACACCGGCCTATTCAAGCCCTGAGCAGATGTCAGGTGAAGCCATTACAACCTCAACCGACGTCTACCAGCTCGGATTATTACTGAGCGAAATGCTGACCGGGGTGGCGTCACCATTGAAAGCAATGGGAATTGAGGCAGGGTCACGTCCCGCGCATGAACTCAGCCGGGCCCGGGGGCTGGACGATGCCGACCTGCCTTACAGGGCCAGGGACTTGCGCGGCGACCTCGAATGGATCGTATTGAAATGCCTTGAACCTGATCCTTCGGATCGTTATGGCTCTGCCGAAGAACTCCGCGTTGATATTGACCGCTACCTCGATGACCAGCCGGTGTCAGCGCGCAAGGCCACTGTTGCTTATCTCACCCGCAAGTTTGTTCGGCGCAGACCGGGGCTGGCGCTTTCGGGCGCCATTACATTGGCCGCCATTTTCGGATTCGTCGTGCTGATGGCCTATTTCAATGTGAACCTGGCCCGTGAGCGAACCGCCGCGGTTGAGGCCGCGGTCAGGGCTGATGAATCTGCCACCCGTGCCGAAGAAGTCAAGGACCTGCTGGTGCGATTCCTGACATCGGCCGATCCATACCGTGGTTCAGGTGCTGATACCCCGGTCAGCGAACTGCTCGCAGATGCTGAACTGGTTGTGGACCAGGAAATCGCCCACCGGCCAGAGTTACGCATCGAACTCCTCGGGACACTTTCCGACGTCTACAGCAGCCTGAGCCTTTCCGGGAAATCAGCGCAACTTCGCCAGCAACAACTGGATTTGCTAATGGCGCATCGTGAACCAGGCGCATTCGAAATCCTGCATGCTGAGCGCATGCTGGTGCTGGCGCAAAGCCCAACGGAAAGTACAGAGTCAACCCTGCTGTCCCTGCAAGCGGTGCTGAAGGAACTGGTCGAGAGGCATCCTGACGAATGGCTGGAACGCGCGAGGATCAATGGCGACATAGGTAGCCTGATGCATGTTTATGGGCGGGATGAGGATGCGGTTGGATATGTCGAGCAGGCTGTCATGATTCTAAAGCAGCATGTTGAGTCGCCTGAAGACCTGGCAGCCTCGCTTTTGCTGCTGGGGACCGTGGCCGAAGATGTTGAGCAACGTCTGACAAACCATCGTGAGGCAGCCCGGATTCTCGAGTTGTATCGAGGCCCTGAACACCCGCTGACCCTCAATGCCAACACCACGGTGGCATCGACCCTGAGTGACCTCGCCCGTTTCGAGGAAAGTCTTGAGATTTTTGACCGGGTGATACCCATCATGGAACGGGAATTGGGAGAGTTACACGCACAAACACTGACAGCCCTCAATAACCGTGCGGTTTTGCTCTCCAGGATGGGTGAGAACGAAGCTGCCATCGCTCAATTCCGCGAGGTTTTGAGTCGTGACCGACAGGTCCGTGGCAACGAGCACCGCGACATCGCCAATCGTTTGCAAAACCTTGGCGCAATGCTGAACAGGATGGAGCGCTACGACGAAGCCATCGAATCACTTAACGAGGCAGCCCGGATCTATGCAATCGTCAACCTGCCAGGCAACCCTTCAACGGCCTTCCCACACATTACGCTCGCCGATATCAACGGCAAACTCGGTAACGCCAGCGAACTCGAATTCCATTCCCGGACTGCCCTCGCACTGCTTGATGGAAACCTGCCGGATGATCACCATGCCATCCTGAAATCGCGATGCCTGCTCGGTGATGCGCTGTTGAGACAAGGACAGGTTGCCGATGGCACCGAGCTGATCAAATCGGTCCTGCAAAACCTGGAAGGAAGAGAAATCGCCAACCCAAGGCTGGCAGGTGAGTGCAGCGCGGCACTGGCAAAGGTTCAATAACAAACCATCATTGAAGGGTTTTTCGACCCGATGACGCCTTTAGTAGTAAAGGAGGCTGTTCTCATGTCGAAATCCCGTTTTCTGTACGCAGCAATATTTCTGCTCGCCGGTTGTGGTGGTGAAGGAGCCGCTACGGCTTCAACCAATGAAGCCACCAACACACCTTCCGGCAACGGACGCAAATGGGTCATCAGCATAGACGGACTGCCCGAGCAGTCGGGCAAAGCCATCACAGCTGTCACCATGGGCTCAGCCGGGCAATATGGCCTGGCGAATTCCGGTTTCACCGCCACGATCCGGGTCGATCCTGACAACCCCTCCGGTCACATGATGCTCACCTTCAACGATGCCAATGCCCGCTGCCTGAACAAGGGTGAAGCCAAAGCAGAAACCCACGGAGATCGCGCTGTGCTGTCCGGCCAGGTGATTTGTATGCCCAAGAGTGGTGGTGACGAAAGCCCTGCGAGGATCCAGGGCTGGTTTGAGCTCGAAAACTGAGGGGAGTAAATTGCACCTGGCGCAGCGAACGGGATTACTGTTATGCCTGGCCCTGCTTCTGGGATTGCCCGTCATTGGGGAGGCTGCTGACTGTTCTTCGGACAATATCGTCATTACAACCCAGTCCGAAATCGACAATTTCCAGACCATCTATGGGCCCTGCGATACGGTTGGATTTTTCCTGGGAATCGGTCCATCGTTTGACATCACCAATCTCGATGGACTGGCAGGCCTGGTCAATATCAACTTTCTCTTATTGGGTGGCAATTCGATACTGACTGACATCACCGGACTGTCTACGCTTCAGATTTCCGATGGAATTCTCATTGAAAACAATGCCCTGAGCAATCTGAATGGCCTTGGCGGGCTTCAGACCCTGGGCTCACTGAACCTGAATAGTAATCCGGTACTGTCGAACATCGACGCCCTTTCCAGTCTCACGTCAATGGGGAATTTGTTGATTGGCAACAACGATGCACTAACAAACCTCGACGCCCTCTCCGGGCTCGTCTCAATCGGCACTTTCAATCTCGGCGACAGCGTCGGCATAGCCAATCTGGATAGCCTTTCCGGGCTCATGACGATCAGCGGCGACATCATAGTCTTCGACAACCCCATTCTTACAGACATCAGCGGACTGTCCCTGGCCACCGGATTCCAGTCCCTGGAAATCCGCGGAAATCCAATGCTGACCAGCATTGACGGTATCCAGGGTGCGACCAGCCTCACCGGTCTGATTATTGAAGATAACGATATGCTCACTGATCTCGACCCACTGGCCGGACTTGCCAGTGTCGGAAACCTGAATCCACAGATGCGGATCAATGACAACGACATCCTTGTCAACCTGGAAGGACTCTCCAGCCTGGTGAGCCTGGATGCAAATCTCTACTTAAACAACAATCCGGCGCTGGGTATGTGTGGAGCATTGGCATCCTTGTTGGATGACGTTGACGATGACACGCCAGGGCCTGGACCCGGAGTAGCCGGTATTCCCGACATCAATGGTGATGTGACGATTGCGTTCAACGCGATGGGCTGCAATTCAATCGAAGAGATCGTTGGGGGTGGCGGCCCGGTGGACTGCACCCCGGCAAACATTGCCCTGTCAAATCAAATCGATGTCGATGGCTTCCAGACCAATCACGGCCCCTGCGACCGTATCGTGGGATTCCTCTCCATCGGCGGCGGCGACATAAACAACCTCGATGGCCTGGCGGGAATTACCGAAATCGGCGGTGGCAATCTCAACCTGGGTGATAACGAATTTCTCACCAGTGTTTCAGGCCTGTCGAACCTGACCAGTATTTCCGCTTACCTGCAGGTCTTCAACAATTTGTTGTTGGGCAATCTGAACGGCCTGAACAATCTGAACAACGTCGGTACGGGAATCGCAATCACCGACAATACGGCGCTGCAAAACATCAGCGCCCTGTCCAGCATAACCAACGCCAGCCTGGACCTGCAGGTCGCACGAAATCCGCAGTTGATGAGCCTCGACGGTTTGCAGGGACTGGCTGAACTGGACGGCCTGATCCTGGAAGACAACGATGCCCTGCCAGATGTCGACGGCCTTGCCGGCCTGACCGCGGTGGACAATCTTCACAGTGAGATGACAATTGCGGGAAATGGTGTGCTGACCAACCTGGATGGATTGGCCACCCTGGTCAGCGTCAACAACGACGTCGGCATTCGTGACAACCCCATGCTGGACGAATGTTCAGCACTGTCACCGCTCATGGATGATGTCGATGATGCCCTGCCCGGTCCCGGACCCGGCGTTGCCGGCATTCCCGATATCAATGGAAATGTCGATCTGCAGAACAACCTGACTGGTTGTAACTCGGTTGAGGAAATAACGGATGTCGATACCGAACCGCCGGTGGTCACAGCCCCACCGGACGTTTCCGGAATCTTTGCAACCGCGGTTTTGACGTCTGTCGATCTCGGCATGGCAATGGTCACTGACAACAGCGGTGAGATGCTTATTGCCACGCCTGACAACCCCGGACCTTTCCCGGTCGGCACAACCACTGTCACCTGGACGGCCATGGATTCCTCAGGAAACGTGGGAAGCGATACCCAGAGTGTTACCATTGGGCCGCCCTCAATTGAGGTGCCAGGCGAACAAACCCCTGATGTGGATGGCCGAATCAGTCCTGGCGAGTGGAGTGGTGCTGCAACTTTCGCCCTGGAAAATGGCGTCATCTCATTTCTGCATGACAGAAACCGCCTCTACATCCTCATCAATCTTCTTGGCGATGACGGCGATGATCCGTTTTCAACAGGCGGCGGCGACCAGTTCTGGCTGCATTTTGACATCGACGAGGACGACACCATTACACCGAATGTCGACCTGAGATATCGACTGGAATCCGGCACAGGAAACCTGCGGTGGCAAACCTATTGCGATGACTGTCCTCTCAGTTTCAATCCCCTTGAGCCACAGGCCCTATCGGCGCGAGGTGAAGGATTCGGTTGTTTCTTCGCAGATGGCTCGAGAACTTTTCTACCAACGACCTGCAATCCCCATCGCGTCTGGGAATTGGGGCTTGATCTCACAGAATTAGCGATGGATTCGGACCTGAGCACACAACTTGGATTCCTTGTTGTTTCCGGCGCACCCCTGTTCAACGAAGGCTTGCCCACCAATCTCGACCATATGTTCAATTACGCAGCACTGACTTTGCTGGGATCCGTAAACGGACCCGGCCCCGCTCCCGGGGCGATGAGCCCCCTGTTTGAGGTCACCCAGTCTATACAGACTCCTAACAATGACGTTGATCTTGTTTCCGGCAAGCGAACTGCTGTACGTATCTGGGATAACGACAACACCCTGAAAGTAAGAACGTTCACGTTTGGATCCCGGAATGGCACTGATCTACCCGGCTCTCCTCTGATGGATTTCTCGACGCTTCGCGGTTCAAACCCTAGCTGGGTCAGGGACAGCGTTGTTAGCAGTTCATTTACAATCCTGCCGAATTACTGGTCGGCGGGTGGCGCAGTCGACTTCGAGGTGAAAGTATTCGGCCAGGATGGTTCACTTGCTGCAATGCGTTCAGACACGATCAATTTCGTGTCTACACGAACTCCTGTTTTCTGGACAGTTCCGGTTCGCATTGAATTTCCAGAAAACGCGTTCACCGAACCCCAGGAGAACCTGATCACCAATCAGGAGCAATGGCTGCAATTAATGGCACCCATTGAAAGCATCGATATCGTACGCAGGCCAGAGTTGAAGGTGTTCAATGTGAACACCAGTGCGGCCATGAAAGAAGCACTCAACAACTACGACATGCTGACCATTTTGATGTGGACGACGGGCTTGGAAATCTACGGTATACCGCCATTTGATTTGCCCGAACAAACGACTGGTTTCACAGGTCAGTCCCTCGCATCAACGAATCTGACCGCAGCCGGTTCATCAGACCGCGTGGGTAAAGGCGGTCGCGGACGAATCACTTGGGCTCGGGCCAGCTCGTCAAACCTTTCAATGCTTTACGTTCATGAGCTCAACCACAATCTTGATCGCGGATCGACATCAACCTGGGGCCTGCACTCACGAGGCTGTAACGCCCAGGCGGGTGGTGATCTGGATACTGAGTGGCCGTATGGGGACTCGTTTGAAATTCAGGAACCTGGAATCTGGCCATTAGATTTGAGATTCGAAACGGCCAGTGCCGACACACCTGATTTCATGTCCTATTGCCGGATCAGTCAGGGCGGTCCGGACAAGTGGTGGTCGCCCTACCGATGGCAGGCCTGGGTGGACGAGTTTCAAAACGTTGCTCCAGGTCCAGCCATCGACGGCCCGCTCCCTGCGCCGGAGGACAGTTTCTACATCCAGGGCCGTGTTTATCCAGATGATTCCGGTGAATTCGTGAATGTCATCCGGCAACCCGGCTTGCCGGATGCTGTTGAGGTGGGTGGCGACTATGAAGTGCGTGTCCTGGATTGCGGCAACATGGTCCTGGAGGAAAACAGCTTCAACGTCACATTTATTGGCGATGAAGGTGAAGAAGATGAATTCGCTGGTTTCACGGTTGTGCTGCCCGCGCCAGTGACCGGCTGCTCAATTGAATTGTCGCTTAATGATGTCATTCTTGAGTCAAGGACGATTTCCGCTAATCCTCCATTGGTGACGTTGTTGACTCCCAACGGTGGAGAAAACTGGTCCGGGACCGAGACGATCTCCTGGACGGCAAATGATCCTGATGGCGATCCGCTCTCATACTCGCTGTTCTATTCCATCGATGACGGAATGACCTGGCTGCCAATCGCAGGCATGATTGATGGAAGCAGTTACGAAGTTGATTCAACACAATATCCCGGAACCACCCTGGGTCGAATCAGGGTGATGGTCTCAGACGGGGCCAATACCAGCCACGATGAGTCGGATGACGCATTTACAATTCCGGACAAGCCGCCCACCGTCGCCATCCTGTCGCCTGAGGATGGCGCGTTCGTGAGCGCCACATTCAGCACCGGCTTTTCAGGCTATGCACGAGATGACCAGGGGCGCATCATTCCGCCCGAAAACCTGCTCTGGTCGGTGGACGGCGAGATTGTGGGTACTGGTACAAATATTCCTGTCACGCTTGACCCTGGCTTACATGACATCGACCTCGATGTACTAGAGGGCGAGGCCATTGTGACCACGACTTCGATCCAGGTCATGGCCAGTGATGCTCCCGGGACATTTGGTTTTGATGCCAGTCAATACACTGTCGACGAGCAATCAGGTGAAGTGGCGCTGACCGTGAATCGCAGCGGTGGCGTCGGTGGAGATGCATCACTGCTGGTGGAAACTATGGATGGAATTGCTATCTCTGGCGGCGATCCGATGGTTGGCGAGGACGACTATGTTGCAATTACAGCCGATGGAACCAACCGGATCGAATGGAGCGATGGCGTCGGATCTTCCGCAACGGTCGTCATCGTGATTAACCTCGATAACGTCACTGAGGGCGAAGAAACATTTCAGGTTTTACTCACCGCAGTCGATGATGAAGTTTTGACGACCAGTGTCGCAACCGTTCGTATCAATTCCGAAACCGCGCAGCAGATACTGAAAGACGGGTTCGAGTAAAAGCCTCCAATCTGGGCAAGAAGGCCAGCCTGTGTGGACGTGCAGATATCCGCATCGGGTCTTATACCCTGCATAAAAGCGGTTTTGAATAGTCAAGAACCAGAGGATCTAAAGGATGAAAACATCATTTCTTCGCATTATTTCTGCTTTGTTGCTTTTATGTTGCGGGTTGCCACTCTCTGTGAAGGGCGATCCTGCGAGTGACCCCGATAACGCTCAATGTTGCAGCTGTGACTTTTCCCAAACAGAAGTGTGGGAACCCAATGACGACTTCCCATGCAGTTTTGAATATCCCGCCGGCTGGGGGGCCCGCTACATTGGCATGGATAACTCGGCAGATATCCGGGCACCGCGCTGCGAAACACGCTGCAAAGGGTCCCGAAGCATCATTTTTTCGGTAGCCAAATACAAAAACAACAATTTCGAGTTCCTCGAGGAACACTGGCAGGAAAGCGCGATACCAGTAGGCAGGGCCGAGTGTGGTGGCCGGGATGTCATCATTTTTCAGTCCAAAGAATCCGGTGACAGCACCCTTAACGGCGCCATGTCATTTTTCGTCGGCAAACACGATGGCCTCAGCTATGATGCACGCCTGGCGATTGACTGCCCGAACCCCGGGGACTGGCAAAAAATTCAGCAGCTGATTATCGATACGCTGGAATAATCACGATAGAAGCAACCTTAAACGGTCCTGGCCTTCAGGAACCACTTCCGTCGACTCTGAAACGAAACACGAGTGGAGGGTCGAATATTTCGGGTAACGGCAGGGGCTTGAGCTGCATACGCATGGCCTTGCGAATCACAATGGAGCCCACAATGTGCTCTCCTGAAGATTCTACAACCACCACGAAGCCATCCATGGCATCAAAGTTGCCGGCATGCCCACCTTCCAGTCGGGTCCAGAATCTGTTGTCACTCCCCAGTCCCAGCGCATAGGTCCCCCGAGGCCAGGAAACCTGATCGAGCGCAGTCGATGGTCTGCCAACCGCCAGGCGAAGATGAAGTGCCGCCGGGTAGGTTTTTTCACCAAACTCGGCCTGGCCCTTTGCATCCAGCTCGAAAACCCTCATTCCATTCGACAGCGTACCCAGCCGGGCTTCAACACCATCGAGATAGCTGCGCTTTTTTTCACCACCCCGCCAGGAATGAAATCCGGGTTGATCCACGTGAAGGCCAATCCTGCCCCCTGTGCACCATTCGACATCCTCTTTGCGCACCAGGCCAAGATCCAGCAAAAAATACAGTTTGGAATAAACTGCTGACCATTCAGCAGGCAGGTTCTCCTCCTGGTGGCGCTGCATTATGATGCAAGCAGCATCAGCCCGACTCATACCGTACGGCTCGGCATACCGCCCCATGTAGGCCATCCCCACGAAATCGGCGATATCCTCAGCCCATGATTGGGAGGAGTATTGCGACATGAAGCCTCCCCGAACCAGTTCACTTCCGGTCCACTCCGGCGCACTGCCATCCGTCGGAAACGAAAACTGGCCAAACTGTTCCGCCCAACCATAAAGCCGGAACGAGTGGTGTAGTCTCTTCCACTCCCGGGGAAGCCCGACAGCAAGTCGCACATTTCCTATCGTCTTGTCAGCCAGCGTGCGTGACGGAAAACCCCATGAGCCGATGTACTCTCCTGGATTGTCACTCTCGAAAGTTAGTAACGTCTCAGCAGCATGTCCGGCCTCGTGAATGAGTGTTTTTTGAAACTCCCAGCGATATCTTGTGAAGGCCCGGACTCTGTCTTCTGATATTTTACTCCTGGCATTAAGCATGATGAGGTCACCAGCGCGGGTCGATTTCACAGCGCCCAGAGTGTTATTCAAGGATCCATTCGGAAGCAGAGGCAAATTACCAACTCCTATTCGACCGATGCTTTGACACAGCAGGGGTGTCATCCTGCCCAGCGCCGCGCTCATGGATGCGAGCTGGTAGGGCCCGGGAGTGATCAGACGAATCCCCTCTCCCCACACATTGCCCTCTGCCAGGTGTCGGTCTTCCTCCCCTTGCAGAACTATGATGTGCGCACATGTCGGAGACAGGTGAATAAATGGGCGGGTCATGGCCCAGGCCGTTTCCACACCGAGCCATCCCAAAATCTTTTCCGCTATCGCAGGTTCAAGATCAGGCGGTATGATTTGCGAATCGAGCGTCTCGCCTTCAGAGTTTTGCACGGCAAGGCGCTCGACAATCGGAAGCGCACGCAAGTAACCATAGGCGGAAAGCCGGGATGCCGAGATGGCTGGATGCAGATCGATTTGATCAGCAGGGTGCTCTTCCGGCGCCCGGGGAAACCTCAATAGCTGGCCGTCGACAACTTTGCCATCCGGATCCAGCCCAACCAGGGCGACAGCACTGTAAATCGCCCCCACTGGCACGCCGTCGCCTTTCACGACCGCAATTTTTTCAACTTCCTCGATTCGGTAGGTCTTTTCCTCATCGAGGGAAATACGCACACGCCAGACGGGTTCAGTTTCATGCCGGGAGACTTCCTGCTGTGCACAACCCGGCGTCTGTTTACAGGCCTCAAGGAATTCTTGCGACTGGAGCGCCTGGCTGAGCCAGGACTGACTACCTGTCGAAGAAGCGGATGGTGGTTCACCACCGCAACCCGTACATAACAATAGCCAGGAAATTGCTGCCAACGCCAGGAGTCGCATCGTGTTCCACCGTTAGGATGTATGTACCCCAGAAAGCGGGAACGGGCACACTAACCCTTCATCCTGACCACAGACTGAGGGCGATGCTGTCGGGATTATCCGCATGCCGCGTCAGCAGGATCTGAACGAAGCATTCTGAAAAGGACGCTCACCCGAAAAAATCATCGACGCCTGGCTTGACCACAGCCTGGCGTTACGGACCGACCCCTGCTTATGCTCAATGTTCAGGCTCAACCTGGCTTCCCAAAACCACGCTCCTGACCATCGGCATAATCCTGCGACTAACCGGAACCTCAGCTCCCCCGGATAGTGATAAAAAGCCCCCTCCTGCTGCAACTTTCTGAGTTCCCGCACTCTTGCTGCTGAGTGATTGGATGAAGTCCATGTTGACCAGGTAGGAACGATGGACCCGCAGGAAATTATCAGGGAGTTGTTCTGTCAATACTTTAAGACTGCCACTGAACAGTTTTTGCTTGCCACCAGCCAGGTACACGTCAACGTAATCGCCCGCTGCCTGGCAATAAGCAATCTGGTCGCAGTCGATCAGTTCGATTTTTCCCGCGCTATTGATGGTTAGCCTGGGCGATTCTTGGGGTTGATGAATCTGTTCCAGCCTGAAGCGTAACCTGGCTATTTGTCTTTGTTCGCGATTGAGTTTGACTGCCTGTTGAACAAACAGGAAGCCCAGAATGATTGTGATGATGTAGTAAAAAAGCACATCCTGGAAACTGGTCAGATTGATCAGGGCCAGGAAAGCAAAAACGACGAATACACCCAGATAGGCCATCAGTTCTTTACCGGGTTGCCTGTACATTTGGTACGCAATTAACCCGGTGCAGATACTGGTCGGAACCAATATGGCCATCGTGGTTTTTGCATCAAATCCTGGCATCACGATCACGGCCAGCAGTGTCAACATCACTCCTGCCAGGGTCCAATGCCATGGTTTTGTTAACTCAAGTTTCATGGTCATGTAGCGTAAAAGACAGCCACCAAAGCACAACGACAGACTCACGATGAGCAACAGCCTGACATCATGGAACGGGTACGAATAAGAAAACAGTGAACGGGATATTTCGGCCAGCAACTGGCAGGCCGGGCGAAACGACATCAGCAGAAAAAGGACATTGGCTTGCCGATTGCGTGGGTTAATACTGGCCACCAGAAAATACAACGCGCCCAAAACCAGTGCGCCAAGTGGAATCAATGACAATCCCAGGTTTCTCTGTAGAAAGTAGGAAGGGTCGTGGTAGGCGCCAAAACCAATAAACGTAATCGGGTTGCCGAGGGTTAAGAATCCGTGATGAGCGGATAGCTGCAGCACAACTTGATTACTGCCGGGTTGTATCAAATCTCCTGGCACATAAAAAACCGCGTCAATTTTTCCCGGAAACTCGTCTTTTGCCAAAATACTTGGTGTGCCGTTTTGCCCGATGAACTCCCCATTGAAATACACACGGCTGGAGGTTTTTCCAAACACGTAAACACCATGTGGTTGCTGGTCATCCAGCATGGTCGGGGGGATCGTGAGTTGCGCCTGGAGCCATAAAGCGGTCTTTTGCGGATCAATCCTCCAGGCAGAAACCGTTTCACATTCCGGTTCATCAAATTGTGGCGGTGCGTCATTGCCCGGCTTAAGTGGGCAAATAATGACCTGCTCCAGATCAATCAGGACCAGTTCGGCTGCGCTTGCATCCTGTATCACCAGGCCAACCATCGCCAGGCAGCTTATTAGAAATAGTCGTACTGACATACCCGGCCCTGTCCTGAAAACACCCAAATGGAATACTGACTTTCACCGAAAAATTGATACCGTTCGCCCATCCTATATACATCAATACCGCCTTTGAAAGAAAAACCAATGAACACCCCAGGGTGAACCGGGATAGTGACCACTCAATTGGCATGTCAATCCAAATCTGCCACAAGGAGTGATCATGATGTCCCGAACCATTTTGGTAATCATTTTTATTAGCACTGCCCTTTTTGGCGGAGCAACAAGTACCGCAGCTAACGACGCCACGAAGCCCATAAAAACCTACCCGGGTGAGTTGGAAATTATTTTTGAAAATGACGGCCAGAAAGTTCAGGCCTTTGAGGGAAGCATCGAGGTGCCGGAAAATCGGGCCAGTAAAAACAGCCGCATGATTCCGCTGCACTACCTGCGTTTCCCCGCCACTGGTAAACAACCGGGGTCGCCGGTTATTTATCTGGCTGGAGGCCCGGGTGGTTCTGGTATTGCAACGGTGTCTTATCCCGGTTTTCGCTTTCCCTTGTTCATGGCCATGCGCGAGTTTGGTGACGTGATTGCTTTGGATCAACGCGGCACCGGCAAATCCAGCACAGCACCTCAATGCACCTCTAAACAGGTCATGCCCCTCAATGCTCCATTAAACGGGAATATTGTTACCCAGGCTTACCGGCAGGCGGCGACAGAGTGCGTGGCGTTCTGGCACGATCAAGGGGTGGATGTGTTGGGCTACACCACCATGGAAAGCGCCCGCGACCTTGACCAGCTCAGAGAGCATCTTGAGGTCGAGAAAGTGACGTTATGGGGCATTTCCTACGGTAGTCACCTGGCCCTGGCCAGCTTAAAAGCCATGCCGGGCAGAATCGATAAAATGGTCCTTGCCAGCGCAGAGGGGCTCAATCAAACCGTCAAGTTACCCTCCCGCACGGATGCCTATTTTGATCGCCTCCAATTAACCATCAATCAGCAGCCCGCAGCGGCTCAGGCCTACCCGGATATCAAGGCCCTGATCAATCGGGTACACGACCGTCTGGATGAAAACCCGATTATGCTGCAGGTACCCCAGGACGATGCTGAAGCCGTGACGCTCTTGTTTCAGAAAATCCATATGCAGGGCATTGCCGCAGGTATGATCGCTGACCCGTTTCGCGGCTTGCCGCAGCTGTTGCAACTCTATAGCGCAATCGACCATGGGGTCACCGGGATGTTACCTGCCGTGGTCAAACGTGCTGGATTTGACCAGGCCCAAATTTCGTTTGATGTGATGCCATTTGCAATGGACATCGCTTCCGGCATTACCGCGGAGAGACTGAACCAGGTTAACCAACAGGCCCGGCAAGCGTTGCTCGGTGACCTGCTCAATTTCCCCATGCCGCAACTCAACCGTTCAGTGGACGGTCTGGACCTGGGCGATAATTTTCGTAAAGACCCAAACAGCGATGTGCCGACCCTGTTGTTAACCGGTACTCTTGATGGCAGAACCTATCCGGAAGGCCAGCTCGAAGCGACCCGCGGGCTTACGCGGTTGACGCAGGTTATCGTAAAAAATGCCGGGCATAATTTGTTTATGGTTACTCCGCAGGTCACCGAGGTCATTCAGCAGTTTATGAGCGATGGATCGGTTGAAACCACAGAAATCGTATTTGAATTACCGGCGTTTGTTACGGAGTAGTTGTGCTGAGGTATGCCTGGAGGCCAGCCAGTCTAAAACTAATTTTTTTGACAAACTGGAAAGCACGTCGGTTTCACCAGCCCCCCGATCCAGGCTCACCCTTGTATGGACCGACAATGGCGTACGTCACCCAGCCGCCGTAGAAAGGACCGGACTGGGGTCGGACCTCTTCATCACCAAGGAAACAGCGAACACGGCCGGGATAGAAACAGAACCAGCCTCGGATCGCCTCGAAAGCGGGCTTCGGATCAGGGTAGGACCAGCCCACTGCAGTGTCCGGGTCCGCAGCCAGCGCCCAGTAGGATGCCGTGCCTTTCCATTCGCAGTAAGTGGCCTGGTCAACGGAAACCAGCAGGTCCTGGCTCACGTCGTCGGGCGGAATATAGACCGTGGGCGGACTCGCGGTTTCCAGAACGCGTATGGCGCGCTCACTGCGGGCGATCAGCGTGTCGTCATTGCGGATTTCGACCACGTCGTCGGACTGCACCTGGGCCGGCGGGCGGGGATAGTCCCAGACTGATTCCTGGCCAGGG
>Ga0102946_1000383_pt1 | contig 15430 bp, 16 predicted proteins | sample SalPon2A_A_D1_MG_FD_78209 | JGI IMG/M metagenome (GOLD analysis project Ga0102946, IMG submission 78209) | Soil microbial communities from South San Francisco under conditions of wetland restoration - Salt Pond MetaG R2A_A_D1_MG | ecosystem: Environmental > Terrestrial > Soil > Wetlands | place... | reverse complement strand
GGACGAGCGCCTGAAGGACAAGGACATGGGTATCGAGCTCACGTCGGCGGCCAAGGCGCTGCTGGCCAAGAAGGGCTACGACCCGGTGCTCGGAGCGCGACCGCTGCGCCGCGCCATCCAGCGCGAGATCGAGGACGCGCTCTCGGAGAAGATCCTCTTCGCCGAGCTCGAGGCCGGCCAGATCGTGCTGGTCGACACCGAGGGCGAGGGGCGCGAGGAAGCGTTCACCTTCACGGGAACGCAGAAGTCGGACATGCCGGACACTCTGCCGGTCGAGGAGGCGCGCTCCGCGGAGTGACCCTCGCCGGCTAGCGCGTGGCGAACCCGTACCAGTCCCCGTCCTCGAGCGTCCCGCTCGGGGGCGGGGACTGCTCGTCCCGAGCCGGGACGTCGGCGTAGCGCACCAGAAGACCTTCCTGCAGCAGGGCGGACAGGCAACGCTCTCGCTGGGTGTCGTCGTCGGGCCAGGCCGCGACGAAGGCGTCGTAGGGCAGCCAGGTGTCGTGCTGACGCACCAGCTCCAGCAGCCGGCCGCGACACTGCCGGTCGGTGCCGTGCCAGCGCTGGGCGCGACGCGCCGGGCCCCGGTAGGGCGCCTGGCCCTGCGCCACCCAGGCGCAGCGACGGCGAATCGGGCAGCGTTGACACTGAGGAGCGCGGGCGGTGCACACCAGGGCGCCCAGCTCCATCACGCCCACGTTCCATCGCACACTGAGCGCGGCCTCGGCGGGAAGGACTTCGCCGGCGAGGCGGGTCTCGGCCCGGGTCAGCGACGGAGCAGGCAGCGCCTGGGCGCTCAGCGCGCGCGCCAGCACGCGGCGCACGTTCGTGTCCACGACCGGGGTCCGGGCGCCGAAGGCGAACGAGGCCACTGCTGCGGCCGTGTAGGCCCCGATGCCGGGCAGGTCCCTCAGCTGCGCCTCCTCGGCGGGAACCTCACCGCCGTGCCTGGCCTGAACCTGCACCGCACAGGCGTGCAGGCGCAGGGCCCGGCGTGGATAGCCCAGGCGGCCCCAGGCTCGGACAGCCTCTCCCGCGGGCTCGGCGGCGAGCGAGGCCGGAGTGGGCCACCGCCGCATCCAGTCGCGCCAGACCGGCTCGACCCGCGCGACCGGCGTCTGCTGCAGCATCACCTCGGAGACGAGCACCGCCCACGGCGAGACGTCCGTCGCGCGCCAGGGCAGTTGGCGGGCGTGCTGGTCGTACCAGCGCACCACCTCATCGTGCAGGTCCGAGGAGGTGGTCCCGCCCAGGCTCACACGTACCGTTCCATGATGCTGCTCTCGGCCAGTCTCGACAGCCCCTCGCGCACCACCCGAGCGCGCCACTCACCGACCCCCTCGACCGCCGTCAGGTCCTCGATGCCGGCAGCAAGGAGCGCTTGAAGGCCACCGAAGTGGTCGATGAGCCGGTCGGAGATGGTGGGGGGCAACCGGGGGATGCGCGAGATCAGCCGGGCTCCGAGCGGGAACACCGAGGTATCCAGCGACTCGGTGGAGCCGTGGAATCCCAGGCAGCGCGCCACCGCCCCGAGGTTGAGCAGGTCGGTCGCGGTGAGCGCGTCGATGCTGTGCAGGATGTCGGCTTCGCTGCGGACGGTCGAGGCCTGATGGGCGTAGTCGCGGACCACCAGCTCACGACTGAGACCGATGCCGCCGACGAGCTCGCTCAGCTGCAGACCGATCAGCCGGCCGTCGGTGCCGAGCTCGACCCGGTACTGCGCGATCTCGTTGCTGATCCGACGCACCATCTCCAGACGCTGCAGCATGGAGGCGGCGTCGCGCACGGTCACCAGGTTCTCGATCTCCAACGCCGACAGGGTTCCGGCGACCTCGTCCAACCGGGCTCGATAGCGCTCCAGGGTCGCCAGCGCCTGGTCCGCTCGCGACAAGATCTGGCTGGAGGAGTCCAGCACGTGGCGCTGGTCCCCGACGTACACGGCGACCAGCGACATCGACTGGCTCACCGAGACCACGGGAACCGAGGTCTGCTTCGCGGTGCGCTCGGCGGTGCGATGCCGGGTGCCGCTTTCCCGGGTCTTGATGTCCGAGTCGGGTACGAGCTGCACGGCAGCACGGACGATGCGCGTGACGTCGCGGTCGAGGATGATCGCACCGTCCATCTTCGCCAGCTCCCGCAGGCGGGTGGCGGAGAAAGGCACCTGGAGCTCGAAGCCTCCGGTGCACAGGTCGACCACGTCGGGACTGTCGTCCAGCACGATCAGGGCGCCGGTGCGCCCACGCAGGATGCGTTCCAAACCGTCGCGCAGCTCGGTTCCCGGCGCAACCGCGGCCAGGGTCGCCCGCATGAGCTCCTCGTCCGGTTGTGCCACCGTGCCCCGATCCTTCGTGAAGGGCACTCCCAGGCCTCGCCGGGGTGCCGCCCTCTGACGTGAGTGTCGTCAGGGACCGATCCTGCCACGGGAGCCGGCCAGGCGCCGTGGCTCGTGCCCGTGACCGTTCCGCCCTCGGCCGGGAGCAGATGGCGCGGCGCTCGGGTCGAAGGCCGCCGCAGCGGCCTCGGCGACGGTGGCGGCCTCGGTGACCTGGATGTCAGCCTGGGCCGGCGTCTCGCGCAGGGAGCCGGTCGGCACCACCGCGTGCCGGAACCCCATCCGAGCCGCTTCCACCAGGCGACGATGGACGCCACTGACCGGACGCAGCTCTCCGGCCAGGCCGACCTCGCCGCAGGCCACCGTTCCGAGCGGCAAGGCACGGTCGACCGTGGCACCGGCGACGGCCAGCGCGACCGCCAGATCGGCGGCCGGCTCGGTCAACCGCACCCCGCCCACGGTGGAGACGTAGCAGTCCGCCCCGGTGACGTCCAGACCCGCGCGTCGCTGCAGCACAGCCAGCACCATGGCCAGGCGGGCGGAGTCGACGCCGCTGGTGGTGCGGCGCGCGCTCCCGGCGCCACCCGGGCCGAGCAGAGCCTGAACCTCGGCCAGCAACGGTCGCCGCCCTTCCAGGGTCACGCTGACGCAGGTCCCGGGCACCGGGGCGTCCCGGCTGGTCAGGAAGAGCGAGCTGGGGTCCGCCAGACCGACGATGCCCGCGCCGCCGAGGTCGAAGCACCCGACCTCGTCCGTCGGTCCGAACCGGTTCTTCACCGCCCGCAGCAGGCGTAGCCGTGCGTGTCGATCCCCTTCGAACTGCATCACCACGTCCACCAGATGCTCCAGCGTGCGCGGCCCGGCGATGGATCCGTCCTTGGTCACGTGACCGATCAACAGCGTGCAGACACCGCGGGTCGTGGTGGCCCGAACGAGCGCCGAGGCCACCTCCCTGACCTGGCCCACGTGGCCGGGTGCGCCCTCGACCTCGGCGCTGGCCACCGTCTGCACCGAGTCCACCACCAGCACGTCGGGCTGCACCCGTTCCAGGTGCCCGAGCACCGCGGCGAGGTCGGTCTCCGCGGCCACGAGGAGACCGGCGGTCAACGCCCCGGTGCGCTCGGCCCGCAGACGGACCTGTGCCGCGGACTCCTCGGCCGAGACGTACAGCGCGCGGGCCCCTCCCCGCGCGGCCCGCGCGGCGACGTCGAGGGCCAGAGTCGACTTCCCGGTGCCCGGCTCCCCGGCCATGAGCACGGTGGCCCCGGGCACCAGGCCACTGCCGAGCACGCGGTCGAACTCCGCGACGCCGGTGCTACGGGCGCGGGCCGGCTCGGCGCTGACCTGGTCGATCGGCACGGCCGCGCTGGCGGGCGGCCGCGGGGCGGTACGCGGCCCGGTCTGCGCCGCCTGCTCGCTGACGCTGCCCCAGGCCTGGCACTCGGGACACCGGCCTACCCACTTGACGCCGCGCCATCCGCACTCGGTGCACACGTACGCGGGACTGGACTTGGCCGAGGCGGCTCGGGAGGCTGCGGGCATGAGCGACAGGGTAGGCGGCCCCGCCGACAGGCTCCGCACGTCGAGCCTCGTGCGGACAGCCCTGACGTGGCGACTCAGCGAGGTGTCGCCGCGGGAGTTACTGTGTCGGCCATGACCGGGACAGCGCGTGCCCGCACCTGAGATGCGCCGTATCCCGGTGCACCTGTCCACGTCCTCGGTATACCCCGAGGGGCCGGGCTACGCCTTCGACCTCGCCGAGCGGCTCGGCTACGACGGCATCGAGGTGATGGTCTGGAGCGATGAGGTGACCCAGGAGGCCAAGCCCCTGCTCGCCCTCTCGCGTTTGCACCGGCTGCCGATCGGCGCGATCCACGCGCCGACCCTGCTGCTGAGCCAGCGTCTGTGGGGCTGGGACCCCTGGGGCAAGATCGACCGTTCGCTCATCCTGGCTCAGGAGGTGGGGGCCCCCGTCGTGGTGGTGCATCCGCCGTTCCGCTGGCAGGAGCGGTACGCCCGCGGCTTCGTCGCCGGCGTGGCGCGGCGCTCCGCGCGCAGCGGCATCCGGATCGCGGTGGAGAACATGTTCCCCTGGCGCGTGCGTGGTGCCTCGATCCAGGCCTACCTTCCCGACCACGACCCCACCGACGAGGACTACGAGGCGATCACCTTCGACATCTCGCACGCGGGGACGGCGGGTCAGGACGCGCTCAGCATGGTGCGCGGCCTGGGTTCGCGCCTGGCCCACGTCCACCTCGGCGACAGCACCGGCACGTTCAAGGACGAGCACCTGGTGCCCGGCCGCGGCACCCAGCGCTGCGCGGAGGTGCTGCGGCACCTGGTGGACACCGGCTACCCGGGGGTGGTGAGCCTGGAGGTGGGCACCCGCAAGATGGACCGGGTCCAGCGCGAGGTCGACCTCGAGGAGGCGCTCACCTTCACCCGGAGGCATCTGAGCGAACCGGGCACCGGCCCCTGACCGCGGGCCGAGGAGGAGGAGCGTGACCGGCGAGTGCGGCCCCGGGCCCGAGCGCGTAGCCTGACCTTCATGAACCTTGGTGTCCTGGACCCCTCGCCCCTGCTCCGCCGCGGACTGCTGGAGGTCAGCCAGCACGACTCGCTCCGCAACGCGATCGAGAAGGCCCCGATCAGCCGCGGTGTGGTGAACCGCTTCGTGGCCGGTGCCGACAACGACGCGGTGACCGATGTCTCCGAGGAGCTGGCCTCCTCGGGGCGGATGGTGACCATCGACTACCTCGGGGAGGACACTCTCGACGCCGAGATGGCCACCGAGACGAAGCAGCAGTACCTGGACCTGCTCGAGCAGCTGTCCGCGCGCGGTCTGACGGCGGACGGGCGGGTCGAGGTCAGCCTCAAGCTCAGCGCACTGGGCCAGGCGCTGGGCCACGAAGGGCACGACATCGCCCTGGAGAACGCCCGGGAGATCTGCCGGGCGGCGGCCAACGCAGGCACCACGGTGACCCTGGACATGGAGGACCACAGCACCACCGACGCCACCTTGCAGAGCTTGCGCGAGCTGCGGCAGGACTTCCCGTGGGTCGGTGCGGTGGTCCAGGCCTACCTGCACCGCACCGAGTCCGACTGCCGGGACCTGGCTCACGAAGGCAGCCGCGTGCGGCTGTGCAAGGGTGCCTACGCGGAGCCGGAGTCCGTCGCCTACCAGGACAAGTCCGACGTGGACAAGTCCTACGTGCGGTGCCTGAAGGTGCTCATGGCCGGGGACGGCTATCCGATGGTGGCCAGCCACGACCCACGCCTGGTCGAGATCACCGGCGCCCTCGCCGACCGTACGGGTCGGTCCGCCGACAGCTTCGAGTACCAGATGCTGCTCGGCATCCGTCCTGACGAGCAGAAGCGTCTGGTCGCCGACGGCTCGAGGGTGCGGGTCTACACCCCCTACGGCGACCAGTGGTACGGCTACCTCGTACGCCGGATGGCCGAGCGGCCGGCGAACATGGCGTTCTTCGCGCGCTCTGTGCTGACCACGGGCTGAGCGCCGTGGGCATTGCCATCCTCGGTGCGGGGGTGATGGGCTCCACGCTGCTCTCCGCCTTGGTGCGGGCCGGTCACGACCCGCACGGGATCACCGTCAGCGACAAGGTGGCCGAGCGTGCGCGTGAGGTCGCCGATGAGCACGGGGTGCGGGCCGGCGAGCCGGGCGAGGCGGCGCGGGCTGCCGACGTCCTGGTCCTGGCGGTGAAACCCCAGGACATGGGCGGGCTGCTGGACGAGGTCGCCGCCGAGGTGCACCCCGGGGCGTTGGTGATCTCGATCGCCGCCGGGATCAGCACGGGCTACCTGGAGTCACGGCTGCCCGACGGGGTGTCGGTGGTGCGGGCGATGCCCAACACGCCGGCGCTGGTCGACCAGGGCATGTCCGTGCTGGCTCGAGGCCGGCACTGCGGGGTGGAGCACGCCGCCAGTGCCGAGTCGCTGTTGAGCACGGTGGGTGCCGTCGCCACCCTGGACGAGCGCCATCTGGACGCCGTCACCGCCCTCAGCGGCAGTGGTCCGGCCTACATCTTCTACGTGGTCGAGGCGATGATTGAGGCCGGTGTCCTGCTGGGCCTGCCTCGAGTCAGCGCCACCGAGCTGACCGTGCAGACGCTCTTCGGCGCCGCCAGCATGATCCGCGAGACCGGCCAGCACCCGACGGTGCTGCGTGAGCAGGTCTCCAGCCCCGGGGGGGCCAGCGTCACGGCACTGCGGCACCTGGACGACCACAAGGTGCGGGCCGCGTTCGTCACCGCGATCGAGGCCGCCGCCCGTCGCTCCGGCGAGCTCTCGGCCGGGGGATAGCCCTGCCGCGCAGACCGCGTCGGGGACGGTCGACGTCACCGGATCTTCATCTCGCACGGTGAGCAGGGGCCGCGACCTGTGCCACAGTATGCGCATGGCAGAGATCAGCGTGCGCCGACTGGGCGAAGAGGACTGGGCCGAGTACCGCCGGACCAGGCTGCGCGCGCTGAAAGAGTCACCGGAGGCCTTCGTCGCGTCCGCCGAGGAGGAGGCCGAGTACGGGGACGAGCGCTGGCGCGACCGGATGCGGCGCTCGCACCGTCTGCTGGCCCAACGCGACGGTGATCCCCTGGGCGTGGTCAGTGTCGGGTCGGAGCACACCGCCGACGAGTCCGTGGGTGAGCTGTTCGGTCTCTGGGTCTCACCGGACGCCCGGGGCACCGGGGTCGCCCGCCGCCTCCTCGAAGCGGCTGCACGCACCGCGCGGGAGAGTCAGATGAGGCACCTGGTCTACTGGGTGGGCACCGACAACGGGCGAGCCGTCGCCTTCGCCAGCAGCTTCGGGTTCCGGCCCACGGACAACCGCAGGCCGGTCCGGATCAGGGGTGTCGACACCGAGGAGGAGGACGCCGAGGAGATGGCGATGGTCCTGCCGCTGAGCAGCTCGACGGGGGAGATCCCGACCAGCCTGTAGCTGACGACGCTCGCTGGACTAGGGGCGAGCGGCCAGCTGCTCGATGTACTTGCTCGGTCCGGAGACGATCATCATGTGGTGCTGGCCCACCTTGGTCTCGGGCAGCGCGTGCATGAAGTCCTCGCCCGGAGCCTTCACCCCGACCACCGTGACGCCGTAGCGCTTGCGGATGTCGGTCTCGCCGAGGGTGAACCCGATCATCTCCTGAGCGGGGCGCATCTTGACGATGGCGTACCCGTCCTCGAACTCGATGTAGCCCTCCATCTTGCCGTTGACCAGGTGAGCGACCCGCCCACCGGACTCGGCCTCGGGGAAGATCACATGGTGCACACCGATTCGCTCGAGCAGCCGGGCATGCTCCGCGCTGATCGCCTTGGCCCAGATCGAGGGGATGCCGAGGTCGACCAGGTTTCCCACGGTCAGCAGGGAGCCCTCGATCGAGGTGCCGATGCCCACCACCGCGATTCGGAAGTCCCGAGGCTTGGCGCTGCGTAGCTCCTCGGGGTTCGTGGCGTCGATGGTCTGCACGCGCATGAGCTTGCGGGCGTAGCGCTCGGCGACGTTGCTGTTGAGCTCGACTGCGTGGACCCGGTAACCGAGCCGGTCCATCTCCATCGCGGCGGCGGCACCGAAGCGCCCCAGCCCGATGACCAGGACGTCCTCGTCGAACAGTTGGTGCTTGGCCATGCCCTCATCCTTTGCGCCGTCGGTGGCCGAGGTGACGGTCCCCCGGAGGGAGGACCTCGGCTAGCGTGCCTCCATGATCGCTGCTCACATCGTGTGGGACCACCGTTTCACGGCCTATGACTTCGGCCGCGGCCACCCGATGCATCCGATGCGCCTGCAGCTGACCCACACCTTGAGCCAGGCTCTGGGCCTGCTGGACCACGAGGAGGTCACCGTGGGCCCGGCCCGCCCCGCCGAGACCGACCTGCTGGGGCAGATCCACTCCGGTGCGCTCATCGAGGAGGTGCGTCGCCTCTCCGCCGACCCCGGCGCTGCCGACGGCAGGTTCGGTATCGGAAGCTCGGACACCCCGGCGTTCAGCGGCATGCACGAGGCCAGTGCCCTCGCGGTGGGCGCCACCGTGGAGGCCGCCCGCCAGGTCTGGTCCGGGCAGGTCCCACACGCGGTGAACATCGCTGGGGGGCTGCACCACGCCATGCCCGGGCGCGCGTCCGGGTTCTGCGTCTACAACGATGTCGCCGCTGGGATCCTCGACCTGCTCGCGCACGGTGCCGAGCGAGTCGCCTATCTCGACCTCGACGTGCACCACGGTGACGGGGTGGAGACCATCTTCTGGAACGACCCACGCGTGCTCACCGTGTCGTTGCACGAGACCGGGCGGATGCTGTTCCCCGGCACTGGGTTCGCCGGCGACACCGGTGGCCCGGGCGCTCCGGACAGCGCCGTCAACGTCGCCCTTCCGCCCGAGACCGACGACCGGGGGTGGCTGCGCGCGTTCGCCGCCGTTGTTCCGGCCCTCCTCGGCGCCTTCTCGCCGGACGTGATCGTCAGCCAGCACGGATGCGACTCCCACCGCGACGACCCGTTGGCTCACCTGAGCCTGACGATCGACGGCATGCGCACAGCCCAGGAGTGGGTCCACGAGCTGGCCCACCGCGAGTGCGAGGGCCGGTGGGTCGCCCTCGGCGGCGGTGGCTACGAGCTCGTGCAGGTGGTGCCGCGCGCCTGGTCACATCTGGTCGGCCTGGCCGGACACCGACCGGTGGGGCTGGATGCCGCCATCCCCTCGGAGTGGCAGCAGATGGTGCGGCGAGTGTGCGGGGTGAACGCACCCGCGACGATGGGCGACCGCGGGGGCGCCGCGATCGAGTACGGAGCGTGGGAGGAGGGCTACAACCCGGACGACCCGGTCGACAGCTCGGTGATGGCCACACGTCGGGCCGTCTTCCCCGGGTGGGGGTTGGACCCGTTCTTCGACTAGACCACCGCAAGCAGGAGTGATCTCGGTCACAGACGCATTGTGACGGCGTGTCAGGCTGGACAGATCGGGCACGGGCGGTTTCGCAACGGTCACGTCTGCACCTATGGTTACCCCACGAGGGGACGCGCGCGTCGACGTGAGGACGCGCCGCCTCTGAGGAGACGACGAGATGAGGAAGCCTCCATGGGCGAGGACCGTCAGGTGGCGGACATGAACTTCATGACGGTGGCCGAAGTCGCCGCGTTGATGCGTGTGTCGAAGATGACCGTGTACCGGCTGGTGCACAACAACGAGCTGCCGGCGGTCAGGGTGGGCCGCTCCTTCCGAGTGCCTCGGCAAGCCGTCCACGACTACCTGAGCGACTCCTACCACGGCACGGCCTAGACGGGCCGCGATTGGGGTCACCACGCCCCACGCCGGTAGTCTGGCGAGCACTGCATCGCTCGCGGTGCTCCTCTCACGAAAGACTCGGTCACTGTCATGGGTTCAGTCATCAAGAAGCGCCGCAAGCGGATGGCGAAGAAGAAGCACCGCAAGCTGCTGCGCAAGACCCGTCACCAGCGCCGCAACAAGAAGTAGCGACCGGGAAGCCGGCGCTCGTAGAGTCGGGACGACCGTGACGAAGCCGGGCCATGACGCCGGGTCGGGTGTGGGTGAGATGCTTCCGGAGCTCGACGCCCGCGGACGGTCGCTACGAATCTCCGTGCTCACCAGGCCCGGCTGCCACCTCTGTGTCCGGGCGGTCAGCGCCGTTGCGGACGTCTGCGACTCCCTGGGCGACGTGGGGTACGCCGAGGTCGACATCGACGAGGTGGCCGAGCGCGACCAGCAGGTCCGAGCACGCTACGGCGAGTGGGTGCCCGTGACCTTCGTCGACGGAACGATGCACGACTACTTCACCGTCGATCCCGAGCGGCTGCGTGAGGCTCTGACCTCGACCTGACCCACCAGCCGGTCCGGAGCCGGCGCAGGAAGTCCTTCGATCACTTTGTGCATTCGTTCACAAAGTCGTATTCTGGGGTGGTCGCGCCGAAACGTCCCCCGGGCTCCGGTCGCGGCCCAGTCGACGAGGAGGTGGGTGACGCAATGACCGTTGAACCTGCTCGTCGAGGGGTCCCGGACGCCAGTGTGGCGCGCCTGCCCGCCTACCGACGTGCCCTCAGCCACTGTGCCGAACGTGGTGCGACCTACGTGTCCTCACAGGAGCTGGCCGAGGCCACGGGAGTGCATCCCGCTCAGCTGCGCAAGGACCTGTCCTACCTCGGTTCCTACGGTCTGCGTGGGGTGGGTTACGACGTGGCGCAGCTGCACGACCAGATCGGGGCCGAGCTCGGGCTCCTCGGAGACTGGCCCGTGGCCATCGTGGGCATGGGCCATCTCGGCCGGGCGCTCGTGGCCTACCGCGGCTTCTCCAACGCCGGGTTCCGGATCGTGGCTCTGGTCGACGACGACCCCGAGGTCGTCGGTGAGACCGTCGGGGGTCTGCGCGTACAGAGCCTCGACGAGCTCGTGGCCTCCGCGATCACGCTGGACTTCGGGGTCATCGCGACCCCCGCTGCCGGCGCCGACGGGGTGGCCGAAGCCCTGGTCGGTCTGGGTGTCCACTCCATCCTCAACTTCGCCGCCACCCACCTGCACGTGCCGAAGGGGGTGGGCGTGCGCACCGTCGACCTGTCCACCGAGCTGGAGATCCTGGCGTTCCACGCGCAGCGTCGGCCCTCGACGGCTGCAGCCGCGGGCGAAGGGGAACCGACGACAGCACCGGCCCCCGCGGCGGCGGAGACGGCCCGATGAGCCTGCTGATCGTGGGCCTGTCGCACGAGAGCGCGGACCTGGCCCTGCTGGAGCGGATCGGGCTGCAGGAGCGACCGGGCGAGTCGATCTCTGCCCGCCTTCTCGCCTCGGTCGACGTCGGCGAGTTCCTCGTGCTCACGACCTGCAACCGGGTCGAGGTCGTCGCTGCGGTGGACCGTTTCCACGGGGCGGTGAACGACATCGCGACCGCCTTGGCCGAGGTCAGCGGCAGGCAGGAGGAGACGCTGCGAGGCAGCCTCTACGTCCACTACGACGACCGGGCTGTGCATCACCTGTTCTCGCTGGCGTGCGGGCTGCGGTCGATGGCCCTGGGCGAGCCGCAGGTGCTGGGTCAGCTGCGCCAGGCACTGGCGCGAGCCCAGGACGCCGGCACGGTCGCCGGCCAGCTCAACCCTTTGCTGCAGCACGCTCTGCGGGTGGGCAAGCGTGCGCATGCCGAGACCGAGCTGGACTCGGTGGCGAAGTCCTTGGTGCATCTGGGACTGCACGAGCTCGCGGTGCCCGACCTGCAGCGCGCCCGAGTGCTGGTGGTCGGGGCCGGCGCGATGTCCGGGGTCGCTGCAGCAACCCTGGCGCGGGCCGGAGTAGCAGAGCTGTGCGTGGTCGCCCGGGACCCGGCCAAGGCCTCCGCTCTGGCCGCTCGACACCACGGGCGCAGCGTGCCGTGGTCGCGGTTGGCCGAACAGCTCGGTGCGGTGGACCTGGTCGTCACCTGTACCGGCGCCACCGAGCCGGTCATCGACGTGGCCGACCTGTCCCGTCCGCGGGAGCGTCGCCACGACGGATCGCTCCCGGACCTGGCCATCCTGGACCTGGCTCTGCCCTGCGACGTGGACCCCCGGGTCGGCGACCTGCCGGGGATCCGGCGCTGCGGCCTGGCCGACCTCCACGCCCGCCGTGTGATGCAGGACGACAGCTCACCGGTCGTCCGTGAGGTCGAGGACCTGGTCACCGGAGAGGTGGCGGCCTACCTGACCGAGCGGCGGGCGCACGAGGTGGCCCCCACCGTGGCTGCGCTCCGGGCGCAAGCGGGCGCTTTGGTTCAGGAGGAGATGGCGCGTCTCGAGCAGCGACTGCCCGAGATGGACGAGGCGGCTCGCGCCGAGGTCCGCCGCAGCGTGAGCCGGGTCGTCGACAAGCTGCTGCACACCCCTACCGTGCGGGTGAAGGAGAAGCACGCTCAAGACCAGGCCGAGGACTACGCGCGGGTGCTGCGCGAGCTCTTCGACCTGGACCCCCGCGACGCCGTGGCGGTCACCACCCCACCGGCGCTCGGCCCGGACGGTGTGCGATGAGACTCGGGACCCGGGCTAGCGCCCTCGCCCGGGCGCAGGCCCACGCGGTGGCCGAGCGTCTGCGGGCCGCAGGGGAACACGTCGAGATCGTGCTCGTCTCCACCGAGGGCGACCGTAGCGACCAACCGCTGACCCAGATCGGCGGGACCGGCGTGTTCGCCTCCGCCCTGCGCTCGGCCCTGGTGCGTCGCGAGGTCGACCTCGCGGTGCACTCGCTCAAAGACCTGCCCGTGGCGCCCTACCCGGGGCTCACCCTGGCCGCCATCCCGCAGCGCGAGGATGCCCGCGACGTGGTGTTCAGTGCCTCCGGGGCGCCGTTGGCGGAGCTTCCCGCGGGAGCGAGCGTGGGGACCGGCTCCCCACGACGAGCCGGGCAGGTCTCGGCACGGCACCCGCACCTACGCATCCAGGACATCCGCGGCAACGTCGACACCCGGATCGCGAAGGTGGCGACCGGCCAGGTCGACGCCGTGGTGCTCGCGGCGGCGGGAGTGGCGCGACTGGGGCGGGAGCACGAGGTCAGCCACGTGCTCGGCTTCGACGAGATGCTGCCCGCCCCCGGGCAGGGCGCCCTCGCCATCGAGTGCCGCGACGGCGATACCGGCGACGACCTCAGCGAGCGGGACGGATCCGTCCTCGCCGCCTGCGCCGCCCTGGACGACGACATCACCCGTGCCTGCGTCACCGCCGAGCGGGCCATGCTCGCCCGCCTCGAGGCCGGGTGCACGGCGCCGGTCGCCGCCTTGGCGACCGCCGGCGCCGAAGGCCTGGCGCTGCAGGGGTGGGTCGGGCTGGGTGGTCTGGTCGCCGAGGCAAGCGCGGTGGGTGCGGACCCCTCCTCGCTCGGTCGCGACCTGGCCGACCAGCTGCTGCAACAGATTCTTGCCGAACCGTCAGAACCGATCCTCGTAACGGAGCGTGAATCGTGACTACGCACATCGATGCCCCAAAGACTCTTGCCCCACGCCTCTCGCCCAACCCGTGCGCGCGCGTCGCCTTCGTGGGGGCCGGGCCGGGGGACCCCGGGCTGCTCACGGTGCGGGGGCGCGACTATCTGGCGCGCGCGGACATCATCGTCCTCGACAGCCTCGACCTGGCGGAACGCGTCCGCGCCTACGCCAGCCCCGACGTCGAGTTCGTCGACGGGTCGCGCCGGCCCTGCGGCCGTGAGCTGAGCGCCAACTCCCAGGCCAACCTGGTCGTCTCCACGGCCACGGAGGTCGCTGACCCCTCGGTGCTCGTGGTGCGCCTGATGGACGGTGACCCCAGCGCCTTCAACGGCTTGACCCTGGAGGCTTCGGCATGTCACCGCGCCGGGGTTCCGTTCGAGATCGTGCCCGGGGTCAGCACCGCCTGGTCGGTCCCGATGTACGCCGGCGTCCCGCTGACCGGCTCCAACACGGGCCAGGAGCTGCACATGATCGACGGATCGGACGCCCAGATCGACTACTCGCTGTCGGTCTCCGACGTGGTGACGGTGGTCGTGCTCGGGTGCGCCGGTGACCTGCGGCGCACCCTCGCCGGCCTGGTCGACGCCGGCCGGGACCCGGCGACTCCGGTGGCGCTCACCGAGCACGGAACCACGGTGACCCAGCACACCGAGGTCACGACGCTGGCCCTCGCTCTCGAGGCGCTGGCCGACGACCGTGCCCCCGAAGCGACGGTGGCCGTCGTCGGCGCGCAGGTGGACCTGCGCGACGAGCTGTCCTGGTACGAGACCAAGCCGCTGTTCGGCTGGAAGGTGATCATCCCGCGGACCAAGGAGCAGTCCGGGGGGATGGTGGACCGGGTGGCCTCCTACGGCGCCTCCGCGTCGGTGGTGCCCACCATCAGCGTCGAACCGCCCCGGACCCCGCAGCAGATGGACAAGGCCATCAAGGGGCTGGTGACGGGCCGGTACGAGTGGGTGGGCTTCACCTCGGTCAACGCGGTGCGCGCGGTGCGCGAGAAGTTCACCGCCGTCGGTCTGGACGCGCGCGCGTTCTCTGGGCTGAAGATCGCCGCCGTGGGCGGCGCCACGGCCGATGCGTTGATGGACTGGGGTCTGGTGCCCGACCTGATGCCGACCTCCGAGCACTCCGCGAGAGGGCTGCTGGAGGTCTGGCCGCCGTACGACGAGGTGCTGGACCCGATCAACCGGGTGCTGCTGCCGCGGGCGGACATCGCCACCGACACGCTCATCGCGGGTCTGCAGGACATGGGATGGGAGGTGGACGACGTCACCGCCTACCGGACCGTGCGCGCGAGCCCGCCGCCCGCCGAGGTGCGCGAGGCGATCAAGGGTGGCGCCTTCGACGCCGTGTGCTTCACCTCCTCCTCCACGGTGCGCAACCTCATCGGGATCGCCGGCAAGCCCCATCCGCGCACGGTGGTGGCGTGCATCGGCCCTGCGACGGCGAAGACGGCCGAGGAGCACGGACTGAGTGTCGATGTGGTGGCGCCGACCGCCTCGGCCGAGTCGCTGGTCGACGCGCTCGCGGCTCACGCGACCGACCTGGCGGACGGCTACGCAGCGCAGGGTCTGCCGGTCCAGCGTCCCAGCGAGCGCCGGAACGGGGTGTCCCGAGGCCGCTCTGAGGCGCGCGCGTGAGCTTCCCGGCGCAGCGACCGCGGCGTCTGCGCACGGGTCCCGCGGTCCGGAGCCTCGTACGCCAGACGCGGGTGCACCCCAGTGACCTGGTGCTGCCGATGTTCGTGGCCGAGTCCAACCGTGAGCCGATGCCGATCGGCTCGATGCCCGGGGTCTACCAGCACAGCCTCGACTCCTTGCGACGCGCGGCCGAGCAGGCGGTCGACGCGGGTGTCGGCGGCCTCATGCTCTTCGGCGTCCCCGCTCGTCGCGACGCGCGCGGCAGCGGTGGGGACGACCCCGACGGCATCCTGAACCGTGCGTTGCAGACCCTGCGCGCCGACCTCGGCGAGGCGGGGGTGCTCATGGCGGACCTCTGTCTCGACGAGTTCACCGACCACGGGCACTGCGGCGTCCTGGACGCCTCGGGCCGGGTGGACAACGACGCCACCCTGCTGCGGTATGCGGCCATGGCGGTGGCGCAGGCGAGCGCCGGCGCCGACGTCGTGGCCCCCTC
>Ga0102946_1000382_pt1 | contig 15434 bp, 15 predicted proteins | sample SalPon2A_A_D1_MG_FD_78209 | JGI IMG/M metagenome (GOLD analysis project Ga0102946, IMG submission 78209) | Soil microbial communities from South San Francisco under conditions of wetland restoration - Salt Pond MetaG R2A_A_D1_MG | ecosystem: Environmental > Terrestrial > Soil > Wetlands | place... | reverse complement strand
CGATGGCAATCTCATAGCTGAGTTCAGTCCGCGGACGCAGCCATACGACGACGACATGGTCGCCGCGATCAAGGCCGAGCTCAATAACTGACAGCTTCGTTCCGGATTTCCATGACTCTGCTGTTATCCCTGTGCAGGGAGGCTAACGTCGCCAGCCGCGATGTTCCACTGGACCTGGTGCTTGTGGCGACCGGCATTCTGCATCGCGGCAAGAGCATCCAGCCGGAAAAGTCGATGCGTGAGCTCGACGCACAGTCGATGGCGAAAGTGCTGGCGATAAATTCGACTAGCCCGTCGCTGGTTGCAAAGCACTTTCTGCCGACGCTGCGGCGCGACCGCGGTTGTGGTCGCGTTGCATCCGGCACAGTGGCTACGCAGCTGTCCAAACCGTTTACCGGGCGGGTACCGGCAGGCCAGTTGTTCACCCCTGACCAGTCCGCGTCGAAATTGCTGGGCGTGATCGATGACTTGTCACCGGGGCAGACCGGTGGTTTTTTTGCTTATGATGGGTCCAAAGTGGAGTTTTGATCTTTCATGGTTAGAACAGTGAGAAAAAATCGACAGCTGGCCCCCAAAACCGATGGCAACCCGGAAGGCAAGGGTGTCAGCGGTTTGCTGGACGACTGGCGTGCGACTGCACCCCGTGGCGTCGTTGCGAGGCAGCCACGCCAGGTGCTCGCTGACCTGTTTGCGTCGATGCTGGTCCTGTCTGCTGCGTTTAAATACCGGCCGGTTCCGGAACGCGACAACTATCTCTACTGGATTGACGGGCAATGGTCACTGAGCCTGATCGCGCCGGACGAGTGGTCCGGCGAGAGGCGCGCCGCATTCGTGGCAACCTGCGTCTTGCAGCGCGATATGACCTGGACGATTCAGCCGGTCGAACGGCTGGTCGGCAATGCTCCTGCCATCGAAGCGATCCGTCGTTTTTATTGCGGCTTTGTCGAAATGCTCGACACCGACCTGACCCTCGAAGAAATACTGCCGTTTCATTGCAGCAAACTTTCCTACTACCAGCGACTGTATGCGAGTGCCTTGAGCAGGTCCGTGTCTGTGGCTTTGGCGCGCGGCGATCAGGCCGCGAAAAGCGGGCGGCAATGGAGCTTGCAGCTGCCGCATCTGAACCATGCCCTGCTTACACACAGTGGCTGACCGCCAGCGCAATGGTACTGAAGTGATAATTTTCGCAATTCTTTCCGGAGTAATGCTGATGACTCATTCTGCTAAATCGCCCGGTGATTTAGATCCCGAAGCCGGTGACGCACGGGTGCTGACGGATTTCACCGCCGAGCACGCCGGCCTCGACTGGTTTGTCGTCAACGACAACGTCATGGGTGGTCGCAGCGAGGGTGATTTCCGGATCGAGCAGGGCGAATTGCATTTCGCCGGCCGCACGAATACACGCGGCGGTGGTTTCAGCTCGATTCGAACCAAGCCCGTGCAGCTCGACCTGGCCGCGTATTCTGGAATTCGGTTGCAGGTGCATGGTGACGGGCGACGCTACACCTGGCGTTTGACGACGGATGCTCGCTGGCGCGGCAGGGCGGTCGCCTACTGGGCCGAATTCGATACGCAAGCTGCTGCCTGGAGCACCGTCGACATTCCGTTTGCGGATTTCGTGCCACGCTTTCGCGGCGAACGGCTCGATGGGCCCGAGCTGGATCCCGCTCAGGTCACCGGTATGGGCCTGATGATCTACGACAACCTGGATGGCCCGTTTGAACTGCGCCTGGACAGTGTAGGGGCGTACTAGGCGCAGGGATTATCAGGCAACTGCCAGCGGCAATGCCTCGCCGGTTTCCAGCAGCGACTTCAGCCCGGCAATAATCCACGGCCAGCCACTTTGAATGCCGTCGTAGACGACGGAGTTTTCGGGGAAGCGGTCGTGCACAATACGCAAGCGGGTTTGTTCGTTCATTGCTTCTATCTGAAACGCGACGCGAGAGGGCGCTTCTTCCTTCGCCGCTTCGTCATAGAGGACATGCCAGGAGATCACGAGCGTGTTGGGCGGGTCTGCTTCGAGGACTTCGCCTTCCACGGCGACGTCGCCGCCGTCTGCGTAGCGGTAGTACACCGGATCGCCGGCTTGCCAGGACGATTCGACGCAGGTTGCGTGAAAGTACTGCGCTGTAAATTCAGCCGTCGTCAGTGCTTGCCAGACATCTTCTGCTGTCGCGCGTATATAGGTTTCGTAAATAAATTCGGGGCTGGCCATCAGTCTTGTTCCTCCAGTGCTCTCTTCAGCGCGCTCACGGCGGTAAGTTGGGCGCTCGAATATTTGTCGATCCAGCGGTCCGCAACGGACTGGATCGGAACCGGGTTGAGGTAGTGCAGTTTCTCGCGGCCCTCGAAGGTCGCGACCACCAGGCCGGCCGCTTCGAGAATCGCCAGGTGCTTGGTCAGGCCCTGCCGGGACATGTCGATATCACGGCACAACGCCTGCTGCGTCTGGCCGTCCTGCTCGTACAGTCGATCCAGGATCAGCCGCCGGTGCGGGTCTGCCAGTGCTTTGAACACCTCATCCATGGCGTGAATAATATGCAACTAAATAGTTGCATGTCAAGCACTGAGAAATCCTACGGGCTGATGTGCTCCGGAATTTTGCGCCTAGCTAATGGGCTCGCCGGCAGCATTGACATAGACCAGCGGGGCCGGCGCTATGCCGCGGATCTCGACGATCACTTCTTCATCCCGTGCACCATCATAATGCGGCGCCATGGCGGGATGTTTCATATAGCTGCCGGGGCCCAGAGGTATGCTGTTCTCTTTGTCCTGGACGGTACCGATGCCAGTCCACCACGTACCTTTGATGACCGTTACGTAGCGTGTATTGGGATGATAGTGCGGGGCGCTGAAAACACCAGGGGCGAAGCGTGCTCGCAATATGTAGTAGCCTTCGCCACCCGGGTCACCCTCCAGCACCGCGATATCAAGACCCGGTTCGAGCTGCTGCCAGACGAGATCGTCCGGTGTCAGTCTGACAAAATCATCGTTTTCGCTGGCATTCGCGACAACGAATGCCAGTGCGATAAGGGAAAATACCAGCTTCTTCTTCATCATGACCTCCCGGGATCGCGTTCAGAACCTGACGTTTATGCCGAAAGACATGTTTCTGCCATTGTAGTTGGAGTTGTCCAGAAACGTATTGCCGCTGCCGAACGTCCGGCGAACAATTGCCTTGGTTCCACTGTCAGTTATATCGCTGGCCCTGAAAATCAAACGTATATGATCTGTTGCGTCAAAATTCAGCGTCACATCGAGTGAATCGTAGTCCTGCTCGTAGATATTTTCCTGGAACTGTGAAAATGCGAACAGGAATTTGTCACGGTAGGAATAGGCCAGATTTGCCTGGAAGCGCTCGCTTTGATACGTCAGGGCCGCTGTACCAATCGTATTCGGCGCGTTGAAAAATTCTTCGTCGTCACGACCGTCGAGTCCGGAGTCTGCGCTGCTTTCCTGGACTGTAAGATTCAGGTAAGTACCGAAATTACGCCAGATTCCTGACGCTTCGGTGAACTGGCGAATAAAATTCAGCTCCAGGCCATACACCTCAGCTTTATTGCCGTTGATATAAGTCTCGACATCGCCGATAACCAGGCCGTCAAAGCGTGGGTCATTTTCGAAGCGGGATGGATCCGAGTCGCCTTCGGGTGCGTCGTCATTGAAGATAAAATCGTCGATCGATTTGTAGAACACGTTTGCCGAGAACAAGCCGATGCCGCCGAAGTAATATTCGACACCGAAGTCGAAGTTCCAGGCATAGGCCGGTTTCAAAGACGGATTGCCAAGGAAGATATCGGCAGTGCCACCCTCAATGGCAATTTCAGTTGTACCGGCAATGTACTGGAACTCCGGCCGAGCCAGTGACGCAAATACGGCGCCCCGATAGACGAGGTCATCAGTGGCACGGTAGTTGACCTGTATTCGCGGCAGTACTTCCGTGTAGTCGGTATTGGTGCGTATGGGGGTCAACGTTTCAGTACCCGCATCTTCGTCTTCGATCAGTGCAAGATTCCTTACGGATACATCGGTTTGCTCGATGCGTACCCCGCCTATCACTTCCCAGTTGCCGAAATTGGCCTGGCCCATCACGTAGCCCGCCAGGATATCTTCCGTGGCGGAGTAGGTGTCTTCGTCCTGTGGAATGGCGCCGTTGTCTACATAGTCATTAACGACAGTTCCATCAGCACCGAGCCCGAAGCCAATCTCCCGCCAGTTCGACAACACGCCAGGATCAATGCCGAATATCGGATCGTACGGGTTGCCTACATCCGAGAAACTGATGTCCGGGCCGCGAAAGCCGTCTTCCTCAAAAAACAGGTCGCCGTCAGCCTCAAGGACATTTGCCTCGAATAGTGAGCGGTCCGAAGACTGGAACTTGATGCCCGTCTTGAGGTATTGAAATGCGCCCGAGCTTGGAGAGTCAAATGTTGCATCGAGTGTAAACGCCAGCTTTTCGTCCTCGGCCCGGTCTTCGTCGATGTCATTTGAGCTCAGCGCCCAACCGCTCGAATCGGCGATGGCTGCTTCATCTGCAGGATCCAGTACCGGAGATGGAAACTGGTTGTTTGACCGGTTCCAGAGAATCGGGCTGGTAACCATGTCCTTTTCGAATGAGATTTCATAGTCGTTTGGCTCGTCCCGGAAACCTTCGGAGTAGCCGACCGAGTAGTCGAAACGCCATCGCTCAAGTTGGGTTTCACCAAGCAGGATATACGACTGGGACTCAAACTCGGATTCCTCATACTCACCGACAATTCGAGCCGTGTACCCACCTTCCGGATCCAGCACACCGCCCTGGTAAAGTTCGTCATCGTCGCCCACAAAAAAGATACCGCGATCGAGTTCCGTGTCATCCAGCTTGTTGTAGCTGCCTTTCAGGTGCAAGGTGGTCTGGTCGGATGCCCGGAAACTTATCGCTGCATTGACCGCGAGATTCCCGCGGTCATTGTCGATGCGCAACCCGGCGAAGTCATAGGCCTCGGGCGAGTTGCCAGACTCGAGGGGGTCGTCGTCATCCTGTTCTACAACCGACACCCAGTCTTCGTCGTTCAGAAGGCCGTAACCTGCGGTGCTCCGGTCGCTGTATGCGGCGGAGATTACCAGTCCCCAGCTATCGTCCTCGCCGAACAGGGTTGAAAATGTACCGCTGAATTTGCTGCCGAGATCTCCTTTGAAATCGTTGTAGAAACCCTCAACTGTAAAATCAGCGTAGTTGTCTTCAAGATCGAATGCGGTTGCGCTTACTAATTCGACCGAGCCGCCGATCCCATCGCCATCGTGACTTGGCAACAGTGTCTTGTTGACCGTGATCTTGGACACGGCCTCTACCTGGATCACGTCCAGAGGTACACGACGATTGTCCTCCTCCTGTTGCGCGACGTTCATGCCGTTGAGCTTGAAATTATTCAAGCCTGAATCGAGTCCGCGAATGGAGACATAACGACCGTCACCCGCTTTTTCCTCTCGTTCAATTGACACGCCAGGAATACGGCGCATCGCCTCGGCAATGTTCCGATCCGGAAACCGGCCCAGTTGGTCCGCCGAGACGACATTCGAGATGTTGTCGTTGGTACGTTGCTCGTTCAGGGCTGCGGCCTGTGCGCCACGAATGCCGGTCGCAACGATTTCGTCAACGACTTCGTCGCCGAGTTCGAAAACTACCCTGGCATTCTGTGCCGCCGACAACGATACCTGTTCAGCAGAAGGTTCCAGGCCGAGATAAGAGAGGTGGATCGTATAACTACCCGGTTCGAGATTGCCGAATCGGAAGCTGCCGTCGGACGAACTTGAAGTTGTCGCACCGGTTTCCTCAATGCGCAATAACACGCCGGACAGAAAATTCTGGGTGCCCGGATTGACGACCCGGCCATTGATGGATGCGGTGCCGGTGCTTTGCGCCGCGGCGGGCAGGGCCCAGACAACCAGCAGAACGATTGCGATTAGTGACTGAATGCTGCCAGCGCGGAATGGGGTCAGGTTTGTCCACAGCAAATCGCGGACTCTCGGAATATTCGAAAAGGTCATGGCGTTCTCTCTGGTTTGAAACTCGAACTCATTGTCAAGCTTCTCCGAATACTATACCGACGAAAGGCAAATTGCCAAGAAAAACTGATCGAATGTTCAGCGAAAATACTGTCTGGCTAGAAAACGGAAGAATTCGTCATAAAACCGTAAAGATCTGTTTTATATAATGTTTTACTGGGGACGAATCGATCGCCGCCAGACGATCAAGCGTCCGGGCGCAAGTACCAGTTCGCTTCGCGAGCGCTCATTTCCTGCAGGAACTCGTCGAATTCAAGCCGTTTGCAGTCGGCGTAGACGGCGCAATAGTCAGCGCCCAGGTAGTCCGCAAGGGTGCCCGCTTTTTCGCAGCAGCGAAGCGCGTCGTCGAGACGTAGCGGCAGACCGGCGTCATGGGCTTCACAGGCGTTGCCTGTGCTCGGCGGTGGCGGCTCGAGTTTCGCCGCAATGCCGTGGTGGGCACCGGCGAGCAAGGCTGCGAGCGCCAGGTAGGGATTCGCATCCGCACCGGGGACACGAAACTCGAGGCGTCGGTTCGCTGGCGATCCTCCAGGAATGCGAACTGCGACGGAACGATTGTTGTATCCCCAGGATCGCGACACCGGCACAAACAAGCCGGGTTGGAAGCGGCGAAAGGAATTAATATTCGGCGCATAATAGGCCATGCATTCCGGCATGGTCTGCAATACACCGGCGATCGCGTGCCGCAAGATCTCCGATCCGTCGTCGCCGCCGTCGTCGTCGAAAACATTACAGCCGGACTCATCCAGCAAACTCATATGCCAGTGCATGCCGCTGCCGGCTGTGTCGGCGTAAGGCTTCGCCATAAAACTCGCGCGAATGTCGTGATTGATGGCAACACTTTGCACGATTTGCTTGAGCAAGATCGTATGATCTGCAGCGGTCATCGCATTATCGATATGGTGCAAGTTGATTTCGAACTGGTCTCCACCATACTCTGCATTAATAGCCGTGATCGGCACGGCCAGCGCTTCGCAGGCCAGCCGGACATCTTCGATGTAGGTGCCGAAATCGTCCACGTAGGAAAGGCTCATCAGCTGGTTGCTGTTGTGCCGGAGCCCGGATTTCGGGGAACGCGGTCGCTGCGGCCGTCCGTCTGCACCGCACTCGGGATCGATCAGGCAAAACTCGACTTCGCCCGCAATAACAGGTGTCAGTCCCAGCTGGTCGAAACGCGCCAGGACCCGGGACAACAGTGCGCGGGGCTCGAAAGTACTCGGTTTACCGTCATCGTTGACAAAGCCTACGGTAACCTGCGCCCGCGCTTCGCCGGCCCACGGAAGAATGTGCAAGGAGCCAGCGAGCGGCCTGATCAGGACATCGGGATCGCCGTCGCTGACGCCCTTGCCGAGTGGATCAAGGCTGCCGCCGGAGACGGACAACAGCAGCATCGAACCGGGCATCTGCAAGCCGTCTGAAAACAACTGCCGCGCGAGCTCCAACGTCAACCGCTTGCCGCGGAGAATGCCGCATATATCGGGAAACACAGCGTCGATAGCGTGTATTGCGGGATGCTCTTTCAGGAACCCGTCCAGGTCACGCGGCGTTGCATAGTCTGAACCGGACATTTGCAACTACTCGGCAAAGCGCAGAAACGCACTGCGCTTTGCGCTCAACCAAATTCGGTCACCAGCCGACGGAAGGCCTCCGTCTGATCCCGACAGGTTATGCGTTGCGACAACGATCGGCGCCTCGCAGCCGTCGACGGTAACTTGCAGCTGGCTCTGGTCTCCCCAGTATGAAGTGCTGGTCACGGTCCCGTGCATACAGATACCATCAGCCGGGCGCTCTCCAGAGAAGCGAATTTTCTCCGGCCTGATAGCGACCCGGTGTTGAAAGCCTTTTGCTTCGCGCGGGAGACTTTGGTCGAATTCGATGCACCCAACGCCTTCTACTTGCACGCGGCACCCGGCGGTGTCCAGAACTTCCTCGGTTGTTGCCGGCATGAAATTCATATCACCGATGAAATTTGCCACCTGGGCACAGTTTGGCTGCTCGTAAATCTCCAGCGGCGCCGCGATTTGCAATATCCGTCCGTTCGCCATAACGGCGATTCGGTCGGACATCGACAGCGCTTCCTCCTGGTCGTGCGTGACCAGTACAAACGTAATACCCACCGATCGCTGCAGTTGCCGCAATTCTTGCTGCATCTGTTCGCGCAGATTCTTGTCCAGGGCGCCAAGGGGCTCGTCGAGCAGCAGCACTTTGGGATGCCGCACGAGGGCTCGCGCAAGCGCAACCCGCTGCCTTTGGCCGCCGGAAAGCTGATCAGGCTTGCGGAATTCCATGCCGGACATCTGCACGGCGTCCAGCATGTCCTTGATGCGTTGTCCGCGTTCGGCGCGCGAAAGGTCAAGGTTTCGAAGCCCATAGGCAACATTGTCAGCAACGGAGAGGTGCGGGAATATCGCGTAGTTCTGGAAAACCATATTGCAGGGGCGGCGGTAGGCCGGTACCTCCTGCATGTCTCGCCCGTCAAGCAGCAACTCGCCGGCGTCGGCGAACTCGAAACCGGCGATAAGTCGCAGTAGCGTGGACTTGCCACAGCCGGACGGCCCGAGCACCGAGAAAAACTCGCCGGAACAAATCTCAAGACTTACATTGTCCAGCGCAAGAAAGTCGCCGAAGCGCTTGCTGATACCTTGCAGTCCCACTACCGACTCGATGTTTTTCATGGCAATCCTTCTGATGCTTCATGCCGGCGGCGCAGCCACTCCGCGAACCCGGCGACAAGAAACGAGACGACAATGATCAAAGTGCCAAGTGCAAGAGCGCTTGGCAGCTTCTTCGGAAAACGCAGTTGCCCCCAAATGTATACCGGGAGCGTCGGTTCGTCGGATGACAGGAAAAACGCGATCAGGAATTCGTCGAACGAGATCGTGAAAGTCAGGAGAAAACTCGCAACGATGCCCGGCATGACCAGCGGGAAAACGATACGCCAGAATGTTTGCCATGGCGTTGCGCCCAGGTCCAGCGACGCCTCCTCGAGTTCGATGGCGAAACCCTCGAACCGCGCCATCAAGATGGCCACTGCGAACGGGTAGCAGATCAGCATGTGGCCCAGTATTACGGCCCATTTGCCAATCCCGAGTGACGCCTGGTTCAGCACGACCAGCAGCGATACAGCCAGTATCAGTTCCGGGATAACCATGGGCAGCATGATGATGCCGAGTATCGACGCCTGCCCGCGGAGTCGATAGCGCGCAAGCGGGCGGGCGCTCAGTACGCCAAGCGCGGTGCTGAGCAACGCTGTGATCAGCCCGATTTCCAGGCTGTTCACCAGCGCAGCCAGAATTGACGGATCCGCTGCCAGCTCGTCGTACCAGCGCATTGTGAATGACTGCAACGGAAAACTGATGTAGTACGAATCGTTGAAGGAAAACAACGGCAGTATCATTATTGGCAGGTACAGGTATAAAAGGTAGCCTGATGAAAATGCCATCCGCATCCGTCGTCCAGTCGTTTGTTGGCTGCGCATCATCGGACTTTCGCCGTCAACCGCCGAACAGTCGAGACAAACACCACCGACAGCAGCGTGACACTCGTTATCGCCACGACCGACACAGCGGCCCCGAATGGCCAGTTATTCGCCTTGCCAAATTGCGCCTGGATGAGATTGGAAACCATCAGTCCGTCGGGACCACCGACCAGGGCAGGCGTAATATAGTCGCCGACGGTCGGGATGAAGATGATTACTGATGCGGCGATGACGCCCGGCATCGATAGCGGCAGCGTAACCCGCAGAAATCTCCGCAGCGGGCCGTCGCCCAGGTCTGCCGCCGCATCCAGCAGATTGCGGTCGATTTTCTCGAGCGACAGGTAAATTGGAAGAATCGCAAAGGTCGCCCAGGCATGTGACATAGTAATTACGACGGAAACCGGGTTGTACAGCAGGAACTGAAAAGGCTCGTCGATGATCCCCAGCGACAGCAGCCCCGAGTTGATGGCGCCGTTCCAGCCGAGCACAACTTTCCAGGCAAACACCCGGAGCAAGTAGCTGGTCCAGAACGGCAGCGTGATCAGGAGCAACCAGATCAGCTTACGCTTGTGGACGTCAAATGCGACGAAGTATGCAAGTGGATAGGCGAGCACGATAGCGATCAGCGTGACACTGCCGGCAATTGCAATCGAGCGCAGAAAAATCGTTGCATAACCGGGCCGCTCGAGCAGTTTTGCGTAGTTGGCCAGCGAAAAACCGGTGTCAAGTTCACCGCCGCCCTGGGACGTCCAGAAGCTGGCAATGACGAGGATACACAGGGGCGCCAGCAAAGCGGCCGCGACAAGCAGCAGTCCTGGTGACAGCTGCAGGTAGGCGAACGATTCCGGGTGGCTTTGAGAAAACCAGCGCTTGCGGCTACGGCGGGTCGACGAGTTACCGGCCGCGCTGGTCATCAGGCAGCGTGCAGGTCGAGCGCGCCCTCGCCATTGAAGTGTCGCGGGAATACGTTGGCCAAAAAGCGAAAGCACATTCGCTTGGCTTCATCCCGGTTGAAATCTTTCGGGCTGAGCATCAGGTCCCGCCATAAAGAATCAATGAGCGCGCCGAGTGCTCGGGCTACCACAGTGTGGTCGATATTTTCGTACTCACCGGACTCCGCAACTGACTTGCAGCAATCTTCCATTACGTTTGAAAAACTACGGTCCCAGTCTTTACAGACTACGGTGTAGGTTGGCCGCGATCGGGCTTCGCCCAGGAACGCGTACCAGACAGCGACTTTCTTGCGGGAGCAGACCTGCGGATGGAAGTCCGACTCGACCAGTGCTATGAGCCGGGAGACCGGGTCCGAATTCGCTTTGTCCAGCGCCTTTTTCCAGGAGGCAGCATATTCTTCCGATAATTGTTTGAGTGTTTCGATCAACAACTTGTCCTTGCTGACAAAGTGAAAGTTAACCAGACCGCGGGATACCCCGGCGCGCTTTGAAACTTTCTCCAGGGTTGTTTCTGCGAACCCTTTCGTCGCAATTGAATCAATCGTCGCCGAAATCAGGTCCTGGCGTGTCTGGTCGCGTCGTTTGACGCGGCTCGTCGCTGGTTTGTCTCCCATTCTGTAGGCCCCTACTGCTGTCAAAGGCGTAGATTGTACAAGTTCACCACAACCAACACAGATCACATTGGTTGACTAAACAACCGTTCAATGGATTGTGGACAATTGTCGCATAAACTGCAATCATTCTTGTTCGTTTCGTTGAACATGTGATCAGCGATCCGCAGGCGAGTGGGGGCTCCACAACTCGCTGTTTTAAATGCATAAACTCGAAACTATTAGCGGCTAATGAGAAGCAGAACCAAACAGTTTTCACGGTTTGACCGACGCCAGTTCATGGCGGCTTTGGCGCATGCGGGTGTCGTTCTGGGTTGTTTCCCGGCAATTACCGGTCGCCGGGCTGTAGCCGGCGAAAGCGACGTTGAACATCCGGTGGCATTTGTCTGGGCTGGCTATGATAACGCAGGTTTTTACCCTGCTTATGTCGAACGGTACGGCCGGCCGCCCAGCTTCAGTCTGTACGGGGACGAGGAGGAAGCACTGCAAAAGATGCGGGCTGGTTTCAAGCCGGACGTGATGTTGCCGTGCGCCTATGTCATCGACCGCTGGAGCAAGGCGGGCGTGCTGGGTGAGATCGACGTCAGCTTGTTATCCAACTGGCCTGATGTGATTCCGGCACTAAAGACGGCTGAAGGCAGCATCGTCGCCGGCCGTCGGGTTATGGTGCCGACTGACTGGGGCGTCACTTCCGTCATTTATCGCTCGGATATCGCGCCGGAGTACATTGGCAACGAAAGTTACGCCATTCTCTGGGACCCAAAATACAAGGGCAGGTTGGCGACAATCGACAGCCAGGTTGATGGCGTGTCGGCCGCTGCCCTTTATGCTGGTCTGGACCCGTTCAACCTGTCCCTTGATCAGGTTGAGCAGGTTCGCAAAGTACTGCAGGAGCAACGCAAGCTGCTGCGAATGTATACCAGCGACAACACATCGATTACGCAGTCGCTCGCCAGCGGAGAAGTCGTCGCCGCGCTCGGCTGGAGTACTGACTTCGCTAACCTGAAGGCCGAGGGCGTACCCGTGCGCTTTATGAATCCCGTTGAGGGATGGATGACCTGGGTGTGTGGAGCCGCGATACATGCGGAGTCGCGTAATCGGAAACTCGCACACCAGGTCATCGACGCGATGATCAGTCCGGAAGGCGGTGCATTCACGATCATGGAGAACAGCACCGGTGTTGCCAACCGTAAAGCGTTCGAGCTGGTGGCGCCGGAACTGCTGGCTACGCTCGGCCTCGCCGAAGATCCACAGATGATGCTGAATAGTGGCGTCATGCAACGGCCGCAAAAAAATGCCGACGCAATTGCGGTGATGTTTGAAGAAGTGAAGCTCGGCTTGTAAAGCCGGCATCCAGAAACGAAACAAAGAAGGAATATTATATGCAGACGATCAGCAGGCAGCACATTCGCAGTATGCTGGCGAGCGAGAAAGCAGCTTTTGAAACCGCGCACCCGCGCTCGCGCACGCTGGCTAGCGAATCAGCGCCACACTTCCTGGCCGGAGTGCAGATGCCCTGGCTGGTCGAATGGGAAAGTCCGTTTACGATCTTCGTGGAGAAGGCGAAAGGCGCGGAGATTGCCGACGTTGACGGCAATGAATACGTCGACCTGTGTCTCGGCGATACCGGCGCCATGTTTGGACATTCACCCGACGTGCTCGTCGAGGCCGTGCGTACCGCAGTTGACCGCGGGCTGACCTACATGCTGCCGACCGAGGACGGTATGGCGATTGCTGCCGAATTTGAGCGGCGCACAGGTTTGCCGCGGTGGTCGTTTACGCTGACGGCGACCGACGCGAATCGTTTTGCAACCCGCATTGCCCGGGCGATAACGGGACGTTCGAAAATACTGGTTTTTGATGGTTGTTACCACGGCACCCACGACGAAACACTGGCTCGACTCGATGACAATGTGATCAATCCGCGCGAGGGCAGCGTCGGTCCGCCGGTTGACCTGAACCTGACAACGCGAGTGGTTGAATTCAACGATGTGGCAGCTCTCGAGCGTGAACTCGCGCATGGGGATGTTGCCTGTGTCCTGACCGAGCCCGCACTGACCAATGCGGGCATGGTTCTGCCCGATGAAGGATTTCACAAATCGTTGCGCGACCTGACGCGCAAGCATGGCTCGCTGCTAATCATCGACGAAACACACACAATCTCGTCCGGTCCAGGCGGCTATACGCAGGCATTTGGGCTTGAGCCGGACATGTTTGTGCTGGGCAAGCCCATCGGCGGCGGTATCCCTGCTGCGGTCTATGGCTGTAGCGAGGATATTGCTAAGCGGTTCGATGATCTGCTTGATCCGACGCACCCGGTTGTCGTCGGCATTGGCGGCACGTTGTCCGGAAACGCGCTGTCGCTGCGCGCGGTACGTACGATGCTTGAGAACGTCATAACCGAACAAAACTATCGACATATGTTCCAGGTTGCGGAGCGCCTGGAGCTGGGTATTCGCAAGACGATTAACGACCATGGGCTGCCATGGCATGTCAGCCGAATGGGTGCGCGTGTGGAATATGGGCATACGCCAGAAGCCCGGCGTACCGCGCGCGAGGTCGAAGAAACGACGGACGGCGAGCTGGAGCAGCTGTTGCATCTCTACTGCCTGAACCGGGGCGTCATGATTACGCCCTTTCACAATATGATGCTCACGTCACCGGTGACGACTGACGCACATGTCGATCGCCACAATGAAATTTTTGCAGATTGCGTAGGACAGCTCGTACAACGCACCGCGGCGGCGAGCTAGTGACCAGGCAGTATGATGCCATCGTTGTTGGCGGTGGACATAACGGACTCACATCCGCAGCCTACCTTGCGCGTGCTGGCAAGCGCGTGCTGGTACTCGAAAAGCGCTATATCGTTGGCGGGGCATCGGCAACGGAGGAATTTGCGCCGGGCTATAGAAACTCGAGCTGTTCCTTCGTCGTAGGATACCTGCGCCCGCAAATCATCAAGGAACTGGACTTGGCCCGACACGGGCTGAGCATCAAGATCGTTGAAAACGAATTTTTCGCGCTCGACGACTCGCGCTACATGTTGCTTAACGGCGATGCGGCCCACGATGCTGAACAGGTCAGCAAATTCTCAAGCCGTGACGTGGAAGGATTGCAAAAAATGAACGCAGCACTCGCGCCGTTGAGCGAGTTCTTTGCCAAACGCATGTTGCGGCCGCCACCGACTTCGAAGCACTTCTGGCGGGACCTGGTTGAATGGTCGCGTATCGGATGGGACTTGTTGCGCCTCAGCAGCGCCGAGCGTAGTCGTCTGGTTTCGGTCATGACACAAAGTGCCAGCAGCCTGCTCGACCGCTACCTGGAAAGCGACGAGGCCAAGTTGCCATATGCCTTCGGTGCGATATCGGGAAACATGAACGATCTCGAGACGCCGACAACAGCTTACCGCCTGGTGCACGGTCAGCTATGCGAAATAAATGGCGTAAGCGGTGCCTGGGGGTTGCCAATGGGCGGCATGGGTGCGATATCCGATGCGCTTTGCAGTGCGGCCCAGGGCTACGGTGCCGAAGTACGCACGGATGCCCCGGTACGCAGGATACTGGTCGAAGGTGGACGGGCGACGGGCGTCGAACTTGAGGACGGCGAGAAGATTCGTGCTAAAGCAGTTCTCTCGAATGCCGACCCGAAGCGTACATTCCTCGACCTCGTCGACGAGCAACACCTCGATAAAGAATTCAGAAGTGACATCGGCTGCTACCACATGGAGTCGGGAACATTTCGCATGAATTTTGCAATCAGCGAGTTGCCGGACTTCACCTGTATGCCCGGCAAGGAGGTCGGTCCCCAACATGAGGGTATGATCTACGTTTTGCCATCTACAGAATATATTCGGCAGGCATTCAACGACACGCGCAACGGCAACTGGTCGCGATCACCTGTACTCGAGTGCGTCATACCGAGCATTCATGACGACTCCCTGGCTCCGCCGGGGAAACACGTCATGAGTATCAGCGGCCGCTATTTTCCGCGGCACCTCTCGGGTGGACGAAACTGGGATGACTGCCGCGATGAGGCGGCCGATTGCATCATTGACACGTTCGGCCGCTGCGCACCCAATTTCCGGTCTTCGATCATTGCGCAGACCGCATTGTCGCCATTGGACCTGGAGCGCGAATATGGCCTGACCGGCGGCGACATTGCCCACGGTCAGTATGAGCTGAACCAGTTGTTTACAATGCGTCCGCACCGTGACGCGGCAGGATGCACGACACCAATCAAAAGCCTCTATATCTGTGGGGCCGGTACTCATCCGGGCGGCGGTGTTTCAGGCATTCCCGGCTTGCATGCGGCAAACCTGGTGCTTCGGTCAATTTAGCCGAGCCGGGT
>Ga0102946_1000381_pt1 | contig 15541 bp, 13 predicted proteins | sample SalPon2A_A_D1_MG_FD_78209 | JGI IMG/M metagenome (GOLD analysis project Ga0102946, IMG submission 78209) | Soil microbial communities from South San Francisco under conditions of wetland restoration - Salt Pond MetaG R2A_A_D1_MG | ecosystem: Environmental > Terrestrial > Soil > Wetlands | place... | reverse complement strand
AGCGTTGAATCTCCAGTTTTCTTGAATTTAATTAGATAATTATGGTATTATTTATCTAATACAGTCAGAGGGGGAATCTCAACAACGATGGTATTAAGCCAAGCAACCGAGGAACTTGAGAGGCGAAATATGTCAAATATGAAAGCCGTACGCATCCATTCATATGGCGGATCCGAAGTGCTCAAGTATGAGGATGTCCCCCGCCCTGTCCCTGAAGAAGGCGAAATGCTTATTCGTGTACATGCAACTTCCATAAATCCCTTTGATGTCGCTGTTCGGTCCGGTTACGTAGTCAATTATTTTAATCACACCCTTCCGCTGATTTTAGGTACGGATGTATCCGGGGTTGTTGAAGAAATGGGACCAAACACCAACACCTTTTCACCAGGTGATGCTGTATACACCAGAGCAGGCGTCTACCGCGATGGTGCATATGCGGAATATGTCGTTGCTGCGGCAGCAGATGTCACAAAAAAACCCTCATCACTCGATCATATCCATGCAGCAGCCCTTCCTCACGTTACTCTCGCTGCCTGGGAAGCTCTCTTTGTACAGTCTAATCTGAGTGAAGGGCAAACAGTCCTCATCCATGGCGCTGCTGGAGGAGTAGGGCATATTGCCGTGCAGCTAGCAAAATGGCGCGGTGCTAACGTAATTTGTACTGCTTCCGACAATATCGATTTATTTGATAGACTGGATGTCGACGAGGCCATCAATTATTCAAAAACTGCTTTTGAAGATGTCGTAAAGAATGTAGACCTTGTTCTCGACACCATCGGCGGTGATACCTTAGAGAGGTCCTGGTCTACCCTGAAGAGTGGGGGTACCCTGGTTTCTCTGCTCGAACAACCGTCAGCAGAAACCTCCGAAGCATACGGAGTAAAGTCGTCGATGGTCGTATCCAATCCTCCTATCGCTGAAACATTGGACAAGGTTTCCCAATTAGTCGATGAAGGAGAGATAAAACCCATTGTATCGTCTGTATTATCTCTAAATGAGGTTAAGAAAGCCCATCAGATGATTGAAACCAAACATACCAGAGGAAAAATTGTTCTGAATGTTGCTGAGTAAATAACGTTGCAATCCTGGCTGCTTGATCATATATAAACCAGTCAGGATCGATTCTGCATAGTTGTACCTATGCATGACAACATACTATAATTTATTATTATGCTATGAAGGTGAGCACATCATGAGCTCAGCGTTATCCGGCCAATCTCCATAATTCTTCCCTCATTAATAACCGGATCAATCTGGAGTTACTGGATCAGTCCAAGGCAGCCGTTTACCCTCTACATATCAGGATAATAGGTGTGGAATTCACCACCCCAGTTCAGATTGATATTGGTCAGGTAGAACACCTCGACACTTCTGAGATTACCTTCCAAATTAGTCGCTATATTTTTCAGCCGCCTGTTGAATGATTTTCTCCAACGCTATCTGTATTTTTCCTGGCAGGGGATCAGGTACATGTTCGGCCAATATGTTGTCCACTCGCTCGGCAGCACGTTGGCCCATATCCCGCTTGCCATCATCGATCCAACCTGAATAATTGTTGCGTTCAATCAACTTCGGATACCAGCGGGAGCGAAAATGATTCAGAGTATGTTCAGCGCTAAGAAAATCCCCATCAGGACCAACTTCGTGGATAACATCCAAGGCTAAAGTTTCCTCATTAATTTGGATTTCTCCACAAGCTGTCCGCATCCAGTCTATCAACTCGTCGCAAATCACCAATTGAACAAAGGAACCTGTCAACCCAGATTCAAGATATCCTAAGTCATGAACAAGATGACTGCCTGCCATGATATTCATCACTAAAGTAAGAGCTGCTTCAATACTGGCTTGCTGATCTGTAATTTTGGAGTCACTGAATCCTCCAAAAGCAAACATGGGCAGGTTCAAATAATGTGCAAGTTCCTGGGCCATAAATTGCTTTTCTGGCTCTGCATAGGGGCTAACCATTGTTTTCATATCCAAGGCGCTAGCACCCCAACCAGAAGTAATGAAGGGGGCTCCCTCGCGCTGCAATTGAGACATTACCAGACCAACCAAACAACCAGCATGCCAGATAGCCATATTCCCGGCTACAGTGATAGGGGCTGTTGCCCCGCCTAGCGCCACGGGGATGTAAGTTGCAGGCAGGCCGCGTTCAGACAGGTAAAGAAGCTTCTGTACAGCTTCTTGATTATGTTGAAACGGATTGGTCACATTGATGTAGCAAGCTGCAATGGGCTTTTCTTGTAATTCTTTGGCGCCTCCCACGACGGCTTCAGCCATGCTAACCGCATCCACACAGCCATCAAAATCAGTTGTAACATAAACAATTGGCTTGATGGTGTTATTGAGCATTGCCTTCATCTGGTAGCGGTCTGCAATCATAGTAGAGACATCTTCAGGCAAAAACATGCACATCACAAAATCGATGTTAGGAAGGGCATCACAGAGCCGCATTCCTTCGACGATATCATTCAGGACTGGTTTGCGGCGTTCTCCGGTACGGTGGTCCAGGATGTTTAAGCAATCTGATCCAGTCCCGAAAAAGGTATTATGTCCGGTCATGTGAATGGCGGGTGCGCCTTCTCTATTGTAAAGCGTGATTTCATTGGGAACAGTTTTCAGAGCCAGCTCAACTATTTTCGGCGGTATGCGGACCAGGTTACCCTCTGCAATTTGCGCGCCGCCTTTCTTCAGTAAATCAATTCCTGGCTGGTGATGAATTCTTACTCCAGTTCGCGTCAAAATCTGTAAGGCCGCTTCGTGGAGTTTTTGACACTGCTGGTCTGATAAACGTCGGTAGTGCTGGCCATTTATAAAATCATGATCTGTTGAAGTATTCATGCTGTGATCAAAAACCCTTCCTGGAAAGGGTCTTCAGGTGTCAGGACAAACTTATGCATGCCGGTAATATGGGCTGTACCGCGAACTTCTGGCACTATGGCTGGTAGCCTGCGGTTGGTATTGGGGTCTTCAATCTCAAGCTCTTTGACAATTCGGGCATCAAATGTTGTTCCCAGCAAACCTTCATTTATAAAGGTTTCCCCAACGTCTAGCTGACCGCGTTTATGCAGCAATGCCAGTTTGGCACAGGTTCCGGTACCGCAAGGTGAACGGTCGATATGTCCTTCTCCGAGTACAACAAAATTTTTGCCATATTTTTCTGAATGCCGGCTAGGGTCAAAAAACTCGACCACATCAATGGTGTTCACATACGGCCGCTGCGGGTGTTGCACTTGAAGTTGCTGATTGCCTGCATCAATAATTTTCATACCTAGAGCAGAGAGTTCGGCAGCATTTTCAGGGGTCAGTGCTAAATCAATCTGATCTGCCGAAACCATCACGAAAAATCCACCAGTGAACGACACATCTACCATGATACGTCCAAAGCCGGGGACATCCAGGGGTTGATCGAGCAAGTAAGCAAATGAGATTTCGGGTTGAATAGCAACCTCTTCGACAATATAACGACGACCATCATCATTTGTATTCTCTCGCACCTGGGCAACCGTCTGCCAGGGGCCAGAAGGTGTATCTACCATTACGGGGGTTTCAGGAAGTTGTGAATCAAGTAATCCTAGTTCAATCATGGCGCTGACAGCCGCTATCGTTGCATGCCCGCACAAATAGGGATATCGGCGGGCATCCATATACACCAGTCCAAATGCAGCCTCTTCACTTTCCGGTTCAACCAGAATAGAGGCAAACATATCTTGATGGCCGCGCGGTTCTTGCGTAACCAGTAAACGGATATCGTCTAAATTTTCGGAGAGGTACAGGCGCTTATCGTTGGTTGTTTTTCCCTGGATTTCAGGTAAGCCGCCCACAATCAGACGGGCAGGTTCCCCGGCTACATGCGAATCAATCCCTAAAAGGACTTTATCAAATGTTTGGTTGAATGCTTCTTCGAAACGAGAAGTTTTCATGCACTAGTCCCAGAGGGCTTTCTTTAAGTCTGTAAATTCCTCTGCCTGGCCATCTATTCTGTTTTTACCCAGTTCGAGCACATAGACATAATCTGCCACCTTGAGCGCCTGGCGGATTTCCTGATCCACCAGGATGATCGTTAGCTCATCATTATCGCGCAGGTCTGTCAGCATATTATATACATCAGCCGACAGCATTTTTGCCAGACCCGCAGTGGGTTCATCTACCAGAATCACTTTTGGATCAGTCATCAGAGTGCGCCCGACTTCAACCATGCGCTGCATGCCGCCCGAAAGCAAGCCGGCATTATCATTCTTTCGGTCTCTCAGCATGGGAAACCGCTGATAATTTTCTTCCAGCTTTTGCTGCACACGGTCTTGGTCCTGCCGGAACGTCCATGCGCCCAGTTGGAGGTTATCTTCTACAGATAAAAAGGGAAATACACTTGAATGTTGAGGGATGTAGGATAGCCCTTGTGTGATTAATTCATGAGAGGGAACCCCAGAAATATCCACGCCATCCAACAAAATTTCTCCAGCACGTGGCTTCAAAAAGCCGTAGATTGCTTTCAAGAGTGTAGATTTACCCACCCCGTTTGCGCCAAGCACAGTTACAATTTGTGCTTTGTCGGCTTTCAATGATACCCCTTGAAGGATATCAAGGTCTTTGTAATAGCCAACATAAAGATCTTTTATCTCAATCATCTTCGTCTTCTCCCAGATACGCTTCAATGACTTGCGGGTCTTCCTTTACCACCTGCGGATCGCCATCTGCCAGTACCGAGCCGTAGTGCAGTACAATCAGGCGCTTGCTGAGTGCAAAGATGGATGACATATCATGGCTGATAATCATAAACGTTTTGCCTCTGGCGTGCACAGTGTGGATATACTCAAATATTGTTTCCATCAGCTTTGGGTGCACACCGGCAAATGGTTCGTCCAGCAAAAGCAGGTCAGGGTCAGTCATCAAAAGTTGGGCCAGTTCCAGTAGCTTTTGCTGTCCGCCGGACAAGCTGCGAGCGTAATCGTTCCGAAGATGGTCTAGTGTCAGGAAATTTAAAACTTCCCGCGCCTTTTCCTTTTCTTCGGCATGGTTTGCCTCCGGAGAGATAGCAAGTGCCGGTACCAGCACATTTTCCATCACAGTCATCCTGCGGAAAGCACGCGTCACCTGGAAAGTTCGTCCAATCCCCCGCTTGGTAACTTCATTAGGTTTTAAGCCGGTGATATCTTTTCCATTTAAAATCAATTTCCCTTTACTTGGGGTGTAAAAACCTGTCAAGGTATTGACAAAGGTTGTCTTTCCAGCGCCATTGGGGCCAATAATACCAATCAGCTCCTCGCCTTCGAGGGATAAAGAAACATTGTTGAGTGCTTGAATGCCGCCAAAGTTTTTAGATACATTTTGGATTTCAAGATTCATCAAGGACATCCTCCTTTGCAACCTTTTGCGCATCGGTTTGTGTACGCAGTTCCGCTTTTGGCGCGGTGCCCATGACCTTCTGCATGATTGGAGCGATCAACCCGTCTCGTGCAAAACGCAACGTGATAATCAACAAAGCCCCGAATATAACCAGTCGCCAGGCACCAAACTCGCGCAGCACCTCCAGGCTGACCTGGATGATAATGCCGCCCATTGCGGCTGCAAACAAGCTTTCTACGCCGCCGACAATCGCCATTGCGATAACCAAGCCCATCTGGGGGATGATCATAATATTCGGTGTGATCAGGGTAATATAGTGAGCAAAAAATCCGCCAGCCAAACCAGCGATCATGCTGGTGACTACAAAGGTCAAGACTTTGTAGCGCACTACATTCACCCCTCGGGCCGCGGCGGCTTCTTCATCTTCGCGGATTGCTCGTAAAAACAGGCCCACGCGAGAATTTGCCAGCCAATACATTAAAACCATACATACCAGCAGGACTGCCAGCATGATGTAGTAGTACGGTACCCTGGAGATGATTTCCTCCCCCAACAAAGGCACAATACTTAGCCCTTGGTCTCCTCGGGTAATATCCGACTCACCATTCAAAATCATGCGAAGTATTTCAGAAAAAGCAATTGTAAACAATGCCAAGTAAGATGCCTTAAACCGCAGTACAAGTGCACCAATTGCCAGGCCCATTAGGCCGGCCATTAGAGTGCCAAAAATAATTCCAAGGAATGGGCCAATGCCAAAATATCTGCCAAGCAATCCGGTGGTGTACGCACCAATCGCCATAAATGCCATATGCCCGAAAGAAAACTGTCCGGCATAACCTGCCAGCAATGACCAACTGGATGCCAGCAAAGCATAGAAATAGGCAATGATCAACACATGCAGCCAGTATGTCTGTGCAAATAACGGCACCAGCAGGGCGATCACAAGTAAAATACCCCCCAGGATCCATTGGAGAGAAAGTGAAAAGTTGTCTTTTGCTTTCATCTTTCTTTCCTCCCAAAAAAGCCCCTGGGCCTGAAGAGCAGCACAAGTGCAAATATGATCAGGCCAAATGAGGTTTTATAGGTAAGCCCCCGACTTGGGTCTGGGAAGTAGCCTGCACCTAAACTTTCAACCAGGCCAATCAAAACGCCACCAAGAATACTGCCAGGGATAGATCCCATCCCGCCCAATACAATAATCACATACGAGCGGATCGAGGGAACTGCGCCTACGTCTGGCATGATTGAAAAGCTGGGAGCCAATAATGCTCCAGCAATAGCTGCCAGCCCCACACCAAGTGAAAAAGCAATGGTGTTCATTCGCAGGGGGTTGATGCCTACCACAGCGGCGGCATCTTTATTCTGGCTGACTGCCTGCAGTGCTTTGCCAATCCAGGTTTTATTGATCAGCAGAAGTAATAGACCAAGTAATATTAGTGACAATACACTGGCGGTGAGCCGGTCTGTACTGACCCGGACAACGCCTAAATCTACCGCACCGGAGAAAAATGAGGTAGGGCGGTGCGGGTAGGGTCCAAAAACGGCCAGGGCTAAGTTTTGCAAAAAGAAAGACAACCCAAATGTGATTAAAACGGCGTATTCTGGGGGGCGCTCAATTCTGCCCAGGTGCATTGGGCGTAAGAAAAAGAATTCAAAAATGAGCCCGATGACAGAAACAAGCAAACCGCTTAGGAATACGGCTACAAATGGGTTTAGCCCTGTGAACAAAGTGAGTAAAAAATATGAGAAATACCCGCCCAACATGTAAAATTCACCGTGAGCGAAGTTGATCACATTCAGGATGGAGAAAATCAAAGTCAATCCCATAGCCATCAAGGCATATATGATGCCCATAATGACTCCCGTCGCAGCAAGTGCTAAAAGGTAATCCATAATACCTCCTCCAATAAAAAACAATTTCGATATTGGGGACCTGGTTCCCTGGCTTTTTATAAGCCAGGGAACCAATATATTAAACCAAGGTGAATTGGTTAGGGTGAAGTATAAAGATCGCCGTTTGCGCGTTCTGTGGGGTACACCACAGGCGCATCACCGGCAGACTGGTCTACTTCGGTGTATTGAATAATGTAGGTGTTCGGGGTTGGCCATTGGTGCCACATCCAAGCCGGTTCACTAGCTGGAACGGGGTTATCTGCGGTATATTCAAACCAGAAGTCTCCCATCACACCGGTATACTTAATCGTTTCTAAGGCATCAATAATTGCCTGAGAGTCGGTAGAACCAGCATCTTCAATCGCGTTCAGCAATAGGTATGTGCCATCATAAGCTGCCATTGCAGAGCCGCCAGGGGCTTGCTTGTAGCGTTCTTCATAAGCTGCAATAAATCCGCCAGTCTTCTCATTCCAGAGCGATTCAGGCAAACCTACATATGTGAAGAACACATATTGCCCGCAGTCTCCAACATTTTCCCAAAACTCAGGATATTGGGAGTCCACACTGGCATAGTAAGCCGTCTCTGCAGTAGGTGCAAGCCCAAGGTCACATGCTTGGCGCAGCATACGGCTGTTGCCAATACCAGTAATCACACCAGCCAACATATCCGGCGGGTCTTGCATGATCCGTTGAAGAATAGGTGTAAAGTCTTCGGTATCTGCATCCGCAAAGAAAACTTCAACATCTGTAATACCTAAAGCCTCTAGCTGTGCAACCCAAGATTCGGACTGCAAATGACCGTAGTCAGAGTTTTCAACCACAAAGACAATCTTTTCCCAGCCAACTTCAGCAATGTAATTTGTTGCAATACTGCTGTAAAAATCAATAGAGGGGGCAATCCGGAAAATTTCCGGGTAACCGCTAGAAGTAATCTCATCTGCCCAGGTTTCTGCCTGCACAAAGGGAACACCATACTTGTGAGCGACTTCAATTTCAGTCAGCCCAACACCGCTGTGGTATTCTCCAGTCAGCCCGACAACATTGTTTTGGGTGATTAACCGTTCAACAACAGCAGTCCCACGTTCCGGCAAGCCTTCCGTATCACCGAATATCAGCTCAACTTGTTTGCCCAGAATACCGCCAGCATCGTTAATCTCATCGACCGCCATTTCTGTAGCGTTGCGCATCTCTGTTCCGGCTTGGAAAGATCCGGGTGCTGAGAGCGGGCCAACCGCACCAATGAGGATAGTGTCTGCCTCAGGCATTGCTTCTTCTTCGGGGGTGACAACCACTTCTTCTTTTACAACTACAGTTTCCTTTACTGTTACTTCAACTGTCTCACGAACAGTTTCTGTAACTACCTCTGGGGCACAGCCTGCTAAAACTGTCATTACCAATAGCAAAGCAAGCAAGCCCATTAAATTTTTCTTTCTAAACATTTTTCCTCCTTATATATTTGAATTAAAAATAAAATTAAATCCCCTGGAATGTAAACCCATATATTTTCTCCTTCCAGAACGCTAGGTTCTATACTCGATTGTTTTTTTCGAAGGTGAGTTCAGTTAAATTTGTCCAGGCTTCTTCAACAGCCTCTTTTGCGTATCGACCAGCTTGCTTGCTGTCCCCTTCTTCTAAAGCTTTTAGCAAGCGAGCATGCTGAAAGCGATCACGCTCACCCCATTTAAGACGAGTTTCAAGACCAATTTCGGTATTCTTGGTCTTGCTGTAAAGCATTAACGGATCAATCCAATCCAAGATCTGGCGAAGCACACGAATTAGAAACCGGCGCTGGCTGGCTTCAATAAATATTTCGTGAAACCTTCTATTTGCCTTTCTGGCTGTTGCAACGGTATCAGGATCATTGCTAACGATTGTTACTGGCAATAATTCTTTCATTTCTTGCAGCTGGTCAGCAGTAATATGTGCAGCTGCCAATTCGGCTGCCATGCCTTCTAAGACTGCGCGCATTGCATAAATATCTTCCAGATCAGATTCAGAAAGCGAAATAACTTGTACGCCCTTATAGGGAATGCGGGTGGCTAATCCTTCTCCAATCAGTTGATTGAAGGCATCTCGAATAGTAGTTTGGCTGACGTCAAGTTCTTCTGCCAAACTTTCTTGGCGGAGCCAATCACCAGGTTTAAGGGTGCCATCGAGAATCGCACTTCTCAAGGCGCGGAAAACGCCTTGTGCTAAACTTTCTTTTTGGTAATTGGATAAGGAAATAATTTGCCGATCTGACATAGGGTTCGGGTTTTCTTATCGATTATAGATTAACGTTAATAAATAGGATGTTTTTAGATTAACAAATTTTAGCCAAATTGTCAAATTTGTGAATTGTGGCGCAATATAGGTGACCTCAGCGTTTCTTGTCGTTTAGGAGACTTCAGGCCAAGATTCTGAGCAAGGAACACGATTGAGCCATAATTCATCTTAGAATTAGAGAAGGGCGCAGAATGGATCGCATTAGGGGTAAACAAACCAACTCGAACTGCTATTGACTATCAAATAGCAGCTTATTCAGTGAAAGTATTCTACAAAATCTTTTAATGCATTGACCCTGTTTGAGTTTGTGGTAAGTTTGCCTATATTGAGAAATTCTCGTCTAATTCCAACTGACGAATAAAATAAATTTCACCTCTAAAAAAACTTGTTGACAATATTCAAGTAAAATACAATATAGAGTAATTCAGTCTAATTGGGAATTGAGTTGCTATATGGTTTCTCCGATCCTGACCACAAAAATATTTATTCCTCCTGTTCGATCTGATCTGCTATCGCGCCCACACCTGACAGAAAAATTGGATGAAATCGCAGATTACCCACTCACCCTGATTTCAGCTTCAGCAGGATCAGGAAAGACCACAATTCTCAGTGAATGGGTTACAACCACGGAATATACTGTGGCCTGGATTTCGCTTGACTCTGATGATAATGATCCATCTCAGTTTCTCACTTATATCATCTCAGCTCTCAAAACTATTCGAGAGAATTTTGGTCAGGAAGTGCTAGAAAGTTTGCACTCAGGGCAATCGGAGCAGGTAGAAACTAATTTAATCAAGTTGATCAATGAATTAACAGATTTCCCTAAGGATACCTTTTTAATTTTTGATGATTATCACGCCATCACAGAGCAACAAGTACATGATTTGGTTACTTTTCTTGTTGAACGTCTTCCACCTCAAATACATCTGGTCTTTTCCAGCCGAGTGGATCCCCCATGGCCTTTGGCGCGCTACCGGGCCCGCCACCAATTGTATGAACTCCGGGGAAAAGATTTGCGCTTCAATACAAAAGAGATCAAGTCTTTCCTGACTCGAGCAGTTGGATTAGATTTATCGCCAGAAGAAGTGAACGCCCTGGAAGAACGTACAGAGGGTTGGGTGGCCGGATTGCAATTGGCTGCACTCTCAATGCAAGGGCGTAGTGATATTCCTCAATTTGTTAAGGATTTTACTGGCAGCCATCTATTTGTTGCAGAGTATTTGATTGAAGAAATCCTCCAACAGCAACCGGATGTCGTAAAATCCTTTCTGCTGCAAACTTCTATTTTGGAACGTTTGAACGCGGATCTATGTGAAACGGTATCAAGATGCGAAGATGGAAAATCAATCTTAGAAAGACTTCATCGGGCGAATGTTTTCATCATCCCCTTAGACAACCAGGGACATTGGTTTCGTTATCATCATTTATTTGCTGATCTGCTGCAATCGCGCCTTCAGCAAACCTTTACACCAGAAAATGTGGCTCAATTGCATATCCGCGCAGCGAACTGGTTTGAGAAGAATCAATTTTATGTTGATGCAATCCACCATGCCTTGGCTGCAAAAAACGATGAGAAAGCAGCTGCTCTGGTTGACCAATACGGTCAGAAGGTGTTCTTTGCCGAACGATACAATACTTTAAGAAAGTGGCTAAACTCTATTCCCAGAGAATATTTTCAAACCTATCCGCGACTGGAAATTTACCAGTTGTTGCTTGACCTGCTTGAGGGGACCCTGGATATGTTTGAAGATACTTTGATCGAAAAAGAAAAGCTGATCAAGGCATTACCCTCATCACCAGAAAACAACCGCCTGCGGCAAAGAGCATTGGTGAATCTGTCCTTATTTTTTGCTTTCCAGAACACCAGCAAGGCCATTCAAATTGCTAAAGAAACCTTGGCTGAAATACCGGAAGAAGATTTGCGTATGCATGCCTACCTCTATTCTGCTTTCTATCGGGCTTATGGAATGGAAGGGGATATTGAGAAATCCGCGACTGCATATCGAGAGAGTTTTCGCCTGGCAGAAATAACCGGGCAGTATGAAATGATTTCCAATACCACCAAAATCCGAACGTTTGACTTGTGCCAATATGGCCGATTGGATGAAGCTATAAAATACTGCCAATTGATCATAGATGCTGGAAAGCAATATGGTTCAAAAGTGTTTTACCCTGCTGGGCCTTGCTATGTTGGATTGGCAGGTATTCACTTGGAACGCAATAACTTGGAAAAGGCAGAGGAGTTTCTAAACAGAGGCCTAAATCTTTGTGAACATGGCGCAATGTATGGCCTGTTCACCGGCAATGTGCAAAAAGTGCGTTTGCTTCAAGCACAAGGCAAACTACAGGAGGCCTTGAAAGTGCTTCAGGTATTGGAGCAAACTTTTCAAAGGAGAGAATTCACACTAATGGCACAGAAGGTTTCCTTGTTGTTGGCTGCTGGCGAACTCACGGCTGCCTCTGAATTGGAACCATACTTGCTGGAAATTCTGGGCTCCAGTCACTATGCCCAAAAAATGCCTTTGATAGCGGCTGAAGCGTATAAACTGTGCCTTGCTCGAATTTATATTGCGCAAGGCACAATTGATAAAGCGGATCAAATGCTGGAAGAAGTTGAGGCCACAGTAGAATCCGGACTGCGTTTTGGGCGTTTGATGGAAGCCTATATCTTGCGTTCCCTGGTGCAAAACAGTCAATCATCAAACATGGTGCCACCCCAAGCCATTGATTATATGGTGCGCGCTTTGGAGCTGGCAATCGAACCGGGGTTTGTGACATTGATCCTGGAAGAAGGCCCAGCGCTTGTGCCGATCTTAGGTGCAGTTGTTAATCATAAAAGGTCCCCAGATAAAGTAAGGAAATACGCCCGTGGATTGCTGCAAGCCTTTGCAGAACGAGGACAAAAGATTCCTGAATTTGCAATCCCGGCATCTGACCAGTTGGTCGAGCAGCTTACACCTAGAGAAATGGAAGTGCTGGAACTACTTGCCGGAGGTGCTTCTAATCAGGAAATCGCCGACAAGCTGGTTGTCACCGTGCGCACTGTGAAGAAGCACACCAGCAATATTTACGGCAAGCTTGGGGTTGGAAGTCGTACCCAGGCTGTGGCTTATGCCCGCGAGATTGGACTGCTTTCTACAGGCTGATTCTACGTAACCTGATTTAGCAATTGTCTTAAGAAGGTGTACAAAAGTACACCTTCTTTTAATTTTCCAAGATACTACTCGCGTCCACTGGCAAAAATGAATTAGCACTTTATAGTGTGAGAAATAAACCACAGAAAAGGAGATTCTCGATGTCAGCTCATGCTCATGTAAAAGAAAACGTGCTTCTTGAAACAAAACGATCAACAACACAAATTGGCCCACAAGTAGATCCATCCTGGAAAGGCTTATACAAGGCTGGTGGAATTTCAGCGATACTTTATATCTTACTTTCACTTGTGATACCGACAGTACAAGTTCTGACGATGGAATTTTTCAGCTCAACAGCTGAATATGGGGGAATTGAATTTCTGCAATTTATCGCCGAAAATAGATTTTGGTGGTTCTTTGTGCAGACGGTTGTGTTAGGCACCAGCATTCTGGCGATTGTGGCTTTTGTCGCTTTGTTTGTGGCGCTTAAACAGCTTAACAAGAGCATGGCCGCCTTAGGGGCTGTGATCGCTGTAACCTGCCAGCTTCTCTTCATGGCTTACTACCCGGTACTGCTTGGAACAATCTATCTCAGTGACAAATTTGTAACAGCCACAGCCGACCAACAAATCCTTTTGGGTGCTGCGGCTGATGCATTGATGGCGATAAACAACGCTTTTAACCCTCTGTATGAAAGTTTGTTTGGGATCAGCATTATGTTCCTGTCCCTGGCTATGTTGAAAGGCGTATTTCACAAGAGTATTGCGTATTTGGGTATTGCAACTGGTCCAGTATCCATTATTGCCATCTCGTTGTGGCCAGTTTTGAATGTTGGTTACTTTTGGTGGTGGATTTTGTTTGTGATCTGGTTCATTGCCGTTGGCGTGAAACTGCTCCGGCTAGGTAAAGCCTGATCTTCATAGGAGGCTAATATATAGAGATTCCATCTTCCGCCAGATGTTATCTCCCCCGATGAAAAAACTGAACTACTAATAAAAATAATATAAAAGGTAAATGCAAATGAATGTGATTACAAAAAAACAAAGGAGTCTAAAAATGGAAACAATCACAAGTAAACTGATCGCAGCTGGAATCCTGGCCGTGCTTACCCTGATCTCTGGGATGATCGTCAGCCGTGCAGGTAAGCCGCAAAATATCTGGCTGGTCACCATCCATAAACTGATTGCCATTGGCACCGTGGTCTTGATCGTGATGGTAGTCAACCAACTGTATAAAACTGCGGACGAGAAAATGTTCGTCACCATCAGTATCATGGTCATCAGCGCAGTGCTGTTCCTGACCTTGATTGCCACCGGCGCATTCCTGACCCGCGAGGAAATGGAACTGCCGGCTTTCGTACTCAAGCTCCATCAGGTAGTGCCGCTGCTGGCCCTGGCTTCATCTTCCCTTACCCTCTACCTGTTATTGCAAAACAAAGGGTAATGATGATGAGCGAACGATTTTGGTCTGGAGGACGATGAAACCTCCAGACCAACAGCACTGATTTAGTACAAAGGAAATCAATTATGGAAACAAAAACTTATGACCCTAAAAATATTCCCCAACTGAAATGGCCTGCCCTGGTCGGCCTGATTGCCCTCCCGGTAGCTTGGTGGCTGGTTATCATGTACATCATCACTCCCCGGCTGCTGCCAACCATCACCACACCAGCCGGAGATATCAACGGCTATGCCTTGAACCTGATCACCCTGGTCGGTTATCTGTTTGAATTCTTCCTGGCGGTAATCGTGTTACGCAGGGAAGACCAACGTTTCATCTGGTCTGCCTTGCGCCAACGGCTCAACCTGCGCTGGGGCGGCTGGAAAGCTTGGGGCCTGTTCCTGGTCATTTTCTTAGCGGCATTTGCGCTCACCTTCCCTTTGATCTCAACCAGTAGAGCCACTGCGACAGCTTTCCCACCTCCCGATTGGTTTCCTGCATCGCAAAATCCGCTAAAGGAAGTAAATGGAGTGGAGGATGCCCTGCCCGGCGTGGCTTTAAAAAGCAACTATCTTTTTTTGCTGCTGTTCCTCTTCACCGGCATCATGAATGTGGTCGGGGAAGATACCTTCTACCGCGGGGTGCTGATCCCCAAGCTGCATGGACTATTTGGCCGTTGGGCATGGTTGGCTGGTGGTCTTATTTTTGCCCTCAAGCATGTGTATGTCTGGTGGCGAGTCCAGGAGGTGCTGCCATTGGCAGTTGCAGGTGCATTCTTGTTTGGGCCAATCGGGAGCTTGCCATTTGCAATGTTGGCACACTTATTTGGTAACTACGGCCTGACCTGGCCATTGGTCATCAAAATGGTCATGTTTGGGTAATCTAAAAAGAAAGGAAAATTCGATGACACAACAAAATAACGCTGGTTACAAAACCAATCCACTTTCGATGAACAGGCGTATGATGGCTGCAGCGCTGGATATCGCCCGTCAGCAGAACAATATTCAGGCAATCATGGAGGTCGATATTTCAGAGCCGCGGCGGATGATGCAGGAACACCGTGAGAAAACTGGTGATAAGCTGTCCCTGACTGCCTATGTGGCCACCAGCCTGGGCCAGGCAATTGCTGAGCATCCCCACTTGAACGCATTCCGAAAGGCAAATAAGTTTATCCAGTTGGATGATGTCACTATCAGCGTTTTGGTGGAACGTAATCTTGGCGGCGAAAAGATGCCTGAAAATCTAGGCGTACAGCATGCTCAAAACAAATCTCTCAGGGATATCCAAGCAGAGATCAGGGCAGCCCAGAAACATAGCCAGGATGAGCTGGGCGGGCTGTCTGGCATGGCCTGGGTGCGGTTCATTCCGGGGTTTCTCATGCGGGCATTTGTGCGTTTCGGCTCCCAGAATATCCAGATGATGAAGCGGTACGGCGCAGTAGGCGTCACTGCTGTTGGGATGTT
>Ga0102946_1000380_pt1 | contig 15563 bp, 11 predicted proteins | sample SalPon2A_A_D1_MG_FD_78209 | JGI IMG/M metagenome (GOLD analysis project Ga0102946, IMG submission 78209) | Soil microbial communities from South San Francisco under conditions of wetland restoration - Salt Pond MetaG R2A_A_D1_MG | ecosystem: Environmental > Terrestrial > Soil > Wetlands | place... | reverse complement strand
TTTTTAGATTTAGCCATTCAGCTTTCATGTGAAAAAACACGGCAATTAGTGACAGATTTAGGAAAGCAGTCTCTGCACGACGATGTTCTATACTCTTGGGCCTGATTCAGAGTGGATGTCGGATGCAGGAATTTTTCGGAACAATCAATTCATGGGTGTGGAGTCCCGCACTGGTTTACCTTTGCCTTGGTGTGGGGTTGTTTTTCTCCATCATCACCCGCTTCGTCCAGGTGCGACAGTTCGGCGAGATGATTCGTCTCCTCACAGGCGGGCGGGAGTCAGAGCAAGGCATCTCAACGTTCCAGGCCCTGGCTGTGTCGCTGTCCGGGCGCGTGGGAACCGGCAACATTGCCGGTGTCGCTGCGGCAATCGGCTTTGGCGGGCCAGGCGCAGTATTCTGGATGTGGGTCGTGGCATTCCTTGGCGCTTCAACGGCCTACGTGGAATCAACCCTGGGCCAGATCTACAAGGAAGTCGATGATGGCCAGTACCGTGGTGGACCGGCATATTATTTTGAAAAGGCACTGGGTCAGAAGTGGTATGCCTGGCTGTTTGCTTTCACAACCATCATTGCCATCGGATTCCTGGTTCCTGGCGTACAGGCCAATGCCATCAGCAACGGTTTTGACCTTGCTGTGGGTGGCGGCAAGCTAATTGAATTGCCCTTTGGAGAAGTAAACCTGGCCAAGGTGAGCATGGGTCTGGTGGTGACTGCATTCCTGGGGTTTGTGATTTTTGGCGGCGTCAGGCGCATCGCCCATTTCACCCAGATCGTGGTTCCTTTCATGGCTGTGGCTTATGTGATCAGTGCGCTGGTCATCATCTTCATGAACGTCGGCGAGGTGCCGCGCATATTCGGAATGATCATCAATGATGCCTTCACGCCCATGGCCGGAATGGGCGCCGCGATTGGCTGGGGTGTGAAGCGGGGTGTCTATTCTAATGAGGCGGGACAGGGCTCTGGTCCGCATGCAGCGTCTGCTGCTGAAGTCGACCATCCGGCCCAACAGGGCCTGGTCCAGGCCTTTTCGGTTTACGTCGATACTCTGCTGGTTTGTTCAGCCACTGCATTTATGATCCTGATCACCGGCAGTTACCAGGTCACCGGCCTGGAGGCTGAAGTCTCGGGAGGGATACTGGCTGCCAGCGTAGACCCGAACAGTCCTGCGTTCACGCAGTTGGCTGTTGACAGTGTCTACAAAGGAGTAGGTGGTCCGTTTGTGGCGATCGCCCTGTTTTTCTTCGCATTTACGACATTGCTGGCCTACTACTACATTGCAGAAACCAACGTTGCATACATCAAGCGGACCTGGAATGTTCCCGGCCTGATGCTGATCCTGAAATTCTGCCTCCTTGGGTCAGTCTTTTATGGAACGATCAGGGCTGCCGGACTGGCCTGGACACTGGGTGACATCGGGGTTGGATTGATGGCCTGGCTGAACATTGTGGGAATTCTCCTGATTTTCATCATGGGCCGGCCTGCCATCAAGGCGTTGAGAGACTACGAACGACAGCAAAAAGCAGGGGTAGAGGAATACACATTTGATCCGGAAGCACTGGGCATCCGGAATGCAGATTTCTGGGTCGAGAGGAAGAATTCGAATTGACGCTGACGAAGGAGAGGGAATCCTTTCTGACGGTTAAAGATCTTGGTTTCGGATCGCCGTCTTTTTCTGAAGACGAATTGGGCGAAATTGCCAAAAGTTATTTCGGCATATCCGGGGATTTGAAAGACCTTGGTGGTGAGCGGGATCAGAACACAAGGATTACCTGCCCGAATGGCAGAAGTTTTCTCCTGAAGATATCTGGTGTGACTGAAGACCCGGGTTCTGTTGATTTCCAGGTCAGAGCACTCTTGCACATTGAGCAGGTCGATCCGGGTCTTCCGGTTCCTCGGCTGGTGCCCGGGCTGGATGGCGGGCTGGTTCAGCAGCACCAACACAAAGGCGAATCATCGCTGGTGCGACTGCTGACTTTCCTGCCCGGCATTCCGTATTCTTCCGGGACCTTTCCATCGACGAGTGGTTTGCAGAGTATCGGTGGCTTTCTTGCTCGCCTGGATCGTGCTCTTGCAGATTTCACCCACCCCGCATCGCAATCCTTCATGCCATGGGATATTGGCAGCAACCTTACATTCACCCAACAGTTTCGCGACCTGGTACCGGATGGTGCCAGGGCACTGTGCGATCCACTTCTGGATCGACTGGAGCACCGGGCCTACCCGCAGTTGAAGCAACTTCGGCAACAGGTGATTCACCAGGATGCGCATGGCGGCAATTTGTTACGAGCCGATTCTGAATCTGAAGAAGTCATCGGAGTGATTGATTTTGGCGATATGATCCAGGGTCCACTGATCAGTGATATCGCCATCACAGCGTCCCACTTCATGGAAAAAGGCATTGAGATTGAAGATACTGCTATTTCGGTCTGTCTGGGTTTCCACTCGGTGACCCCGTTGACGGCTCACGAGACCGACCTGTTGCTGGACCTTGTCACGGTTCGGCAGTTGCTTACCCTGCAATTGTTCGAATTCCGACGGTTGAATATGCCCCATTCTCCGCCGCAGGACGTTGATGAAAAACCCCGCATCATATCCAGCCTTGAGCGACTGTCTAAAATCAACAGCGAGGACTTTCGTGATCGCCTGAGAAGTGAGTGTGGTCTGAACACTGCCCGGAGTCACCATTGAACCCGAAGGCTGATTCACTAAGTGAGCGCCGAAAGCGCGTCATGGGCCACACGTACCGGCATTTCTTTGAGCGACCGTTGTTCCTGGTTCGCGGGGAAGGTGTGTGGTTATACGACGATCAGGGAACACGCTATCTCGACTGCTACAACAACGTCCCTTCAGTCGGTCACTGCCACCCGGATGTTGTGGAAGCGCTCAGCACGCAGGCTTCCACGCTCAATACACACACGCGCTACCTGCATGATGCCATCATTGAATATGCAGAAATGCTGGCCGGGCGCCTGCCTGGTGAATTGTCTGTATGCACGTTTGTTTGCACGGGAACCGAGGCAAACGACCTTGCCTATCGAATGGCCAGGTCAGTAACTGGTAACACTGGCGCCATTGTCACATCAGGCGCATATCACGGAAATTCGACCCTGGTCTCTGAGCTTTCTCCGGACAATGACACCGTTCGGACCGGCCTGGATTTTGTTGTTGAGGTTGAACCGCCATACACCTATCGCAGTGTTTTTCCCGATGACCAGCCGGAAACTGAATCTGCCTATGCCGGCCTGGTAGATGATGCGATCGAACAATTGCGCAGTCGAGGCGTATTGCCCGCCATGATGATGATTGATGGTATTTACGATGCCAAGGGCATACTCACGCCCGGTGCGACTTACCTGCAGCAGGTTTATGAAAAAGTTCGTGCTGCAGGTGGCCTGATCATCGCCGATGAAGTCCAGTCCGGCCTGTGCCGGCTGGGGGATCATTACTGGGGTTTTGAAGACTCGGGCGTGGTTCCGGATATTGTGACAATGGGTAAACCGATGGGTGCCGGGCACCCGCTGGCCATCGTGGTGACCACGCCTCAGATTGCTTCAGAATTTGCGAAGAAGGCGCATTACTTTAATACCTTTGGAGGAAATCCCGTGTCTGCTTCGGTCGGCAAAGCAGTGCTGGAGGTGGTCGAGCGGGAAGACATATTGGCCAATGTGAAACGCACGGGTGAGCATTTCAAAAAGGGTCTTGAAGCATTGGCCGACAAACATGAGCTGATTGGAGATGTGCGTGGCAAGGGTCTTTTTCTCGGTGTTGAACTGGTTGAAAACCGTTCTGACAAGAAACCGGCAAAAGCGATCGCAGCAAACATCGTGGAAAAAATGCGTGAATCCGGAGTGCTGATATCTACGACGGGGCAGTTTGACAATGTTCTCAAATTCAGGCCGCCGCTTGTCTTCGCCAGGGAACATGCCGATCTTGCACTGGAGAGGCTTGATCAATCCATCGATGCGGTCGGTCAGCGTTAATGTCACTCCCGCTTGATCATGCAGTGGCCGTTCCGGAGGCGCATGCCGGCTCGAATCATCAGCTGGACTCGCATCGAAAATCACCATTGAGGCGGGGCGATATTGTCGTTCTTGAAATGCGACAGCAAGGCTTATTGCTATACTCAGGTCGGACGAGCAGGGCTGCCCATAGGGTCTGATCCAAAGCAGGGGCAGGTGTAATTCCAACTTTTCATGGACTCTTGCGGTTGTGTTCAAGGGGAGAACAACAGCATGAACTCTGTAGCAGGCGACGTCACTCGTCTCCTCAGGCAATGGTCGGATGGCGACAACTCAGCGCGAGATCGCGCCATCGAGCTGGTGTATGACGATTTGAAACGAATTGCCAGTGCGCGGCTGGCGGGTTTTCAAAGCAACCAGACGATTCAACCCACGGCCCTGGTCCATGAAGCATTCCTGAAGCTGGATCGTGCCGAGAAGGTTCAGTCCTCAGATCGCGTCCACTTCATCGCCCTGTCAGCACGGATCATGCGACAACTCCTGGTTGACCACATGCGTTACCGCAATGCTGCCCGCCGCGCATCTGACCAAAGCGTCACTTTACATACCGGGTTTGGTTCCCAGGATGAGGATTTTGTTGACCTGCTGGCGCTCGATGATGCGCTGGAACGATTAGCAGAGCGACAGCCAGAGCAGGCTGAGATTGTCGAGATGCGATATTTCGGCGGCTTGTCTATCGAAGAAACAGCCAGTGCCATGGGCCAATCCGTGTCCACCGTGAACCGAAACTGGCGGGCAGCCCGTGCCTGGTTATTCCTGCAGCTTAAAGCGCAATCATGACCCGGGATTCGGATACTCCTGGCTCAGGGTCTGACACGCTCGATTCCAGGGCGCTGGAGCTTTTCGCTGCCAGCCTTGAGCAACCGCAAGCGCAACGGCAAGCCTGGCTGGAGCGCGAGTGTGAAGGATCCGATGAGCTGCTGGAGCGCGTCGAGCAACTTGCCAGGGCTGACCATAGTGGTGGTGGATTCCTGGAAAGCAGCCCTCTGAGCCGAATTTCCATCGATCGGATCGGAGAGCAGCTTGGCGTTTTCGAGGTCACCGGCGAACTGGCCAGCGGTGGCATGAGCACGGTCTATAGAGCGCGCAGGATGGATGGTGCTTTTGAGCAGGATGTTGCCATCAAGTTGTTCCGGGCCGACCTGATGAGTGCTGACGCTTTCATGCGCTTTGAAGCGGAACGACGCATCCTGGCGTCGCTGGAGCATCCAGGAATTGCACGCATCATCGATGGCGGTTCAACAGCGGACGGTATTCCCTACGTTGTCATGGAACTGGTGGATGGTGAACCCATCACGCGCTTTTGTGCCAGCAGCGAGCTTGATGTTGAATCCCGCCTCAGACTGGTTCTTGACCTGTGCAATGCGCTCCAGGTGGCTCATTCACGCGGCATCGTGCATCGGGATATCAAGCCAGGCAATGTACTTGTCGACTCGAATCAACAGGTTCGATTGATCGATTTTGGTATCGCCAAGAGGCTTGAAAGTCAGGACGGCGAGGGCGAGCTTCCCAGGACACGGATGAACCTGCAGATGTATACCCCCGAATATGCAAGCCCGGAGCAGGTTCGTGGTGAGACAGTCGGGATTGTCAGCGACGTATATTCGCTGGGCGTCCTGATGTATGAATTGCTGACCGGACAGCGCCCGTACTCCATCGAATCCCTGACCCCGGCAGGCATCGAAAGGACAATTTCCGACACCATTCCTGCTGACCCCAGTCATATCGCATCCAGTGATCGCGGACAAAACAGCGGGCTACCAGGCTCTAAATCACTCCAGCGGACCCTGCGGGGTGATCTGGACCGCATCGTGATGACTGCGCTGCACAAGGATTCTGAGCACCGCTACGCATCGGCAACAGCACTTGCCGAAGATATAGAGCGCTACTTGAATGGGCACCCGGTCAAGGCGCGTGGTGCATCGATGACCTATCGTCTCAAAAAGTTCGTGCAACGGCATCCGGGAGCGACCGGTGCAACCCTGCTCACGGTTATCACGCTGGTCGGCGCGCTTGTTGTTGTGAGTCAGCAGGCATTGGAAGCCCGGCGACAGGCAGATCGTGCAGAGTCCGCGAAACAGTTCCTGGTGGACATGATTGGTCGTTCCGATCCGTATCTGACCGCGGAAACAATGAGCCTGGCAACTGCCCTTCAACATGCCATACCAACCATTGGTGAGCAGTTCTCGCAACAGCCTTTGCTGGAAGCTGAAATGCGTTACGCCATTGGCTTTGCACTGAGTGGCCTCGGCGAGATCAGTGCAGCCCGCGAACAGTTGGAAAGGGCACTGGAGATCTATCGGCCGTCAGAAACCCCGGTGGAGACAGCGCGTGTGATGAATGCCCTGGCGGGCGTGGCCTGGGACGAATCGGACTATGTCCGGGCAGAGCAGCTTTATACAGGTGCACTGGAACTGCTTGAAGGGAACAGCGGTGTGGAAGCTGCACAGGCCCGGTTCAATGTGCTGATCGATCTGGGCGGACTGTTACCCAAGATGGACCAGCCTGATCGATCGATAGAAATTCTTAAACAGGCTCTCGAATTTGCTGATGCAAACGCTGGAATCGAATTCGACACCGTCAGCACAGCGGTGCTCTGGAATAACCTGGCGACTGCATATGACGAGCTGGAGGATTACGAAAGTTCGATCGCGGCATATGAAAAAAGCATTGCCCTTCATCGCCAGGCCCGCCCGGAGGGTAGCCCGGACCTGGCCTCAGCGCTGGCAAACATGGGCCTGACCTATGAATATCTTGGTGAGATGGACCTCGCTGTTCAGTATGTCGAAGAGGCGGCCGGGATTCAGCGCGATGTATTGGGCATGTCTCACCCTCAGTATCTGCTTGCGGTCTACAACCTGGGCAGCCTGTCATACAACGCAGGCGATATTGAAGGTGCAATCAGGAACATCAAAATTGCCGTGGATGGTGCAGATAATGCATATCCGCCACCTCATTTGTATACCGGCAGGTTCAACGGGCGACTGGCGCAGATCTATGCTGAAAACGGCCAGCACGAGCTGGCTCGCAGGCATGCTGGCAAGGCTTTGGGTATTTACAACCAGTTGGAAGATGTCAATCCGGACTGGATCGAAAATGCGGTCAGGCTGGCTGATATACCGAATGCGCCAGAAGAGAATGATTGAAACACATCACGCGCCTGATTTGATCTGCCCTTTGGGTTCAGATTCACCCACCGCTTTTTCCAGCATTTTGCAAACGGTATCCAGAACCTTGATGCGCCCATAGAGTTTGTCGTCGCTTTCCACCAGCGTCCACGGCGCCGACAGGGTTGATGTTCGCTGTATCATTTCATGTGCTGCAAAGGCGTAGGCATCATATTTTTCATGATTGCGCCAGTCTTCATCAGTCAGCTTCCAGCGCTTGTGGGGCGTGTTTTCACGGGCCTTGAAGCGTTCGAGCTGTGTTTCCTTGCTGACGTGAAACCAGAATTTGATCAGGATCGTTCCTTCCTCAAGCATCTGGTCTTCAAAGTCGTTAATTTCAGAATAGGCTCTTTGCCATTCTTCAATGGAGGCAAATCCCTCAATGCGCTCCACCAGTACCCGTCCATACCAGCTGCGATCAAATATGGTCATAAACCCGGGCCGCGGCAGGCGTTTCCAGAATCGCCACAGGTAATGACGGGAGTGCTCCTCCTGCGTTGGTGCTGCGATTGGCTGAACCTTGTAAGTGCGCGCATCGATGACGTCGGTAATCTGGCGAGCTGAACCGCCTTTACCAGCCGCGTCCAGACCCTCCAGGACCAGGACAATGGTTCTTCCCTGGCGCACAGCTTTGCCGTGCAACACTGCCAGGCGTGCCTGCAGTTCATCACGCTGAGATTCGTAGTCCGATTTCTCGAGACTGAGGGATAAATCAAGAGATTCAACAATGGTGGCCTGGCGACTGACAGCGGACGAAATCCCGTGATCATTTAGTTCAGCCACCTCGGCATCCAGTTGTTCGAGATAAGACTGGCGAAAGGATGTCTTTTTCAGGTGAATCTGCATTGCTTCCCGCAGTGTTTCACCAACAACCAGGTGACGGTGGTTGAAATCTTCTCCTTCAACAATGGTCCAGGGCGCATCTCCGGTATTGGTATGGGAAATGATGTGTTCGGCGGCAACCACGAACCGGTCATACAACTCCCAGTTTTCCCAGTCGACCGGCTTCACTTTCCACTGACGCAGTGGGTCGTCTTTCAGTTTGTTCAGGCGTTTTTCCTGCACATCGCGGTTGAGATGCATCCAGAATTTCAGAATCAGGGCGCCGTCTGCTGCCAGGGTTGTTTCAAAATGGTTTATGCGCTCACAAAGATGCTCCAGCTGGTCTTCATCTATGCGCTCATGAACAAAATCAAGCAGCGGTCGATGATAGCGGCCACTCAGCGAGATATTGATTTGTCCCCGGGGAGGCAGGTCTCGCCAGTATCGCCAGAATTCGGGTCGCTGACGCTCTTCTGTGCTGGGCTCAGAGTAGCCAATAGTGTGGATCCACCTGGGGTCCATCCACTTGTTGAGCAGGTTTGAGGATGTTCCCTTTCCACCACCGCTCACGCCGGCAAAATCAATCAGCACGGGTGACAATCCAGCATCCCTGACATCGCGTTGCAGATCCAGCAATTCCTTTCGCAGCGTTTTTTGGCGTTTCTTGAACTCGGATTTGCTGACGCTCTGTCCAAGCTCGGCGGTCTGAAACATAAAAACCGGTTTGACGTTCATGGGGAGGTTGAAGTGTCCACTGTGAGGATTTCAGTAAGGTTTACCCTGAATATCACGTCGCTATTTAAACGTTTAGCAAAATAATCGGATTGATTATCTTACCTGATAGTAGCCTGATTTCTCCCTTGTTAGTAATTCTCAGGATTTGTGAAATCGATATATACCCTGGGGTGGCTTGCTGGTTCAGCGATCAGTTGCTCAATAGAGCGCTCCGGAATGGTTCTGATACAAAATGTTTATTCAGAAAAAAGCCGGGTCCGGCACTGCGTTGGCAGCATCGGGTACCGGCCTTTTACCTGGCTTCCGGATGTCTGTTCAGTATGCGAAATTCACCGTCATCATGACTTCCATTTCACCATCGAATGTATACGGGCTTCCGTCTGCTTTCACACCACCCTGCAGAGGTACACGAGGAACTGTATTGCTCAGATTCGCTTCCTTGGTCAGGTTGCGCAGGTTGAGGGCAAACTGCCATTGTTCCCAGTCATACGCGGCAAACAGGTCGAGGCGTGATTCCGGATCGTAACGCAATATCTGGCCATTGAGTTTTTTCACCGACTGGGCGGCCGCAGCGGTTGGCCTGACGCGCTCGCCCGTCCAGATATAACCACCGCCGATTGACAAGCCCTGTGCTTCTCCTTCGAAGCGATAACGACCCCAGACGGACGCTTTGTTTGGCACCTCGTCGACCAGGGGATCACCTATAGAATCCGGATTTGAGGAGGCTGTAACCTCGGTATCGAGGTGCGTGTAGTTAAACGAAAGCTCCAGGTTATCCGAGGGAATCCAGAAGCCAGCGACCTCCCAGCCATCGGATTTGGCTTTACGCTCAGTCTCGCCAAACAGCTCTTCATCGATCTGGAAATACGAAACCCGGGTTGTTAATGCACCATCCAGGAAATTGAAGCGCAACCCAAATTCTGTTTGTTCTCCCAGCCTGACCGGCGGAGATGTATTGAAATCCGGATCATTCACATCCGGGAGCTGTGATTCCGAGTAATTGGCATAAGCGCTGACTGTGTCATTGAAAGCAAATACGGCACCCGCCTGCCACAGGTTCTCGGAATTGTCTGCGATATTTTCTGATTGCGGGTTGTCAGCACGAAGGTTGGTGCGGTCGATGGTGATTTCACTATCGACATAGCCCAGCAGGACATTGAGGCGATCATCCATGAAACCGGCATGCCAGTTGATGAAGTAGTTGGTCAGGTCAATGGCTTCAAGCCGGTCGAGCACGGTAATGAAGTTGAGGTTTGCGCCTGCCTGGTTAAATGCAAGGTCGTTCGGGTTCCACGCAAAGGGGTCAAAGAAATCAAAGTAGAAACCTCCGGTCGCACCAACTTCACGAGGTCGCGCAATGGTCAGTTGCGCATCCTGGTCGTACCAGTTGGCGCCAAAGTTGAACTGATGGCTTGAGTTACCACTCCATTGCGGTATCCAGGTTAATGAGGCTGTTGTCTGCTTAATTTCATTTTCCAGAGACAGCGCTTCGGTGAGGCGACGTAGTTGGTAATCGTTGGGGTCGGTTGAACCATCCGGCGCACCATCGTTCAGCACCATGCGGTAGAAGATATCAACACGAGGCCTGTTGCCAGGTCCAAATTTAAAATCACGGTTGTGGTCGTTGTAGGCCAGTTGCAACAGGAAGTCATCGCCGAGCTCCTGCTTCAAACCAATGGTGTAGTCATCAACCGTTTCTTCGATGTCGGTATCCTGACCAAACCAGCTTGCCCTTGGGTCAATGCCGTAAGCCAGTGCCAGTGGAACTTCCGTCCCTTCAGTCGCACCAGGGAGAGTCAGTTCAATGGCCATTGGCCTGTCGGTACGGTCGGTGTTGATTTCGTACTTGTTGTATTCAAGATCGATAATCGTCGATTCAGCGGGGCGGAATTGAAGCATGGGGACGATGGCGTAATTATCATTGTCGACCTCGGTTCCATAGCCTTCCTCTGTTTGCGTCCCGCCGACAATTCTGAAACTGGCCATTGAATCGCCATCAGAGCGCTGACCCATATCCCCAACGTTCACATCCAGGTTGAGTCCGTAGTTATTGCGGCCATCGCTCAGGCCCCAGAAACCGTTAAATTCACCAAAGTTCTCACCGGCCAGGGGTTTCTTGGTGATTATGTTGACCGCGCCGCCTGGTGTGACCGGGCCATTCAACACAGCCGATGGACCCATCAGGATTTCCATTCTTTCGATCGTGTAGCCGGGCGTATCACTGAGATAGAGGAATCCGTTACGGAAAAACTCGCCGCTGTTAAACCCCCGAACCCTTTTATCGTCGATGGAAGCAGAATATTGCAGCGCTTCCCTCTGGGAGAGCAGTTGAAAATCGGAAATCAACTCACTGCTGATCACCTGGATGGTGACTGGTAATTCATCAAGGGGAACATTGAGTCCGGTTGCGCTTGAGGCCGTGGTGACCCTGTAGCTTCCCGAAGCGGTCACTTCAACCAGCTCCATGATCCGGGTTTCCTCGTCGTCATCCTGCTCGTCGCTGTTATTGTCCTGGGCCAGTGCTGAGTTGATATGAAATATCATTCCGGCAGCGATGATAAATGCGAGCTTCAGTTTGGTCATTTCATTCCCCACTACAGTTTTCTGTGGCTGGTTTGGCTGATGGTGAAACGTCGATTGACAATGTATACGTTAACGTATACGTTAATTTCTTAAATGTCAAAAATATTTCATAGATGTCGGAATACATACAAAAGAAGGGAGTTTTAGGACATGTCCGTACTCCTGGGGTGTATTGCCGACGATTTCACCGGTGCCAGTGATCTGGCGCTGATGCTTGCCGAGCGTGGCATGGCGACAACCCAGGTGTTGAACATGGCAGGAGAGGTTGACCTTGGTCACTCAAATGCAGTTGTCATCGCACTCAAAACAAGAACCAGTTCGGTGGAAAACGCTGTTCGGGAGTCACTGGCGTCATCGGACTGGTTGCTGGACAAGGGAGCCAGTCAACTGTTTTTTAAATACTGCTCAACGTTTGATTCAACCTCGCAGGGAAATATCGGGCCCGTTGCAGATGTGCTTCTGGAGCGGGTCGAACAGGACATTACTGTGGTTTGCCCCGCTTTCCCTGAGACCGGCCGGACCATTCGAAACGGAAATCTCTATGTCAATGGCCAGCTGTTGGCCGAATCACCCATGCGCAATCACCCATTAACACCCATGCGCGAGTCCAGTCTTCTCAAAATGATGGACGCCCAGACCCGGCCAGGTTCCAGCGGCCTGATCTCGTTGGAGACAGTACGCTCAGGCAGCCCGGCCGTTAAAGAATCAATCGAAAAACTGAAATCAGATGGCATTCGCTACGCGGTAACAGACATCGAGACCAATTCGGACCTGGAAGTGGTTGGCCAGGCATGCAAAGGCATGCGCCTGGTCACAGGAGCCGCGGGCATTGCACTCGGGCTGGTCCCAAATTTTGACGGGTTTGCAGGTGTTGCCGAATCTGCCTGTGAACCTTTACCCAAACTACCCGGATTTCCGCTGGTGTTATCGGGGAGTTGTTCTGTTGCCACGCGAAAGCAGGTTGAAGTAATGCGGGCGGAGCATTTTTCAATCGAGGTCAATCCGTTTGATATTGCCTCTGGCGATCAGAGTGCTGAACATATCGGACGGCAGGTGGCGGATGCCTGGCAGGAAGGCCCGGTGTTGGTTTTTGCCTGTTCAGATCCGCAGGAAGTTCTGAAGGCACAAGGAGAATTGGGTCGCGAACAATCGGCACTGATGATCGAAAAAACCCTGGCTGAGGTTGCGCAAAAACTAGCCGGACTCGGCTGCCACAAATTCATTGTCGCAGGGGGGGAAACATCCGGTGCAGTCGCGCAATCGCTTGGTGTCAATGCCCTGAAAACGGGACCGCGAATTGCTCCAGGGGTCCCCTGGATGATCAGGGCAGACGGACAAAACCAGGTGATGGCATTTAAATCCGGTAACTTTGGTGCCGGGACGTTTTTCCTGGACGCAATGGATATGCTCCCGTGATGTCGCATGCAGAAACAAAACTGCGCGACCAGATTGCCATGCATGGCCAGTCGCTACATGAACGAGGACTGGTTCCTGGCAGTTCAGGGAACATCAGCGCGTTCCTTGAAGATGGTGTTCTGGTTACACCCACCAATTCCTGCCTGGGCCGGCTGGATCCGGCTCGCATCGCCAAACTGGACTGGAACGGAAATCATGTCGATGGTGACAAGCCATCGAAAGAGGGCTTTCTTCATTTGCTGATGTATGGAAAGCGACCGGATGCGCGTGCCTGTGTTCATCTGCACAGCACACATGCCGTTGCGGTTTCCTGTTGTGAGGGTCTGGACACGGAAAATGTCATTCCACCGTTAACACCTTATTACGTGATGAAAATCGGGCGACTTCCGTTGATTCCCTATTTCATGCCTGGTGACGAGGCTCTGGCACGCGAGGTAGAAAAGGTGGCGGGAGATCGCCATGCCATGTTGCTGGCAAATCATGGCCCGGTTGTTGCCGGCAAGAGCATTGACCAGGCGGTGTACGCAATGGAAGAACTGGAGGAATCTGCGAGGTTGTTCCTGATGCTTCGAAACGAGAAGACTGCGCGACTCTCTCAACAGCAGATCAGTGAGCTGGAAGCCAGGTTTCCGAGCTGACCGTGAAATCAGAGGATGAAGCAATGTTTGTAGTGACGGTTTACTTCACCATTCGAAATGGTAAGGCCGAGGCGTTTATGGGGGAAATGAAACAACAGGCTCGAAACTCGCTCCGGCTTGAGTCAGGCTGCCATCTTTTCGATGTGTGCGTGGATGAGGAAGACGAACATCGCATTTTTCTATACGAGATTTACGCCAGTCGTGAGGCATTCGATGACCACATGGCTTCTGAACACTACCAGGCTTTTGCCGGTGTGGTTTCACCCTGGGTTGATGACAAAAAAGTCGAGTTCTGGTCACTCAGGGATGTCGGCAAATGAAAAAGCGTTTCGAAATAGCGGTCTTGCCCGGTGACGGTATCGGACCGGAGGTTATGGCCCCAACGCTGGATATACTCAGGCTTGTCTGTTCCGGTTTTGAACTTGGCCTCACCTCTTTTGATGCGGGAGCAGGACACTACGAACGTACCGGAGAGTCGATTCCTGATTCCGTACTGGATGCAGCGCGCCGGTCTGATGCCATCCTGCTCGGGGCAATGGGGCTTCCCCACATCAGGTACGAAAACGGTACTGAAATTGCCCCGCAGCTGGAACTTCGGGAATTGTTGCATCTGTATGCTGGCGTTCGGCCCATTCAGACCTTTGAAGGGGTGCCCTTACCGCTGGCGTCACCTAAGGCTTCCAAACTGGACCTGGTGCTGGTGCGTGAATCCACAGAAGGGTTATTTGCTTCCCGCGGCAGCCAGGACATAGACGGAGACGAGGTTGCTCGCGATACCATGGTTGTCAGCAGGCCAACCTGCGAAAAGCTGTTTGATTTTGCATTTGAGCTTGCAAGGCAAAGGAAATCGCGAGGCCTTGCAGGGCGCGTCACCTGCGTGGATAAGGCCAACGTTCTGACTTCCATGGCGTTTTTTCGCAGGATATTTTACGAGCGAGCCGAACGTTATCCCGACATCACGGCCGATTGTTGTTATGTTGACGCAGTCGCGCTAAAGCTGGTCAAGCAACCATGGGAGTTCGATGTATTGGTGACTGAAAACATGTTTGGAGACATTCTTTCCGATATGGGTGCAGGCTTGATGGGCGGTCTGGGAATGGCACCCTCGGCTGACATTGGCAGTGAACATGCTGTTTTTCAACCCTGTCATGGCAGTGCGCCGGATATTGCCGGACAGGGTAAAGCCAATCCTGTTGCGACTTTTCTTTCTGCCGCATTGATGCTCGAGTGGTTGGGTGAAAAGCATCAGCTTCCTGCCATGAATCACGCGGCTGACAGGATCAGAACTGCAATCCGGGCTGTTTTTTTAAGAGGCGATTTGCTGCCATTTGAATTCGGGGGACAAGCCGGCACCTCCGAGGTGGCACATGCCGTGGCACGCGAGCTGGATGGTTCCTGAAACAACCAGGCGTTTTTGATGGCGCCTCTTGATTACGCCATCGTGATCATCTACCTGCTGGTGGTCGGTTCCATCGGCCTGGCTGTCTCTCGCAACCAGGAAACACCTCTCAAATATTTTCTCGCTGACAAGGCGATGCCCCAGTGGGTGGTGGGTTTCACCCTGATGGCTACCCTGATCAGCAGCAACACCCTGGTGGCCCATCCTGCGATCGTGTTTCAGAAAAGTATGATCCTTGTACCAGGATTCATCGTGATGCCTTTTGTACTGGTGGCAGTTGCGATATGGGTTGTGCCTTTTTATCGCCGTGTCGTTGGAATGAGTGCCTATGAGTACATCGGGCGGAGATTTGGCCTGGGTGGTCGGCTTTACACCTCTTTTGGATTCCTGTTGTCGCGAATCTTTGGCATCGGCGTTGCCCTGGTGACGACTTCCATCGCGGTCAAGGTCATGACCGGCTGGCCGATTGAATGGGTAATCCTTGGAATTGGCTTATTCACAATCCTGTACACCCTGGTGGGTGGCATCACCGCGGTGGTATTCACCGACGTTGTACAAGGGATATTCCTGATGCTGGGCGGCGTGGTGATCGTCGCCCGGTTGCTTTTCGGGCCGGAGATTTCCGGGCCAGGTGCGGTATTCAATGAAGCCTGGGAAGCCGGCAAATTCAGCCTTGGTTCGGGCGAACTCTCCTGGGCGAGCCTCTATAATTCAGAAGATCGAACCATCTGGATGTTTGCCGCAGCGATGGCTGTGCAATGGAGTCGCAGATACATCTGCGAC
>Ga0102946_1000379_pt1 | contig 15571 bp, 14 predicted proteins | sample SalPon2A_A_D1_MG_FD_78209 | JGI IMG/M metagenome (GOLD analysis project Ga0102946, IMG submission 78209) | Soil microbial communities from South San Francisco under conditions of wetland restoration - Salt Pond MetaG R2A_A_D1_MG | ecosystem: Environmental > Terrestrial > Soil > Wetlands | place... | reverse complement strand
GAGAGATTTCAGGTATGGATACCATCATTCGAAAAATACTTGTAGGCGCATCATTGGCAACGCTGGTGTTCGCATCCGGTATGGCCGGTGCTGATGACACCGACGTTTACATGAACCCCGGTGCTGGCTTGCCGACTGGCAGTGAGCCTATGGTCATGTTTTCACTGGACTATCGACCAAACCTCGGCTCGACCGCCTGCAATGGTGGTGTCTGCGATACTTTGATTGCAGAGGGTTACATGCCGGCCAAGTCCTCGTATGTATTCTTTGACGTATTGAAGGGAGCGCTGAAAAAGGTCATGGATCCACTTGAAGGCGTGCGCGTTGGACTGATGTTGAATCATGACAACAATAACAACTGCGAAGGATTCGGACGCGTTGGCTGCAGTAACGGTGGTTACATTGCAATGGGCTTCGAAAGCTTTGATGCAACTGACAGTAATAATGCGAAAGCACGGTTTCATTCCATCCTGGAGGCTATGCCGGTACCGCAAGGTAATCAGAGTCATTCCTACCAGGGTAAAGAGTTGTTCTTCGAGTTCTTCCGCTACCTCACGGGCCAGAATGTATACAACGCGCACAATGGCTGGGCAGACTATTCAACCAGCAATAAAATCAATCTGAATATTGACACGCCGGGAGCAGACTGGGATTCGTCGATCGAAACGGGTCCGTTGATTCGGCCCAAGTATGTCAGTCCGATCGACCCTGCAGCCGCCTGCGCCAAAATCTATACAGTTAATGTCTTGTTTCAGGTGTCAAACCAGGAAGACGATTCGGACGATGCGATCGAAAATCCCGTAGCATTCGGCGGCTTCGGTGCCCCCAAATCAGACTTTTCCGATGTCATACGGTACATGTACGATGCCGATCTGGCTGACGGCACTTACTCGAAAGTACCGGACATCGAAGACAAACAAAACGTGGTGTCCTACTTCATCGTTGACCCAACGATGATCAATACCAAGACGACCGGCTACGCGCGAGCAGGTGGCACCGGCGTGCCGCTGGCGCTGAGCGAGAACCCGGACGAACTGGTTGCCGAGTTGCAGGATATCTTCAAACAAATTCTGAGTGTTAGTACGACTTTTGTGGCGGCATCGGTTCCGGTCAACGTGTTTAATCGTGCGGAAGTCACGGACAATGTCTACATTGCTCTATTCCAGGTTGATGGTCAGGCACGCCCGTCGTGGGTGGGCAACGTCAAGAAACTGAAGCTTGAAGGCGCAAACGAGTCAACCTCCAATGCCGTCCTGGTCGATGCCAACGGCACACCGGCGATTGCCGGTGATGGACGACTACGCTACGACGCGTTAACGCACTGGACAGATCCCTATTCACTGCCGGCACCGAATGTCGATGCTGGCGAAGTAACCGGCCGAGATGGCCGCAGTGTAAGCCGGGGCGGTGCTGGCCAGAAGATTCCCGGCTTCGTATCCGGTGGTCCGCAGGAAGCCAATGGGCTGGGAGGGCGGAAGATCTTTTATGACAAGACGTCGACATCCCTGGCTAATTTTGACGTGGATTCTGCTGTCGCGTCGTCACTGGCAGGCGATTTCGGTGTAGCAACCGTTGCTGAGGCGGAGGAACTTATCGCATTTGCGCGCGGCCTCGATGTTGATGATCTCGATGGCGACACGAACACGACAGAGGCCCGCGAATGGATATTCGGCGACGCCTTGCATTCACGACCTTTGCCAATCAATTACGGCTCTATCGGTGGTCATACTGAGCCAGACAATCCCGCAATTTACATCGCTGTTGCATCGGATGACGGTAAATTGCGCATGATTCGCAATACCACGCCGGGCGGTAATGACAGTGGTGTAGAAGCCTGGGCCTTCCTGCCGCGTAACTCTATGCCGGCGCAAAAGACGTTGCGGGCGAATGCGACTGGAGCCAGGCACCCCTATACACTTGATGGTGCCCCGGTTGTCTTCATGTGGGACAAAAACCAGGACGGCAATATCATTTCAAGCGACGGTGATCGGGTATACATGTATGTCGGCATGCGCCGCGGCGGCAAGGCCTATTACGCGTTGGACGTTACCAACCCCGAGAGCCCCGACCTGATGTGGACAATTGAAAAAGGTGGTGACTTCGGTGAGCTCGGCTACACATTCTCAACGCCGCGTGTTGGCCTGGTTGAAACAGCATCGGGTACCCGGCCGGCAATCATGTTCGCTGGTGGCTACGATTTCAACAAGGACTCCCGGATCGGTATTGGCACGGACGACTCCGAGGGCAACGCAATGTATGTCGTGGATGCCGTTACCGGGGCACTCATCTGGAAAGCACGGAAGGGCAGTGGCGGCGCGGCCGCGAAGGTCTATGAACACCCGGATCTGGATGACAGCATTCCCTCGACGTTAACGGTTGCCGATACTGACGGTGATGGTTTCACCGACCGGATAGTAGTCGGCGATACGGGCGGCAACGTCTGGCGCGCCGACATCGGCGGCGGAGATACGTCCAAATGGAAGCTTTCCTTGCTGGCGTCCCTGGGCAGGCATGCATCAGCAACGCCTGGAATCATTGACGATCGTCGCTTTTTTCATCGTCCTGACCTGGTCCAGAGCAAGGACGGTTACGGATTGTTTGACGCTGTGGTCGTCGGCAGCGGTGATCGAACCGATCCACTGGATGTCGGCGGTCTGACAACAAACTATATGTACATGATTAAAGATCGACAGACGGCTGTCGGCAGTGGTGTTAGCGCTGGCCTCGTGCATGCTGATCTCGGCGATGTCACCAGCAACTGCCTGCAAACGGGCGGTGGATGCGTCGTTAACCTGGCGAAAGGCTGGCGGTTGCAGCTTGAAGAGACGGGTGAAAAAGTTCTCGCAACGCCGATAACGCTGGGCGGGCGTACGTTCTTTACGAGTTACTTGCCAAATGCCGGCGCGAGTGCGAGTGCATGTGAACCGTCAGAGGGCGGCGGCCGTCTATATGCAGTGTCTTTGCAGGATGCAAGATCGGTTATGAACTACGACACAACAGACGACAATCCTGGTGACCCGGGTCAGCCGACCAGCAAGGCAGATCGTTCCGTTGAGCTGCGCTCACTGGGAATTCCGGCAGAGGTGGTTTCCATTCCGCCAAACAAGATATTACGGCCGGACCTGCAAATCGACAATGTTGACGTGTCGACGCGTTGGCGTACGCATTGGTACCTCACGGAAAACGCAGATGTTCCGGGCTCAGTAACCGACGGCTCCGGGTCAGGTAGTACGAACCCGACTCAGGGCCCTGATCCGACGACGGACCCCGCAACGGGCCAGGAAGGCGGTAACTGACATGACAATTAATGACATGAAAATTCATAGGCGGTCGCGCGGCTCAGTGCCGGAGCTGCAACGTGGTATCACATTGCTCGAACTGATGATCGTCGTGGCCATCATCGCGATCATATCGGCAGTTGCCTATCCGTCGTATATGAATTACGTCGTAAATACGAAACGCACCGTTGCAACGACGACGCTTCTACAGGTCGCAGAGCGTCAGCAGCAGTTTTTCATCGACAACAAACAATATACGAATGACCTGACGGACCTCGGATTTGCGGCAAATCCTCTGGTGGTTGCGGACGACGGTCAGAGTACCGTTGCTGGCGATGCCAAAGCCGTGTATTCGGTGGCGTTATCCAATGTAACGGCAACGACATACACAATTACGGCGGCGCCGCTACACGGCCAGGCCAGCAGGGACAATCATTGCGCCAGCCTGACGCTGGATCATGCCGGTGCGCGCGGCAATTCTGCGGGCGGCAGTGATTGCTGGTAGCCGGCGCTAAGTCCCGAAAAAAAGAAAGCCGCCCCGATTTCCCGGAGGCGGCTTTCCTGCGTCTCGATTGGTGAGATTAAGCGGACAGTTCTTTGACGCGCTTATTGAGGCGGGTCTTGTGCCGAGCAGCCTTGTTCTTGCTGACGATGCCCTTGTTGATCATGCTGTCTATGACAGGCACGGCGTCCTTGTAGGCTGCAATGGCTGCATCCTTGTCGCCTGCGTCGCAGGCATTCACTACCGACTTGATCTTGGTGCGCATCAACGAGCGCTGGCCCATATTGGCCTTGCGGGTTTTTTCCGCCTGGCGCGCGCGCTTGCGCGCTGATTTGATATTTGCCACTTAAATAATTCCGTGTCTGGCTTGCAAAGAGCCGCGTATTATTCGCGGCTCGCCTCCTGATGTCAATGAAATTCGCCGGACTCGCCGATTGCCACCGCAAAGCCACGTAAATGTCTGATTCGATAATACTTCCGGGGTAAGCTCTGAGCCGCTATGAGTACTGAACCTGGCCCAGATACGCCCACCCAGCCCGCATCCACAAGCGGGAAATGGTCGGTTTCCGGCCGTAGCCTGATTCAATCGACGTCGGTCGTCAGCGGAATGACCCTGCTGTCGAGAATTCTCGGGCTGGTTCGCGACATGGTGTTGGCCCGGTTTTTCGCGGTCTCGATAGTCATGGACGCGTTTCTGGTCGCGAATCGAATTCCTAATATGCTGCGGCGATTTTTTGCTGAAGGTGCTTTTTCGCAGGGCTTTGTGCCGGTCATGGCGCGCTATCGGGAAAAACACAGTCACGAGGAGGCGCGTCAGTTTGTCGACGCGATTGCCGGGACATTTGCTGTCATTTTGTTCGTTGTAACTTTGCTCGGTGTGCTTGCTGCGCCGCTGCTCGTGGCCATTGTGGCGCCGGGCTTCATCGGTGACGGCGGTGATTTTGAGCTCGCCACCATGATGTTGCGTTTCACCTTTCCCTACCTGTTCTTCGTCTCTTTGACAGCATTTGCCGGCGGCATATTGAATACTTATGGCCGTTTCGCAGTGCCAGCATTCACTCCGGTCATCCTGAACATTGCACTGATCGCTGCTGTCTATTTCTGGGCGCCACATCTGCAGGAGCCCGGTATGGCTCTGGCGTACGCGGTGTTTGTTGCAGGCATTTTTCAGTTGCTGCTGCAGCTACCGTTCCTCATGCAGATTCGGGCATTGCCCCGGCCCAAATGGAACTGGCGCCATGAGGGCGTCCAGCGGTCCGTACGGCTGATGCTGCCGGCAATATTCGGCTCGTCGGTCGCCCAGATCAACGTTCTTGTCGGTGGTATGATCGCGTCGCTTCTCGGAGTCGGGAAGATCAGTTTGTTGTATTACTCGGATCGACTGATGGAGTTTCCGCTGGGACTATTCGGTATTGCGCTGGCGACGGTCACCTTGCCGTATCTGTCGCGGCAGTTTTCGAATGATGCGCATGACGAATTTGCCGCGACCATTGACTGGTCCATGAAGCTCGTGCTGTTGATTGCCACACCAGCCGCCGCCGGTCTGATTATTCTGGCGGAGCCTCTGGTCGCGACAATCTTCTATGGCGGGGCGTTCAGCGTTGACGATGTACGCATGACAGCGCTGGCTCTGCAGGCGTTTTCTATCGGTCTCGTCGGATTTTCGTTTGTGAAGATCCTGGCACCGGCGTATTTTGCGCGGCATGACACCCGTACGCCCGTGCGTATCGCATTGATCGCGCTGGCAGTAAATTTCGGCCTGAGCGTCATACTCGCCTGGTATCTGACCAGCCGTGGCTATGCCGGCAATCACGCAGGACTGGCTCTCGCGATTTCGGTCGCAGCTTTGTTGAATGCGTTTCTGTTGTATCGTGGCCTTAGCAGGGAGGGCGTCATTCAACACTCGTCCGGCTGGGGTCGCTTGTTGATACAGACTGCGTCGGCGACCATTTTGATGGGGGCACTTGTGACATGGTTGAATCGTCCCCTGGCCTGGTGGATCGAGTCCGCGATCGCGACTCGCGTCAGCTGGCTAGCGGTAATCATCTTGGCAGGAGCGACTGCATATGGACTCGTTTTACTGGTGCTTGGACTGCGCATCTCCGGACTTGGCATGAGGCCACGCTAAGGTGCGCCTGATCAGACACTTAAGCGACCTGTCACGAACTGATCTCGGTTCAGGCAGCGTCGTCACGATCGGTGCCTATGACGGCTTGCACCTCGGACACGAGCAGTTGCTGGCACGCGTAAAGGCGGCGTCTGCCGACCTTGGGGCGTCGACGCTGGTCATGAGCTTCGAACCTACGCCCGCGGAGTTCTTCTCTGCAGACCGGCCACCTGCCAGACTGATGCGGTTCCGTGAAAAATTCGAGGCATTGGCGGCGCACGGCATTGACTACTTTTATTGCCCCCGCTTTTCGGCACAGATGCGGGACATCTCCACCCAGGATTTTATCCGGCGAATCCTGCTCCATGGCCTGCGCATGCGCCATATCGTCGTGGGCGACGATTTCCACTTTGCCCGACGGCGAGCGGGCAGCGTTGACGACCTGCGCAGAAATTCGCAATTGCTCGAGTATACGGTTGAACAGCAGTCCAGCATCATCGCCGACGGCGTCCGCGTCAGTAGTACCGCCATTCGCAAGGCGCTGGCGGACGGCAACCTGAAACGCGCAGGTGCGCTGCTCGGACGTCCTTATCGCATGTCCGGTAATGTGGTTGTGGGTCAAAAATTGGGCCGCGAACTGGGTTTTCCGACGGCCAACGTTGATTTACGCCGCCGTCAAAGCGCTGTGTTGGGAATATTTGCTGTGCGAGTATCAGGTCTGGCCGATCAGCCGCTGGATGCAGTCGCCAGTGTTGGGACGCGACCCACCTTTAACGGAACCAAACCGCTTCTGGAAGTTCACGTATTTGATTTTAAGGATGATATCTACGGTAAGTATATTCATGTCGACTTTATCGCCCGTCTGCGCAGCGAAGAAAAGTACAACGATGTCGATGAACTGGTTGCACAGATGCATCGTGACGCCGACAATGCCAGAGAAGCGTTGGCGACAGCGTCAGCATGAAGGATGGAATCATTGCAACAACAAGCTAACAGTGGACTGCCTCGATTCATGGCCTGGATCAGTGTGGCGATTCTTATTGTCGCCGCAGACCAGGCTACCAAGTGGGCGATTATTGAGTGGGTGTCTCTCTACGACAAGGTGCCGATCAATTCGTTTCTGAACCTGACGCATCAACAGAACCGCGGTGCGGCATTCAGCTTCCTGGCCGATCAGTCCGGCTGGCAGCGCTGGTTCTTTGTTGTGCTCTCCAGTGTTGTCAGCGCAATCATCATTGTCTGGCTATGGCGAATCCGAAAGGACGGGCCGTTGGTCCTGGTTGCGGGACTGTCCCTCGTTCTCGGGGGCGCCATCGGCAACCTCATCGACCGTGCCATGCTCGGCTATGTCACTGACTTCATCCAGGTCTGGTTTGGCGACTGGCCGTTCCCGTCATTTAACGTGGCTGACTCGGCGATTACTGTCGGAGCGGCATTGCTGATTATTGACGCCCTGTTTATATCCGGCCGGCAGCAAAACCAGGAATCCCGGGCGGATTCGTAACCCAAAGCGCTGTGCCCCCTTTTGGTCTTTAACGCTGGTCGGTCCAGCAGTTGCCGATGCTGCCCAGGGACGTTTTGTTGCCACGCCCATCAATTGTGAATGATGAGCACCGATCGAACTCGCTGCCTGAATGATTATATGCCGCCGTGACCACGAAATTGGAGGCATTGTTGAGCGGTATTGTTACCGTGTAAGAGCCGCTGTCCGTTGTGAGTGGATCGGCGTAGCCGAGTTCGGTCAAGGTGCCAAAGCGGTTGGCATTCAGGTAGAACCGCTCCTGGTTTGACGCAATTTCCAATAGCAGTGCCTTTGCCTCGGTGCGTTTGGCGCGCGCAGTAAATTCGCGATAGTTGGGGTAGGCGATCGCGGTCAAAATGCCAATAACAACGATCACAATCATAACTTCCATCAGCGTGACGCCACGCATTGTGTTCGCGAAATTTCTCATTCGATGCCATCCTGTGTCCACAATGTACGAACCGGGAATGGATCGAATCCCGGGTCAAAACATTCCACGCCAACGCAGCCCAGCGGCGCTACATTGCAATCGTCGCCAGTACAATTCGGCTCGGGGCTGGGGAACAGGACAGCGGGTGCCGGAGCGATGCCGCCTTGCTGCAACGTGGCCCTGCGCTCGGCGTCAGAGAGGTTCGGATCCAGTGTATCGAGATTCGAGACAACCGGGTCGCCATTAATTACGCTCATGCGATAGAGGAAATTAGTGCCTTTGCCGGATGCACAGGTGGCGGCAGCATCTGAATCCGGAGTGAAGGATACAAAGAAGATCTGGTCGTCGAACGTCAGCGAGCCGGACAAAACCTTTTCATTCGCTGGCAACGTGAAGCGCCAGCCGCTGTCTTTTGCGGTGATGACGGTCCGGGTCTTGCCACTAACCTCGACCAGGTCGCTATCCTTGATGATCGTGTAGGAGTCATAGTCAGCCTGGCTGAGTTGGTTGAAGACATCGGGATCGCGAATCGAATAGAAGCGATCTGCCGCAGTCAGGTCAAACGGGTGCGCCCGGTATCCGGAACCGATACTGATCGCAATAAAACGTCGTTGTTGCAGGTCGTCTGTAACCAGCGATACATCGGGGGCGTTATAAAAGCGTCGCGTCTCCGCTGCGCTAGGTGTTCCATTAACCCCGTCGCCGCCAAATTGTGCGATGACGCCGCCGGCGACCAGTTCGCTTGCTGTTTTTCCGTTGGTGATATCAAACCGCCATACTTGTCCGCCCAGGTCACTGGCGTACATGCGGTCGGCGAGGCCGTCGCCGCTGAGATCGATCACACGAACGCCGTTCGGGATCGCCCGATCCATTTCGCGTCCGGGTTTATCCAGTCGCAGATCGGCATTGGCATCCATTCCGGCACGCCACAGGCTTGCGCCGGTCTTCAGATCAAGGATGTGGATGCCTGCGCCGGTGCCGTCTGCGGATGCCGGATGAGTCGCCGTATCATGCACGGTATCGTAGCCGCCGCCGATGACGACCACAGCCTTGTCTGTATTCTGAGTGACCCCCGCGATATCCATTCTCGAGATCGACGGTGTTGACCAGCTTTCTCCGGATTCGACGCTGTCGAATGTCCACATCAGTTCCGGCTTGTCTTTTTCAGTTACGTCCAGCGCATAGTAAGTCTGGCCACCACGGCGCATGCCGAATATCAGGTAGACAAAATCACCGTCTTTCGGCTCGATTTCCCCATTGCGATTTACATCCTTCACGACCGGCACAATATTGCCATCGATGCCGTATTGCTTGAATTTGGCACTCGGGTCAAAGTAAAGACGGGTCAGGTTGGACAGAAGCTCCCTGGGAATAAATGCCCAGAGCTCCCGGCCCGTTTTGCCGGAAATCGCATGCAGGTAGCCGTCGTTTGTAGCTGTGTAGACGACAGTGTCGGGATCGGTTGCACTGCCACCATAGACAATCGCTGCTGGCTGTGAATGCAGTGGGTCACCCATGGCCTTACGAGTCGTGGTCGCACTGTCGTTATCTTCGTCACGTACGTCCGCGCCGCGTGCCCACGCGATCAGATCGACGAAGGCAGGCTCCCCGGCGGCACCGGTCAAACCAAAATCAGCCGGACTCAATGCGTTGTTTGCAGCCACAATCGCGTTGTTGTTCGCAGTCAAATTGCCGGACACATAGTTCGTGTACAGCTTGCGTAACGGCGGCGCCGGGAGTTGTTGAGCCGCGCCACCGAGCTGAACCTCATTGCCATCCGCACCGCCGGTCGTCCAGAAACTCCGCGCCGTATCTAGAAAAAATCCGGTCGCGGGGTCCACCGCATCATTCTCGTTGACATCGACTATCGTGCGGTCCTGCACCCGATATTTCTTCAGGTTACCCGGCCAATGAGTTCGAGACCTGGCACCGAAAGTCGTAATGTAGATGTCATTCAGGTTCTGGGTTCGGTTGAATGTATTCACGGACACGGCCGGCGCCGAAAATGATAATGACCGATCGTTGATGTTGGCGATAATCGACAGCAATGTCTTGGTCAGGGACTCAACATCGTCGGCCAGAAAATACTGACCGCCTGAGTTTTCCGCGGTTTCTTTCAGGATTGGCAAGTCGATCGTGAAGCCAATCGTGTGGGTTGTTACCAGTTGATTACCGTCTGTAGAAGGGTCTACATCCTCCAATGACAGGTATTGTGCAATGTCGTCAAGGCAGTAGCCGATGCCGCTGCCATCGCAACCGGTAAATCCGAGCGTGTCTGCCATGTTTGGCAATTTGCTCACAAGCCCCGGGGTGTCATAGTCGCTGACCGGTGCGCCATCGGTCAGCAACACATTGAAATTCTTCGAGCAAACATCCCAGTCCGGCTGCTCATAAACTGACGGATTGGTCGAAGCAAGGGCGTTACTGTCGGTGAGGTTCGTATATCCCGGTTGTCCGTACTTCGCTTCCATGCCTCGCCAGAAAAGGGCGGATTCGTAGAAGGTTTCAGAAAGCGGCGTTACGCCGCCGGCAGGCAGCGCATCCACAGCATCGATGACAGCCTGCCGATTGCTGTCGAGGTCTGTGATGTCGAGCACAACGGCGCCGCCATCGCCGCCGTCGAAACGCATCAGACCGACATTCAGATTATTGACCGAACTCAAAACTTTCTTGGTCACCTCTTTCATGATCTCCGAACGGCTCATGACGTCGTTGACCGGGCTGTTCTTCCAGTTCAGGTAATTGCCGTCATAAACCGTATAGCTGAGGTTTCGTGGTGCACTGCCCCAGGACAAAGCCTCGGTCTTGCTGGTCGTAAACGGGTCAGCGAGGTTGGTGCCGGCCGCCGGCCACAGGTGGCTTTCGCGACCATCGCCGTGCGAGCCATAGTCGGACTGGCATTCGACAATCGCATTCGTGTAGCCCGGTGCGAGATATTGCCATCGGTACGGGCCGGTGGTGGACCCGTCACTGCCTCCGTCACGAAATTGCACCATCGTGTTGGTAAAGCTGCCGATGCCCGACAGTTGCTTCCCGGCAAAGTCACATTTGAATGCGGACTTGGCGATGGCGTTGTTGGTCGTCGAGCAGTCCGGTACCACTTCGACGTCGGTCCAGTAGACCAGGTCGGAGTCACAGGTGCCCGCGTAGGTTTGATTGCCGTCGTAGGGGCGAATGGTCGCTTGCGTCGTGGTCATCGATCCAGAGGTATCGAGGATAAACATGACGTTTGGCTTGGGGTTCCTGCCCGGATCCGGATTGATCAGCAGTAACTCGGTATCGTCAGCGTGCGCGGGGAGTGCTGCGAGCAAGGCTACGCAGCTGCCGGTCAACATCCTTGTAATTGTTTGCGTACAGATCTTCATGATCATCATATCTCGAATCGTTTCTGGTCTAGAGCCATGCATCAACAGCTTTTACGCGGTCTGATTCGAGGTGATGCAATACCGTGACGCTGCCGTCAATCCGGTCGCCGGACTGCAACAGGGCCAGCCGGAAGTCCTCGAGTTCAACGGTGCGACCATTCACGGCGTAACGTGTTGCTGCGGTAACGTGGAACTGCAAAATATCGCAGTCCGGGCATTCCCTGAATGTGACCAGACCATTCATGCTTTGCGGCGCCTGAAAATTTTGTAGTGGCGCCTCATAGGCTTTCGAAATGACACGGCTCTCGCCGAAAGCACCGGATGCAAAGGCGGCGCAAACAATCGCCATGACGAGTATCTTTCTGGTAACGGTGAATTTCATTATTTCTTCCTGCAGGTAATTGGCTGACTACAGCGCTGGTGATTCTGGTCCAATGACATAGAACGCCTGGGTGTGCACGGCGCCGGCGTCACGGTCGCTCGAACCGTTCGGGTTGCGCAAGGACTGAGCAGTTGCAGTGCCAATGAAATGATAGGCGGAGACACCGCTACCGGACCCCAGGCTGAATGCCTTGTCCGGAACAATGGACCAGTCCTCATAGTCGAGTTGCGCGACAACAGAATCGTGTGTGTTCAATGTTTTAGTGATGGCTGTCGTGCCGTCGGTATCAAACGACTCCGAACCCAGGATGTTCTCCAGCCCGGTTTCTGCCGCCTGGAAGGCAGACTCGTAGTTCTGGTTGTTGCGTGCTATTGCCAGTTCAGTCGTTGCGGTATTCATTCCGGATATCGCGAGTACGGTAATAACCACGAGCAGTACTAGCCCGACAACCAGCGCGGCTCCGTTTTGATCTGCATGTATATTGAGTTCCTTCATTGCATCTGTCCTGGTCAGGTTCTTGCGTTGCGCAGCAGAATGGTCTTGGAGATCTGCATGCGCCGATAGGGGTCGTTGAATGTTCCAAGGTCGACATCGCCCGGTTCGTAGTCGGTCGAATCCACGATGCCGTTTTCCGGCGTCACGCCGCGCACCAGCAGCCAGATACGAGCAGTAATCACACGCGCGCCAGGCACAAAATTTGCACCGTCGTTCGGGTCGTAAACACCTTCGCCAGGGTTAACGTATCGGTCGACCGTGTTGTCTGCATCGACATCAATTCCCAGCTGAATCTGGATGTTTTCGACACCAGGTGCGACTTCCTCGTCGACGATCGTTGGCGCACCACCGACGGAGGTCAGGCGCTTTCGCCGCAGGGTAGGGACGCCCGGTACCAATGCCGAGTCGCTGGCGACGTAGTAGGAATTAACGACCAGGTTGTGCGTGGTCGAAGCCGGCTGCCCGGTGATCGGGTTGACAGAGACACTGAACGTAGGTGGTGGCGTCTTGGCACTGAAGATCTCACCCTGTATGCGTGTCGTCTGAATTTGCAACCGCGTGTCGTCGATTGCCACTGGCGCAACAGTCGCCCGCCGCACAGTAATGATGTCGGAGTCTGGTTGTGCCGCCGGTTGCGGCAGGCAGGGAAGAGTGAACTGGTTGTTCTCGCCATCGACCGCGAGGGCGACATCGAGCGCCCACCCGTCGCCGCACACTGCAGGTTCGGGCAAATTATTTGGATTACGGTCGCCGAGAATCGAGCGTCCCTCGATCGAGAGGGCGCGACTCGTGCGGCCCCAGTTACTGGCCATGCGCAAATCGCTTTCGATCGTATCCAGTGCAAAATTTGCCGTCTCCTGGATACGCGCAATGGACTCATTGATCACAAAGGCCTGGCGACTCTGATTATATATCTGCACGGCGCCGATCATCAGGAACGAACCGATTGCCAGCGCAACCAGCAATTCGACCATGGTCAGGCCACTTTCAGATTTGCGTGCATTGAATTTGTGCTTCGTCACTTGAGGAATTCCTAATTCGGCAGCACGGGAATACTGATCGAATAAACCGGCTGCACGTTGGCGCCGGGCTCGGACCAGATCACATCTATCGAGTAAACAGGAGGACTGCCGCTATCGTCGAAAGTAATCTCGACGTCCCCGTCTGGTAACGACTCGACTGCTTGTCGTTTCCACAGCAGTATGTCGTGGCCGGCCATTGTAATTTCGTCACAGTCAACGACGCCTGAGACACAGCTGCCATCCAGGCCGTCACCCTCGTAAGCAATGCCGGCACGAGGATTTGCACGAATGCGATCGGCTACGTCACCGGCGAGGGTGACCGCGTGGTGTCGCAGCATGGACGTTCGACCGGCCTGCATGCTTTGCACGTAAAGCCCCGCAATTCCGAGCATGCCGACGGACATGATCACCAGGGCGATCAAGACCTCAACCAGTGAGAAGCCTTTCTGCCGGCATGTTTTCGGTTTGTACTGAAGTCCATTCATGGGTTCGTCCTGATTCTCTCCAAACAGCTACGGGCAGGTCGCGCCCATGAGCGTCGCCGCGTTATTGACGAGCGTGTAGTCGCGAATTACGGCTGCGCGTCCCAGCGGGGTGGCGACGAGGAGGCGGCCTGCGGACGAATCCTTGCTGGTTTCGGTCAACCCGCGCTCGTCGCAGATCAGTACCTGGGAAACAGCAGGCAGGCCACCGACATTGCCGCGTCCCGATCCGGTCGGAGCGAAGCTGAAGTAACCGGCGTTGTTCGCAACGACGAGGTTCACGCCGTCAGCGACAGCCGGGTGTGCCCGCAAGACAGTTTCACCGGCGCCCGCCCTGGCCAGATCGCCATTGGCATCCAGGAACACGATAAAGCCGTCTTCCCAGCTGCCCTGGCAATCAGCTGCAGCCGTCGTCGAATTGTTACTCGCACAGATCGTGATATTGGCTTTCGCCCGCGCAGCTTCACTGCGAGCCATCTGAAATGCGGCATGCAGGTCGTTGGTCGTGGTCGTTATCCGGCTGTTTGACGTAAAAGTCGTCAGATTGGGCACGCCAAGCGCCAGAACGAGGCCGACGAGCAGCAATGTGAGCATCAGTTCGTAAAGCGTAAATCCGTTTTCCCTGCGGTTGTACATGCGGCCACTATATTGGGTGGGAAACCGTGACGGGACGCGGGCTGACGGGCGGTAGCGTGGCCACGACGAGTGGTGCGTTTCGGCGACAATCATTTAACTTAATCTGTGCATGTGTAGGGATCGCCGCGACGATTCGCCACGGCGACTCGGGGACGGCCCGTATAGCTGATGACCAGGGCGCGTGAGGTGCCCCGCAGCTTGTGATCACAGACAACGATGGTTCCGTTGGTGGCGCGTTTGTGCGTAGCCCGCAGCGTAAAGCCACGCCGATTGGCATTTATGCGCACAAAGGGTGCAGCTCGATGGACCTGGAGAACAGTTTCTCCCGGGTCGAGGCGAGGCGGTTCGTCGCGGTCCAGGTTATTGAACATGATCCAGCCGCCCGACCAATCCAGCTGAGAGCCGCAATCAATGCTATTTGCGCTTGGGCAAATTGAAACGACGGATCGCCGCATAATCGACTCCTTGCGGGCAAGATGTATCGCATGGAAGAGGGCATTCACTTCGGTTCGAATTCGGCTATTTGCAGCAATGCCTGCAAAAGACGGAATCGCTATGCCGGCGAGCACCGCGATCAGGAACAAGGACAGGAGTAACTCGAGCAGGCTGAATCCGGTAAAACTTTTGCGCATTGGACGCGTCCATCCAAATTCGTTACTTTGGGGCCATCCTTTCGTCGCAGCATCGCCCAAAATTCGGCTATACTTCGCGAAACAAAATTTAGAGGTGGGTAAAATGTCGCCTACAGACATTCAGTCTGTTTTCAAAAAACTCGGTATCCTGTCGACACCGCAACGGATTGAGGTTGCAAAGATATTGCTGGAAAAACCCCAGCACCTTTCCGCTGATCAGATTATCGACCGGCTGCGCGGCAGCGGCAGCGCGGTCTCGAAAGCTACGGTTTACAACACGCTGAATCTGTTCAGTGAGCGTGGCCTGGCCAAGGAAGTGATGGTCGATCCGGAGCGCAAGTTCTACGATTCCACCACGCGCCCGCACCACCATTTCTACAATGTCGACACCGGGGAGCTGGCAGACATCCCGGATTCCCAGGTTCTGTTCGAGTCGTTGCCGGAATTACCGGACGGTACGCGCCGGGAGAGTGTCGAGGTACTTATAAAAGTACGCGACGTCTAGCGAAATTCGATTTGCGACGCTATACTGCGCGCCGCGCCGGATTAGCTCAGTTGGTAGAGCACATCATTCGTAATGATGGGGTCAGGTGTTCGAATCACCTATCCGGCACCATATTTTTCTAAGTATTTCTAAGCCCTTTTCTAGGCCTTACTTGACCGCGCGCAGTTTCCTGGCCCGATTGTAGCGACGCATCAGGCCGAGTCCGCTTTCGTG
>Ga0102946_1000378_pt1 | contig 15577 bp, 14 predicted proteins | sample SalPon2A_A_D1_MG_FD_78209 | JGI IMG/M metagenome (GOLD analysis project Ga0102946, IMG submission 78209) | Soil microbial communities from South San Francisco under conditions of wetland restoration - Salt Pond MetaG R2A_A_D1_MG | ecosystem: Environmental > Terrestrial > Soil > Wetlands | place... | reverse complement strand
GGCCGATATAGACGAGATTGTGTCCGCCAGCGGCGGCAACTTCCAGTGCACGACGCGCGCTTTGCTGGCCGACCACCTCACAAAGATCAGGTTCCTCGCGAGTCTCTGTGGTTTCATGAATTTGTGCAGCGGGCAAATTTCTCTGCCCATGCAGCCATTGCACAACTTCCTCCAGGCTGTTGGCGCAGCGGACATCTGCGCCTTCTACAAGTGCCGCTTCCGCTTCATTCACAGATGGAACCACCAGGGTGCGATTGGCCCCTGAGGCAGCGAGGGCAACCGGCAGTACGCCGTGAACGCCTCGCAAGGCCCCGCTGAGTGAAAGTTCGCCTACAAATTCGCAATCGGTAAGTGCCTTGAGCGGCACCTGGCCTGACGCTGCCAGAATACCCAGTGCAATGGGCAAGTCGAAGCGGCTGCCTTCCTTGGGCAGCTCAGCCGGCGCTAGCGAAATGGTTACTCGCGAGGCCGGTATTTCAAAGCGACCATTGATGAGGGCGGAGCGGACCCGATCGCTGGCTTCTCGCACCGCCGTTTCCGGAAGCCCGATCATGGTGGTCCTGACCAGTCCGCCACTGAGATGAACTTCTACCTGAACCTCAGGTGCCTGCACGCCAACCCCGGCCCTGCTGAAGACTCTGGCCAGGCGTGACAATTCAGGGCTTGGTGGTTGGTGGATTCACCCTCATATTGTGATCAGGCATTGTAATCAACGCGATGGCAGACCAGCTGGCTATGTGTAGGAAAATCACCCGTCCTGCGAAGGCTCATTTCGCAGCTCTGAAAGTTGGGCTTCCAGCTCTGTGAGCTTGGTGCTCAGTCGTTCAAGCAGATCGGACTGTGCTTTAAACTGGTCACGGGTGACGAGGTCAATGCGTTCGAAAGCGTTGTTGAGGACGCCGCGAAAGGTTGATTCAAGGTCTTCCCTGGCCTGTGATATGCCCGGGGGAAGGGCGTCGCTGAGACGACGGGTCAGGTCATCAATGAATCTGAAATCGGTCATGGTTTTGTGCTCCACACTTTGTTTATTTTCCAATAGCTTGCGGCCTTGGTGTCCGGGGATTAAAGTCCCTTAATAGCCGGGCGCGAACAAGAGAATGTCATAACAATGAAAATGATCACTGCCATTATCAAGCCGTTTAAGCTTGATGACGTTCGAGATGCGGTTTCTGAAACCGGTGTCCAGGGCATGACTGTAACCGAAGTCAGGGGTTTTGGTCGCCAGAAAGGCCATACTGAGCTTTATCGTGGTGCTGAATACGTGGTCGATTTTCTCCCCAAGCTGAAGCTGGAAATTGCAGTGCCGGACGAACGGGTAGATGCCGTGGTGGAAGCCATCAGTGAAGCTGCCTCCTCCGGGCGAATCGGAGACGGCAAGATTTTTATCCAGGATCTCGAGCGGGTTCACAGGATCCGGACCGGGGAAGAGGGTGAGGAAGCACTCTGATCAATTTCGAAGGATTTACTGAACGTTGCACCTCATTAAGTTGTCGTTGTGTGGATTGAGAAGTAACTAAATGCGACTTTCGGCACTCATAGCAGAGGGCAGAATAGCGCAGGATTTGTTGCAACGACTGCAGCGAACAGTGCGTCTAAACACTGATTAGCTGAAAAATCCGAATGACCGGCCAGATGGTATTGGTTGATAATCACAGGTAGTGAAAGAGTTGGAAAGTACGGAACAACAAAAGCAGTCATTCCTGTCTGCTGTCCTGGGTGAATTAAGCAGGCGCAAGGTATTGCGGACTGTTGGCGGCTATGCCGTGGGCGTATTTGTCCTGTTGCAACTGATGGACGCAGCTGTTGAACCATTGCGCCTGCCCGCATGGCTGCCGACGTTCGTCGTCGTATTCCTGATTCTCGGTTTTCCCGTGGTTTTTGTGCTTGCCTGGCAGCTCGATATCACCTCCGAGGGCGTTAAACGCACCAAAGGGCCAGGGTTGTTGAGCAAGGGTCAGAACGCTGTCCTTTTCTCGTTCATGATGGTCGCGACTGCCGGGTTGGGTTACACCTTCTACGAGTACTACTCGGATGTTTTTGACGAGGTTGCCGCCGCGCCAGGTGCCCTGACGATTTCAAGCCAGACGGCCCAGGGGCGAACATTTTCGGCACCGGAAAACTCTATTGCGGTGTTGCCATTCACGGATCTGACGGCTGAGATGGACCAGGGGTATTTCGCCGACGGAATTTCCGAGGAGATCCTTAATCTTCTGGCCCAGGTGGATGGATTACAGGTTGCTGCCCGGACATCTTCATTCGCATTTCGCGAACCTGATGCAAATATTCGTGAAATTGGTCGCCTCCTCAATGTGGGGACGGTTCTGGAAGGGAGTGTCCGCACTTCGGGCAACCGAGTCCGCCTGACCGCACAGCTCATCAATGTTGAGGATGGCTTTCATATCTGGTCGCAATCCTACGACAGGGAAATGTCAGACATCTTCGTGATCCAGGATGAAGTCGCCAGTGAGATTGCCAGGGCATTGGTTGATTCCTTCACTGGTCTGGAAGCCAGCCCTGCCAGTCGTGCTGACAACCTCGCTGCGGCTGAGGCCTATCGAACCGGCCGCCTGATGTGGTGGCGCAGAACACCGGAAGACCTGCAAGGCGCTGCGGAACGTTTCGCTGAAGCCCTGCAGCATGACCCGACATTTGCACCTGCATACGCTGCATTGGCTGATACCTGGTTGCTTCTGGCGCTTTACGGCAACGTCACGACGATGGAGAGCATCAACAGGGCCAATCCAATGATCGAGCGGGCCCTGGAAGCGGATCCGAACAGTGCCGAGGCCCATGCTGCGCTTGGTCTGGCGCGTTCACATCTGGAACAAAACGACGCTGCTGAATCGGCTTTACGCCACGCCATCAGCCTGAATCCGAACTACGTCCCTGCCCAGCTGTGGCTTTCCACCGTCCTGGAATCGCAGGGTCGCTATCCGGAGCAGCAGTTGGTTCTGGAAAAGGCCATGGAACTGGATCCACTCAACGAATTGCTTGCGGTGAATTTTGCAGGAAACCTCTCCATTCGAGGTGAGGCCGATCGCGCCCGTGAGCTTTTGAATGATCTGATCGCATTCAGGCCGGATTCCACGATCCTGCTGAGATCCCTGGCTGGCCAGGAAATGTTGTATGGAAACCTTGTCGAAGGCTTTAAGCTGGCGCTTCGTTCGCATAATCTGCAACCGGAGGGTCCGCAGGACATCAGTACCCTGGCCCAGGCCTGGCTTGTCCTGAACTCGCCTGAAGATGCCGAGCGGGTTCTCATGGAGGGGTTGGAATTACATCCCAACAACGCGCAATTGCAGAATACTTACTGGCAGGTTTTGCTGGCCACTGACAGGCTTGAACAAGCAGCATCCCTCAGCCGACAGTGGCTGCAGGATGCCGGCGAGAATACTCCTCCGATTATCACCCAGATGTATAACACCCAGATGGGAATGCTGAGTTTCAAAGCAGAAGATCTGGCATCTGCAACTGAGTATTTTTCGGCTGCCCTGCAGGCGGAAGATTCAGGCAAGTACGATGGCTTCCATGTTTTCATCGTGACCATGGCTGCGATGGCGAACAAGTTGTATGGCAATACCGAGGAAGCAGAGCGCCTGTTGACGCTGGCGCAACGTGACCTTCAGCGGGCCAAGGTCAACGGTGTCAATAATCCGGATATCAACTATACGGAAGCTGTGATCCTGGCGATGTCTGGCCGGCAGGATGAGGCCTTGTCAAAGCTCAGGGAAGCCTATGAGGCCGGATTCAGGGTCGCCTGGTTGATCGATATTGATCCAAGGGTGGATTCACTGCGGGACCATCCCGAATTCATTGCCATCATTGCGAGTATCAATCGTGACATCAAGTCGGCGCTGGAAGAGGTTCGTCTTCTGGCAATGGCCTCACTTTGAGCCTGTGCCTGTAAATGGCGTCAATCCGGAAACAGATTCATGACAATGCCGTCGCATTGATCAGTCTTTTCATCGCTGTAACCGGGCTTGCCTACAACACCTGGCGAAATGAGACTTCCGAAGAACAGCGCAACATTCGACATGCGGCCTTTACCGTGCTGGAAGACCTGGGGTCAATGCAGGAAGTGGCAGACGCCAATTACTATTTTCTCGCCCAGGGAAAAGAAGTGGGAAATGAAAGCGAGTTACACCTGCGTGGCTGGGGAAGTGTCTTGATGGCGCGGGACCTGATGAGCCTGATGCCAGAGCCAGCGCCGGTAACGGGTGAGATGTTGCGGCAGACCTGGATTGACCATTTCAGTGCGCTGGACGATGTCAATGCCCAGGGTCGACGAACAGCACGAGCCGGAGAGGCAAAGGAAGCCATCGATATTGCCATCAAGGAGTCGCGAGAGACTGTTCTGATGGTGATCAAGTCGCTTGAATAGACCGAAACCTGGCCGGTGATCAAACGACCGCAAAGCGACTGGAGTCTCCAATCCATCGCTCAATCAGCTTATCTGCCCGCTTCTGGTCGCCTTTGAGGATATGGCTTGCTGCATCGGGAATCAGGTCCAGCAGTTTTTCGTCCCTTGCCAGGTCAGCCACCCGAAATTGCAACATGCCCGTTTGACGTGTCCCAAGCACTTCTCCCGGCCCGCGTAATTCCAGGTCTTTTTCAGCGATAACAAAGCCATCGTTCGTTTGCCGCATAATCGCGAGTCGCTTGCGGGCGAGCTCGCCAATCGGCGAGGAGTAGAGCAACACGCATGATGATGCTTTTGCGCCACGCCCCACTCTTCCCCGAAGCTGGTGCAATTGCGCCAGTCCAAGCCTCTCGGAGTTTTCAATTATCATCAGCGAGGCATTTGGTACATCGACACCTACTTCGATGACGGTTGTCGCCACCAGCAACTGGATTTCCCCGGCCTTGAAGCTGTCCATGACGATTTGTTTTTCGACAGCTCGCATGCGGCCATGAATCAGCCCGGTCGAAACATTACCGATCGTGTTTTCCAGCTCCGTTGCGACATCTTCAGCCGCCCTTGCCTGGACTGCGTCTGATTCCTCAATCAGTGTGCATACCCAGTAAGCCTGCCTGCCACCGGAACAAGCGGCTGCAACCCGATTGATTACTTCGCCTCGACGATCCGCGGAAATGACCACCGTGCTGACAGGTTTGCGGCCAGGTGGCAATTCGTCAATCACCGAGGTCTCCAGGCCTGCATAGGCGGTCATGGCCAGTGTTCTTGGTATTGGTGTTGCAGTCATGATCAGCTGATGCGCCCGACCTGAATCTGCCTTGGATTTATCCAGCAGCGCCATTCTCTGATCAACACCGAAGCGATGTTGCTCATCCACCACCACCAGGCCAAGATTCTGAAATTGAACACTTTCCTGCATCAGTGCATGGGTTCCGATGGCCAGGGGTGTACCTTCGGCGATGTTAGCCAGTGCCTTTTCCCTGGCTTTGCCGGTGACCCTGGAGCTCAGCCACACCGGTTCGATGCCCAGAGGCACCAGCCATTGTTTGAAACTGCTGTAATGCTGCTCTGCCAGTAACTCGGTTGGTGCTGTTATGGCAACCTGGTGACCGTTTCCGATGGCACGAAGCGAAGCGAGCGCAGCAACCACTGTTTTTCCTGATCCCACGTCACCCTGGATCAGCCGCTGCATTGGATGCGACAGTGTCATGTCATGGTGAATTTCCTCCACCACGCGTTTTTGCGCTCCGGTGAGTTCAAATGGCAGTCGCTTCATGAAATCAGTTTCATAACCAGTGCTTTGGGAAGGCATCCGGGGTGCCCCCAGTTTTTTTCGACCCTGGTGGATGCGCGTCATGCTCAGGTGATGTGCAAGCAGTTCTTCAAGCGCCAGTCTTTGCTGTGCAGGGTGACGTCGTTCAACCAGGGCAGCAACATCCGCATCAGGCGGGGGGCGATGAATAAACTGCAGCGCCTGTCTGAGGGAAATCCGGTTAAAAACCTCGATGTCTTTGCCGGCAGATCGAAGAAGATTTTTGGGCAGTAATTCCTGAAGATTGAGAGAGCCATTGTCGAGCCGCTCAAGGGCCTGGTCAGTCAGCTTGATCCAGCGGGCCTGACCCATCCCCTCGGTGCTCGGGTAGACGGGTGTCAGTCGGTCAGCCAGCGGTGTTTCATGCTCATCTGAAAGCAATCGATAGCTGGGGTGAATCATCTCCAGCCCTTTAAACCCGGCGCGAACTTCGCCGAAAGCGCGTACGCGGCTTCCTGCGGCCAGCGACCTCTTCTGGGCTGCCCTGAAGTGAAAAAATCGAAGGGTAACCATTCCGGTTCCATCTGAAACAACCACCACCAGCATCGCCCTTCGGGCTGGAACAATTGCAGAGTGTTCTATCTTCCCTTCGATCTGTACCGTTGCACCGGGGTAGAGACCGCCAACCGGATGAAGCCTGGTGCGGTCTTCATACCGCATGGGCAGATGAAAAAGCAGATCCTCAACATTATGAATGCCCATGTCGGCCAGGCTTTGGGCAAGCGCAGGTCCGACACCGGCCAGGCTTTTCAGGTCCGATGGGTTTTCAGGCACTGGAATTACTGGTTCTCACTGATCTTGTTTCAATCTGTTGAAACGCATAAAGATCTCATAAAGTCAGTGAAATTCATGCAATTTTGGGGTTAAAGCCCCAGAACTGCGTCCATTTCCACATCGGCATTCCGGGGCAGGGAGGCTACCCCTATGGCTGCACGTGCAGGGTAGGGCTGGCTGAAATGCTCACTCATGATGTCATTGACCCGGCCGAAATGGGCCAGGTCAGTCAGGTAGACAGTCAGCCTGACAATGCTGTCCAGATTTCCTCCCGCCGCCTTGCAAACAGCTGAAAGATTGGCGATCACCTGGTGGATTTGTTCGTCAATGTCTCCCTCAACCATTTCCATGGTTTCAGGCACCAGGGGGATCTGGCCAGAAAGGTAGACTGTGTTGCCGTGGCGAATGGCCTGGCTATAGGCGCCAATTGCTGCAGGGGCATTTTCACTGTGTATTGCAGATTTGCTCATAGAATTCGACTGACCTTTAAGACGTTCGGATTGCGTCGCAGACGCCGCATCACACGCGCCATGTGATCGCGATCCCTGACTGAAAGCTGAAACATGAGTGTTGCGGTTTCCGGATTGGTTTCAGGTTGTTCAATGGTTTCGATATTGCTGCCGACTTCGCCGATGCTGGCAGAAATATTGGCAAGCACGCCCGGAACGTTGTGCGTGATTACACGAATGCCCACAGGGAACATGCCACTTGTGATCGGGGCCCAGGTGACTTCGACACAGCGATCAGGGTGTTTTCTGAACTCGCGTACATTCGGGCAATTGCGACGATGAACAACCACACCCTTGTCAGCGGAGACAAATGCCATGATGCGATCACCAGGCACCGGCAGGCAACAGGCGCCAAAGCTGACCGCGCTGCCTTCTGAGCCTGCAATGGATATCGCCTCGTCAGTGACTTCATCGTCCTGGCTCTTGTTCTCAGGCTGAAGCCGCGCTGCGGCCACATTGGCCAGGATGGAACCCAGTGCCAGGTCCTTGAAAAGCGCTTCCTGGCTGTCAAGTCGAATTTCGCCCAGGTACTTCTTCCAGCGTTTTGTGGGAATGCTCTCAACCGAAACGCCACGTGCATTCAGGGCTTTTTCCAACAGGCGCAAACCAAGCGCGACGGTGTCTTCCTGCTCCAGGCTTTTCAGGTAGTGCCGGATGGCGGTGCGTGCGCGTGCCGTACCGACAAACTGCAGCCACTCCGGTTTGGGCTGGATCTCGGGATCAGTAATCACCTTGACAGTCTGACCATTGGCAAGATGTGTCGACAAGGGGACAAGCACTTTGTCGACCATGATTTCCCTGGTGTGGTTGCCTACATCGGTATGAATGGCGTAGGCGAAATCAAGCGCAGTGGCATTCCGGCGCAGGTCGATAATCTTGCCCTTGGGTGTGAAGACAAAGATCTCATCAGGGAAGAGATCAGAGCGTGCGCTGTCCATGAACTCCAGGGAGTCCTGTGTATGGCGTTGTGCATCCACCATCTGCATCAGCCATTCACGTGCACGAACCTGGGCTGATCCTGTCTCGCCGGTCTTGTACTGCCAGTGCGCTGCAGCGCCTTTGACCGCCATCATGTCCATGTCTTCAGTTCGAATCTGGATCTCTATCGGTACGCCGTAGGGACTGTTGAGAATGGTATGTAACGACTGGTAACCGTTGGCCTTGGGAAGCGCGATGAAATCCTTGAATCGTCCAGGCTTGGGCTGATAAAGACTGTGTGCCGCGCCCAGCGCCAGGTAACAGTGAGATTCGGTCTGGGTGATGATCCTGAAGGCATAAAAGTCCGTGACGTCGGAAAACGGCAGGTCCTTCGAGAGCATTTTCTTATAGATGCTGTAGGGCGACTTTTCGCGACCGGAGATTCGGCAGGGAACCCTCGCATCTGCCATCTTCTTTCTGAGCGCGGATTCGATCGTGGAGACGATCTCCTGTCGATGGCCGGTAATCTCCGAAAGGTGCTCCTTGATGGTTCGATGACGCCAGGGGTAGAGGTTGGCGAATCCAAGATCTTCCAGTTCCTGTTTGATGCTGTTCATGCCAAGCCGGTCAGCAATAGGGGCGTAAATCGCAAGGGTCTCGCTGGCAATTCGTCGGCGTGAAGCAAGCGCCATGCTTCCCAGGGTGCGCATGTTATGAAGCCGATCGGCCAGCTTGATGAAAATGACGCGGAGGTCTCGCGACATGGCCAGCATCAGCTTGCGGAAACTTTCAGCATCCGCCTCCTTGCGGGTGCGGAATTTCATCTGGTCCAGCTTGGTGACCCCATCCACAAGGTCGGCAATTTCCTCGCCAAACTGGTCCGCTATTTCTTCCTTGGAAAGGGGCGTGTCCTCAATGGTGTCATGCAGGATGGCCGCGGTAATGCTCTCGTGATCCATGCGCATGTTTGCCAGGATCTGGGCAACTTCCACCGGATGCAGAATGTACGGCTCGCCCGTTTTACGGGTTTGTCCGTGATGGGCAGCCGCGCCGACTTCAAACGCGCGCAGAACAACGGCCACGCGCATTGGCTCGAGGTAGGTATTCAGAACATCCCGAAGGGAAATGACTTCCGGAGGATAGGCGATGGGTGAGGCCATTGCCGAGTCCAGTGCCGGGTCCATTGGTGCAGAACCTGCAACCTGATCAGGGCCAGGGTGATCAGCTGGTGTGACCAGCTGCGAAACTTCAGAGTGTGATGTTTTCTTCCTCGCCATCCTGATCGAACGCTTCTGCGGCTTCGATCTCAGCCTGGATGACAGCGATGCGTTCAGAGTCAACAAGCCCATCGGCGATCTCACGCAGGGAGAGAACGGTTGGCTTATCGTTTTCTTCTTCCACCAGCGGCTCAGCGCCATGAGCGATCTGGCGCGCACGTTTGGTCGCTGTCAACACCAGTTCGAAGCGGTTGTTGATGGTTTCCAGACAGTCTTCTACAGTAATTCTTGCCATGTCGGCATCCTAATTCATTTCAGTCAAAATCGCCCGGTTTCAGTTGTCTTTCGTAACCGGTCCGGGCGGCAGAACAGGGCATTCTATCTGTCTTCCAGCAACTCCGCCAGCAGTGTTTCAAGTTTTTCCCGACTGACCGGATTTACAGGTTTGCCTTTTTTGATGATGGACTGCAGGTTTTTCAGCGTTTCCTGAAAGTCATCGTTGATCACGACAAAATCAAACTCGTCCCAGTGTGATATCTCGCTGCGCGCCTTGCTCATGCGTTTTGCAATTTCTTTTTCACTGTCCTGGCCCCGGCCGGCAAGCCTTTCTTTCAACACTTCCAGTGAGGGTGGCAGGATAAAAATTGAGTGACTCCCGGGAATGGCCAGCCTTACCTGCCGTGCGCCCTGCCAGTCAATATCGAGCAGGACGTGGTAACCGTTTGCAATTTGCTGTTCCACCGCAGCCCTGGTTGTGCCCTTGTAGTCATCGAACACGAGTGCGTATTCAAGAAAAGCCTGTTGTTCTATGAGTGATTCAAATTCTGATTCGTTGACAAAGAAATAATGGACGCCGTGGCTTTCACCGGGCCGTGCCGGCCTGGTGGTGTGCGATACAGATAACCTGAGGCAGTCATCCTGATCAATCAGCGCCCGGGTCAGGGTTGTTTTTCCACCCCCTGAAGGCGCAGCGATCACAAAGACGTTGCCGACCTGGTCCGTATTGCTTTCGGTGCCTGGATTACTCAATGTTCTGGGTTTGCTCACGCATTTGCTCCACCAGCACCTTGAGCTCAACTGCGGCCTGGGTTGTGCGCTGATCTACTGATTTGGAGCTTAGCGTGTTGGATTCACGATTGAATTCCTGCATCAGAAAATCCAGCCTGCGACCAACGGGCTCATCAAGGTCAAGAACACGGAAAGTCTCAGCAACGTGCGCATCCAGGCGATCCAGCTCTTCGTCAACATCAATTTTCTGGGCCAGGAAAGCAACTTCCTGCTCCAGGCGTCCGGGTTCAAGTGGTTGTTGTAAAGATGCAATTCTGTCCTGCATTTTTTGGCGCAGGGCATCACGAATCTCCGGTAACCACACGCGAATCTCGCCAACCCAGTGTTTGATGCCCTCGAGTCTTTCGCGCAGGGCCTGATCGAGCATCTGTCCTTCCCTTGCGCGCGTTTCATGCAGGGTTGCCACTGCATTCTTGAGCAATTCCAGTGCCGCCTTGTGCAGGGGTTCAGGGTCAGTGCCTTCTTCAAGAGTGACGCCCGGCCAGCGCAGGATGCTCATTAACCCTGGGTCTTCCTGCTTATCAGCGATTTCTGTCAGTTCGCTGTGCAGGGACAGGATCTGTTTGGCCAAAGGCTGATTCAGTACCAGGCGACTGGCCCGGGCAGAATCCTCCGGTGTGAAACGAAGCACCATGTCCACTTTTCCGCGGCCCAGGGTTTCACCGACAATTTTCCTGATGTTTCCTTCAATGGGTCGAAAATCTTCCGGCAGGCGCATTCCGACTTCAAGGTAGCGATGGTTAACGGAACGTAACTCCCATGCCAATCTTCCGAAATCAAATTGTTCCTCGGCGCCGGCATAGCCGGTCATGCTGCGTATCATGGCGTGGTTTCCCTCTGGCCCTGCCCATAATGAAAAAGGTCGCGGCGAGACGCCGCCCCTTAAGGGCGTTGAATCTGGTTTGCAGGTGCGGCGTCTCGCCGCTACCCGGTTATAAAAAGCACAAATCCTGCATCGTGGTAACGGCGTCTTGCCGCGACCAACAACCGCTAATGGTAACGTCTGTTTCATCGCAAGTCAGCGTGATTTTGGCTGATGTGTTCAAATATGCGATTGAAACATGGTGCGAAAGATACATACACATGAACAATGAAACTGAAAATGTTGCCCGCCCGAGTGGAAGGCAGGACGATGAACTCCGTCCTGCCCGCATTACCCGTGGATTCACCCGACACGCAGAGGGCTCGGTATTGATCGAGTGCGGTGATACCCAGGTGTTGTGCACCGCCTCGGTAGAGGAACGGGTCCCGCACTTCCTGCGTGGTCGGGGCGAAGGCTGGGTCACAGCAGAGTACGGAATGTTGCCCAGGTCTACAGGCAGTCGCATGGGTCGCGAGGCTGCACGTGGCAAGCAGGGTGGGCGGACTCTCGAAATCCAGCGACTGATCGGTCGTTCACTGCGCGCGGTGGTCGATCGGCAGGCATTAGGTGAACGCACAATCACGCTGGATTGCGATGTCCTCCAGGCCGATGGGGGAACGCGAACAGCATCGATCACTGGTGCGTACGTGGCATTGGCAGATGCCTGCAACTGGTTGCTGGACCAGAAAAAGATCACGTCAAGCCCGATCCATGGCCAGGTGGCGGCAGTCTCCGTGGGGATATACGGAGACGTACCCGTGCTGGATCTTGACTATCCTGAAGATTCTTCTGCTGAGACGGATATGAATGTGGTCATGAATGATGGCGGTGGTTTCATCGAATTGCAGGGAACCGCTGAAGGCCATGCTTTCAGGCGCAATGAACTGGATCGTATGCTCGAGCTGGCGGAAAAGGGCATCACCGAATTGATGGCATTACAGAGTGAGTCTCTGGGGCAATGACCAGCCTGGTCCTTGCCAGTGGCAACGCCGGTAAGCTGCGGGAAATCGAACCGCTTCTGGTGCCACTGGGCTGGGATGTCAGGCCTCAGAGCGAATGGGAATTCGAGGAAGCAGTCGAAGATGGTCTGACGTTCGTCGAGAACGCACTGATCAAGGCCAGGCATGCTTCTGCAAAGACCGGATTGCCGGCACTTGCCGATGATTCGGGTCTGCTGGTTGATGCGCTCGACGGCCAACCAGGCCTGCGTTCCGCACGGTATGCCGATGATGGGGGAAGCGAGGCGAATATTCGTAAATTGATGGACGAGCTCAGTGGCGTGCCGGAGGAAGAGCGTGGCGCGCATTTCTACTGCGTGATGGTGTTTCTTCGCAATCCGCAGGATCCGGCGCCAATCGTGACCCATGGTCAGTGGATGGGGCGAATCACAACAGAATCCGTCGGGGTTGGTGGTTTTGGGTATGATCCGGTTTTTTTCGTGGAGGAACGCGGTGTTACCGCAGCCGAACTGCCTGCTGCCGTCAAGAATGTCATCAGTCATCGCGGCCAGGCCCTTGCTCACTTACTTCGGGTTTTGAGGGTCCACAGACCTTTATGATTCCCACCTGAATCGAGGAGCGCCAGTCTTGTTAGCACCTCAGCCACTGGGCCTTTACATTCACCTGCCCTGGTGTGTCAGCAAGTGTCCTTACTGCGACTTCAACTCGCATGCCCTGAAAGGGGAGTTACCTGCCGAGGACTACCTCGAAGCACTCATGTTGGATCTGCAGGCGGATTTGCCCATGGCCTGGGGAAGGACGGTCAGTACTGTGTTTTTCGGTGGCGGCACTCCGAGTCTGTTTTCAGCAGACCAGATAGACAGGATCCTTTGCCAGGTGCGCAGCCTGGTTCAGCTTAGCCCTGAAGCTGAAATCACGCTCGAGGCCAACCCCGGAACCATCGAATACGACAGTTTCAGTTCCTATCGGCATGCTGGTATAAACAGGGTTTCCCTTGGCGCACAGAGTTTTGATGACGACGCCCTCAGGGCCATCGGGCGAATTCATGGCAGTGACGAGATACAGCGCGCTGTTGAATCGCTGAAGTCAGCGGGAATGGACAACTTCAATATTGATCTGATGTATGGCCTGCCGGGCCAGACAGTGGATGGTGCTGTTAATGATGTAATGCAGGCCCTTGCCTGTATTCCCACTCATGTATCCCACTACCAGCTCACCCTTGAACCCAATACCCGGTTCGCTGCCAGTCCCCCGAAACTGCCCGGTGACGATATCCAATGGGAGATGCAGGAAGAATGTTCGGCCCTGTTTGTAGAATCGGGATTCCAGGGCTATGAGATTTCCGCCTGGTCCCGGCCGGACAAGGTTTGCAGGCATAATCTGAACTACTGGCGCTTCGGGGATTACCTGGGAATAGGCGCGGGCGCCCACTCAAAGATCACGCTGAATGCCGAGAGTCGGATTGTTCGCCTGGCGAAACACCGGCACCCGAAGCAGTACATGGATGCGCGGAACAATCGCGAATTTCGGGCCGAAATGCGGGCACTGAGCCCGGAAGAGCGGGTTTTCGAGTACTTTCTGAACCGTTTACGCCTCTCTGAACCCATTAAATTTGAGGAGTACTCCGGATGCACCGGGCTGGACCCGAACCATGTTGCACCCATGATTGAAAGCGCAGTAAACAAGGGTCTTTTGGAAGTCCATCAGGACTGCTGGGTGCAAACTGAGCTCGGACGTCGATTCAACAATGATCTGCAGGCCATTTTTCTCAAGTGAAATAGACGTTTGCGGGTCTTGCATTCCGCTGTTCAGCTGAGTAAACTGGCCGGTCTTTCGCGCACCTGGCAGGAAGATTTGCACGGGTTTGTTGCGCAGCATTAATTCAGAATGACTTAGGGTTTAACCTTGGGTTCAACATTGGGTTTAACTTTGGGTTTTACTTGGCAGGAACCAGACATGAAAGCAGGCATTCACCCGGAATATCGAGAAGTAGTATTCCAGGATATATCTTCAGATTTCTCCTTCCTCACGCGTTCGACTGTGGAAACAGAAGACACCATCAAGTGGGAGGATGGAAATGAGTATCCGTTGGTAAAAGTGGAAGTCTCGAGTGCATCACATCCGTTCTACACCGGCAAGCACAAGGTGCTTGATTCAGGCGGGCGGGTTGATCGTTTCAAGAAACGCTACGGCAAATAGAAGCGATACAACAAAACACCCGAGTGACCGAATATTATGAAACCCGGACCGGCTCGGCTGGCCCGGGTTTTTTCGTGTAAAAGCTCATTTTCGGGCGTGCGGTATATAATGAAATCAAACTGGAAATGGAGAATCGAGTGGCAGACAAACGCGTCGTCATAACAGACAATCAAACGCATAAAAGCGCTGAGCTTCCTGTAATTTCGGGTAGTGAGGGCGAGCCTACGCTCGATATCAAGAATCTTCCATCAGAGCTCGGCTACTTCACTTATGATCCGGGTTTCGCTTCAACTGCCAGCTGCACCAGTGAAATCACATTTATCGATGGTGCCAAAGGGATCCTGCGGTATCGCGGTTATCCGATCGAGCAACTGGCTGAGAAGAGTTCGTTCATTGAGGTGGCTTACCTGCTGATGCACGGGGAACTCCCGACCGGGCAGGAACTTAAGCAGTTTGACCACGACATCACCTACCACACCATGGTGAATGAACGGCTCAACCAGTTCATCTCCGGATTCCATTACGATGCACACCCGATGGCCATGATGGCCGGGGTGGTTGGCTCGCTTGCGGCGTTCTACCACGATGGTATGGACCTGGAGAGTCCCGAGCACCGGAAACTCGCAGCAACCCGCATGATCGCCAAAATGCCGACCATTGCTGCAGCCTGTTACCGCTATCACATGGGGTGGCCAACAGCGTACCCAAAAAATTCGCTTCCGTTCAGTGCACGTTTCCTGGAAATGATGTTTTCGGTGCCTGCAGAGGATTATCATGTCAGCCCGGTGGCGGCCAAGGCTTTGGATTTGTTATTTATTCTGCACGCTGATCATGAGCAGAATGCCAGCACTTCCACTGTCAGGCTGGTTGGGTCAACAGGCGCTAATCCTTATGCATGCGTTGCTGCCGGCATCTCAGCTTTGTGGGGACCGGCTCATGGCGGTGCCAATGAGGCAGTTCTGAACATGCTCAACGAGATCGGAGACGTTTCACGAGTGCCCCAGTTCATCAAGCGCGCCAAAGACCGTTCAGATCCTTTCAGGCTGATGGGTTTTGGTCACCGGGTCTACAGGAATTATGATCCTCGGGCGTCGATAACGCGAGTGGCATGTCACGAGGTTCTGGGCGAGCTTGGCAAGAAAGACCCATTGCTGGACCTGGCTCTCGAACTCGAGAAGATTGCCCTGGAAGATGAATATTTTGTGGAGAAGAAGCTCTACCCCAATGTCGATTTCTATTCGGGCATTATTTACAAGGCACTTGGCATACCGGTCAGTATGTTCACCGTGATGTTCGCCATTGCCCGCACCGTGGGATGGGTATCGCAGTGGCTGGAACAGGC
>Ga0102946_1000377_pt1 | contig 15578 bp, 13 predicted proteins | sample SalPon2A_A_D1_MG_FD_78209 | JGI IMG/M metagenome (GOLD analysis project Ga0102946, IMG submission 78209) | Soil microbial communities from South San Francisco under conditions of wetland restoration - Salt Pond MetaG R2A_A_D1_MG | ecosystem: Environmental > Terrestrial > Soil > Wetlands | place... | reverse complement strand
TTCCCAGTTTGGCTTTGGAAGCCCGACAGGCCTTGATCTGATCGGGGAAAACGCCGGTATTCTGCCGTCGCGGGACTGGAAACGCGGGCGCTATTCAGAACCCTGGTATCCGGGTGAAACGGTGATCTCCGGTATCGGGCAGGGTTTCAACGTGATCACGCCAATCCAGCTGACCACGGCGCTGGCATCGCTGGTCAATGGGGGTGAATTGTTCGCTCCCCGGTTGCTCCTGGCGAGCAAACCGGCCGGTGATGCCCAGGCACGTATCAATCGGGCGCCGGTGGTTCGCCGCGTTCCGGTTGAAGATCCAGAAAACTGGGCGGCTGTCAGGGAAGGGATGCGACTTGTGATTCATGGCGAGAAGGGCACCGCCAGGTCAATCGCGCCGGAAAAAGGTTTTGAAATGGCCGGGAAAAGCGGAACTGCGCAGGTCGTCTCACAGGAGGACAACCGTTCCTCGGAACAGCAGGATGTTGCCCTTCATCTTCGCAATCATGCGTTGTTTATGGCTTACGCGCCATTTGACGACCCACTCATCGTTGTCACCGCCATCGTAGAGCATGGCGGTGGCGGTTCGCGAGAAGCGGCGCCGGTGGCGCGGGCGGTCATCGATGCCTGGCTCGACCAGGAATTGCGCCGCTGATGGTGCTGCGTAAATGAGTGCAAAATGGTCCCTCGACTGATACCACGCTGGGTCGGGCTGCCGCGCCTGGATGTGCCCTTGCTGATTGCATTGCTGCTGGTGATGGCTCTTGGGCTTGGTGTTCTTTACAGCGCTTCCAACGAGGATATGGGGGCCATCTGGAGGCAGTCGATCCGGCTGGGGTTCGGGATGGTCGTTCTGCTGGTCCTGAGCCAGATTCCACCGCATATCCTTAGACTCTGGACACCCTGGCTTTATGGTATGGGTATCGTTTTGCTCCTGGCGACATGGTTTGTGGGCGTTGGACAGGGGGCAAACCGATGGCTCGATTTTGGGGTCTTTCGCTTTCAGCCTGCCGAAATCATGAAGCTGGCCGTTCCGATGATGGTGGCCTGGTACCTCCACCCCAGGGTATTGCCGCCCGATTTAAGGGACCTGGCCGTATCATTGGGCATTCTTGTTATCCCGGCCCTGCTGATCGTGCGTCAGCCCGACCTTGGCACTGCCATCCTGGTGATGATCAGCGGAGGTTTTACGCTTTTTCTTTCCGGCCTGAGCTGGAGAGTGCTGATGGGTGGGGTTGTTGCAGCCGCCGCAGCCGCGCCAGCCTTATGGCTGGTGATGCACGAATATCAACGCGACCGGGTGCGCACCTTTCTTGATCCTGAGTCGGATCCACTGGGCAGCGGCTGGAACATCATCCAGTCAAAAATTGCGGTCGGATCGGGCGGACTGTTTGGCAAGGGCTGGCTCAATGGCACTCAGTCACGCCTGGAGTTCATTCCTGAGCGCCATACCGACTTCATCCTTGCTGTTTTGTCGGAAGAGTTCGGTTTACTGGGTGTACTGGTGTTGCTGGGAATGTACGTTTACATTGCCGGACGCGGGCTATATATATCAAGCCTGGCGAGGAATACTTACTCGCGGTTGCTGGCAGGAAGTCTGAGCCTGACTTTCTTTGTTTACGTGCTGGTCAATGCCAGCATGGTTGCCGGAATGCTCCCGGTTGTGGGCATTCCACTGCCGCTGATCAGCTATGGCGGAACCTCGGCAGTCACAATTTTGGCCGGGTTCGGCATATTAATGTCTATTTATGGCCACAGAAACTTCATAAGATAGACGGCAGGAAAGTGAGCCGGATAGTGAGGTAAGATCAATGTGCGACTCGGGCGCTTCTTTCATCAGAAAAACGATGAAAACCGCCCCGGCAATTGCTGCATCAATGACTTCGCTTGTGGCCCAAAAGGGCCAGCTGCGAAGATGATGAGGCAGCGAAGTTGATGGCCACGTCAGGCCGGGGCCCGGAGATATGCCGGGTTCCGGGAACATATAACAAATCGGAAAGTCCATTTAAGGGCTTCGTCAATTCGAAGGGAATTCGCGCCATGATTTACCGTTTTTCAGGCCTAATGCTCACCGCTTTGCTCACGGCCTCATGTTATGCAGAAAATGTCCCCCAGGATCATCCCGGAGCGGACGAGTTCGCACAGCGGGCCGAGGAAAAATACGGCCTGCCCCAGGCTGATGTGATTGCGTTGTTGCAGCAGGCCCGCTATCGCCAGTCAATCGTTGACGCCATGACCCGGCCAGCCGAACGTAAACCCTGGCATGAATACAGGCCGATCTTCATCACGGATCGGCGTATTGATGGTGGTGTGGCCTTCTGGCGTGAAAACCAGGCTGCAGTCGAGGCAGCGGCTGAAGAGTTTGAAGTTGACCCCGAAGTGATTGTTGCCATCATCGGCGTGGAGACGCTCTATGGCCGAATCACCGGCAGCTACAGGGTGATTGATGCACTGGCAACCCTGTCTTTTTACTATCCCGACACCGGCAATGACCGCAGTGATTTCTTTTCAGATGAATTCATGCAGTTCATGGTGCTGAGTCAGGAAGAAGGGGTGCCACTGACCGAGGCAGAAGGCTCCTACGCCGGCGCCATGGGACTGGGCCAGTTCATACCCAGCAGCTACCGGGCCTATTCCGTCGACATGGATGGTGATGGTCGGCGCGATTTGTGGAGTTCATTGCCGGACATTCTCGGAAGTGTGGCCAATTACCTGCATTCACATGGTTGGGAGTACGGGCAGCCTGTTGCTGTCGATGCCATGGCAATTGATGGCGCCGACCCTGCGATTGCCGAAAAGCGCAATTACAAACCGGAGGTCACGGTCGCCCAATTGGCTGAAAGCGGTTATGTCACCGAAGCCGACATTGATATGGATACCCTGGCGTCGGTCATTAACCTTGAAGAGGAAGACGGCGATCGCCTGTGGCTTGGGTTCAAGAATTTTTATGTCATCACCCGTTACAACCGCAGTCCACTTTATGCCATGGCAGTGTATGAGCTCAGCCAGGCCATTCTCGAAGGCATGGAAGAGTAGCAGTGTTTAATCGCTCGTCCTTGCCCCTGCTTCTCCTGGCTGTGGTGATGCTGTCATCCTGTGGGGGGTCGAAAACCAAGCCAGCCGATTCCGATGGGCCGTCGTACGCTGGCATTCGTGCTGAAGATGTTTCTGATGCCGTTCCACGCGAAGAGCCGTTGGCGCGCTACGGCAACCACTCTCCATACGAAGTTTTCGGCAAGAAGTACACCGTGATGTCCAGCGGTGCCGGTTACCGGGAGCGGGGTGTGGCTTCCTGGTACGGATCCAAATTTCATGGTCGCCGAACTTCCAGTGGTGAGATTTATGACATGCACCTGGCGACCGCGGCTCACAAGTCGCTGCCGCTTCCGACCTATGCACAGGTCACCAATCTCGATAACGGTCGTTCAGTCATTGTAAAGGTTAATGACAGGGGGCCATTCAAGGGCGATCGAATTATCGATATGTCCTACGGTGCGGCCCTGCGGTTGGGAATGATTGGCACCGGAACAGCCCGGGTCGAGGTCGTTGCGCTGTCTCCGCCTTTCAATTCATCCGGCAGCAGAATGGTGGCAGCTGGCAGTACCGGGACGACGTCGCCGGTGGATGCAACTGAAGGACACGGGATTTTTCTGCAAATGGGGGCATTTGATCACCGCGACGGCGCCGAGTCGCTGATCGTGGAACTCCGTAAAGACAGCATGGTGCCTGTTTCGATAAACCGGGATGGGGGGTATCATAAGGTCTGGCTGGGACCCTATCTCAATGAAGATCAGGCCGATGCCATCATTCTGCGTGCGGTTGAACTCGGCTTCGACCGCCCTCACAAAGTCAGGCGCTAACGCCAAGTTGAATTCAAACCCCATGATAAAACTGATCAGCAGTATCGCATTATTACTTTTGCTGGCAGGGCCGCCGGTCGCCGCCCAGCCACCGCCGCCGCCCACGCCTGGCAGCGGGCCAATGCCGGTTCCGGCGCCGCCGTCCCTGGGCGCAAGGAGCTATATCCTGGTGGACTTTTTCAGCGGCGTGGATGTTGTGACACACAACGCGGACGAACGCGTCGAACCCGCCAGCATCACCAAGCTCATGACGGGTTATGCAGTGTTTAATGAGCTGGACCAGGGAAACATTGCGCTGGATGACCTGGTTCCGATCAGCGAACGGGCCTGGAAGACCGGTGGTTCGAGGATGTTCGTTGATCCCAGTATGCAGGTCACGGTTGAAGATCTGCTGCGAGGCATGATCATCCAGTCCGGTAATGATGCGAGCGTCGCGCTGGCAGAGTATGTCGCGGGAAGTGAAGAGGCTTTTTCCGGTGTCATGAACCACTATGCTGAAGCGCTGGGAATGACCAATACCAATTTCGTCAATTCAACAGGCTGGCCGGACGAAAATCATTACTCCACAGCCCGCGACATAGCCACCCTCAGTGTTGCAATGATTCGGGATTTTCCCGAGTACTATCGTTGGTACTCGGAAAAGGAATTCACATTCAATGGGATCCGGCAGCACAACCGAAACACGCTTTTGTGGCGTGATCCTGCGGTCGATGGTCTGAAAACGGGTCACACAGAAAGTGCCGGATATTGCCTGGCCTCATCGGCCAACCGGGATGGGATGCGATTGGTAAGCGTGGTGATGGGCTCCAACGACGAGTCCAGCAGGGCAAGTGAAAGCCAAAGCCTGCTCAACTATGGATTTCGGTTTTTCGAAACCGTACAGCTCTACAACGAAGGTGATGAACTGGCCCAGGCCCGCGTCTGGAAAGGCACCACTGAAAATGTTGCTGTGGGGATTGATGAAGCGGTATTCGTCACCATTCCCCGTGGTCGCTATGAAGACCTTGATGCCCAGGTGGAAATGATGCCTCAGCTGGAGGCTCCTTTGGCTGCAAATACAGTGATAGGAAAGATCACGGTTCAGCTGGATGATGAGGTGATCACCGAGCGTGACCTGGTGACGCTGGGAAATATCGAGGAAGCCGGGTTTTTTGGTCGCAGCTGGGACAGCATGAAGCTGTGGGTTGACGATTTATTCGCGGACGATGAATAACCCGGTCGACAATAGTGAACGCAAATCACTTCTGGAATTTCCCAGTCGATTTCCGATCAAGGCGATGGGACGACAAAGCGAAGAATTCGAAGCAAATGTCAGGGAAATCATATTCCGGCACGCACAACTCTGGCCGGATGAGGAAGTAAAGCTTCAGCCCAGCCGGGCTGGAAACTTCCTGTCAGTCACCATGGTGATCGAGGCGCTTTCGCAGGCGCAACTCGATGCCATCTACCAGGAACTGACCGATTCTGAACTGGTGATCATGGCGCTTTAGTGTCCGCTGGTCTTTCAAAAGCATGAACCTCCCGAAAACAAGCCAGCTCCAGGACCCACTTTCAGATGCGGGCATGCAACTGCTCCGGGTCAGACACCTGGGCTTAGCAGAATATGAACCTGTCTGGCGTGAAATGCAGGCTTTCACCGATTCCCGTGATTCAGCGACCCAGGATGAGTTGTGGTTGTTGCAGCATCCCCCGGTATTCACCCAGGGGCAGGCCGGTAAAGCTGAACACCTTTTGACCCCCGGCGACATACCCGTCGTGCAGGTCGATCGTGGTGGCCAGGTGACGTATCACGGGCCAGGCCAGATCGTGGCTTACACGCTGATCGACATTAAACGGCGAAAGATTGGCGTACGTGCACTGGTCAACTCCATCGAAGAAGCTGTTATCGGCGTTTTGAAGCAATTTGGTGTTAACGGCAAACGCAGGGAAGGGGCGCCGGGTATCTATGTTGATGATGCCAAGATTGCTGCCCTCGGTTTGCGGGTCAGGCGCGGTTGTTCATTTCATGGCCTTGCCTTCAACATTGACATGGACCTGGAGCCATTCGCGCGCATCAATCCCTGTGGCTACCAGGGACTGGAAGTGACACAGCTGTCTGAATTCGGGCCGGTTGTTCCGGAACAGGTTGAGAAGGCCCTGGTGCAGCAGTTGGTATTGCAGTTGGGCTATAGTGGTACGTCTGGTGGTGCGTTGGAATAAGGAAAATTTTGATTTGAGCGAACAGCAGTCAATTCCCATCAAGGTCCGCGGCGCCCGGGAAACCGGTGCGGACAAGATTTCGCGCAACACGGCGCAGTTCGATGCCGATACTCCGGTGTTGCGTAAACCGCCGTGGATTCGCGTGCGTTTGCCTGCGGGCAATGCCGTTGCTGATCTCAAGTCCCGGCTTCGTCAGCGCAAACTGGTCACGGTCTGTGAAGAGGCCAGTTGTCCGAATATTCACGAATGTTTTTCTGGTGGAACAGCCACTTTCATGATTCTTGGCGAAGTGTGCACTCGCCGTTGTTCATTTTGTGATGTGGCGCATGGTCGCCCGTTACCACCCGATGAAGACGAGCCACGCCAGTTGGCGGAGTCCATCCGAGACATGAAATTGCGCTACGTCGTGATCACATCGGTCGATCGCGATGACCTGCGAGATGGTGGCGCTGAACACTTTGCCAGATGCATTGACGAGGTTCGTTCACTCAACCCGGATATTCGCGTGGAAATCCTGGTGCCGGATTTTCGTGGCAAGGGCAAGCTGGAAAGAGCCCTTGAAATAATGGCGAAATCACCACCCGATGTATTCAATCACAACCTGGAAACGGTCGAGCCGCTGTACCGCAATGTCCGTCCGGGCGCTGATTACCAGTGGTCGCTGACGCTCCTGCAAAAATTCAAGCAACAGCATCCCGGGGTCCCCACCAAATCCGGAATCATGCTGGGGCTGGGGGAAACCCGTGAGCAGGTTGAAGTGGTGCTTGATGATCTGCGTGCACATGATGTCGACCTGGTCACCATGGGTCAGTATTTGCAGCCGACCGCACACCATCATCCGGTAATGAAATACTGGTCACCTGAAGAGTTTGATAATCTGGGTGAACTGGCGTACGAAAAAGGGTTTACTCATGTGGCCTCAGGCCCCCTGGTGAGATCGTCCTATCATGCTGACCGTTTGGCTCATGAATCGGGCCTGGTGGAGTTAGGCGTTTGAACGTGGATCTGTGTCATTTGAACGCTGTAAATGCTTCGCCATGACCTTTGGTCCTTGCGTTTGGACCGTTGGAGTTGCATAAAACGCAACCAGAGATTGATTTTGTTGTCATTTAAAGGCATAAGTTTGATTCGAAGGTAAGTGCATGATCAATAATATGAAGAAATTACTGCTCCAAAGAAGCCTCGTCAGTGTCTTTGTGACACTCTCGGTCGTACTCGTTGCATCTGCTGCATGGGCGCTTCAAAAGCCCGCAGGGGACGAATCAACCGAGGTCCTGCTCAAACCGACCATGGAGCAGCGGTTTGCCAGCAACCTGGCAACCAAGTTCCTGACCAATTATCACTACAAGGACACGCGCCTTGACGATGAGCTTTCCGAGATCATTTTTGATCGCTACCTGGAGCTGCTTGACCCGAATCGCAGCTATTTCCTTGCCTCGGACATCCAGACATTCACCCGGTATCAGGAAAGCCTCGATGATGCACTGAGACACTCCGATCTGCTGCCGGCATATGACATTTTTAATGTCTATCGTGATCGGGTTCGGCAACGAGTCGCATATGCTCGCAAGCGGGTTCAGGAGCCCTTCGATTTCGAAATCGAAGAAGAGTATTACTTTAATCGCGAGGACGCCGAGTGGGCTGCAAATTCTGTCGAGCTGGATGAAATATGGCGTCGACGCGTGAAAAACGATTTCCTGCGACTGAAGCTGACAGACAAGGAAGAGGAAGCGATCGTTGAAACGCTTCTCGAGCGATATGACAATCTTGATCGTCGGATTGCTGAGCTCAATAACGAGGATGTCTTCCAGTTCTTCATGAATGCATTCGCGCAGTCCATTGAACCGCACACTGCGTACCTTTCGCCGCGAAGTTCAGAGAATTTCGAAATTTCGATGAGTCTTTCGCTTGAAGGCATTGGTGCCCTCCTGGGCCGTGAGAGTGAATACACAACCATCTCCCGGGTTGTTCCGGGCGGTCCTGCCTCAAAAGATGGCCGGCTCAAGGCTGGTGACCGGATATCCGGTGTCGGGCAGGGTCAGGATGGCAAGATTGTGGATGTGATTGGCTGGCGTGTGGATGACGTCGTCGACATGATTCGAGGGCCAAAGCACACAGTTGTTCGCCTGCAGGTGCTGCCTGAGGCGGCCAGTGCCGGTGATCCGCCGACCATGATCGATATCGTACGGGATGAGGTAAAGCTTGAAGAGCAGGCAGCACAGAGCGAGCTGATCGAAGCGCCGGTTGTGGGTGACGATGGCATTGAACGCATGGTCAAGGTTGGCGTGATCGACCTTCCCGTGTTCTACCTGGACTTCAATGGTCGCGCACAAAACAAGCCAGATTACCGATCCAGCACGCGCGACGTGCGTCGCCTGATTGGCGAGCTGGAAGAGCAGGGTGCTGAAGCCATTGTCATGGACCTGCGCAACAATGGCGGTGGTTCATTGCTGGAAGCGACGACACTCACTGGCCTGTTCATCAATCGGGGGCCGGTGGTGCAGGTACGCCATTCCAATGGCCGAATTTCGGTTGAAGAAGACGTGGATCCGGGCATGGCCTGGGATGGACCATTGGTCGTCCTGGTCAATCGTTACAGCGCATCAGCTTCTGAAATTTTTGCTGCCGCAATCCAGGACTACGGTCGTGGCGTGCTGGTGGGTGAGCCAACTTTTGGAAAAGGAACAGTTCAGAGTCTTCTTGATCTTGATGATTACGCGCCAAATTCTGATGAGCCTTCGCTTGGGCAATTGAAACTCACCATGGCCCAGTTTTTCCGGGTCAAGGGTGGTTCCACCCAGAATAAGGGCGTGGTTCCCGATATTCGATTCCCTTCAGTGGGCAATTCAGATGATTATGGTGAGAGTGCGCTGGATGGTGCGCTTCCCTGGACCAGCATTGATCCGGCGCGCTTCGATCCTGAAGGCGACCTGGCTAACCTGGTTGCGGTGACCGATAACCTCTACCAGACCCGGATGAGCACGAACCAGGAATTTAACTGGCTTCTGAGTGACATCGAGGAATACAACGAGCAGTCGGAAGAAGTATCTGTGACGCTGCTAGAAGCAGAGCGGCGCGCCCAGATTGAGCGCGATGAAGCCAAGCGCAAGGAGCGCGATGGCGATGGCGATCCGTTGATCAGCGATGAGGATATTCTTGCTGCGACGACACTCGAAGATGCTGACGAAGACGGAGATGTAGTGGTCGAGGAAGAGGAAGAAGAACAGGGTCCCGATCTTCTGTTACGGGAAGCTGCCCGCATTGCTGCGGATATGGCAGGTTTCCACCAGGACATGGAAGGTCTGGCGTCGGCTTTCAGCCAGCTTGATCACGAGGAAAACAGTTCCGAAACTTTAAACTGATTTTTCCGGAAATAACAAACGCCGACCGGGAATCCGGCCGGCGTTTTTTTTTGGAATCTATGCCCGGTCTTTTAACAGGTCCCTGATTTCGGAAAGCAGGTTCTCTTCTGCTGTGGGTTTAGGTGGCTCAGCTGGTTTTTCTTCTTCCTTCTTTTTCATGGAATTCATTGCCTTGATGACCATGAAGATGGCAAAAGCGATAATGACAAAGTCAACGACGGTCTGGATGAAGCTTCCGTAATTAAGGGTGACCGCTTCTGCTTCACCGGCAGCTTGCTTGAGGACCATTGAAAGCTGGGAAAAATCGACGCCACCGATGGCCATGCCCAGCGGGGGCATCAATATGTCGTTTACAAAAGAGGAAACGATTTTTCCAAAGGCTCCGCCGATGACAATACCGACTGCCATGTCCACAACGTTTCCGCGCATCGCGAAATCGCGAAATTCGCTCATCATGCTCATAATTTATTCTCCTGGTTGGCTGAATCGTTCTGCAACTTTGCATTGCAGTAGCAATATTAATGTAAAAATTTGACGTGTTGCGTCAATCGCCAGAAAAATCGGGTGAAGCACTTGGTAGAATTCGTAGGTGATGACCAAGGCCAACATCTGGAAAATTGCCCTCCCGGTCCCGTTACCCACCCTGTTCGATTATCTGCCACCAGAAGATGGGGCGGATGGCGAACCTGGCGCCAGGGTGCTGGTGAAGTTTGGTCAGCGAACGCTGGTCGGCATTCTGGTCGCATACGCAAAAAGCAGTTCGGTACCCCAAGATCGGCTTTCCAGGGTGATAAAACTGCCGGACGATGGCATGCCGTTACTGGATCAGGTCACGCTTGATCTGCTTACCTGGTGTTCTGGCTACTACAAACACGCAATAGGCGAGGTGGTTCTGAGTGCTTTGCCACCCTCACTACGCAAGCCTGGCAATTCATTACCCCCTGCGTTGCTTGAGTATTCCATAACATCTGCCGGCCTTGAGCGACTTGATGGTGGTTCTCGTGCAGCCCCTGTCCAGCTGGCTTTGCTGAAGGCACTGGCTGACGATGCAAAAACCCCTGAACAGCTTGCTGAAACCGGCGGGACATGGCGACCAGCTCTTAAGCGGTTGCTGGAATTGCAGCAGGTCCAGGAAAGCGCCGCATCGCCGATTCGCGCGGCGCCAGCAGAGGGTCCAAGGCTCACCGATGAACAGGAACAGGCAGTCACATCCGTCAGATCGGAGCAGCAAGGGTTTCACTGCCACCTTCTCGATGGAGTGACCGGCAGCGGGAAGACTGAAATCTATATGTGCCTGCTGGAAGAAGTCCTGGGCGGTGGCAAGCAGGCGATGGTGCTGGTGCCGGAAATAGGATTAACGCCCCAGCTGTTGCAGCGTTTCCGTCGCCGCCTGGGGCTTGAACCTGCGGTGATTCATTCACGAATGAGCGCAGGCCAGCGGCTTCGGGCCTGGAATGAGACGCGAACCGGCCACGCGCCACTGCTGATCGGAACCCGGTCTGCCCTGTTTACCCCCATGCCCCGACCGGGAATCATCATCCTTGACGAAGAACACGATGCCTCCTTCCGGCAGCAGGACGGCTTCCGGTACTCGGCCCGCGATGTGGCTGTGAAACGGGCGGCCATGCTTGGCGTGCCTATTGTCCTCGGATCTGCCACACCCTCGCTGGAGTCCATCCGGAATGCGGACGAAGGGCGCTACCGGATAAGCCGCTTGCGAAAGCGTGCGACCAGGGCGCCGATGCCGCAGTGGCGTTTGCTCGATCTGAAACAGCAACCCTTGCAGCAAGGCATCACAGAATCAGCACTCGCGGCGGCGCAAACCGTGCTGGATCGCGGAGAGCAGGTGATGGTGTTCCTCAACAGGCGTGGGTATGCGCCCGTCCTGATGTGTGAGCAGTGCGGCTGGCAGGCTGATTGCCAGCGTTGTGACGCTCATATGACCTGGCATCGCGGCGCTGCCGTGTTGTGTTGTCATCATTGCGGATCGAAAACCGGGGTTCCGCATCTTTGTCCGGACTGCAGGGCGGATGCTCTGGAGGGAATTGGCCACGGAACCCAGCAACTGGAGGAGATGCTCGAGAAGCGATTTGATGATTGCCCGGTCCTGCGATTCGACCTTGACCAGACCAGCCGAAAGGGCATGCTGGATGAGCAGATAGAGCGCGTTCGAGAAGGCAACCCCTGCATCCTGGTCGGTACTCAAATGCTGGCAAAGGGACATCATTTTCCAAAAGTGACCCTGGTGATTGTCGTTGGCGTTGACCAGGCGCTGTACAGCGCGGACTATCGCGCCCTGGAACGAATGGGACAACTCCTGGAGCAGGTTGCCGGTCGTGCAGGACGGGCAGAGAAACCAGGTACCGTGATTTTGCAGACGCTTCATCCGGAGCATGAAGCCCTGCAACTCCTGATCACTGAAGGGTATGCGGGGTATTCCAAGTGGCTGCTCAGCGACCGGCGTGCCAGTGGTCTTCCGCCCTTCAGCCAGATGGCGCTACTGCGCGCGGACGCCCATCAGAAACCCGAGGTTGTTGAATTTCTGGATGCGGCAGCAAGGTGTTTTCCTGATGGGCCTTCGTCATTGCTGGGGCCTTTACCGGCCATGATGGAACGGCGTGGCGGCAGAATCAGGATGTACCTGGCTGTCACGGCTGACAAGCGGGCGACGCTGCATCGCCAGCTTGACGCCTGGTTGCCGGCAATCAGGAAATTACCAGATGCCCGGAAAGTTCGATGGGCGATGGATGTCGATCCCCAGGAGCTGTAAAAGGAGCAAGATGGGTCGTCCCTTACCCACTTGCATCGAGTCTTTGAAAAGCGTGGTTTTCAAAGACTCGCGCTACGCGTTGGCACCCGCGATGGTACGAAACAGGCACTTCTTGCATTAGAAACGCAAGTCGTACCTGCTTCGGAACCGACGCTTCCTTGTGCCAGGACATCTTGTGACGTCTTTAGGGCATTGCGGTTGTGCCCGAAGAACAGCATGACGTCTGTCTAATTGGTAGCGCCGAGCGATGCAGGCGCGGCTGGACAATTCGGCAGGGAAGCCGAATTAGCGCATCCAGGACAGGGATGTCCTGTATGCGCCTGTCCACCAAGCGCCAAGTCGTGAGGGTAGTCCCAGGGGGACCGCGGACTCATTGGAAAGACGTGATGCTGTTGTTCGGACACGTTAGCCGCAATTTGTTGTCCAACGCTTTTGTCATCACAGCGGTTTTGACTATCTTTTGAGCGTATATGTGACCTTTGGGACTGCTTAAACCGTCCTTATATCTGCACAGTGAGCCGTTTTGGGAAATAATTATCCGCCGGGCCATCTTATGAGAAGCAGTGAAACAGAAAATATGAATGATGAAACGATCCATGAAGTGACGGAAACTGCCGCTGAGCCTGCCAGCAGTTCAGGTGCCCACAAGGCATTCCTGAACCTGTCTGATGCAGCAAACACGCTGATTATTGGCCAACAGAACCTGATGGAGCGACTGCTCATCGCCTTATTGAGCAATGGGCATTTACTTGTAGAGGGCGCTCCCGGCCTGGCCAAGACCACTGCGATCAAGGTCATCGCAGACCGGATCGAAGGTGATTTCCATCGCATCCAGTTCACCCCCGACCTGCTGCCGGCTGACCTGACGGGCACCGAAATTTACCGGCCACAGGAAGGCACATTTGAATTCCAGCAGGGGCCGATTTTTCATAACCTGATTCTTGCTGATGAGGTGAACAGGGCGCCGGCCAAGGTTCAGTCTGCACTGCTCGAAGCGATGGGCGAACATCAGGTCACCGTTGGCCGTGTGACCTACCAACTGCCGCAGCTGTTCCTGGTGATGGCCACCCAGAATCCGATAGAGCAGGAGGGAACTTATCCTCTTCCGGAAGCCCAGCTCGATCGGTTCCTGATGCATGTTTCGATTGGGTACCCTAACGAGGAATCTGAACAGGCCATTCTTGAACTGGCCCGTGGACAGGCACGGCAGGAACTGTCGCACAAGGAAAAAGCACCGGTGCTGGTGACCCAGGCGCAGGTATTCGAAGCCCAGGAAGCGGTTCTCGATATGCACATGGCGCCTGCGCTTGAGCAATACATCGTGCAACTTGTCCTGGCCACCCGCGAGCCGGGAAGCTGGGATCCTGAACTGGCGCGACTCGTGAGTTACGGTGCCAGCCCGCGTGCCACCATTGGTATCGATCGTTGTTCCCGAGCAAGGGCGTGGCTGGATGGTCGTGATTTCGTCTCCCCTGATGACATTCACGCCATGATTCATGATGTACTTCGCCACCGCGTCCTGCTTTCATACGAAGCCGAAGCCGACGGGGTCACGGTTGATGACCTGGTCGATCGCCTGCTAGACCTGGTTCCGGTGCCGTGAGAGGGGATGGAATACACCTGACTGCCGGAGAACTGATTGCCCTGAGACCAAGGTGTCAGTCTCTGCGGCTGCCCATGCGCCAGCCTGCCGCCTCGGCGCTTGCAGGCGCGTACCGTTCGCGTTTTCGTGGTCGCGGGGTTGATTTCCTGGAATCTCGCAACTACCAGCCCGGTGATGACATTCGTAACATGGACTGGCGTGTCACGGCCCGTACCGGACGTGCCCACACCAAGGTCTTCCAGGAGGAACGTGAGCGCCCGGTGCTGGTGGCAGTGGATGCCGGACCCAGCCTTTTTTTCGGCACAAGGAAAAAACTGAAGTCAGTGGCGGCCGGGGAGCTTGCCGCGGTGATTTCCTGGGCGGCAGTGCGTCGCGGTGATCGGGTTGGTGGATTCCTTTTCGCACCCGGGCGTCATCGTGAACTGCGCCCGGCAGGTGGCCGAAGAGGTGCCATGCGAATGATCCAGAGCCTGGTTGAATGGCTCAATCCGGCAGGTGGTCCGGCCGCTTCAGCCGCCACGGAGGCAGAACCCCTTTCCATGGTCCTTGAGCGGGTGCGGCACACGGCACGCCCCGGAAGCCTGGTTATCATCATCAGTGATTTTTTCGGGCTCGACGACGATTGTAATCGTCATCTTTCCCGGCTGCGCCAACACAATGACATCATCGGATGCCAGGTTCTGGATGAGGCGGAAGAACATTTGCCGAAGGGGCGCTATCCCATCACGGACGGGCAGGAAAAATCGGTTCTTGATATCGGCAGGGCGTCCGACCGTCGCAGTTTTGAGACGATGGGAATCGAGCATTCCGAAGCACCCAAACGCCTATTCCAGAAACATCAGTGTGGCTGGATGGTATTAAGAACCAGCGACGATCCGGTAGAAGTGCTGGGAAGAGAACTTCGAATCCTGGTTGGCAATCCAAGGCGTTAATCAAATTCAGAAATGATGCAGGCACAGGAAAACTCGGCGACCCAGGGACTTATTGATCAACTGCAGGATATTCATTCGGCAGCCGAGCCCTCTTTGTGGCCGCCTGCCCCGGGTTGGTGGGTGTTGTTGTTTATCGCGCTGGCCGTCCTGGTTTATCTGATGATGGTGCTGGTGCGAAAACTGCGCATTCGATTGCGTCGTCAGCGGCTGTTGAAAGAGCTGGATGGCCTGACCACAAGGTTTGATCCTCAATCACAGCCTGCACCATACCTCGCGGCATTGAACCGTGTGTTCAGGGTTGTGGCGCTGAAGGCTTTTCCTGAAACCAATTGTGCGCGCTTAAAAGGCAGCGAGTGGGTGTCATTCATACGGGAGCGACTGTCCGCGAATGCCGATCTGTCCGGCCTCGAGGCTCTCGAGAGTGGTCCGTATGAGGCCAGTCCTGTCTATGAACCTGAACAATTGCGGGCATATGCCCGGCAGTGGGTGTTGAAATATGGTTGATGCCCTGCCTCAGAGTGGATTTTTGCTGGCCTGGCCCTGGCTGCTGGTGATATTGCCATTGCCTTTGCTGGTCCGGTTTTTGCTCAGGAAAGTGTCCGGCAACAGCATGATGGCAATGCCGGTGCCCTGGTTTTCACATGTTTCGGACGCCCGCGGCAAGGCGGTGCGACAGCCTATTCTCCATGCAATGGCCTGGCTGCTGTGGGCGCTTGTGGTAGTTGCTGCTGCCCGTCCCCAGTGGGTTGGAGAAATTGAGACGTTACCGATCACAGGGCGCGACCTGCTGCTGGCCGTGGATATTTCAGGAAGCATGGACACCCAGGACATGGTCCTTGAGAACCAGGCTGTCAATCGACTTGC